>JACXTT010012987.1_pt1 | contig 11008 bp, 9 predicted proteins | sample 9270951 | NCBI WGS metagenome assembly JACXTT01 (sample SAMN15532306, study PRJNA645909) | rock metagenome | isolation source: weathered quartz diorite | place: Puerto Rico | collected 2017-06-21 | reverse complement strand
TACAGAGGCCTCTTCCGGAGCAGTGCCGTTTTGGGCGCGCGGTTAGCCGCCCACCAGCGCTTGAACCGCATGCTGGAGGGTCAGCAGCCGCCGACCGTTCCGACGTCCGCCACGAGGTACACGACGACCAGTGGCCAAACCAGCTGTGCGAGCTTGAGGCCGTATCGCGCGTCGAGGAATTTCGGGAGCCAGTACAAGTAGAACCACCAGATCGGATCGGCGAGCAGCTTGCCGGATGCGAACGCCCACGTCTGCCGATACCTGAGCAGCTCGAGCCATCGGACGCGCACCGCTTCCCCATTCGGTGGGTCGCTCTGAATGTGCGCCAGCTCGTCCGCGGAAACCCGCGGATGACGCCCGGGCTCGCGATACAGCACGAGCCACACGACGAGCCACAGAAACCCCAGCGCGCCGGTTCCAATGAACGCCCAGCGCCAGCCCCACGTCAGCGCGATCCACGGGACGAAGAGCGACGTGAGAATCGTCGCCGTGTTCGTCCCGGCGTTGAGAATCCCCGTGGCGAGAGCGCGCTCGCGCTTGGGGAACCACTCGGCGACCGACTTGATGGCCCCGGGGAAGTTGGCGGACTCGCCGAGGCCCAGGAACGCACGAACAGCGGAGAAGCCCGCCGTCGTCCGGGCGAACGCTTGCCCGATCGCCGCGAGACTCCACGCAACCACCGCCATGGCGAAACCGCGGCGCACCCCGACCCGGTCCAGCCACCACCCGGCCCCCAGAAAGCCAAACGCGTACAATGCCGTGAACGACGACACGATGTTCCCGTACTGCGTCTCCGACCAGTGCAGATCGCGCTGCAGCGTCGGGGCCAGGATGCCGAGTACCTGGCGGTCCATGTAGTTGATGGTGGTGACGGCGAACAGCAGGGCACAGACGGTCCAGCGGTAGCCGAACTTCACTCGTCGCCCCGTTCAATCGCTTCCCACAGGCCCTGAAGGTAGGTGATGCCCAACGCCCGGTCATACAAACCGTAGCCCGGGCGCCCTGTCTCACCCCAGATCATCCTGCCGTGATCGGGCCGCATCGGGCCTTTGAACTCCACCTCGTGCAGGGCGCGCATCACCGCAAACATGTCCAACCCTCCGCACGCCGAGGGGTGGGCGGTTTCGTGAAACCGGCGCGTCCCGGTGACCAGCACGTTCCGGCAGTGCGCGAAGTGGATGCGTCCGGCGCCGCCGAGGCGCCGCACCATGGCGGGAAGATCGTTCTCCGGATTTGCTCCGAGCGAGCCGGTGCAGAACGTCACGCCGTTCGCGGGGCTGTCCACCACTGCGATGAGCCGATCCAGCGCCTGTGCATCCGTGATGATCCGCGGGAGTCCAAAGACCGACCACGGCGGGTCATCGGGATGAATCGCGAGGCGCACGCCAGCGCGTTGCGCCTCAGGTATCACCCGCTCCAGGAAGTATCCCAGATGATCCCATAAGCGCTCTGCGTCTACATCCCGATAGGCCGCGAGCAGCGAACGCAGCGCCGCGGCATCGTACGCCGCCCCCCATCCCGGCAACGTCCCCGTACCGCGAGAAAAGTCGATGGCGGCCAATGCTCCATCGTCGAACGCGAGTGCCGTCGAACCGTCAGGCAATCGCAGCGCCAGATCGGTGCGCAGCCAGTCGAACACGGGCATGAAGTTGTAGCACAGCACCGGGATCCCCAGTGCGCCCAGCGTGGTGACGCTGGCGCAGTAGTTGTCGATCCAACGGTCTCGCTCGGGTCGGCCCAGCTTGATGTCTTCATGCACCGGCACGCTCTCCACCACAGCGAACGCGAGCTCGGCGTCTTCGATCTGCGCCTTGAGTCTCCCGAGGCGGTCCAGGGTCCAGGGCGCACCGGGTGGGACGTCGTACAACGCACTCACCACGCCCCGCACGCCCGGGATCTGCCGAATGTGCGCCAGCGGGATCGAATCTCCCGGGCCGAACCACCGAAACGCCGGGATCATCCCTGCCGCCACCGCTCGACCTCGGCCACGCTCAACCGGCTGAAGTCGCCGGGCTGCGTGATCTTCAATGCGCTAGCGGCGACGGCGAAGTCGAGCGCATCCGCCGTCGCAGCGCCGCCCAGCAGGCGCACGATGAGCGCGGCGGCGAAGCAGTCCCCGCCACCGACTCGATCCACGACGGCGATTTCGTGCTGGCTGCTCCTTGCGCAACGACCGTCCGCCGCGTCGTAGAGCACCGCGCTCCACCGCTGCGTGCGTGCCGCAATCGACTCCCGCTGCGTGACGGCGACGTACCGGCAACCGAGCTCCGTCGCGACGCGTTCGGCGAGCCGCCCATCCGGCGCGTCGATCCCGAGCATGGCCTCGAACGCTGCCGCATTGCCGATGACCAGATCGGCGCTGCGTGCGAGCGGTTCGATGATCGGGCGGGGGTCACGGCCGAGCCACAGCACCGCGCGGTAATTGAGGTCGAGGCTCACCGGCACGCGGGATGCCCGCGCCTGTGCCAGCGCCGCGGCGAGGGTACGGGCGGGCCCTTCACCCAGAGCCGGCGTGATTCCAGTCGCGTGAAACCACGTCGCGCCCGCCAGGATCGGGCTCCAATCGATGGAGTCGGGGTCGAGCCCGGCGAAAGCCGACGCCGAACGATCGTACACGACCCGCATCGTACGGAGGTCGGCGCCGGGCTCAACGAAGTAGAGTCCCAGGCGCTCGCCGCCGCGCGCGATCCAGCGCGTGCCGACGCCTTCCCGTTGCAGCGCCTCGAGGCCCGCGTCGCCGAGGGGATTCTCCGGCAACCGTGTGACGTAGTCGCACGGGACTTCGAAATGACTCAACGCGACCGCGACGTTGGCTTCCGCACCGCCGAAATACGTGACAAGATGTGGTGAAGCGAGCAGCCGTTCCTCGCCGGGCGGGCTCAGGCGGAGCAGCAGCTCGCCGAAGGTGACGACGCGGGTCACGCGGGCTGATCCATCGATCGACGCGCCGCCTGCACCGCCGCGACGAAGTCGCGCGCCCGCGCGCCGAGCTCTGCAGCCGGCGCACCGACCAACGCTCCGCCCACGCTCACGGCGGCCGCGCCGGCGCGAATCCAGTCAGCCACGCTGTCGAGTGTCACCCCACCGGACGGAACGATGCGCAGCGATGGCCGCCGTGCCAGCACGTCTCGGATGAACCCGGGACCGACGGCCGCTGCAGGGAACAGTTTGACCAGGGCGGCACCGGCCCGCCATGCGTGCAGGATCTCCGTCGGGGTGAACGCTCCCGGGATGCACGGGACGTTGCGGTCCTGGCAGACGCGGATCACGCCCGGCTCGAGCACAGGACTCACGACAAACCGCGCCCCCGCATCCACCACGCTCCGCGCCGCAGCGGCGTCGAGCACCGTCCCTGCACCGACGAGCATCCCATCCCCGGCCCCCGCGAGCTCGGCAATGCCGGCCACGGCTCCGCGGGTCGTGAGCGTGATCTCCAGCGCGCGCACGCCGCCGGTGTGGAGCTCCCGGGCGACGTGCGTGAGACCCTTCATGTCGCGCGAGCGGAGCACCGCAATCACTCCGCTCGCCAGCAGCTGCTCGAGAACAGGATCGGTCATGCGCTGCCCAACGCTGCAATCGCCCCCTCCACTCCCGCCTCTTCCAGCCGACACAGCGCCACGGTCACGGCGGCCACGAAATCAGGGTCCTCCGTGAACGATGCGCCCCAGAGCCCCTCGTCCCCCAACATTCGACGCGCAAGCCGCTGCAGCGTGTCCGCCGGCACCGACCCCGCAGCGTGCTCCGGGTCGACCGCCCACCAATGGCCGTTCAATCGCGGCAAATCGACGTCCTGGATCGTGTACGATGCCCCGCGCCAAGATCCGCGGCCCTCACTCTCCGACACCTGCTCGGTGCACCGTGCATAGCGCAGGTACGCCGCGCACGCGAGCGCCAGGCACGACGGGACGCGATGGCGCGATGTGGTGAATCCCCGCACCGACGGGAGGACGCGGACCCGCAGCTTCGGCGTCTGGTTCGTGGCGATGACGGCCCAGCGGTGCTCCAGCCAGGGGTTGCGGAAGCGGTCCACGACGCTGCGCGCGAACCCTTGCGCCTCGTCGATGGGGAGCCCCGACCCAGGCACGATCTCATCGAACAGCAGACGCTGCAGAAATGCGCCGAGCGTCGGGTGCTCCACCGTCTCCCGTACGGTGGGGACACCCGCGAGGATCGCAAGCGGTGCCATGGCAGTGTGCGGGCCATTGAGGAGGCGGAGTTTCCGTTGTCCGTAGAACGTGATGTCCGAGGTGAAGACGACGCCCGGGCTCCCGTCGATCGGGACTACGGCGGCGAGCTCGGCCGGATCGGCGGCGATCGCCCACAAGGAATACGGCTCGGTGACGGTCAGCAGCGCGTCGCGATAGCCGAGGCGGTGTTCGTGCTCCGCCTGCACTGCGAGTGGTGGGGCGACCGTGATCCGGTCCACGAGCGACGAGCAGAAGCGGACGCCGCGCGCCAGCCAACCGCGGAATCCACGATCGGTGAGGCCCAGGAGGTCGTCGATCATTTCCGTGAGGCGCGCACCGTTGTCGGGGACTAGCTCCGTCGGGATCACAAACAGGGGGGGGCCCTCGGGGAGCGCCGCGAAGCGGGCGCGCAGCAGGTCGAGAAGACGAGCCGGAAACGGTGCGTCCCGGCGAAAGCCCGCCTCTGTCACATTACTCACGATGATCTGCAGCTCTGGTCGAGCGACGAGGGCGCGCACGGCATCCCACTCGGCATCCGCCACCAGGGCCCGCGAGATCGACCCGACGAGGCGAGACCGCCGGACCGTCTCCCCGTTCTCGAATCCCCGCTCGACGAGCGTGAAGAGGCCGTCCTGGGCGTTCATGGTGTGCGCCACTCCCTGGGGAGTGCTTTGCACGACGACGATGCGACCGTTGAATCGGCCCTGCCGGTTTGCCGCGTCGACCGCGGCGGCCGACAGGGCCCGCAGCAGCATCCCGGTGCCGAACTGTAGCACGCGCTCCGGCAGATCGCCTCGCGGGTAGTCGCCCGCGGGCCAGCGGCTGGCGCTCAAGTGCGGCGCGCCAACACTGCTCATCGCCGGACTACGGCAGCTGCCAGACTTCCCCGTGATTCTGCGTCATCACCGGGATCAACACCCGGTTGCGCTTCGCGTCGTACCCGATATCCGCCGGGCTCGGCACGCCCGAAATCACCTTCACCTCAGTGCCACTCTGGTAAGCCGAGACCGTCGAATCAGTCCAGCTCGACACGAGAATCTTGCCGCGCGCGACTTCGACGCCGTCGAACCCGCCCGGCCCGCGGGCGATGACCGTCGGGTTCTTGTCGCCCAACTTCCACTCGAAGATCGACGGACCCCCGAACGCCACGACGATGAACCGATTGCCGCTCACGTCCCACGTGATGCCGTTGGGTCGCTGCAGGGTGTCGCCCTGGGCGGCGACCGAGACCTTCCCGCGAGCGATCCGGAAGATGCGGTCGGGCCCGGGGTGAGTGGCGTTTCCGGCGCTGTCGAACTTGATGCCGGTATCGGTGATGTAGAGCGCCCCGTCCGGGCCGATCGCCGGATCGTTGAGGAACACCGCCCCCGCGGGACGCAAGTCCACGGTGGCGATGGGCCGACCCGTCTTGGCGTTGAACGCGCGAGCCGCATCGATGTCGGTCACCCACAACGTGTCGCCCTTCGTGGCGAGCCCCTTCGGCGCGTTGAGCGTGACGCCGTTCTTGCCACCCTCGATGAACTTGAGGATGCGGACACCGCTGTCGGGCACGACCAGGGTGATGAACCCATTGTTGTCCTTCACGCCCGGGTTGCCGTTGATGCTCGATATGAAATACACGTCCAGGGACGCGTCCCAGAAAAACGACTCCGGCGTCTGCAGCGAGTCGATCTGGGAGATTCTGTGGGCTTCGGGAGGCGGCGGCGGAGCCGGAGGCTTCTGCTCCGCCTTTTTGCAGGCGGCCGCGACGACGGCCGCGGCGACCAGGACCCGCTTGCAATCGACCATACTCACTCCTTTGGTCACGTTCCTCACAACCGCTTCATGAGTGCCTGAAATCTCTCATCGCTCCGTAACGGGTCGAGGTCCGAATCGTTCTCGAACCATTCACGGTGGCCGAACCCATTCTGGACCGCCTTCTCGAGGCAGGCAATGGCCTCGTCCAGCTGCCCCATGTTCGAGTAGGAGCAGGCCACGTTGTACAACACTCCGGGGTCTTCCGCATCGATCGCGTACGCCCGCCGGGTCCAGTCGAGCCCCCGGTCGCGATCGCCGAGCTGGACCAGCGCGCCGGCACCGAGATACAGCGCCCGGGCGTCATCGGGATTGAGCTCGAGGTGCTTCTCGGCGACCTCGAGACCGTGTCGCATTGTCGCGCGCATCTCTTCCTCACGTCCCAACGCCTTCAGCGGTGCGGCCATCAGCACCAGTGCTTGATAATCCTCGGGCCGAACACGGGAGGCGTCCTGATAGTGCCGCACCGCCTCCTCCAACTTGCCCTCCTGAAAGCACGCCCGGGCGTAGAAGTAATGTGCTTCGTACAGCTTGGGGTTGAGCCGGATCGCCGTCTCGAACTCACGCCGGGCTTCATCGTACTGTTTGCTGAGCGAAACGGCGAATCCCCGCGAGGCGTGCGCTTCGGCCAGCTCCGAGTCGAGCCCGAGGGCCTTGCGGCTCGCGCTCTCGGCACCCTCGAGGTTTGCCTTGCTGCCGTCCCAGTACATGTAGAGGAACGAGCAGCAGTCGGCGACACCGGCGAAGGCGATGGCATACCCCGGATCGATCTCGATGGCCCGCTCGAACATGCGACGGGCGAACTGCATCCCGGTGCGGCGGAACTGATGGAAAAACTGGCGGCCGCGCAGGTAGTAGTCGTACGCCTGGACGTTTGCGGTGGGCGCCTTCTCGATGGCCCGCTTCTCGGCGTCCGACAGCACGACGCGCAGCGCGCGCACGATGTTCCCGGCGATCTCGTCCTGGATCGCGAACACGTCCTGCAACTCGCGGTCGTAACGCTCCGACCACAGATGGTACCCATCGGTGACGTTCACCAGCTGAGCCGTGACGCGCAGCTTCGTGCCGGCCTTGCGGACGCTGCCTTCGAGCACCGTAGTGACGTTCAACTGCTCACCGACCTTGCGGATATCCTGATTCTTCCCTTTGAACGCGAAGGACGAGGTGCGGGAAGCGACGCGCAGCGCCTGGATCTTGGTGAGGGCGTTGATGATCTCTTCGGCGATCCCATCGGTGAAGTACTCGTTCTCGGCATCGGCGCTCATGTTCACGAACGGCAGCACCGCGATCGATTTCGTGTTGGGGGCAGCCGCACTCGTGGTCGTCATGCCTGGCGGCGTGCTCGACCCCGGCGCCTTCAACGCCTGGGAGAGCTGTGCGGCGGTCGTGAAACGGTCGCCCGGCTCCTTGGCCAGGGCCTTCATGACCACCGGCTCGAGCCAGTCGGGGAGATCGCCGCGCGAGCCGCGCAGCGGCGGCGGCGGCTCGGTGAAGCACTGGGCGATGATCGCCTGCGCCGTCGGGCCGGTGAAGGGCGTCCGCCCCGACAACATCTCATAGACCACGCACCCCAGGCTGTAGACGTCGCTGCGCCCGTCGAGCTCCGCCGCGCCAGCCGCCTGCTCGGGACTCATGTAGGCGGGCGTACCGACCGTCGCCCCCGTCTGGGTCAGCGTGCTCGCCGCGGCGGCAGTGACCGCTTTGGCGATCCCGAAGTCCGTTACGACGGCTTCGCCCTCGTGCAGCATGACGTTCTCGGGCTTGATGTCGCGGTGCACGACGCCGTGGCGATGGGCGTAGTCGAGCGCCGCGGCGACTGCCCGCCCCAGGTGCAGCGCATCGTCTACGGGAAGGCGCTGCTCCCGCTCGAGCCGCTGCCGCAGCGATTCGCCCTCGACGTACGGCATCACGTAGTAGAGCAGGTCGCCCGCTTGACCCGAGTCGTACAACGGCACGATGTGGGGATGCTGCAGCTGCGCGGCGATCTGGATCTCGCGCAGGAAGCGCTCGGGCCCGAGGTTCACCGCGAGGTAGGGGTGCAGCACCTTGATCGCGACCGGCCGGTCGTGCTTCTTGTCCTGCGCGCGATACACGGTGGCCATGCCGCCGCGACCGACCTCGCGATCGAACGTGTAGCGGTCGTCCAGCGCGGTGCGCAATCGATCCAGCAGGTCTGCCATGCTCTGGGCTATTCCTTTTCTTCCTCGTGCTCCTTCTTGCGCGCGTCCACCACGCGAGATGCGACGTCGGGCGGGACCTGCTCATACGTGTGGAACTTCTGGCGGTAGGTGCCGCGGCCATGCGTGATCGAGTGCAGCGACGTGGCATACCGGTCGAGGTCCGCCTCCGGCACGTGCGCCTTCACCTTGACCAGTTTGCCGTCGGGCTCGGTGCCGAGAATCTGGCCGCGCCGCGACGACAGGTCGCCCATCACCGACCCCTGGTACTCGTCGGGGGTCCAGACCTCGACCTCCATGATCGGCTCGAGCAGTACCGGCTTGCAGCTGGGGGTCACGTTCCGGAACGCCAGGATGCCGGCCATCTTGAACGACATTTCGTTGGAATCGACGTCGTGGTAGGAGCCATCGAACAGCTCCACCTTGAAATCCACGACGGGATAGCCCGCCACCGGGCCGCGCTCCTTCGCCTCCACGATCCCCTTCTCGACCGCCGGGATGTACTGGCGCGGAATCACCCCGCCGACGATCTGATCGTCGAACACGAACCCCGACCCGCGCGGCAGCGGCGCGATGCGGATCCAGCAGTCGCCGTACTGCCCGCGACCGCCGGTCTGTTTCTTGTGCTTGCCCTGTCCTTCGCCCTTGCCGCGCAGCGTCTCGCGGTAGGCGATCTTCGGTTTCCCGATCACGGCGTGCACGCCGAACTTGCGCGCCAGCCGCCCGACGACGATCTCGAGGTGCCGCTCCCCGAGCCCGCGAATCAGCGTCTGGCCCAGCTCCGCGTTGTATTCGTGGTGGAACGTCGGATCTTCCTCGTGCAGCTTGTGCAGGCCCGTCGACAGCTTGTCCTCTTCCCCGCGCTGCTTCACCTCCACGGAGACGGTGATCACGGGCTCCGGGAACGGGATTTTGGGGAGAACGATGGGACGCGCCTGGGTCGACAGGCTGTCGTTGGTGTGCGTGTCGCGCAGCTTCGCCACGACGCCGATGTCGCCCGCGTGCAGCTCACTGATCTCCGTGCGCTCCTTGCCGACCGCCACGCAGAGATGGTTGAGCTTTTCGGTCGCCTGCCGCGGAGCGTTGAAGACGTCCTGGCCGTTCTTGACGGCGCCGGAATAGATCCGGAAGAACGTCACGTCCCCGACGTGTGGCTCGGAAATCGTCTTGAAGACCTGTGCCACGAAGGGGCCCGTGTCGTCGGGCCGCAGCGTGATCTGCTCGACCTTGCCCCACGTCTCGGCCGTCACCGCCGGCCGCTCGGCGGGCGAGGGGAGCAGCTCCACCATCTTCGACAAGAGCGCCCGGGTCCCGAACGTCTGCTCGGCGGCGCCGCAAAACAGCGGGTACAGCTCCCCCTTCGCCATCCCCACCTTCATCGCGCGGATCGCCTCGTCGCGCCCGATCTCCTCGCCGCCGAGGTAGCGCTCCAGCAGCGCATCGTCCGTCGCGGCGATGCTCTCGATCAACTCCTGCGAGTACTTGGTGAACCGGCCCTGGTACTCGGGAGGGACGTCGACTTCCTCGTACTCACCCGCTTTGGTGCCCTTCTTGTACAGGTGACACTTCTTGGAGAAGAGGTTGATGATGCCCTGGAATGCCGGGCCTTCGCCCACGGGGATCTCGACCGGGATCACCTTGGTCGTCAGCCGGTCCTTGATCGCCGTGAACACCTTTTCGAAGTCGGCGTGCTCCTTGTCCATCAGGGAGACGAAGAACATGCGCGGGACTCGGGCGCGCTCGCAGTAGTCCCACACCTTCTCGGTGCCGACCTCGACGCCGGCCGTCGCCGACACGACCACCACGGCGCCGTCCGCGGCCGACACACCCGCCAGGGCGTCGCCGGTAAAGTCGAGATAGCCCGGCGTATCGATCAGGTTCAGCTTCGTGTCCATCCACTCGGCGACGGCGAGGGCCAGGTTGATGGAGTATTTGCGCTCGATTTCGTCAGCAGTGTAATCGGTGAGGGCGGTCCCGTCTTTCACGGACCCGTGTCGCTTGCTGGTGCCGGCCACGAACGCGAGGGCATCGACGAGGGAAGTTTTGCCGCTCGCGCCGTGGCCCACGACGGCCACGTTGCGGATCTCGCCTGTCTTGTAGATGCGCATGAGCGCACGATCTCCTGCCAGGGGGAGGGAAAATATGTTCCGGCAGGGACGGAGGGGCTAGACGGCGAGGAAGACGCTCTGCCGCCGAGCCGCCGAGTGGACGCCCAGGGTCGAGGTGGAGGGTTATCCCGGCCCCTCACGCCTCGACGTCCACGCGGCGGCTCAGCGGCTAGGCGTCTGGGCGGCTACTTCGCCCGTGTCTCTGTCCCCGTCATCACGACGGCCCACGGCCCGGTCCCCTGCGCCATGGAGAACTCGAACGTGTACGAATCGGGCGACACCACTTTGACCACATAGCGCTGCTTGACGGGCTGCCCGCCCATCACCGTCTCCCCTTCCCAGGTCCAGGTGTCGCCGGACACCTGGCCGTACGCCATGTCGGCGGAGCCCATTCCGGAATTGTCGACACCGTAGTAGGTGTACCGCTTCCGTTCCGAGTCATAACCCAGGATGCCGAGGCCCTTCATCGCCCCCATGGCCGTGGTCCCCTCACTGCGGCACACGAGGTGAAAGCCGCCCTCGAACCACTCGCAGACATCGGCGCTGGAGACTTTGCCACCCGGGCCCATCGGCCCGGGCTTCATCTCGCCCGCGGTCGTCCAGCGGCCCGCGAAATACGCGAGCTTCTGCTGTTCCGGGCCGGGCTTGGGCGGCGCTGGGGGATTCTGGGCAGACAGAACGGGGACAACCACAACCAATGCAGTGACGATTGCAGCGGAACGCGCAGACATGTGACCCTCAT
>JACXTT010012986.1_pt1 | contig 11009 bp, 10 predicted proteins | sample 9270951 | NCBI WGS metagenome assembly JACXTT01 (sample SAMN15532306, study PRJNA645909) | rock metagenome | isolation source: weathered quartz diorite | place: Puerto Rico | collected 2017-06-21 | reverse complement strand
TAATAACCGACGATACGTCATACCGAAGGCCATCTATGACAGAGTGTAAATTGATTATCAAACTTTAATTAATGGCCGATAAAACATTCGGTCATCATGGAGAATAATGAAATGAGCTCACAACGCATCTTGATCGTCGAAGACGACAAACAAATTTCTACACTCATCCGCTATAACCTACAAAAAGAAGGATTCGACTCATTAGCTGTCATGAGCGGGGAGGAGGTTCTTGATGTGCTTGATCGCTTCCCGATAGATTTGGTTCTTTTAGATATCATGCTTCCTAAAATGAATGGCTTTGAAGTTTGTAAAGCTATTCGTCAGGAAAAACGGATTAGTTCAATTCCTATTATTATGCTAACAGCCCGGGGCGAGGAAACGGATCGCATCCTTGGTTTGGAATTAGGGGCCAATGATTACATGGTTAAGCCCTTTAGTCCACGCGAACTTATCTTGAGGATTAAGACCATTCTTCGTCGGGAAACGAGTACAGAAATGAAACCGGCAGACATTCTCTCGGTAGGCCAATTGTTGGTTGATATCCCGCGGCATCGTGTTTCTATCAAAGGAAAAGAGGTAACGCTTACGGCCATGGAATTTAAATTATTGTGCACTCTTTTGCGCCGAAAAGGAAGGTTACAAAGCCGCGAACAATTGCTTAATGATGTCTGGAATATGGATGCGAGCATCACCACACGAACGATAGACTCACATGTAAAGAAATTAAGACAAAAGTTTGGTACGATGAAAAATTATATTGAGACCGTACGGGGTTATGGATATCGATTAAAAGAAGAAGATTAGAAAAATTTTGAAATGAAAATAGCGATCATTAATTTAATTACCAGGACTAGTTTGTGCCGACAGAAAGTTGTTCGGATCCAATCAAATAAAGATGCGATGATCGTTAAGTTTGTTAAGGAAATGCGCGATCAGGGCGTGCCGCTTGATTTGTATGTCTCTGATGCGTATAAGCCGGTTAACGATGAAGATTTAGATTTTAAAATACATTATTTGCCTAACCGTTTCCCCAAAATATTTTGGCCTTCACGGATCCCTTTTACGCCGTCGCTATTTAAAGAGTTAAGAGATAGTTATGACATTGTCATTTGTTCCGAAAGTTTTCAATGGAGCACGGTCATCGCTGTTTTTGCCAAAATATTTTCGTTTAAAAAGAAAATAAAGATCGTTGTTTGGCAGGAACTGGCTAAGCATCAAAGTGTGTTTAGGGGATGGCCATCGATATTTTTTCATAAAGTTATATTAAGATATTTTTTGGACCATTTTATTTCTGGGTATGTTCCCCGAAGTCAATTGGCAGCGAAATTTTTGATTCAGCAAGGGATTAATGCTCAAAAAGTCACGACACCGATTCCCCACGGATATGATCAAGCGATTTTCTTTAATGATCCCTATGTAAAGAAAGAGCGTTATCTTTTTTCCCCGTCCCGCTTAGTCTCTTCTAAGGGAGTAGATATTCTGTTGCATGCCTTCGCGTTGGTTTGCCAACGTGTCGACAATCTCGAACTGATTATTCAAGGGGAAGGCCCGATGCAAGAGGAATATGCGGCTTTATCAAGACATCTAAAGATTAACGAAAGGGTTCATTTTGATTCTCATCGCCTAACCCATGATGAGATGAGAAAAAGGTATCAGAAAGCCTTGGTCACAGTCGTTAGTTCGAGGGCGGACAATGTTATTTTTTCTGATATGGAAAGCATGGCCTGCGGGACACCTGTCATTTTATCGACGGGAATAGATAGCCATGAAAATTACCAGGACGGAGTTGGTGGTCGGTATTTTAAAAATGAAGACTATCAGCAGTTGGCGGATATTTTATTTAATATCGTTAATGATGAGTCATTAAGAAAACAAATGGAAGAAGGTGCGTTAAAAAAATCTTTTCTTTATAAAAATTCGTATATTTCAAAACAATTTATAAACATGCTTCAAACGATCAAATAGCCGTTAGGATGAGGGAATGAATGAAGAGAATAATAAAATATTGGATGTCGTTGTCACCTCCTCCGGCCGGGATACGATTTTTCCGACGATTGAAAGTTTCCTTGCCAATGTTCAATATTCAGGCGAATTTAGGTTCATTGTTAATGTCGATCTATGTCAGACAAAGCATTTATCCGATATCAGGGCCCTGTTTAAAAACTTGAATGTTAAGTGTTTTAACGTCAACCATAAGCCTCGGGGGTTTACAAAATCAGTCGCGTTTGTCCTTAGCCGCATCGAAACTCCGTTATATTTCCATCTAGAAGACGACTGGATTTTTCTTAAACGGCTTAATATTGATCCTTTGCTGAGCTTGTTTAAGAAATTCTATTCTTTAAATCACATCTGTTTTAGCAAAAAAAAGATTCTTTATTACAACGAATTGTTTTATCTAAGAAAATTCAAATTTATTCCAGTCGACTACGACAAATTTAAAACAGAAAATGTTATTCTGGACGACATTTCGCTCGTTAAAACGATAACCTATTCGACCAATCCCAATATATCCCGAACAAATCATTTTAAAAAATTGTGGCATGTCGATTTTCTAAATATTGAACAGCAATTTGCCTTACAGAATTTTTTGTTGGGGAATAGAAGGGGCTATTACATTCTCGGTCAAATCGGAGACGGGTCGACGGTTCAACATATCGTTTGAGTATGTTTAAAAAAAATTTAACACTGCTATCGATAGTTAATATTTATATCAAGCTAACAAGCTTAGCGATTGTCCCTTTTATTGCCCGGAGGTTTACTATCGAAGAATTCGGTGTTTTAGCGATGGCGCAATCAATTCTTGGCTATGCCAGTGATTGTTTCGATGGAGGAGTAAAAAAGGTCGCGATACGAGAGTTGAGCAAGAGTGCGGCCAATGCTTTTGAGGCAATCATTCGGCATATTTTTTCCATAAGGATTTTGATGTTGAGCTTGGCATTTTTGTTTATGAATCTGGTCGGCGCCATTTTTTTTAGTGGCACGGAACACAGAATTATTATCGGGATCATTTCGTTTTCGCTTCTTATTCAAATGATGGACTTTAACTGGATTTATGATGCCAAGTAAGAAATGAAGTTTACTTGTTTAAGCAAATTCATCGAGCGAAGCGTGTTTCTTATCGGTGCGATCTTGGGAATTTATTTGATCAATATAAAATTATTGGCTTTTTCTTTTCCATTATCTGTTGTAGTTGCGGTTTTTGTGATTTGGTTTTTTGTCAAGGATTTCAACATACAGCTTTTACCATTCAGGATTGAAATAAATTACATTAAGGAAGGTTTGATTATCGGCTTCTCTGGGATAGCCGCGTCATTATGCCTTACCATTGACCAATTTATGATTACACACTATATGGGGGCTTATGCCTTGGGGTTATATTCCGCAGCGACAAAATTATTTTTCGCTATTCTCACGTTTCTTTGGGCCTATTCCTATGCTCTTTTCCCTCGGCTCTCCAAATCGTTCTTAGATAAAGAAGAAACGCGTCGAATTTTAAGTAAGCATACCATCGGGCTCGGCACCTTAGGGACAGCGACCGTTGCCACATTATGTTTATTTTCATCGCCCATTATCAGAATTTTTTTTTCGGAAAAATTTTTAACCATTTTGCCGGTTTTTAAGATTCTTAATATTTTCATGATCATCTCATTTTTTAATATTTTATTCTCTGACAGTTTAAACGCCTTTCATATGCAGAAAGTGAGGTTTCATATTATTGTTCAGGCTCTTGTCCTGAATGTTTTGTTTAACATATTTTTTATTCCAAGGTTCGGGCTTTTAGGAGCCGTGTATGCGAGCATCATTGCCCAATTATTTATTTTTGCTTTAAGCTATTTCCATATAAGAAGAACCTTTCAACTCAAAATGGACTGGATTATTCTAGGTTTTTTTGTCATTAACCTCATCTTAGTAAAATTAAGTTTATGAGATTGATATTCTTATGCATAGGGTTGGTCTATTTCACCCGATTTTACATGGACGTCAACGACTTCTTTTTTGCCGTCTACTCTCTGACACGTATGTCTACTTTAATCCCATTTCCCGTCGTGGACGTCATCTTATGGCTTTTGTTACTTATCAGCGGGGCTGGTTTTTTAGCCGCGCTTAAAGACGTGAAGAGAGGAACGGAATTAATGATCATCTTTTTGCCCATGAGTGCGCTCGCATTTATCTGTTTGGGTGTGCCTTTGGGCGCATTAAACACTATTTTTATTTGCAGATCGATGCTCAATATCTTCGTCTATTTTCTTTTTTTAAGATGGTTTTTAGACGTTGCGCTTCTTGGAAAACCTGTCTTGAAGTTTCCCTTAATCGGGATCCTGTCTATTCTTACGATGGTTTATTTCCTAAACATCATCTTTGTTGAACCTCAGATCAGGTTTAACATTTTTGAATCATGTATTGTTTTAATCTCATGTGTTTTGTTTTTCTATTTAATGGTTAATCTTGTTCGTGATGAAAAATCTCTGACGAGAATTATTGAAATCATGGTTTTGGCTTGCATCATTCAGGTCTTGATGTCCTCGTTAAGTTTTTTTTATTACATCATCATCAAGCATCGCTTGCTTTTTAGAGTGGAGGGAATGTTAAGAGACTACGAACTGTTTGCGGAATATTTAGCTTTACACATCCCGCTTTTTATTTATCTTTTAAGAAATCCGGGAAACTTGATTAATAAAAAGTTTTTGACGCTTTTTCTTTTGTTGACCATTTTCGTGCTGCTTGCAACCGCCACGCGAGGTGCGATCGTGTCTTTAGGCTTTGGTTTGGTTTATTACGTTTTTAAGCTCAAAGATAAAGTGAGTTTGCCAAAAATAATTTTACAAATCCTTTCTTGGTCCTTGATCGTTGGCTTTATTGTCATCGTGCTTTATAAAGTTTTACCTTCTTCCGCCCAGATCCTCGAGCGCTTTGCTGCGACCAAAGTCGCTTCATTAGATACGCGCGATTTCGTTTGGCATAAATTTTGGGGATATTTTCAAGAGAAACCCATAACCGGGCACGGTATTGCTTACAATTTGAGCGCGCACCTTTTCTTTCCGCACAGCACCTATTTTTACTATTTATTAACGCTTGGCGTTCCGGGATGTTTTGTTTATTTAATTTTGTTGATTGCGCTTTTATGGAAGGGATTTCAGAACGAACGTTTAACGCAATCAAATGGAAGTCTTTTTGAAGTCGCGATCGTTTTTAACGCGATGCTAATTCTTTTTATCATCGACAGTATAAAAATTGAATATCTTCGCTACTCAAACTATCAGCTTTTTATCTGGCTGTTGTTTTCGCTCGTTGTTATCGTCAATCAAATGCTTAAGAATAGAGAAAATCAATTGGTATGAAAGTTTTGATTATCAATAAATTTTTATATAACCGCGGTGGTGACGCTATTGTTGCGCTTAATACTGGCGAACTTTTGGAAAAAAACGAGCATGAAGTTGTGTTTTGGGGAATGAAGAATGCTTTAAACAAATCATTTGCCCACGACGATCTTTTCATCGATGAAATTGACCTTAACATGGTTGGCGGTGTGAAAAATCGATTGCGCGCGGCTGGGAATATGTTGTATTCATACGAAGCCAAACGAAAAGTTGAAACACTTATTGAGCGTGTCGGGAAGCCTGACATTGTTCATCTGCATAATTTCGCGCATCAGATCTCGCCATCAATCTTAGATGTTTTCCGTAGATATAACATTCCTTGCGTTATGACCATGCATGATTACAAGATGGTCTGTGCTTCTTATACGTTACTTTCCGACGGGCAGTTATGCGAAAAGTGTGCAGGGGCAAATTATTTTAGTTGTTTTCGTGAAGGCTGCGTTAAAGATTCCAAAACCAAAAGTCTGCTTAATTCCGTGGAGATGTATTTGCATCATAAAATTTTCCATATTTATGATCACATCGACCTGTTTATTTCTCCCAGTCGTTTTTTAAAAGATAAAGTACAGGCCATGGGTTTTAAAAGACCCATCGAGGTTTTGCCCAATTTTGTCGATATTTCCGATGAGCCGGATGATGATGTCTATTCAAAAACAATTTGTTACGTTGGCCGGTTGTCTAAAGAAAAAGGAATCTCGACACTCCTTGAGGCCATGAAAATATTACCTGAAATAGGATTAAAGATTATGGGCGATGGGCCGTGGCGAAAAGAATTAGAAAATAAAGTTCGTTTGGAAAATTTAAAGAACATCGTTTTTCTCGGACACTTATCTGGAAATAAATTTAAAGAAGAGATCCGTAGCTGCCGATTCAGCGTTTCGCCGTCTGAGTGGTACGAGAATAATCCCCGGTCAATCATTGAATCATTTGCTTTGGCAAAACCGGTAATCGGATCCCGTATTGGCGGCATTCCTGAGCTCGTCAGGGACCAAGAAACAGGATTGACTTTTGAGTGCGGCAACGCGACGGATTTGGCCGTAAAAATAGCAACGCTTATGTCAAATCCTGAGCAATGCGCCGCTATGGGAAAACGTGCCCGTCGATGGGTTCAAGATGAGTTGAATTCCGTCAAACACTACGAGCGATTACTTGCCATTTATCAGCGTGTTATAAATAAAAGAAAAGACGTTTTGTATAAGATTTATTAGCTATGAACAAATACTTTGGTTTGATTATGGTCGGTGCAATTTTATTTGTGACGTTCTATACGATTAAATCTCAATTAGGAATTGATTTGGATCCAGCTCATCATCTGTCCTATTATTTTTTTCATCCAGCATCGTTAGTAACTCTCGCTGAGGCGGGGGTTTTCCCATCGATAAGGATTGATTCCAAAAAAAGAAAAAATATCGCGCAGACGGCAAATATCGTCGTCGATTTTAATCAAAACAAAGGCGTGGTGAACCGAAAAATTTTAGGGCTTAATGTGCTTGGCGTTTATTCTCCAGGAGAGCCAAATCCGTATTCTAATTTTGGGGCCGGGTTATGGGATCCCCGAAACAATGTTTTTGTCAAAGAGCCGATGGAGCTCGTTAAAAAAATTCGTGTGAGCACGTTACGGTTTCCCGGTGGATTGGGAACGTATGATTATGACTGGAAAAAGACAATTGAAAAAAATCGTTCAGAGTTTTTATTTGGCCTCGATGAATTTATGCAAATGTCAAAGGAGCTAAAGGCAGAGCCAGTTTTTACTTTAAGTTATTTCACGGGCGAGCCTAAAGATGCCGCTGATTTGGTCGAGTATTTAAATTCCGCTGCTGACAACAATCATCCTTGGGCTATTAAACGAGCCAGCAAAGGACATCAAGAACCTTATGGCGTCAAATATTTTGAAGTTGGCAATGAAATCGATAATGGAAAGGTAAGGTCAGTGACGGCCGAAGAATATGCTGCTAGTGTTTTGCAATATTACGATGCCATAAAAAAGATTGATCCTCAAGTCAAGGTGGGTGCGGTTTTGTCAAATAAGAAATGGAATGAGACAGTTTTGAAAATTATTTCTGATAAAGTTGATTTCGTTATCCTACATATTTATCCAACGCCGGTTTGGGGAAAAGATTTAGAATCGATGCCCATCGAGGAAATTTTTTCTAGTTCACTAGCAATCCCTGCTATTCAAATTGATTTTGAGTTAAAGGCTTTGCAATGTCTTTTGCAAAAAACCTCGAGCCGTGACATTCCCGTTTTTGTGACCGAATTTAATGGAGGGTTTGCACAGGATGACCCTGTGCCGTATCGCCACAGCTTAGGAAACGCGCTCGTCAATGCCGAGCTTATTCGCATTTTGACGGATCCATCCAATAACGTCGCAATGGCGCATCAGTGGAATTTTATCAATGAGTATTGGGGAATGATTGCCAATGGATTTAAAGGCGATGAAAAAGATTTATCAAATTCCTATTATAAGCGTCCTAATTTTTATGCCTTCGATCTTTATGCTAATCATTTTGGCGATGAATTGATCTTATCAGAAGTCATTTCTCCTCATTATGACGTCGGCCAGGATGATTTTTATAAAGAGTTTATTCGCAGTTTATCACCGGGCAGCATCGAAGGGCATAATTCTTTAGAACATGAATGGAATATTTTTCCCGTTGAGGGAATAGAGGCCAAACAAGAAGGAGATGTTTTATCACTTAATTTCGGCCACTATCAACAATGGAATTATTTTCACTCTGTTAAATTGGCAGACGTTAAATCCGATACTTTTTATAAGTTATCAGGATTTATTAAGACGATTGGTTTAATGGATGATTCTGGGGTCAGTCTTGAGGTGCAGGACGCAAGAGGCTGGGATAAGACACATTCAGCGATGAGCACGGCGAAGGTCAAAGGAAATACGGATTGGCAATACGTCGACGCTATTTATAAAACTTTACCGGATGCTTTGCGGCTTAAAGTTTTTGCCCGTCGTATTGGCGACCATGGGCCATTAAAAGGAAAAGCGTTGTTTAAAGATGTTAAACTCCAAAAATTTGTTCCGCAGATCGCTTCGAAAGTTCCTTATCTTTCTGTCAATGCGAGTAAAAGCAGTGATGGGAAAAAAGTTTATTTGATGGTGGTCAATAAAAATTTGAATTCACCAGAAACAGCAACCATCGAGCTAAAGAATTTTCCAGCGGACAAGATAGGAATGGCCTGGATTCTCAATGGACCGAGCGTGGATGCTACCAACGAGGTCAATCACGATCGAGTGAAAATAACGCATAGAATTTTTAATATTTTTGGGGAAAAATTCGTCTATACCTTTGAACCGCATTCCGTTACGGCCATAGAGATACATAGGATTGATTCTTAAAATTATTTTTCACCACTTTTACACGACGACCACAAGATTTTCACAGTAGATTGCTATGCTTTCATAAAATAAGCCCATCTATTTGCTAATAAAAAATAGCTATAAAAGCTTTAAAAATCAAATCAATCAGTTGGATGTAAAGAAAGATGGTGAATATGTGTGATGTAAAACAGATGAAAAGGGTCCTGGCATGTTGTTTTTTTCTTTTTGTGGTCTTAGTGGTCGGATTTAAAGATGCCCGGGCTGAATTTGATGTGAATTGGGGTATAAGTGCAGACAATGGCTTGACTGGCCAGCGTCAATTAGCACAATGGCTCGTCGGCAATGGCTACTACAGTGATCTTAGTACAGCAGAATTTTTTGCCAAGACCGGTTATATAGGCCACAATAGCGGCGATCCAGACCCTTATTACTGGAATTTGAGTTCGCCATTTAATGTGCAAATCGTCCAAGAAATGGCGGGATATGCTGATTTTAATAAGTTAGGTTATTACACCGGAAGCGGGGATGCAAAGATCCAAACGCAGATTTTTGGCGGAACGGAAAACGGCCCGAAACTACTTTCCATCAATCAACCTTTTGGATTCTATATTGAAACGCCAAAAGAAAAATTTTGGTATACCGATAGAGCAGAAAACGATCAGCAGCATGGTCAGCTCAGACACTTTGAAAAGGGCGGTTATCCGCAAGCGTTGATTTATGAATTAAAACCCGATACAGAATGGTTGATCGCATGGGAAGATTTAGATGCCACCAAACGGAAAATGGACAGAGATTATAATGATATGTATGTCAAGGTAACGTGTGCACCGGAACCAGTCAGTTGCGTGTTGTATTTGCTCGGCGGCGGTGCCTTGGCCACGAGATTAAGAAAGATCCGTAGTTAAAAACAAACGGAGCGCAAAAGTGTTTTACTATTTGTCTTGGTTTTTTATTATCGTCGTTTACGCGCCCATTTTTTTTGAGCTTTACCAGTCCCGCTGGGAAACCATTGATTACACGCACGCTTATTTTATTTTGCCGGCCTCGCTATGGATTGCCTGGCAGAAAAGACAAACTCTAAAAGATCTTTTTGTTCATTTCCAGCCCCGTCCGTCGGATATGGTCGGTCTTATCGTGGCAATTATCGGATTGATGATGTTTGTCTTTGGTTGGCGCCAGGAATATCTTTTTATTTCCGCATTATCTTTAATTCCTGTTTTATGGGGTGTAACAAGATTCTTTTATGGTGCGGCAATTGTAAGCTCATTAACATTTCCAATTTTATATTTACTTTTCCTTGTTCCTCCACCGCTGGGCGTCTTGGATAAATTGACTTTGCCGATGCGTTATAGCATTTCGGGGGCGACGCAAAAAATTCTTTACTTGTTGGGATATCCAATAGAGAAAAGCGGACTTCTTCTGACGATTGACGGTCATGAGATATTTATGGGCGCGCCTTGCAGCGGCTTTCGGTCGCTTATTACGATGCTCGCCCTTGCCGCAGCTTACGCCTATTTCATCAAAGGAAGTTCTGGAAAAAAAATCATCCTCGTCCTTTCGGGGGTACCGTTTGCGCTGTTTGGAAATCTTATCAGAGTCATGACGCTTTGTTTGGTCACGTTTTATCTGGGCAAGGAAGCAGCTGAAGGCTTTTTTCATTACTTTAGCGGCGGCGTCATCTTTCTTATTATGATTGTTTGCCTGATGGGACTGGAAAACCTTCTTAATAAACCTCTGAAAAATGTTACCGGTATTTAAAATGCAAAGGCCTGTTTTATTATCAATCTTTCTTTTAGCGACGATTATGGTGTCGTTTTGTATTCCGAAGGCCAAATATACCAGTCTAAATATATTAAGTGAGCTGAAAATCCCAACGGCATTTTCAGGATGGAACAGCATTGACGTCTCAAAGCAATTAAATTTACAGGATGATCGATATAGTTTTATAAGCGATGCTTTTGCGCGGCTCTATCAGAACAGAAAAGGCGATCAACTTTTATTTTTGATCCTCGACGCTGGAAACTTTCATAATCCAAAGGTTTGCTACACAAGTTCTGGTTTTAATGTCAAGGAACTAGGTGATGTTGATTTTAAAACAAAGGACACCATTTTTAAAGCCAATGCCTTACGTATGGAAAGGCCAAACTCGACGACCAATATGTTTTATTGGCTTTGCATCAATAAAAGAATTGTCGATTGGACAGGCCAGAAGATGATCGAGCTATGGTCGTCATTGTCTAATAAGAAAAAAGCCGGCCTGATGGTGCGCCTGGAAATTCCTTCCCAGAACA
>JACXTT010012985.1_pt1 | contig 11009 bp, 6 predicted proteins | sample 9270951 | NCBI WGS metagenome assembly JACXTT01 (sample SAMN15532306, study PRJNA645909) | rock metagenome | isolation source: weathered quartz diorite | place: Puerto Rico | collected 2017-06-21 | reverse complement strand
CCATCCTCTTCTCCGCAAAGCCCGCCCCCAACGCCACTTCCCCCGCAAGCGCACCGTCGACCACCACTCGCAACCTGAGCGGCCCATCCCGCAAAGCCCGCGCCCGCAAAACCACCCACGCCCGCCGCGCGCCGCCTGCCACATCTGCGGGCGGATGCAGACGCCGCGCGGAGGACGAGCGCGGCGCGGGTCCGCCTACCAGACCTGTGGGTGGTTCGGGTGGTGGCGCGAGCACGCGCGGATGCGGCGCCCAGCGCGGCGCGGGTACGGTGAGGTGCAGCGCGGGTGCACAGAGCGCGCAGGTGGTGGCGGCGTCGAAGCGTTCCTGTTCTTCGCGGCGGGCGCAGGCATCGAGGCCGTTGGCCACCAACCCGGGAGAAATATCTGTTCCTCCGATGGCGCCGGCGGGGATGGCCCCGAGGCGGATGAGGGCTTCGGTGGCGAGTGGCGACGGAGGATCGGCTGTGGCCAGGGCGAGCAGGCGGGGGTCGGCCAGGCGGCCGACTCGGTGGGGGCCGGCGAGGCCGAGGGCCCAGATGGCGTGCGCGCGCGCGTCGTCGAGATCTTCGGTGGTGAGGCGATCGATGAGGAAGCGGACCGCGGAGGGATCGCCAGTGCGGGCGGCGATGCGGCCCAGCGCCAGGTACGCATCATTCCGGATTCGTTGATCTTCCAGCGTGCGCGCGATCAATTGCGGGATCGCGTCGCTGGCGCCGACGAAGCCGAGGTAGTGGCAGGCGTGGCGGCGTTTGCCGACATCGATGTCGAGCAGGGTGTCGCGCAGGGCGGCGGCGCCGCGTGGATCGCGCAGGCGGCCGAGCATCAGGCCTGCGCGCTTGCGATACAGCGGAGCGTCGAGCAACGAGACCAGCGCGGGCGCGGCCGAGGAGTCGGACAGCGCGCCGAGCGCGAGCGCGGCTTCGGCGGCCACTTCGGGCTGAGCGTCGGCGAGCGCCGCGCGCAGCACGGGAGCGGCGGAGGTCGCCTCCTGCTCACCGAGCTCACGCGCCGCGGCGGCGCGCAGCGACGGTAATGCCCGCGGATCCGCGATCGTGCGCGCGATGGTCTCGGGGCGCTCGAGGCCGAACCATTGGCCGAGCGCGAGCGACAGCTCGGCGCGCACCGCGGGCAGTGCGTCGGCCAGGTTGTGTCGTTCAGATGGATCGATCTGCAGATCGTAGAGCTCGTCGATGGAGCCGCGGGTCTCGCGGATCAGCTTGTAGCGGCCGCGCAGCAGCATGCGCCGCGAGTGCACCTGCGCGTGCACATCGGCGCCCTGCTCGGGCTCGGGCCACAGGCGGCGCGAGCGCAGCGGCGGCGCGTCGCGCACATCGAGCATGCCGAGCGCGGTGGGCAACAGCGCGGCGATCTCCGACGGAGCATCGAGCGTGGCGGCGGGCAGGGTGCGCCCGCGTCCCCCGGCGAGGAACATCACCAGCGGCACGCGCAACTGCTCGTCGTACAGCGACGAGCCGTGGTACGCGCCGCCATGCTCGCCGAACTCCTCGCCGTGGTCGCCGGTGATCGCCACCAGCACCGGCCGCTCGAGCTCGGCCAGCCCGTCGAGCAGCCGGGCCAGCGCGCGGTCCACGTGCGCGATCTCTCCGTCGTAGCGGCGCTCGGGCGTATCATCCGCGCGCGTGCCCTGGTGCGGCTCGTAGGGCTCGTGCGGATCGAAATAGTGCGCCCACAAAAACGCGCGCGGCTCGCCATCGCGCCGTAAGCTGGCGATGCGTTCGAGCACCGAGTCGGTGAGCGCCTGCGCATCGAGCGTGCGCGTGTCGGCCCAGGCAAAACCGAAGCGCGAAGCCGCATAGGGCTCCAGCGCACGCCGCCCGTCGAAGAACAGCCCCGCCGGATACCACGCCTGGGTGAACCAGCGGCGCGCCTTCAACATCTCCGCCGCGGTCGGCGGCTTCTGCGAAAGCAGGTCCGGCGCAGCGCCGGTGAGCAGCGAAGTCACCGAGAACGCGGTATGCGGCGCCTGCGCATACGCATGAGTCCAGCGCAAGGCTCCGTGCGCGCGCGCGAAAGTCTCCGGCAACGCACGGTCGGCACGCAACGCATCGATGCTGATAAGCAGAAAATGCGCATCGCCCAGCCCACCCGAAGCCTCGGCCACCTGCGCCGCCGCGGCGCGCAAGCCCGACGGCTCCGGCACGCGCACCAGCGCATCGATGGCCGCGAGCACCACGCCGGTCGCCGGCGGCCGATCGCGCGCCACGAAGCGAACATTGGCCGACACCGACGACAACAACAGCGCCGCCGCGCCGCACGCCACCACCCCGATCAGCGCCCGACGCACCGAGCCTTGGCGCGCCCGCCGCGCAAAGCCGTGCACCAGCACCATCATGCCGGCCATCAAGGCCGCCATACGCAGCGACGGATAGAGCCGTCGCGGCAGCAACAGCGGCGCAGCCAGTAGCGCCGTCCCAGCGCCGATCATCAGCCACCCGATGATCGCTCCGGAGCGCCGCGCGGCCCTCGCTTCGCCCCCCAGATCTGTCGAGGGCGCGGTACCACCGCGCCACGCGCGGGCGAAGAGCGCGGCGGCGCAGCAGGCGGCCCAGAGAGCGAGCGGTGTGGCGGCGGCGCCGAGCCAGCGACGGAGGGTAGCGGTTTCAGCGACGAGAGCGCCAAGCGCCAAAGCAAAGGGAGCGGCGAAGACGAGGCGGCGCAACCGCGGTTGGGGCACCAGCGCGGCGGTGGCGCAGCTCCAGAGCCAGGCGGCGAGCGCGGTGGCCAAAGTGGTCGAAATCAGCAGGCCGAGCAGGGCTGCGCGATCGCGCCAGGTGGCCCACGCGGTGACGCTGGCCGCGACGTCGATGGCGGCCGCGACTGCCGCGGCACGCAACCACGCCCCGAGCGGCGGTGAAGGCTGCATCGTGTCGCAAGTCTATGGCATAACTCATGAGCGAAGGAGCATGAGCATTTCCGAGCAGGCCACAGCCGATGGCGCCATCGACGGGTTGAACCCGGCGCAGGCCGAAGCCGTGCGTTATGGCAACGGTCCGCTGCTGATCCTGGCCGGCGCCGGCTCGGGCAAGACCCGCGTCATCACCTACCGCATCGGCGAGCTACTGCGGCAGGGCGTGGCGCCGTGGCGCATTCTGGCGGTCACCTTCACCAACAAAGCCGCCGGCGAGATGCGCGAGCGGGTCAGCCGCCAGATCGATCCGCAGGCCGCCTCGGCGTGGATCGGCACCTTTCACGCGACCTGCGCGCGACTGCTGCGCAGCCATGCCGAGCGCATCGGGCTCAACCGCAACTTCGTCATCTTCGACGACAACGACCAGCGCTCGCTGATGTTGCGCGTGCTCAAAGATCTCGGCGTGGCCGACCGCTTCGCCACGCCGCGCGCCATGTTGTCGGCGGTCGACGGCGCCAAGAACCGCGGCGAGCGGCCCGAGGATTTTCGCCCGCACGATTACTTCACCGACATCGTGGCGCGCGTCTACCCGGAGTATCAGAGCCGGCTGGAGGCGCAAAACGGCGTCGACTTCGGCGACCTGCTGCTCGACGTGTTGCGCTTGTGCCGCGACGACGAGGTCGGTGCCATCCTCAAGCAGAAGTTCGACCACGTGCTGGTCGACGAGTTCCAGGACACCAACCGCGTGCAGTACCAGATCGTGCGGCACCTGGCGAGCAACACCGGCAACCTGTGCGTGGTGGGCGACGACGATCAGTCGATCTATCGCTGGCGCGGCGCGGATCTGCGCAACATCCTCGACTTCGAGAACGACCACCCGGGCGCGCACGTGGTCAAGCTGGAGCAGAACTACCGCTCCACCCAGGTGATCCTCGACGCGGCCAACGCGGTGATCGCGCGCAACCTGTGGCGCAAGCAGAAGCGGCTGTTCACCGAGAAGCTGGGCGGCGAGATCATCCTCTATCACACCGCCGAGGACGAGCGCCGCGAGTCCGAGTTCGTGGTGCGCGCCATCCGCCGGCTGTGCGACGACGAGGGCCGCTCGCCCGAGGACTTCGCCGTGTTCTACCGCACCCACGCGCAGTCGCGCGTGCTGGAAGAAGCGATGCTGGCCGCCGATTTGCCCTACGCGGTGATCGGCGGCACGCGGTTCTACGATCGCTCCGAGATCAAGGACGTGCTCGCGTACTTGCGCGTGCTCGCCAATCCGGCCGACGAGACCTCGCTCGAGCGCATCATCAATACGCCGGCGCGCGGCATCGGCGACACCACCTACGAGCGCGTGGTGGCCTGGGCGCGCGCCAACAACCAGGGCGTGTGGCAGGGGCTGAGCGCGGTGGCCGACGGCGCGGATCCCGCGGTCACTCAAGGCGCGCGCAAGAAGCTGCGCGCTTTCGTCGAGCTGATGAACGACCTGCGCGACGAACCGGGCGGGCTGGTGCGGCTGGCCGAGTCGGTGCTCGAGCGCACCGGATACCTAGAGAAGCTGGCCGCCGACGACTCGGTCGAGAGCCAGGATCGCCGCGAGAACCTGATGGAGCTCATCGGATCAATCCGAGATTTCGCCGAGGAGTCGGAGCGTCAGGAAGGCGCGCCGCCGACCCTGCTCGGCTACCTCGAGCGCGTGTCGCTGGTCGCGCCTACCGACGCCAAGGCGCGCGGCGTGTCGCTGATGACGGTGCACGCGGCCAAGGGCCTGGAGTTCCCGGTGGTGCTGGTGACCGGCCTCGAGGACGGGGTGTTCCCGTCGCTGCGCGACGGGGAGGACGAGGAGAAGCTCGAGGAGGAGCGCCGCCTGTGCTACGTGGCGATCACCCGCGCGCGCGAGCGCTTGTTCCTCACCAACGCGCGGATGCGTCACTTGTTCGGCCAGGCGCCCGCGCCGTTTCGCGAGAGCCGCTTTCTCTCCGACATCCCCGATGCCTGCATCGCCCGCCCGGTGCCGCCGCCGCGCGCCGCGCGCCCGGCGTGGAACAACAGCTTCCACCGTGAACGTTCGACGGCCGGCCCGCGGGTGGTCACCCGCGAGCGCGACATCTCGGTCGAGTACGACGAGTCGCAGGAGCACATCGAGGAGCACGAGCTGCCGTTCCACCTGGGCCAGCGGGTGCGCCACCCGATGTTCGGCGAAGGCGAGGTGCGCGGCTTCACCGGCTCGGGGCGCGAGCTCAAGCTCACGGTCTACTTCCCGAGCATCGGGCCCAAGACCATCGTGGCGCGCTTCGTGGAAGCGGTATGATCAGGAAGCGCGTCCACGCGCTCCTCCGCCACCTGTTGCACGAGCACACCGCGCCCTCGCGCATGGCGTTGGCGGTGTTCGTCGGCTGCGTGGTCGGCTGCTCGCCGCTGTTCGGCCTGCACCTGTTCGTGTGCATCGCGCTCGCCTTCGTGCTGCGCCTCAACCAGTTGGTGGTCTACGGCGCGGCCAACATCTCGATCCCGCCGTTCATCCCGTTCATCGGCTTCGCCTCGGTGCAGCTCGGCGAGCGCATCCTGCACGGCCGCTGGCTGTCGCTGACCCTCGCCGACTTCACCTGGCGCAACGCGCCCGCGCTCGGCAAGACCTTCTTCTTCGATTGGTTGGCCGGCGGCTGCGCGCTCGGAGCGGGCATCGGCGCGGTCGCCGGAACGATCACCTGGGTGGCATTGGCGCGCCGTCGAGTGCGGCTGCTCGCCTCTGGTGATCCGATCTTCGCCGCTATCCTGGCCGCGTCGGATCGCTACCGCGGATTACCCGGCAAGCTGCGCGTCTATGCGCGCATGAAGTACCGCATGGATCCGTGCTATCGCGCCATCGCGCCGCACTGCCCGCCCGGCAGTCTGACGGTCGATCTCGGCACCGGGCTCGGCATGTTGCCGGTGCTGCTGGGCGTGCTCGGCGAAGGCCGGCGCGCGCACGGCATCGAATGGGACGCCGAAAAAGCCAAAGCGGGCGTCCACGCCGCGCGCGGCCTCGAAACCGTCACCGTGGTCGAGGGCGACGCGCGCAGCGCCGACATCCCCGCCTGCGACGTGATCACGCTGGTCGACGTGCTCCACTATTACGACGCGGACACCCAACGCGCGCTGCTCTCCCGCTGCCGGGCGGCGCTGCGCCCGGGCGGGAAGCTGTTGGTGCGCGAAGGAGATCCCGATCGCCGCGGCGGGGCACGCTGGACCCGTTTCATCGAGCGAACCGTCACGCGGCTGGGCTGGAACCGCGGCCCGCAAGTGCGCTTTCGTCCCATCGCCGAGCTGCGCGCGGATCTCGAGTCGCTCGGGCTGACCGTGCGCACCGATGAGGTGGCCGGCCGCTTGCACCCGGGTAATGTCCTGTTGATTGCCGAGAGCTAGTTGCCCGATTCGTCGGGCGCTTTTTCGGGTTCTTTCGCGTCCTTGGGCTTGCGGCGGAACAGCCCGCTCCAGAAGCCGGCCTTCTGCTCGGCGGTGGCGGGCGGAGCGCCCGGGGCGGACGGCTGGTTGATCTTGGCGATCAGCAGCTCGACCTCGCCGGCGTCGAAATAGATGGCCGCGCAGCCGGTGCAGCGGTCGATGGTGATGCCCTCGTAGAGCTCCTCTTCGAAGTTCTTGCCGCACTTGGGACAGCGCAGCTTGTACGACGCCAGTCCGACCTCGGCGGCGTGCAGCGCCACGCGCAGCTCTTCGCCCTCGGCGACCGACTCGGTCATCTTCTTGCGTAGTGCAGCGACCGTGCCCTCGAGCTCGGTGACCCGCTTGTTGCGCTTGTCGCGCTCGATCGAATCGGTGAGCTGATCGGCGTGCAGCTTGTCGAGCTCGGCCTGCGCGTCACGCGCGCGTTGCTCCGCAGCCTCGAGACGCTCGCGCAGCGCGCCGGCCTCGTCGCCGCCGCCTTCGCGCTCGCTCAGCACCGCGTCGCGCTCGCGGGCCATGGCATCGCGCTCGCGTGACACCGCATCGCGCTCGCTGGCCATGCGATCGGCGCGCTCGAGCGCAGCGTCGAGATCGCGCTGCAGCGCGGCCAACTGCGCGCTGTCGCCGCCGCCCGCTGCTGCCTTGGCAGGCTTGGCTTTGGCCTTGGCCGCGGCCTTCACCGCGGGCTTCTTAGGCGCGGCTTTCTTGGCCGGCGCCTTCGCAGGGGTCTTTGCCTTTGCTTTGCCTTTTTTGCTCGCCATGAGCCGACTATAGATCGCCTCGCGTCTTGGCGCCTGAATTCTCCAGGTGGGGTGTGGGATCCCGGCTCGGTCCCGTCGAAAGCCTTGATTGGCGCGGGGTCCGCGCTGGCAAGCCTCTTGCTCAAATCCTCTCCGGGAAAGCATGCCCGGCAAGTCAGTCAGGGTCTTGATCGCCTTCGCGGATACATCGGATCTGCTGCTGCTCCGGCGTATCTTGCGCGAGACTCCTTACATCCCCGAGACCGCGCGCTCGGCCACCGCCGCGTTGCGCGCCATGTGCGGACATCAGTACGCAGCCATCATCACCGACGACGAGCGCCTGCCCGGCATGCCTGGGGCCAAGCTGCTCGCCGAGGCCAGCAATGTGCAACCCGGCGCCTTGCGCGTTCTGCTGGTGCGCTCCGAGCGCATGGCCGCCCTCGAAACCGCGTCCCGCGCCGGCGCCTATGTCACGCTGCCGCGCCCCTTCTTCTCCCCCGGCCTGCGCGCTGCCCTCCTCGAGCACTACAAGAAACAACCAGACCTGGGGAGGATAGCCGCGCCGGCCGGCCCGCCCCGCGACAGCGCCGGAGAGCCCGAGCCGCCGGCGAGGCCTCGCCTCCAGCTGCGCGACACTTCCGGCGAGCCAGAGCCGCCGCCAAGGCCTCGCGCGCCGATACGCGACGCTGCGGGAGGCCCGCTGCCACGGCCTCGCCTGCAGCTCCGCAACTCTTCCGACGAGCTCCCGCCACCTCCACCGCCGCCGCCAAGGCCTCGCCTGCAGCTGCGCGACTCTTCCGAACAGCCGCCGCCGCGGCCTCGCGTCCAACCCGCCGACTCGTTCGGAGTGCCCGAGCCGGCGCCTGGTCCGCCGCCGCGGCCTCGGGTGCAGCACCGCGACGCTGAGCAGGCGCCACGGCTTCGCGTCGTGCCGGGCGGGGACGCGGAGGTCGAGCCCGAGCCTACCGCGCGTCGTGACCCGCGCCGGCCGCCGCGCTTGCCGCTGTTGGATCAAGATGCGCCCGGTCCTCCTTTGGAGACGCGGGTGTTTCCGGCGCTGGTCGAGGCCGAGACCCTGCCGCACGAGCTGCGCGGCAATGCTCCGGTGACGCGCCGGCGCATGTTGCTCACCATGGTGGAAATGGTGGAAGCCAAGGGCGGCCCGTCGCGCGGCCACGGTTTGCGCGTCAGCTCGCTCGCGGCCGCGCTCGGCAAGGAAGCAGGCGTGCGCGGCCCGGATCTCGAGACGCTCGAGGAAGCGGCGCTGATCCACGACATCGGCGAGCTGGCGGTGGTCGCACCGCTGCTGCAGAAGAATCGCCGCCTGACCCCCGCCGAGCAGCGCCAGGTTCACCGCCACGTCGAATCGGGCGCGAAAATCGCGCACCGCGGCGGCATGTCGCGTCTGGTGCAGCTCGCGGTCCGCCACCACCACGAACGCTGGGACGGCAAAGGCTACCCCGACGGCCTCTCCGGCAGCGCCATCCCGCTGTGCTCACGCATCATCGCGGTCGCCGACACCTGGGACGCGCTGGCCACCCGCCGTCCCTACCGCCAGCGCATCTCCACCTCCGAGTGCATCAAGACCCTGGGCCTGCTCGGCGGCGCACAGCTTGACCCCGAGCTGGTCGGCCTGTTCCTGCGCCGCAAGCTCAGCGAAGTGTGCGACTGGTCCGAGCCCGAAACTCCGGGCCCGAGCCTGCTCGATCCTCCCTGGTCGTCTGCTTAGATTGAAGCGGAGTTACTTCTGGGCGGTCTGGGGGAGCGGTTGGCCCTTGTCGTCGACGAAGACTTCGACCAGCGGGCCGTCGGTGACTGCGAACACGGTGGTGTTCGGCTTGAGCGTGGTGGCGTGGACCTCTTTGGGCGCGCGGTAGAAGATGCTGCCCGGGCCATAGGCGGTGTCCTTGCCGTCGGGGCCGGTGGTGGTCATGGTGCCTTCGATCACGTAGAAGGCGGCCGCGTAGGGGTGGAAGTGCTTGGCCTGCTTCACCTCGACGGTGGTCTTCATGACGCCGACCATCTGCTGGGTGACCGGGTTCATCCAGATCGGCGCCATCTTCATGCCGGGGCGGTTCGGCGCATCCATGTACTGCGCGGTCTTGGCGGTCATGGCCATCGACTTGGCCGGCATGTCAGGGGCCTTGGCGAGCGAGCCGTGGTGGTGCACCGCCTTCCACGCGCCCTTCTCCTTCTTGAACACGTTGGTCTCACGGAACGACATGGTCACCGGGGGCATCTTCGGCATGGTCATGGTGAAGTCACCCTCGTGCAGGCAGACACCCATGTCGCCCGACGCTTTGCAGTCGAGCTTCTTGGACTCCATCTTCATGGTCGCGCCCATGGCCTTCATCATCTTGGTCATGTCGTCGGACATCTTGAGCACTTCGGCCAGCGACGACTGGCTGTTGGGACGGCCCGCCTCGTCCATATCCCACGATCCCCACATCTGGTCGGAGATCGACGACTTGATGGTTGCCTGATCGTTGGTCTCCCAGGCCTTGTTGAGCTTCTCGTGCAGCGCCTTGAGCTCGGCCGCACCCTTGTCCACCGGCGCCGCCTTCTCCGCCACCGCCACCGACGACAATAGCAACGCACCAACCACACACAACTTGTTCATGGGACCTCCCCTTAGTCTGGTTGCAATACCGTGGTGACCTTCACGTCTTGCTGCTGGTCGCCCCGGCGGACGCGCAGCTTAACCGATTTCCCTACTCCTGCGTTGGCGGTCAACCAACGCAGCCGTTCGGCGTCTTCGATCGCCACATCGTCGAAAGAGACCACCAGGTCGCCGCGACGCAGGCCGGCCCGCCAGCCCGGGCTGTTGGGATAGACGAGCTCCAGCAGCGCGCCCGACGCGAGATCGATGCCGACCGCGCGCGGATCGATCGGCCGCAAGCCGAGCCAGCCGCGCTGCACCTTCTTGTACCGGCGCAGATCGGCCACCACCCGCTTGGCCATGTTGATCGGCACCGCGAACGCCAAACCCTGCGCCTTGGCATTGATCGCGGTGTTGATGCCGACCACCTCGCCGCGCATGTTGAGCAGCGGCCCACCCGAGTTGCCCGGGTTGATCGCGCAGTCGGTCTGAATGAAGTCCCAATAGCCGCGGTCCAGGCTGCCGCCGCCCATCTCCGAGCCGTGGCGCCCCTTGGCGCTGACGATCCCGGCGGTCACCGTCGACGACAAGCCATAAGGCTGACCGATGGCCACCACCCACTCGCCCACCTCGAGCTGGTCGCTGTCGCCCAGCGGCACCGGCACCAGCCGCGTTGCGTCGACGTGCAGCAGCGCCACGTCGGTCGGCGGGTCGCGCGCGATCACGGTGGCGCGGAAAGTGCGCTTGTCCTCCAGACGCACGGTGATCTCGTCGGCCACGCGGCCGCCCAGCTCCTCGGGCGCGACCACGTGGTTGTTGGTGATGATGTCGCCCTCGCCATTGATGACGAAGCCGGTGCCAAGCGACTGCGCCTTGCGCGCCGGCGGCTCGTACACCTGGTAGAACGGGCTGTCCTCGCCGAACGGGAACACCGCCATCGGTCGCTGGCGGATAAAAGCGGTGGTGTGGATGTTGACCACCGACGGGCGCACCCGCTTGACCAGCTCGACGAACGAGGTCGGCGCGCCCGGAATCGGCGTGATCGGTACCGGTTGCGCCGGCGCCTCGATGGCGCGCCCCTGGCAGCCGAGAACGATCAGCAGGCCGAAAACGCTAGGGAGTCTTCTTCGCGGCGACATACTTCATACGCAGGTCGTAAAGGAGGTGGTCGAGCAGCTCGGCCTCTTCCTGAGTCAGGTTGCCGCGGGTCTTTTCGCGCAGCATGGCGAGAATGTCGAGCGTCTGCTTGGCCAGCAACAGGTTCTGCTGCGCGTCCGGATGCTCGGGGTGCTTGAGCTCGCCCAGGTGCACCAGCACCGACGAGCCCATCGACATGATGAAGGTGCCGAAGTCGAGCTGTTCTTCTTGC
>JACXTT010012984.1_pt1 | contig 11010 bp, 12 predicted proteins | sample 9270951 | NCBI WGS metagenome assembly JACXTT01 (sample SAMN15532306, study PRJNA645909) | rock metagenome | isolation source: weathered quartz diorite | place: Puerto Rico | collected 2017-06-21 | reverse complement strand
GATCGCCCATGCCTGTGAACGCTCGCTTCTGCGGGGTGGGTTGGGCCGCCTGGGCGATGGCAAGGCCGGAGATCGCACCGGCGCCCTGCGGAGTGCGCCCCGCGATCATCGGCCACGGTGCCTCGGCGGCGGCGCACATGAAGCTTCCCGCGGCGAAGCACACGAGCCCCGCGTACATCAGGGGCTTGCGCCCGTAGCGATCCGAGAGCCAGCCGAAGGGGAGCTGCAGCAGCCCCTGCGTCAAGCCGTACGCGCCGAGCGCCACGCCGGCCAATGTGAGCGTCCACCCCGGGCGTCCCTGCGCCCAAAGCGCCAGGACCGGGAGGATCACGAACATGCCGAAGAGCCGCAGCCCGAAGATCGAGGCAAGGGAAAAGCTGGCGCGCAGCTCGGCGGGGGTCATGCGGCCGAAAAGCTCAAGAAAATCAGGGATTGGAACGGGGAACGCAGCTCAGTCATAATAGCAGACTGCCCAATGGAAACGATCCGGATCCGAGGCGCGCGCACGCACAATTTGCGCAACCTCAACGTCGACCTGCCCCGCAACAAGCTCGTCGTCATCACCGGCCTTTCGGGCTCCGGAAAGTCGTCGCTCGCCTTCGATACCTTATATGCGGAAGGCCAGCGGCGATACGTCGAATCGCTCTCCGCCTACGCGCGGCAATTCCTGCAGCTCATGGAAAAGCCCGACGTCGATCTCATCGAGGGATTGTCGCCCGCGATCGCGATCGAGCAGAAGGCGACCTCGCACAACCCGCGCTCGACCGTCGGCACCGTGACCGAAGTGCACGACTATTTGCGGCTCCTCTTCGCGCGCGTGGGCGATCCGTACTGCCCCGAGCACAACATCGCGTTGAGCGCGCAGAGCGTCTCGCAGATGGTCGATCACGTGCTCGCGCTCGCCGAGGACACGCGCATCATGATCCTCGCGCCGCTCGTCGTCGGCCGCAAAGGCGAGCAGGTCGAGCTCTTCGACGAGCTGCGCGCGCAGGGCTTCGTGCGGCTGCGCATCGACGGCGAGGTGCACGAGATCGATCGGCTGCCCAAGCTCGACCGCAATCGCAAGCACACCATCGACATCGTCATCGACCGCCTGAAGGTCGCGCCCGACGAGCGCGCGTCGGGATTGCGCCAGCGGCTGGCGGAATCGTTCGAGACGGCGCTGCGCCACGCCGACGGCCGCGCGCTCGCGGTGGAAATGGACAGCGGTAAGGAGCATCTCTTCTCGGCCAAGTTCGCCTGCCCCATCTGCAGCTACTCCATCCCCGAGCTCGAGCCGCGGTTGTTCTCGTTCAACAATCCGATGGGCGCCTGCCCGAAGTGCGACGGGCTCGGCGAGGTCACGTTCTTCGATCCGAAGCGCGTCGTGGCCTTCCCGCATCTCTCGCTCGCGGGTGGCGCGATCCGCGGCTGGGACCGGCGCAACCAGTTCTACTTCTCGATGCTGCAGTCGCTTGCGCAGCACTACGCGTTCGACGTCGAGGCGCCGTTCGAGTCGCTTCCCGAGCGCACGCAAGAGATCGTGCTGCAGGGCTCCGGCGAGGAGAAGATCGCGTTCAAGTATCCGGGCGAGCGCGGGCGAAGCTCGGTGAAGGAGCACGCATTCGAGGGAATCCTGCCGAACCTCGAGAGGCGCTACCGCGAGACCGATTCGGTCGCGGTGAAGGAAGAGCTCGCGAAGTATCTCAATACGCGCGCCTGCCCCGAGTGCCACGGCACGCGCTTGCGGCTCGAAGCGCGGAACGTGCGCGTCGCGGGCCGTACGATCCACGAGCTCTCCTCCCTGCCGCTGCGCGAGGCGCAGCCCTTCTTCGAGAAGCTCGAGCTCGCGGGAGCCAAGCACGCGATCGCCGAGAAGATCGTGCGCGAGATCGCCAACCGCGTGCAGTTCCTGAACAACGTCGGCCTCGACTATCTCTCGCTGACACGCTCCGCGGACACGCTCTCCGGGGGTGAGGCGCAGAGGATCCGCCTAGCGAGCGAGATCGGCTCCGGTCTCACGGGTGTGATGTACGTGCTCGACGAGCCGTCGATCGGATTGCACCAGCGCGACAACGCGCGGCTCATCGACACGCTGAAGCGCCTGCGCGACCTGGGCAATTCCGTGATCGTGGTCGAGCACGACGAGGAGGCGATCGCCGCGGCCGACCACGTGCTCGACATGGGGCCGGGTGCCGGCGTGCACGGCGGGGAGATCGTCGCCGAAGGCACGCCCGCGGAGATCCTGCGGCATCCGAATTCGCTCACCGGCCAATACCTTTCGGGGCGCAAGGCCATCGCGATGCCGGCGCGACGCCGCCGCCCGACGGGCGCGAAGAAGCTCAAGATCACCGGCGCGCGCGGCAACAACCTGAAGAACATCGAGGTGGAGATTCCGGTCGGGCTCTTCGTATGCGTGACCGGCGTCTCCGGATCGGGCAAGTCCACGCTCGTGAACGACACGCTGTCTCACGCCGTCGCGCATCATCTGTATGGATCGGCCGCGGAGCCCGCCGAGCATGACGCGATCGAAGGGCTCGACCATTTCGACAAGGTGATCAACGTCGACCAGACGCCGATCGGGCGCACGCCGCGGTCGAACCCGGCGACGTACACGGGACTGTTCACGCCGATCCGCGAGCTCTTCGCGGGCGTGCCCGAATCGCGCGCGCGCGGCTACGGCTCGGGACGCTTCTCCTTCAACGTGAAGGGCGGACGGTGCGAGGCGTGCCAGGGCGACGGCCTCATCAAGGTCGAGATGCATTTCCTGCCCGACGTGTACGTGCCATGCGACGTCTGCCACGGCAAGCGCTACAACCGCGAGACGCTGGAGATCCGCTACAAGGGCAAGTCGATCGACGAGGTGCTCGACATGACCGTCGAGAGCGCGCACGAATTCTTCGCCTCGGTGCCGTCGATCGCGCGCAAGCTCGCGACGCTGCTGGAAGTCGGTCTCGGCTACATCAAGCTCGGACAGAGCGCGACGACGTTGTCGGGCGGCGAGGCGCAGCGCGTGAAGCTCTCGCTCGAGCTTTCGAAGCGCGACACCGGGCGCACTCTCTTCATCCTTGACGAGCCGACGACGGGTTTGCACTTCCAGGACATTGATTTGTTATTGCGCGTGCTGCATCGCCTGCGCGACCGCGGCAACACCGTGGTCGTCATCGAGCACAACCTCGACGTCATCAAGACCGCCGATTGGGTGATCGACCTCGGCCCCGAAGGCGGCGACAACGGCGGCCACGTCATCGCCGAGGGCACACCCGAGGACGTGAGCCAGGCGAAGGGGAGCTTCACGGGCCATTTCCTGAAGGACATGTTCGACTCGACGCCGCGCAAGAAAGCGGCGGTCGGGTGAACCCTCGCGAGCTGCTGATCGCGAGCTTCCGCGCGGCGCTCGCGGCGGCCGATCCTGCGGTCATCGTTCCGCGTAACCTGCCGTCGCCGCCGAAAGGCCGCACCGTCGTCGTCGGCGCGGGCAAGGCGGCGGCGACGATGGCGCGCGCGGTCGAGGAGCACTGGCCCGCCGACAAACCGCTCGAAGGCCTCGTCATCACGCGCTATGGCCACGGCGTTTCGACGCGGCGCATCCGCGTCGTCGAGGCGGGCCATCCGGTGCCCGACGCCAAGGGCGAAGCCGCCGCGCGCGAAATCCTCGCCCTCGCCCGCTCGCTCCGCCCCGACGATCTCATGCTCGCGCTGATCTCGGGCGGCGGGTCGTCGCTGCTCTCGCTACCCGCCGAAGGCGTGCCGATCGAGGACCTGAAGGCAGTGACGCGCGACCTGCTCGCGAGCGGCGCGCCGATCCAGGACATGAACACGGTGCGCAAGCACCTCTCGGCGATCGCGGGCGGAAGACTCGCCGCGGCGACCAAGGCGCGCGTGATCGCGCTCATCATCTCGGACGTGACCGGCGACGAGCCCACGCACATCGCATCGGGCCCGTGCGCGCCGGATCCGTCGACCTATCGCGGCGCGCGGGACATCCTGAAGCGCTTCAACGTGAAGCCGCCGCCCTCGATCGCGCAGCGCCTCGACAAAGGCGCACGCGGCGAGATTCTCGAGACGCCGAAGCCCGGCGATCCGGCGTTCGCGCGCGTCGAGAACCGCCTCATCGCCACCGCGCATGCGAGCCTCTCCGCGGGCGCCGAGTTGCTCCGCGGCAACGGCATCCCGGCGGTGATCACGGACGATGCCGTGACGGGCGAAGCGTCGGAGGTCGGGAAGACGCAGGCCGCGGCAGCGCGCGCCGCGAAGCCGCCGGTCGCGCTGATTTCGGGCGGCGAGACGACGGTGACGGTGCGCGGCCACGGCAAGGGCGGCCGCAACACCGAATTCCTGCTGTCGCTCGCCATTGCGCTCGAAGGGCTCGAGGACACGTGGGCGCTCTCGTGCGGCACCGACGGCATCGACGGCACCGAGGACAACGCCGGCGCGATCGTGACGCCCGACACGCTCGCCCGTGCGCGAGCGAGGGGACTCGATCCCGCGAAGTCGCTCGCGAGCAACGACGCCTACACGTTCTTCCATGCCCTCGGCGACCTCGTCATCACGGGGCCGACGCGCACGAACGTGAACGACTACCGCGTCATCCTGGTTCGCTGACGGTTAGCGAAGCATCTGGGCGCGCACCCCGTAGCGCTCGTACATCGGCAACGCTCGCGCATCGCAAGTGATAAGTTCCGCGTCCGCGTCGCGAGCCGTGGCAGCGACGAGCGCGTCGTAGCCGGCGCCGCCGGCGACTCCGATGTCGGGCAATCCGAACAGGAATTGGCGATAGGCGCGCGCATCCAGCCGCAGGAACGGTGGTTCGAATCTCGCGCTCAGGAAATCGCGGACAGCCACTCCACTGACGCGATGCGGCGGCGGCAAGCGCGTCAGCACCGAGTAGGTCTCCAGGGCGCAGTGCTCGATGAGTCGTATGCCGCCATCCATGGCCCGGCGCGCGGCTTCATGCTGCGCATGCCAGGAAGCGAATGCCGCGACGAGGACGCTCGTATCGACCGTCTTCAACGACGCACGCGCTCCAGCGTCTCGCGGACCTGCTCGGCGGTGAGGGGTGGCAGCTGCTGATCCGGGACCGCGACCAGGCCCTTGCCTCGCTTGCGCAGCTTGACGGCGGTCGGTGCAACCTCGATCTCGATGCGACCGTCTCCGGCGCGGATTTCCATGGGCTGTCCCGGCTTAAGCCCGAGAGCCTGCCGCACCGCCTTGGGGATGACGATTCGTCCTGCGGAATCGATGGTGGTTTTCATGGCAGAAATTATGGCACAAAACTGCCACGAGCGAATAAGGGCGCCGTGAAGGCCGCCATCGATCGCGATTTCAGATATACTTGATATATCAGAACGGGATCGCGCATGAAAGACAAACCTCTCCTCATCCGCTTTCGCGCAAGGGACAGCCGCGAGGGCGTCACCCGGGCGACGATGAAGAAGATCGCCGGCGCGCTCGACATCACCGAAACCGAGGCCGTCCATCGGGCGCTGGTGGAGTACGCCCGCCGCCTCGTTCCGCGCTATGCGGCCGACGCGGGACCGATCACCGACGCCCAGCACGCGAGGATCGCCGGCGCCGTGCGAAGGAAGCATGGTCGCGCGAAGGTCGTCGGGTCGTTGTTCGACGGCGAAACGGCGTCCACGCGAACCTGTGCGTCCAAGCGCGTTTCCTCTTCCCGCACTCGGTGAGATCGTTTACTGCCGTTTTCCCGAGGCGGTAGGCAGGCCGGGGCCGAAGCCGCGGCCGGCGCTCGTCACCGCCCTCGCCGAGTTCGACGACGGTACGAAGGGTGTTGTCGTGGCCTTCGGCACCTCGCAGAAGACCACGGAGCTCCTCGCAGGAGAGTTCCTCATCGCGCCCGCCGATGCCGAGGCGTACCGAGCCGCAGGACTCAGCTTCGCGACCAAGTTCGATTTGCGAAGGTTGGCGACACTGCCCTATACGGACGAGTGGTTTCGCGTGCCCCCGGTGCCGTTGCACGGCCAGACGCCGAAGTTGGGAATTCTCCATCCCAGCCTGATGCGGCGCGCCCAGGCGGCGTTCGCCGCAGCCAAACGGTGAGCTGAAAGCGCGGCGCGTGGAGAAAGTTCAGCACGCGCGCAGTATAATTTGCAGAGAGACTTGTCGTTCGAGCGAGCTAAATGCCTCATTACTCGCGCTCGTTCGTCGCCAGGAGAGGCAATGACCACGATCGAGTTGAAGCTTCCCGACCATCTCGCCAAACTGGCGCGAGAGGCGGGCTTACTGACGCCCGAGTCCCTGCAACGGCTGCTACAGGAAGCGCTGCGCCGCCGCGAGGCAGCCGAGCGGCTCGTGGCGGTACGCGATCGCGTTGCCGCGGCCGGCATCGCGCCGATGTCGATGGAGGAAATCAACGCCGAGGTGAAAGCCTACCGGAAAGAGCGCCGGCGGCGTGAAGCTGGTCGTTGACACCAACGTCGTCCGCTCCCCACAACGGAGAAGGAGATGGAGCAGCTCGATCGAATTACTCAACGACCTGATCGCATGGGCGGGAAGGCCTGCATTCGCGGGATGCGCGTAACGGTCGGGATGATCGTCGGCCAGATCGGCACGGGTCAGACGATTGAAGAAATCCTGACCGACTATCCGTACCTCGAGCGCGAAGACATCATGCAGGCGCTGCGCTACGCGGCGTGGCGCACCGATGACCGAGAGGTGATGCTCTCCGGCGAATGAAGGTCCTGGTCGACATGAATCTTCTCGCCGCGAGCCGGGAGACGAAGCCCAGCGTTGTTCAAGTCCGCGCCGAAGATGTTCGCCCACAGGCGATCGGCTCCCAAGTCGTGGCTGCGCTGCAGAAGCTGTCAGCGCAGCTACAGGAGGGGGTGCTGCTCACAATCGACGTTGCGCGTACCAGAGCACGCGTGCTGCCCTTGAAGCCCTAGCATTGGCTGTCCTCGGTAGAATGCGCACCTTTTGCGCATGCTGGTCCTGGTTCTCTGGTTTGTTCTTCTCTCGTCATTTCTCATTCCGCGTCGCCGAGCTTCTCGCGGGCGCCCCTTCGTCCCCGCCGCCCTCCCGGCGCTTCGCGCCCGCAAGCCCGACTGGGTGATCGAGGAGGTGGTGCGCCTGAAGGCGTTGATGACGGAAGCGGGATGCCGCAGGATCGCGAACACCTTCAATCGCCTCCACGCCGCGCGCCACGCCATGACGGTGAGCAAGACGTGGGTGGCGACGACCGTAAAGAAGAAGCGACTCGAGATCGAGGAGCGCCGGTGCGAGTGGAAGCGACGCATTCCGCGGCCGGTGCCCGCAAACCTCGTCTGGGGACTCGACCTCACCGCGAAGACGGACATCGATGCCGTGCTGCACCCGATCCTCGGCATCGTCGACCACGGCAGCCGATTCGCGGTAGCGCTTCGAGCCCTTCGGGATCAATCGACGATCACGATCCTGCGAGCGCTCCTCGATGCAATTGAGCGGCACGGGAAGCCCCGCGCGGTTCGCACCGACAATGATGGCGTCTTCACCTCGAAGCTCTTTCGGCTTGTGCTGGCGATCCTCGGCATTCGCCACCAGCGTACCGAGCCGCACTGTCCGTGGATGAACGGGCGCGTCGAGCGCTTCTTTGGCACGCTCAAGCAGAAGCTCGATCGATGGGCGGTCGACGGGTTCGAGCAGCTCGAATTCGCCTTGGAGGACTTTGGCGCCTGGTACAACCACGTGCGGCCGCACCAGCACCTTGGCGGGCTGACACCGGCGGAGGCGTGGCTGCGAATCGATCCGTACGCGACCGAGCCCAGGAGCGCGAGCTACTTCTCGGCGTGGGACGGGATGCTCACGGGGTTCTACCTGCGCAGGTAGTGCGGACGGTCAGCTGAACGAGGAGTGCTGAGCCGGACAGCGCGCTGTCCGCGGAAAGACGCGTCCCGAATCGGCGAAAGAGTCTCCTCGCCGTCAAATTAGCGCTTGGGAAGTCGGAAAATCAGAGGTGAAACGAAGATGGCTGCTCACGAAATAAGCAACCGGAGCGGTCAACTCAAGAAAACCCGCCTCGCGCGACGGCGATTTCGTTCATCGGACGGTGGGACGGGGCAGTACTGCACCACACATCTATGGACGCCCCCACTCGATCGATCGAACGAAGCATGTATCTCTGTCGCCACAAATCACAATGGAAATGCCCTCAACTTCTCCGTCGCCGATGATTGCTACATGCGCAAATCCGAGATCCCCGCTCTTGCGATTGGGCCAATCAATGAGGGAAGCGGCGAGAAGAGAACGATCCGGTTTTGAGACAAAGTAACTGGTCAATTGTGAGAACGCCTCGCGTAGCCTCGCCTCTGACCATACTGATTTACCCTCCGCGGAAAGCATCTCATGAGCCTCTAGGAATTGCCCTTCGATGAGTGCAGAGCCAAATGCCACTGCACTTGCTCGCCAATCTTTCACGAAAGACTCCGAATCTGCTTTTTCATTAGCCGCGCCGGTGCCGCGCATGGCCCCTTACTTTTTATCAGGTGGTCGACGTCGATCTCTGCTTCCTGAAGCCTGCCTATGTCTTGAAGAAGCGTGGCCCGAGACAAGCGCAACAGGTCAAGCTCTGAATCGACGCGCAGAGCCTCTTCCGCAGCCTTCAATGCCGCTTGTACCAGCGACTCACGAAAGTAGACTCCACCTTTGGCCGGGATATACCCCGCTGCCGGCGCTGATAACGCAGTTGCAAAGATCTCTTTAGAGATCCGTTCGAATTCGCCTTGGTAATCCATGGTCATTAGCGGAATGCACACTGAAACGATGTGGGGCTGCTGGCAACCGGCAGCACGCCAAACACGTTCATGACCGGTACGCCCGGCAAGACGTTGCAGTAAGCATAGAAAGCCGCCAACACGCCACCTTGTGACCATTGCTCGGCAATCGGTACCCACATCGTGCTTACCGTCAGGGCGATGCCGCCCTCAATTGACGACGCGAACGGATACTCATCGCACGAATTATTCAAAGCAGTTCTAAGGTTAATAGATCCACCCAAGGCGCATTTCGCAATCGCAACAAGACGGTTCCTAACATTTTGGCCCAACCCCGCGCGCGACAGTATCTCGGGCGGTTGCGCCAAAGCCACATGAGCAGCAATTGTCGGCATCCGGTCGGCGGACATGAAAACAATTGGCAACAATGTATTTGGACAAGGTCTTGGCCCTATTGCACTACCCCTCATTCGACTAATGCAATCCTTCGCCTTTGCTTTCTCCTTCTCGAGCGTGGCGTATGTGATAGTGCCAATTACTCCTGCTGCGAAGGAGACTGCTGGAAGTGCGATTTGCATCATGCCTGATTGACCACCCATGGCATCAAGTAACGCGGAGCCGCCCGTGCGATCGATGTGGTTAACCGGGTCCCCTACTGCATAAGCATATGTGTTCAGAGTCTTTGGATTGAGCAACTTGGGAAGTGCTGGATCCGTAGCTTCAAACTTGCCCGCCCTCGGATCCATCCACCTCGCCCTGAGGTAGTAGAGCGCGAGATTCGCATCAAACCTCTCCCCCGCAAAAAGATGCCCATTCACTGGCGTCGTCGCGCTCTGGAAGGTGATCTCCCCGAACGGGCTGTAGTTGTAGTGATTGACGACGGCTCCCGTCGAATCGGTGAGCGCCATCACGCTCAAGTGATTGGAGTGATAGAACGTCTCCACTCCGCTCTGCACTTCCTTGACTAACTGCCCGTCTGCATATTGGTAGCTCGCCTTCAGCGCCCCTGAGCCGTCCCTCTCCTCGAGGATCTGGCTGAAGGGAAGATTCTTGTCCGGCAGATACAGCGTCGTGTCGGCCAAGCTCGGCTGTGCATTCGTCGCCGCCTGGCGCACCTGGCGCACGAGCTCGCCATCGGCGTCGTAGAGATACGAGAGCGGCTCGCCCTGCCCCACCGCCGGCGTGAAGCCCACGAGCCGATTCTCCGGATCCCACTGATACTGCGTCACGAGCGGAACCGTCGACCCATTCGGCGCGGGTAGCGTCTGTTTGGTGACATTCCCGCCCGCGTCGTACTCGTACGTGGCCTGCTTCTTCCCGGTGACCGAGGTGAGCCGATCGTTCACGTCGTAGGTGAAGCTCGACGTCCCCGCCGGAAACGTCGGCGTGCTCTCCGTGAGGCGGTTCCCCACCGCGTCATACCCATACGTCCACGTCCCCGTGAACCGGCACGGATTCCCCTGAGTACCGGGAAAACTCACCGCCGTTTGCGTCAGCCTCCCCAGCGCGTCGTACGTGTGGTCGTACTGGCACTGGAACTGGCTCGTGGTGGTTAGCGAGACCTCGCGGCTCCTCAGGCCCTGCGCGTTCCACGTGTACGTGTGGCTCGCGATGAGCGCGTTGTTCGCGACCTTGCGGTGCTCGACCTTGGTGAGGCGGTTACGCGCATCGTAGGTCCACGCGATCGAGGTGCCATTGGAAAGAGCGGCCGAGGTGCGATTGCCGGCAGCGTCGTAGCCGAAGATCGTGATCTCGCCCTCCGCGCTCGTGGTGCGCGTCAAGCGATTGGCGGCGTCGTACTCGAAGCTCGTGGTCTTCGCCGCCTCGGTGCTGAACTGTGTGCTGATCGAGGAGCGATTGCCGGCCGCATCGTAGCCGTAGGTGACCGTCCAGCCCTCGGGATGCACCCCCTGTGTGAGCCGATCGCGCGCATCGTAGCTGTATGTGGTCGTGCCGCGCGTGTCCAGGACAGAGGCGACCTGGCCCGTGGGCGTGTAGCTGTAGGTCGTGGTGTTGTTGAGCGTGCCGGCCGCGCCCGACACGGGCACGGTCTTCGTCGCCACGCGGTTGAGCGTGTCGTACGTGAACGTGATCGTGTCGCCCTTGAACGTGGTGTGCGAGGCGACGTTGCCGACCGCGTCGTAGGTGAAGCTCCCGCTCTGCCCACCGGGGAGCGTGCGCTTCGTCATGCGCCCCAGCGCGTCCTACTCCCAACGCGTCCCGTGGCCCAGCCCATCGGTCCGCCAGCCTTTGTTGCCGAGCCCTTCGTACACATACCTGGTACCCGGCGCCGGCACACCCCCCCCGCGCGCGCGGCCCGGGG
>JACXTT010012983.1_pt1 | contig 11010 bp, 13 predicted proteins | sample 9270951 | NCBI WGS metagenome assembly JACXTT01 (sample SAMN15532306, study PRJNA645909) | rock metagenome | isolation source: weathered quartz diorite | place: Puerto Rico | collected 2017-06-21 | reverse complement strand
TGCTTGTTATTAGTGTGCTGCTCAATGTTGTTAACCGAAAATCAAATTAACAATGGCCAGACCAAATGCTACTATAAACAAACGAAACGGGAAGCTTGGCAGGCGAAGTGCCAACACGGATGCCGTTTTCGGGATGGTGCTATCAGCGCCCGCCATTGTTGGCAAAATGCAAAACGGCGTTGTGTATCCGCTGGCCAGTGTCAGGGATGCTATTGCCATAGGCATAACCGCCGCTTACGATGATACTAACAACGTGTTGGTATACTATCACATCGACCGTTTTTTCAAGCGCAATGCAAACGGATTCTTATACTTTTTAACCGCGCCTCAAACTGCAACGCTTGCCGATATGTGCAACGTGGCCAATGACTACGCCAAAAAGCTTTTAAGAGAGCAGGGCGGTAAAATTAAATACATAGGTGTTGGTCGTAACCCTGCTGCTGATTATGAGCCGGTGTTATTGACCGGCCTTGATAGTGATGTGTTAACAGCTGTAGCGAATGCTCAGGCGCTGTACACGGATGAGTTTTCAAAGTTTCGCTATGCTGATTTTCTGATTGAGGGACGCGCGTTCAATGGTACAGCCGCCGCCGCTAAAGATTTAAGGACGTTGAATTGCCCTCAGGTTAGTGTCACTATAGCGGCTGATCCGGCGATAAGCCAGGCTAAATCTGCTTATAATGATTATGCCGCTTTGGGGGATGTTTTGGGTTTGATTAGCCTGGCTGCTGTGAGTCAGGATCCAGGAGAGTTGATCCCTGCTTTTAACCTGAATAATGCAGGCTTAAACATGTTTGTTACCGCTGGTTTGAGTTCAAACCTCGATGTTAATTCATACGCTGATGCAGATCTGGATTTGCTAAACAGCAAAGGTTACATTTTTCCGGATGTAAACTCCGGGATTGACGGCTTTTACATCAGTGACTCGCATACCTGCTCACCTTTGGCCGACAACGATTACGCGTATATCGAAAACAATCGAACTATTGAAAAGATGATCTTTTTAGCACGTACTGCCTTACTGCCAAAGGTAAAAAGCCGCTTAAAGGTTGATGATTCAACCGGGGAGTTACAGGCTGCTGATCTTAAAACGTTGGAGACAACCGGGAAAAAAGCCATTAAGCAAATGCAGGATGACGGCGATTTATCCGGCAATATAGACTGTTACGTGCCAGACGGTCAAAACCTGCTCTCTGGAGAGGATCTCAATATTGAGATAGCTGCAACGCCTTTGAGCATTGCCAGGCAAATTGTAATAGGCATCGGATTTTCAAACCCTTTTAAATCTTAACAAATGGCACAAGAAACGGCTATAAACGGCCAATTATACAGCTGGAGTGATATATCAGTTCCCCTTTTTGGCAGAACACTGGTTGGTATCCTGGCAATTGATTACGGCGATAGCCAGGAAACAAAAGGTGTTCGTGGCCGTGGTAAAAAATTCATTGGATTTGTTACCGGCAATTATGATGCAAACGCCGCTTTAACACTTGAAATGAGTGAAATGGAGGCTTTAAATCAGTCATTGCCTCCGGGTACATCCATTTATGATATACCGCCTTTTGATATCCCCGTGGTTTTTGTAAACCCCGACCAGCTATTAGTAACCCATGTGCTTAAGGGCTGTAGGTTTCTATCTCAAAAACGTACTTCTAAATCTGGTGATGTAAAGGAAATAGAGGTGCCGTTACCTCTTTTCGTTTCCGAAATTGATTGGAACGGATAACGGGAGTTCTTTGAATTACTAAACAAGTTGCCCTCCAGTACAGCTGGAGGGCTTTAAAAATCATTTAAACGCTATTTAAACACTATACATAAATAAAAAGTAATGGCACCACAAACAAAAACACAAGTAAAAAACGCGCTTGATGCAACTTTAGCAGGCGGTGTAACACAGGCTCAATTAGATACCTGGAAAGAGCAGTATAAAGAGGTTCATATTGTAACAGTTACAGTTGATGACAACACGGTTTTAACCGGCTATTTCAAAAAGCCAAACCGGCCTATTTTGGCAAACTGCGTAAATCTTTCAAGCACTGGTCAGCTTTTCGAGGCAAAAGAGTTTTTATGGAACAACAGTAAGCTGGGTGGTGATCCCCAAATATTCACCAATGAGGATGCCGCAATTTCTGGCCAAAACCAACTTTGGAAAGGCTTCACTTTTTTGAAAGCGGAGGCTGTGAAATATTAAGCATTGCCAAACCCATAAAAGGGAGACAAGGCAAAGATTTACTCCGTAAGGCCAATGCACTCATCAGGTACCATTTAAAAATTGATCCTGATGAGTTATCAGATGAAAAGTTTTCAGAGATATGGCAGGGCCTCCGCTGGACTTTTGAGTTTGAATCTAAAAGGCACTCGTTAAAAGAGGGCGAAACCACAATTAAAATCTAACAATGGCACAAAACAACTTTAACATTTCAGATCTGTATCAACAGGTTTTCGGCCTTAAAGGTGTTCGGTTTGCCATTCCTGATGCCAGTACCATTGCCACATCAGCAGCAAGGGCCGCAACCTTTGCTGCTGGGCAATTGGTTAATGATGCGTTACGAGCACCCAAACAGCCTGATTACTATTCAGGCATTGAAACAATTCCTTTGCCGGTTGCAAATATTCGTAGCGTATTAGGTACGCCAATTTATGAGCAGATCACCGTAACTATTCCGGCTTTAATTCAATCGGGTATCCTGGTTGCTCCAGAGAAAACTTACACGTTCCCTGATTGGCCATTGTTTGATATCACAGGTCAGGATATCATACAAAAAACCACCATGACCAAAAAGAAAGGATCTGTAAAAGAATACATCACAGAAGATGATTACGCTTTTACCATTCGCGGCATCTTAATCAATTACGATAGCCAGGAATACCCTGAGCAACAGCTACAGGATCTATTGCAGATCATCAAGGCAAAAACAACGATGGGTATTACATCGCAGGTTTTCAACTTGCTTGACATTCACAATTTTGTAATTGAGCGCCATAGCTTTCCGGCATCAGAGGGCTTTCAGCACATTCAACCATTTGAACTGGAGTGCCTGAGCGATGAACCGGTTGAATTGCTGATAAAGAACGCGAAAACCAAACAGGCAATAGTAGCAGGCTTATGAGATTGGTTCAAGTTAAAGACAGACAAAACCTGATAGATCTGGCCGTGCAGTATTACGGATCACCTGCTGCTGTGATTGATTTATGCCTGGATAATGATTTGGAGCTGGATGATGCAGTGCCAGCAGGGTCATATATACAAATACAGGACACCTACCCGGACACCGCTCAAAGTGATTTTGCTGATTACATGATGCAAAGCCAGATAGTAGTTGTGAGCATTAATGAGCAGGATGTAAGCGCGGTGTTAGGTACAAACGATGGCAGTGTAATAATAACAAACGACAACAATTTTATTAGTGCATAATGGATATAGTAGAAATACACGATTTGCCTCAGGCGGTCGACATACAAGATGGTTACGAATTGCCAATATCAACCGGCCCCAATCCCGGGGATGTAAAAAGGCTGTCAATTGCACTGTTAAAAACATGGATCATTGCTTTTGTTGGGCCAATGATTAGCTCTATTTCACAAGGTCCTCAAGGGATACAGGGTGTACCTGGTATACAAGGGCCTCAAGGGGTTCCGGGTGTTACGGGGCAAACAGGCGCTCAGGGCACAGCTGGCACACGGGGAGCTGTAGGGCCTGCTGGCCCTACTGGCATACAAGGCCCGATTGGGCAAACAGGTTTAAAAGGAGATAAAGGAGCGGATGGCGCTCAAGGTATACAAGGCCCCGCCGGTGCGGATGGTGTTCAAGGGCCTCCGGGCGCTGATGGCGGTAATTTTGATATGGCCGCTTATATTGAAGCTGCACCCGTTTGCGACAACGAGGCTGCTGCTGTAACGGCTGGCCTATCACAATATACATTTTACAAAACCAGCACTGGAGAGCTTAGATATAAGTTACCTGATGCGCCAACGCCGGTGACACCAGCCCCGCCGACTAACGGCATTGTTAACGACACCGCGGACACATTTACATACACAGGAGGCGAAGCATAATGAAACGACCACTAACAGATCACGAATATCAAGTAAACGGAGGTGCCTGGATAGGCTGCACCTCATCAAATACCACTAATAATGGTGATGGAACGTACACCATTACCGATGGTTTAAATGTAGCTATCCCTATTGGATCGTTGCGCGTTCGGGTAAAGTCTATAGGTATCAATCCTGCCAGCTCGGCATTGCAAAATACCGTGGCATTCAATGCTCCAGTATCAGAAGATACACCTCTTTTTTATATCAATCCAGTTAAGACAATGGCTGTAGGCGATGCAGATCAGTTGTTGGGGTTTGTGTCAAGCAGCGCGGGCGCTGTAACGTTTGTGTCATCTGATACTTCTAAAGCTACTATTGTTGTAACTGGAGGTAATTCATATTTGCACGCTGTTGCTGAGGGTGATGTTACCGTAACGGCTAATCAGGCAGCTAATGGCAGCTATTCAGCGGCAACAGATAACTCTTTAGGTACTGTTGTTACAGCAACGGTGGTTGATGACATTACTTACAGTACGTTGGCAGCGGGCAAGGCCGCTACCTCAAATGGTAGCAAATTTAACGTTGCCGATGCATCGGGCAATACCTTGCGTAAATATTTAATGGTTGCAGGCAAAGCAGTTTTTCAAGGGGTGTTACCGAATACCACTCTAACCACAATGAAGGCAGTTAAAGAAAAGATTTATAGCGGCGCTTTAGGCACTATGCCAGGTAGCCCGATAGTAGATTTAGACTCAACATTTGCGGCGTACCATATTAATAAGTTTAAAAACATAGGTGGTGTTAATGCACTGGATTTTAATATCGACCAATTTCCCACATTTGAAACGGTTTGCGATTTTGGTAATATAACTTATACACCTATTTCCGAAACATCCTATAGGATTGATTTTGCAGGCGCTTACTCCACTTCTTACGCTGCTTTTACTCGTTTTTTTGGTGGTAGGTATGTTCCTGCCGGTGTTTGGACGTTGGCGATGGAAATTCGCCTATTACCAGGAGATAGTGGCAAAAGTGTATACTATGGGCTAAATCAGGATAGTTCAGGCGCATCTTATTCATCATTGGCATTAATGGACACAGACCAAACTTTGGTATATCCGGCAATGGAAAATGATACGGATACCATATTGGCAAATCAGTTGCCATTGTTGGGGGCCGCTACTGGTGGTACTCCTGTAACCTTATCGGTTATTGTTTCAAATATCCGCTTTATACCAGGTACCTCCGGTGGTGTAGGCTCGCCGCTTATAAATGACGTTGTACTGTTTAAAGGCTCTGATTATATAGCAAGAGGGTTGAATGCTGATTTAAGTTTCAATTTTAATAATGCGCTGTATGGCACTGGCAACGGTATGGTTACGTACCCACTTGCCGGTGGCGCTGTAACAATACCCGAATGTACTGTTACGTATGCTTTTAAAATGAGACATTCTGATTCTTATAAAGGCACCGGCTTATTGTGCGATAAGGGACATAATAATTTTGTTTTATTCGGGAGCGACGAAACGATTACATATTCAGGCAACATGTTTAATGGAATAAGGCAATCAATAGCCGCCTATAATATGTTCGGTAATAAGTGGGTGATAATGACACTATCGTACAATGGTACAACTGCTGATTTTTATATTAACGGCATAAGGGTAAACCAAAAAAGCGGAAGCGTTGGAAATATCGTTTCTAACTTTTTTGTACTGTTGGGGGCCGATGGTGGCGGATTTAGAACAAACGCCGATATATCAGCAATCTCTATGTGGGCTTCTAAATTGTCAGATGCAAATATCAAAACATCGGTTGGAATTATTAAAGAGCGAATGCGCTTAAAAAACCATTTTATAGATCAATCTAAGCTTTTTTATATCGCAGAGGGCGATAGCATCACGGATGGCACTCCTATAGTTTATAATACCTACCAAAAGTTAATTAGGGACACCTATTTACCATTAGGAGCCAGCGCCGCAATTACAGGATCAACTTTAGGTATACCCGGTGATACCTTACCCACCAATAGCATGTACGCGAGAAAGGCTTGGGTTACCCAAACTGTTTTGGATGCCGTATCGGAGGGCTATAATGTTGTGATGAGCATATTGATTGGTGCTAATGATATTGGAGCAATAGGCAACAGCTCAGATGCGATAACTTATTACAATAACTATATGGCATACGTTGCTGATATGCGGGCGGCGGGTGCCAAAGTGATTGTAGGGACTATTCTGGATCAAGCTGTTTTGAGCAACAAAACCTTTTTAACACAAATCAACACATTGTTGTTAAGCGATGCTACAAAATATGATGGGATAGCCGATTACCACTCAGATCCTAATCTTACACCGGCTACAGCTACTTATTACGTTGATGCGCCAAATTATGTACACCCCAATGATGCTGGCCATGTAATTATAAAGGATAAACTTAAGGCAATAATTGATACCCTTATCTAATTAATAATGTACACGCTCACATCATATATAAAAATTACAGATCCATCAGGTACAAACTATCTGGATTTTGACTTTGTGAATGAGGTTGTAATTGAGAAAAGCCGAAAAACATTGACCAATACGGCTACAATAACGATAGCCAGGCGGTTGAAGATTTTAAACGGCGATATCAATACAATTATCAAACGAGGCTCAAAGGTTGAGATATGGTTGGGTTATGATGGTAACCTGGTGCAGGAGTTTTCCGGTTACGTTTCGGGCGTTGGCGCAAAGATCCCGTTGGTGATCAACTGTCAGGATGAGATGTGGAACTTAAAGCAAAATAGCTTTACCAAAACATGGAAAAAAGTAAAGATTGCAGAGGTTGTGAAATATGTTTATTCAGGCGCTACACAGGTAGTTGATTTGCAGTTGGGCGGTTTTTGCTGCAAAAAGGAAAGTACAGCTCAGGTATTGGATAAGTTAAAAAAAGATGGCCTCCAGTGTTATTTTTTAAATGGTGTACTGATAGTTGATTTTGCCGGTGTAGTACACAATAAGGGCAAAGAAGTCAATTATGATTTTTATCAGAACATCATTGAGAACAATCTGGAGTACAAAGTAAAAGATGATGCCCGCATTAAAGTGATAGCAACATCTAAAATGCACACTGGCAAAAAGCTGGAGGTTATTTTGGGTGATCCTGATGGTGATGTGCATACCCTGCATTATGTAAACCTTGATAAAACAGAGCTTGAGAAAATTGCCACCGCCGAAATTGAAACCTTGAAATATGAGGGCTACAAAGGTGATTTTACAACCTTTGGGCTCCCATATATTGAGCCGGGAGATATCGCGGTAATGACAGATCCTGATTACCCGGAGCATCAGGGAGCCTATCTCACAGAATCAGTAAAAACAACTTTTAACACAAGTGGCTTTAGGCGCAATCCAGTGCCAGAAAGGAAAGTGGCATAATGGATGATTTAAAAAAAGCAATACGAAAAATTGCAAAGCCGGGAGGTTGGAACGTAACACTTGATAGAGCTATTGTTTTATCGGTTGACAAAAATGAGCTTACCTGTAATGTGATCACTGTTGCTGATGATCTGGAGCTGGATGATGTAAAATTAAAGCCCGTTGTAATTGATGGCGATATCTCAAAAATGGGTTTGATTCTTTACCCGGCTATTGGCTCATTTGTCACCATTGGCCAGATAGATGATGATAATTCAGATGTATGCGTTATGGCCATGACCGAAATAGAAAGTATCAGCCTGGACACGGCCACGGCTTTAAAGCTGCTGATCACGGGTGATGGTAAACTGAATTTAAATGCTGTTCAAACGGTTTTTAATGATGGTAAAAATGGCGGTATACCATTGCTAAAGCCGTTAACAGATATCATCAATAAGCTGCAAAAAAAGGTAAACGATTTGAGTGACGCTTTTGATAAACACACGCACATTGGCGTAACAACAGGCTCAGGGATCTCTGGCATTCCAAAAACGTTTGCCCCTGCCAGAATATCACCGCTCATTAAACCTGAGGATATTGAAAATAAAATCATAGCTCAATGAACGATATATTATTAGATGATGATTTGGATCTGGCCATTGAGAATGGAGATTTTGTAATAGGCGATTCTGAGGAACAGCATCAGGAGTTAATACTAATTGCTTTTCAAGGCAGTTTCAGAGCCAGCCCTTTAACGGGTATCGGGATAACCAGGTATTACAAAGCCAGCTTTAGTGTTGGCAATATTGATAAGCTCAGGCAAAAGATCAGGCTGCAAATGCAGTATGATGGATACAAAACAGTAAAAACAGCAATTAACTCATTTGAGGATATTGAAATAGAAGCAGAAAGATAATGGCACGTACAGCAGATCAAATACTGGCTCAGATCCAGGCAGAAAAAGCAGCAAGAACAGAGTTAGGACAATTAACCAGCCTGAGCAATACTGCAATTTACTTTTTATGGATGGTGATCACATCAAACGTGCTGGCATTTTTTGAGCGCCTGATGGATCTCTTTAAAGCGGATGTACAGGCTATTCAGGATAGCAAACAATATGGTACTGATGAGTGGTGGTTTGATATTGTGCTGGCTTATCAGCATGGGGATCTATTGGCATTCATTAATAATGTTTATCAATATCCCGTTATCGACGCTACTAAGCAAATCATAAAATTTTGCTCCATTACTGCTCAGGGTGGTAAGGTTCAAATCAAAGCAGCTGCATCCACAGGAGGTCAGCCAACGGTTTTAACTGTTGATCAGATCAACGGCTTAACTGATTATTTACAACAGAAAAGGCCATCAGGCAGTAAGTGGGTAGTACAATCATTGCAGGCAGATACATTAAAGATTTTTGGAAACATATATTATAACGCCTCAGGTGATATTAATATCATTAAACCGGCTGTTAAAGCGGCTATCCAAACATTTTTGTTAGATCTCAACACAGCCAGTAGCACGGCTACCAACCGCAATTTTGACGGCACCCTGTTTGTAAACAAATTGATTGACGCTATACAAGCCGTTCCCGGAGTAATTGACAATCAGTTTGACCTATTGCAGATAGCAGCCAAAAACGGCGGTGATCCTTATGTAGTATTTACCAGCAGCTATGAACCAAAGTCTGGCTACTTTATGATTGATCCTGATTTTGACCTGGACACAACTCTAACCTATATCACATGAAACAATACAGGTATGATGTAAAAAAGATGATTAGATGGCTGATGCCGTTTTTTCTCATCAAGCCAAAGCATTTAGCCTGGCTTGAAACCTTGCTGATCCCGGTTAAAACGCTTTATGCTAATTTTCTGGTTTACAGACAGCAGCAGCTCAGGGAGGTAACAATAACGTCAGAGGTGAATAGATTAACAAGAGGCCTGAGGGATGAATTTTTAGACGAAACGATTTATATCATTCACCCTGATGACTACCTGGAGCAATCATTTATATACCTGGAGAGAGAGGGCGCTACTCCTGAGTTTGATTACCTGGACTCAGAGGATCATCAGCCATATGCTTTTGATTATTTGGATGAGGAGTTTAACTCACAGTATGATTTTATAATAAGGATCCCGGAATACCTTATTGGCAAATCAGATGCTATCAGGGCATTTGTCAAGAAATACATTTTTTCCGGCATAACATTTACAATTGAAACTTTTTAAAATATGAAAGAGCTTTTATCATTAACAGGCGGGTACAAAAGAGTAATGGATTACTTTTTAAAGCTGCAAAGCGAAAACCTATTGTTAGGCACTTCGCTGTTTGCTGCTTTAGGTGTAGACCTGGTTCTATCGGGGTGTACAGTTTTTAACAACAACAACGGCACCATAAACATAGCGCCTGGCCTCGTTTATATCGCCGGTGACGCAATTAGGTTTGATGGCGCAAACAATGTGCTTGCTGATGGCTCAAGGGCGCTCACAAAGGGCGCTTATGTAACCTCAGACCAAAAGCAGTTTGGTGATGGATCCCAAAAGAATACCTACAGAGAGGCAAAGGCGGTAATTGTTGATCAAACAGCCGGTAACCACCGGGAGATCAAAATTAAAACAACGCTGTACGACCTAAAGCAATACATACAGGATGCGGTTGCTGATAGTGAGGTGAAAGGAACGTATAAAGATATCTATGATTTTGATGGAACTTTTAGGACTACCAATTTTGATGAGGACGGCATTGGCATCACACCACGTTGGTTAAAATGGGCAATTGATAACGGCAACGCAAACACGCCTAACACAGTAGGTATGACCTTAATTAACGCTGGTACATATACAGACCCGGACACCGGGTTGCAAACCGTTTATGAGGTTGGAGTGCCTGTGGGTAAGAATGTACAGAAGTTGGCCAAAGAGGAGATTCCAAATTATAACATGGAGGTATTCGGAGATAAGAAATATTTACATCATCTTACAACATCTGCATCAGGTAGCTCAACCTACAGAGGCCTAACAGACAGAACGGATGATCCTGATGGCGCTATAAAATTACTAATCAGCTCAGGCGGTAGCGGTCAGGCACAAAATAATATGCAAAGATCAATGCCAATAATCAGGGTAATAAAGATGATTGATTAACCTGCACAAATCACCCTTATTCACTATAAATATACCTGTTTTATATATAAAAAGCAACTATTTCGCTGTAAATAGTTGCTTTTTTGTTGTCTTTTTATCGAATGTTTTTTAGTCTAAAATTGGCCTGTTTTGATTGATGATAAGTATTTGATAGGTATTTGTACAGGCCCCAATAAATCAAGGTGTTTAAGTAAAGCTAATTTTTTTTAATGCCTTTAAAGCCCTTTTAAACGGCATTTATACACGATTTTAAAGAAGCAGCCTAAAAGTTGCCTTTTTTAAAAATCATCAAAATTTATACTTTTCGTTTTTTAAATTTATACTTTTCGTTTTTGCGACTATATTTTGATGAAGGCAATAGCGAAGGTATAGCTAAGTTTATATCTGATGACTTTGAATGGCACTTGCTGGGCGATAGCATCATT
>JACXTT010012982.1_pt1 | contig 11011 bp, 11 predicted proteins | sample 9270951 | NCBI WGS metagenome assembly JACXTT01 (sample SAMN15532306, study PRJNA645909) | rock metagenome | isolation source: weathered quartz diorite | place: Puerto Rico | collected 2017-06-21 | reverse complement strand
GCCAACGCACACATTGCATTTTGCAATTGACCTTTTGCCCTCACGCGTACCGCAGCTTAGTTCGCCTTCATAAACCGCGCCATCTGCTTGCCATTGCCGTCCAGCAACACCAGTTGATCACGCTCTATGCGGGCTTTCTGCGTGGACTCCAGGGCCTTGAAGAACATGTCTTCTTGCGAGCCGGGCATACTCAAGCAGGCGCGACCAGTGGAGTCCAAGGGACCCAAATGCAAGTCTTCGAGCGCAGTCGTTGAACGCCCGGTAAAGCCATTGCAACCACCGGTGCCGGCAATGCGGTCTGCAGCGGTCCAGCGCAGTTTGGGTTTGGGAGCCACGACTTCAGGCACGCCGTTGACGGCGAATGCAACCCAAGACGTTCCGGCCAAGGATACCGGTGCGGCGGTTGGCGCAGGGGTTACCGCAGATGACGCGCCCTGCGAGGTCGACGTTGAGGTCGAGCGCGACCCTGTTGGTGAAACGGCGCAAGCGCTCAGCAAGGCAGCGACCAGCACCACGGGCAAAAGCGAAAGACGCTGCAAGTGTGTTGCCATACATGTTCTCCTCATGGGGGTGCTCACGCCTGGCCTGCAGGTGTCAGCGGTTTTAGTCAAAGAACCGGGCCGTAGCCCAGGTGTTGCCAGCTGCATCCTTGGCCGACAGCTTGGGTGCTTCACCCAGATCCGGCCAGCTGATGTTCAGGTGCGGGTCATTCCAGACGATGCACTGCTCGTGGGCGGGCGCATAGTAGTCGGTGGTCTTGTACAAAAACTCTGCCGCTTCGGACATGACCACGAAGCCGTGGCCAAAGCCTGCTGGAACCCACAGCTGGGCCTTGTTTTCTTCAGACAGCACCGCCCCCACCCACTTGCCAAACGTGGGGGACGAGCGCCGCAGGTCCACCGCCACGTCGTACACCTCACCGGCAACCACACGTACCAGCTTGCCCTGGGCCTGCTGGATCTGGTAGTGCAAGCCGCGTAGCACACCACGGGCGGAGCGGGAGTGGTTGTCCTGCACGAATTCTGTGGTCACCCCCGTGGCTTCGGCAAAGGCACGCTGGTTGAAGCTTTCGAAGAAAAAGCCGCGGGCATCGCCAAACACGCGGGGCTCGATCAGAATCACTTCTGGAATGCTGGTGCGGGTGACTTTCATGGGTGGCGCCCTTCCTTCAGCAATCCCAGCAGGTACTGGCCATAGCCATTCTTGGCCAGCGGCTGCGCCAGCTTGTTCAGTTGCTCGCTGTCAATGAAGTTATTGCGCCAAGCGATCTCTTCCAGACAGGCAATCTTCAAGCCCTGGCGGCGTTCCAGGGTGGCGATGAATTGGCCGGCCTCGAGCAAGCTGTCGTGTGTGCCGGTGTCCAGCCAGGCGTAGCCGCGTTGCATGATTTGCACGCTCAACTGCCCCCGTTCCAGATAGGCCTGGTTGACGGCGGTAATCTCCAGTTCGCCGCGCGCGCTGGGCTTGACGGCCTTGGCAATATCAACCACCTGGTTGTCGTAGAAATACAGACCCGTTACCGCATAGTGGCTTTGCGGTTTGGCCGGTTTTTCTTCAATGCTGCGGGCCTTGCCCTGGTCGTCAAAGGCGACCACGCCATAGCGCTCGGGGTCGTGCACATGGTAGGCAAACACCGTGGCGCCGTGGGCTTGGCGGTCGGCATTGCCCAGCAGAATCTGCAGGTCGTGGCCGTAGAAAATATTGTCGCCCAGCACCAGCGCGCTGTCGCTGTTGCCAATGAACGCGTCACCAATGATGAAGGCCTGGGCCAGGCCATCTGGGCTCGGTTGCACGGCGTATTGCAGGTTGATGCCCCACTGGCTGCCATCGCCCAGCAATTGCACAAAGCGCGGTGTGTCTTGCGGCGTGCTGATGATCAAAATGTCGCGCATACCCGCCAGCATCAGCGTGCTCAAGGGGTAGTAGATCATGGGCTTGTCGTACACCGGCAGCAGTTGCTTGCTCATGGCCAGCGTGGCCGGGTGCAGCCGGGTGCCGGAACCACCGGCCAGGATAATGCCCTTGCGGGATGCAGTGGGGGAACTAGTGGGTGCGACCATAATCAATCTCGTTCAACATGCGGGTAACGCCGGTTTGCCAGGCAGGCAAGCTCAGGCCAAAAGCGGATTGCAGCTTGCTGGTATCCAGCCGCGAATTGTGCGGCCTGCGAGCCGGTGTGGGAAAGGCGGTGGTGGGCACCGCCTTGATTTGTTTTGTTGCTATTTGTATCGGTGGCTGCGCAGCCTGCGCCAAGCCGATGACGAATTGCGCATAGGCGTGCCAACTGGTGCAGCCGCTGGCCACCAGGTGGTAGATGCCGGACAAGGCCGTTGCATGCTCTTGCGACGCACCACCCGCTACTGCCTGGCGAATGGCATGCGCCGTCACATCAGCCAGCAGGTCCGCACCGGTGGGGGCGCCCAACTGGTCATCAATGACCTGCAGGGTTTCGCGCTCGCGCGCCAGGCGCAGCATGGTCTTGGCAAAGTTGCCGCCGCGCGCGGCATAGACCCAGCTGGTGCGGAAGATCAAATGCCGCTGGCACTGCGCAACGGCCTTCTCACCTTCCAGCTTGGTGCTGCCGTAGACGCTCAATGGTCCGGTTGCGTCGGATTCTCTCCACGGCTGATCGCCACCACCATCAAACACATAGTCGGTGCTGTAGTGCACCAGCCAGGCACCCAGGCGCTGCGCCTCTTGCGCCAGCACGCCGGGTGCCAACGCATTCAGCGTGCGGGCCAATTCGGCCTCGCTTTCGGCCTTGTCCACCGCCGTATGCGCTGCAGCATTGACGATGACATCTGGGCGCACGGCGCGCACAGTGTCGGCCAGCGCATCCAGTTGCGTCAGGTCGCCGCACAGGCCGTACGGGTTGGCCTGTGGATTGCGTCCCAGGGCCACCACGTCGCCCAACGGCGCCAGGCTGCGCTGCAGCTCCCAGCCCACCTGCCCGTCACGCCCCAACAGCAGAATCTTCATGCTGCGGCAGCGCTTGTGGCACCGTACTGTGTCTTGACCCAGTCGCGGTAACCGCCGCTTTGCACATTGGCCACCCAATCCTGGTTGGTCAAATACCAGGCGACGGTTTTGGCAATGCCGGTGTCAAAGGATTCGGCCGGTTTCCAGCCCAGGTCGCGTTCGATTTTGCGGGCGTCAATGGCGTAGCGGCGGTCATGGCCCGGGCGGTCGGTGACAAAGGCGATCTGCTCGTGGTAGGGCTTGCCATCGGCACGGGGCTTTTGCTGGTCCAGCAGGCCGCAGATGGTGCGCACGATGTCCAGGTTGGCCTTTTCGTTCCAGCCGCCAATGTTGTAGGTCTCGCCGACCGTGCCGGCCTCCAGCACGCGGCGGATGGCGCTGCAGTGGTCTTTGACGTACAGCCAGTCGCGAATCTGCTGACCGTCGCCATAGACGGGCAGTGTCTTGCCGGCCAATGCGTTGACGATGACCAAGGGAATGAGCTTTTCCGGGAAATGGTAGGGACCGTAGTTGTTGGAGCAGTGCGTGGTCAGCACCGGCAGGCCGTAGGTGTGGTGCCAGGCGCGCACCAAGTGGTCGCTGGCAGCCTTGCTGGCCGAGTAGGGGCTATTGGGCTCCATGGTGTTCTTCTCGGTAAAGGCAGCGGCTGTCTTGTCCAGCGAGCCAAACACCTCATCGGTAGACACATGCAGAAAGCGGAAGCTGGCCTTGGCATCGGCCTCCAGACCGCTCCAAAAGCCTTTGACCGATTCCAGCAACTGGAAAGTGCCCACAATATTGTTTTGCACAAACTCACCGGGGCCGTGGATGGAGCGGTCCACATGCGACTCGGCGGCAAAGTTCACCACGGCGCGCGGCTTGTACTGCGCCAGCAACTGGGGCAACAGCGTGGCGTCGCCTATGTCGCCTTTGACAAACACGTGGCGGGCGTCGTCTTTCAGGCTGGCCAGGTTCTGCAGATTGCCGGCGTAGCTGAGCTTGTCCAGGTTGACGACGGTCTCGTCCGACTGGGCCAGCCAGTCCAAAACAAAATTGGAGCCAATAAATCCGGCGCCGCCGGTCACGAGTATGGTCATGGGAGTGTGGTTCGCAGAATAGGGTCTGAATGATAACGCTGCGCTATTTTCGCATTCAATGGCTGGCGCCCCACTAAAAGCTGATTTTGCGCTGCGCTGCAATAGCGAGGCACCCGCGCAATCGGGCTTTTATGGCAAATAGTCGACAATGGCGACTCCGCCCTGCCCCTTGCAGGGCTGCTCTGTCCAGTTTCCCTTTTTGACATGCCATCCAGTCCCAGTTCCGCCATTCCTGACGCCGTACCAGGCCAGACCCCCACGCCATTCTGGTGGATATTGCTCGGTTCCGTGGTGCTGGCTCTATTGCCCACCCTTTGGACGGTGCTGGACCTGGATGCTGCCGCCCTGTTCATCGGTCCGGCGACCCAGGTGCCGGCCGGCCACTGGTGGTGGGTGGAGCTGATCAACGCCTATATTCCGGCGGCCTTCCGGGTCATGGTATTTCTAGCCCTGGCCGGGTGGATCTGGGCCAGCCTGCGCCCACAAGGCAAGCCCTGGCGGCTGGCACTGGCGTTTATCGTTGTGGCCGGTACGCTGGGTCCCGGCATCGTGGTCAACAGCGGCTTCAAAGAAAACTGGCAGCGCGCCCGCCCCTACCAGGTGCAGCCCTTTGGCGGCACGCAACAGTTCACCCGCGCCACCGTCATGACCGACCAGTGCGACAACAATTGCTCGTTCGTCAGCGGCCACGTGGCCTGTGGCATTTTTTTGGCGTCGCTGATGCTGGTGGACCGGCGTCGGCGCGTGCTGTGGGGTACGGCAGGCGTTGCAGCTGGCCTCGTCATCGGCTTTGCCCGCATGGCGGATGGGGCCCACTGGCTGAGCGATGTGTTGTGGGCCAGCCCCATCACGCTGGCCTGCAGTTGGCTGGTTTGGAAAGTCTTGCTGCGCATTTACCGCCAATCTGCGTAGAATCATCCGCAGAACACAGTGCGCTAGACATCACCAGGGTTAGATCCATGGATTTGATATTTGCCGAAGAAGAAGCCCCGCCGACTGACAATGCCAAGTCAATGCACAAGAAACCCTGGTGCATTTTGCTGGTCGACGATGATGCCGAAGTTCACGCGGTCACCCGCCTGGCGCTCAAAGGCTTTGAGTTCCAGGGTGCCGCACTGGAGTTGCTCAGCGCCCATTCCGGCCAGGCCGGCCGCGAAGTGTTTGAAACCCGCAACGACATTGCGCTGGCCATCATCGACGTGGTCATGGAGACCGACCACTCGGGCCTGGATCTGGTTCACTACGTGCGCAACACGCTGGAAAACCACCGCACACGGCTGGTCATGCGCACCGGTCAGCCGGGGCAGGCGCCGGAAGACCGCGTCATACGTGACTATGACATTGACGACTACAAAGAAAAAACCGATCTGACCATCCAAAAGCTGCGCACCCTGCTCTACAGCAAGCTGCGCGCCTATCGCGACCTGTGCACCATCGAATACCAACGCGACGGCCTGGCGCGGGTCCTGGGCGCTACCGCCATGGTGCAAAGCGCGCAGTCACTGACCGTGTTTGCTACGGCGGTGCTGGACCAGCTGACCTCGCTGTTGAATCTGGACAAGTCGGCCCTGTATTGCATCGTGCTGCCCAATGCTGAGAGCGGCGAGCAAGAAACCAAAACCATTGCTGCCACCGGTGAATTTGTGCAGTACAGCAAGGACCAGGGTGGCATCAAGCTGCCCGACATCGTGTCCCAGCGTTTTGCCGAAGTACTGGCCAAAAAAGCGGCACAGCACTTTGAGGATGCCTATGTGCTGTACACCGAGGCCAAGAATGGCGGTGGCAACCTGCTGTACCTGAAGCACGCCAGCGAGCTGGGCAAGATGGATCGCCAGCTGCTGGAGATTTACACGCAAAGTGTGGCCATCACCTTTGAAAACATCAACTTGCAAGAAGACCTGCGGGAAACCCAGAAGGAACTGGTCTACACCTTGGCTGATGCGGTGGAGGCACGCACCAAGAAGACCGGCGCCCACGTCAAGCGCGTGGCCATGGCTTGCGAGCTGCTGGCCCGCCTCTACGGTTTGCCCGATCGGCAGGTCCTGTTGATCAAGAACGCATCGCCCCTGCACGACATTGGCAAGGTTGCCATTCCCGACGCCATATTGCACAAACCCGGCAAATTGAACGCCGAAGAATGGGCGTTGATGCAAAAGCATGCACAGTTTGGCTTGGACATTTTGCAACGCTCCAGTCGCCCCTTGATGAAACTGGGCGCGGAAATCGCCATGTCACACCACGAACGCTGGGACGGCACCGGCTACCCCAGCGCCTTGAAGGGCACGGCCATTCCCATATCCGGACGCATCACCGCTTTGGCTGATGTTTTTGACTCGCTGGGTTCCCGGCTGAGCTACAAGGAGCCCTGGTCTGAAGAACAGGTGGTAGCCGCCATCCGCGAGGGGCGCGGACAGCAATTTGAGCCCGCGCTGGTGGACCTGTTGCTGTCCAACCTGGGGGCTTTTACCGCCTTGCGGCACGAGTACCCCGACGAGGTCATCGAAAGCTGATGGGTCGCGGCAGAGCCGCTACAGCAGGCCGGTATGGACCGTTGGGTAGCGCAGACGCAGCCGCAACTCCCGCTTCATGCGCGTGTTGTCCATGCGCCGGGATTCACTCATAAAGCTGAGCAATGACAGCGGCAAATGGGCTTCTGCGCCCGCTCGGGCCACGCGGGGTGGCCGCGCCAGGCCATATAGATCGGCGGCGGTATCGAAGTAGTCTCCCATTTTCAGACAACTGTCATCATTGATGTTGTAGACCCGCTGCGCTGCGCCGGCCCACAGGGCACGGCAGCAGGCCCGCGCGAGGTCATCGGCATGGATGTGGTTGGTGTAGACGTCATCGGCCGCTTGCAACACGGGCGTGCCTTTCAACAATCGTTCCCGTGGCGTCCCCCCCACCCGGTTGGGGGCATATATGCCGGGAATGCGCAAGATGCGCACGCCCACAGAAGCCGATAGGCCCCAAAAACGCATTTGCCGCTCGGCATACGCGCGCCGGTGGGCACGCGGCGTGCCAGCCTGGGAGCCACGGGTTTCGGCCACCCATTCGCCACCACAGTCGCCATACACGCCACTGGTCGAGCCATAGACGGCGCTGCGGGGTTGGCTGCGCAGCCGCAGCGCGCGTACCAAGGCCAGCGTGCGGCTGTCAGCCCAACCCTCACCAGGCGGTGGCGCCAGATGCACGATGCGGGTGGCAAGGCCGGCCAGACGCCGCAAGGTGGCGGCAAGGTCCAAATTGCCTTGCAAGGGTGTCAAGCCGTGGCTGCGCAACTCCGCCATGCGCGGGGCTTGGGACGTCAATGCAAACACCCGCACGCGCGGGTGCAGTTGGCGCGCCACGCGCAAACCGACGTCGCCACAACCGACCAGCAGAACGCGCTCGCGCCGAAATCGCGCGGGCAAAGCGCCAAGGGGTGTCAGGTTTGCAGGCAAAATCGAAGCTTCGTAGAAATGACAGAGTTCCGAGGATAACGACAACATGACCCCAAGCACGTCCAGCGCCCCGTTTTTTAGTGTCGAGGTGCAACCCAGTGGCCGCACGTTCAGCGTGACACCCGGTGAAGCCGTGCTGGCGGCCGGGATACGCCAGGGTATCGGCCTGCCCTACGGCTGCAAGGACGGCGCCTGCGGCTCCTGCAAATGCAAAAAAATCTCTGGCTCGGTGCAGCATGGCACGCACCAGCAGAAAGCCTTGAGCGAAGAGGAAGAGGCCAATGGCTTCATCCTGACCTGCTGCGCGGTGCCACACAGCGACCTGGTGCTGGAATCCCGCCAGGTGACCGAAGTGGGTGCATTGCCGATCAAAAAGATGCCAACCCGCGTTATTTCGCTGGAAAAGGTGTCGCCTGACGTGGTGGTGGTCAAGCTGCAGCTACCCGCCAACGATACCTTTGCCTACCGTGCGGGCCAGTATGTGGAATTCATCTTGCGTGACGGTGCGCGCCGCAGCTACTCCATGGCGGGCGCCCCCAGCCTGGGCTCCAGCATGGAGCTGCACATTCGCCACATGCCAGGTGGAAAGTTCACCGACCAGGTCTTCAGCACGATGAAGGAAAAAGACATTTTGCGGGTGGAAGGCCCCTTCGGCTCCTTTTTCCTGCGCGAAGACTCCACCAAGCCCATCATCTTGCTGGCCTCTGGAACCGGTTTTGCGCCCATCAAGGCCTTGATCGAGCACATGCAGCATCTGGCCACCACACGCCCCGTAACCCTGTACTGGGGCGGCCGCCGCCCGTCCGATTTGTACATGGATGCCTGGGTACAAGAGCAGTTGGCGGCCATGCCGGGTCTGCGCTACATCCCCGTCGTGTCGGACGCCCTTGCCGAGGACCAATGGACGGGGCGCACTGGTTTTGTGCACCGTGCTGTGATGGAGGATTTTCCCGATATGTCCGGCTACCAGGTCTATGCCTGCGGTGCGCCCATTGTCATCGAGTCCGCGCGCCGGGACTTTGCGGCCTTGGCACAGTTGCCAGCTGATGAGTTTTTTGCCGATTCGTTTACCTCGGAGGCCGACAAAGCGGCCTCCTGAGTACATGGGCAGCGCTTGGGCGCTTATTCGCCCAGGTAGGCGGCCCGCACGCGCGGATCGGTCAGCATCTGGGCGGCATCGCCGCTCATGGTCACAATGCCGGACTCCATGACGTAGCCACGGTTGGCAATGCCCAGCGCGCGGCTGGCATTTTGCTCCACCAGCAGCACGGTTACGCCCTGCGCGTAAACGTCTTTGACCACCTCAAAGATCTTGTCCACCATGATGGGTGACAGGCCCATCGATGGTTCGTCCAGCAGCAGCACCTTGGGGCGGCTCATCAGCGCGCGGCCCATGGCCAGCATCTGCTGCTCGCCACCGGACATGGTGCCGGCCAACTGGTCCTTGCGCTCACGCAGACGCGGGAAGATGGTGAACATCTTTTCCATGTCCGCCGCAATGCCGTCTTTGTCGTTGCGGATATAGGCACCCATCTGCAGGTTTTCGATGATGGTCATGCGGGTAAACACGCCGCGGCCTTCTGGCACCATGGCCAGGCCTTGCTTGACCAGGTCCCATGGGCCCTGGCCGCGAATGCTCTTGCCAAGATATTCGATATCGCCCGCATTGATGGGCAGGGTGCCGGTGATGGCCTTCATGGTCGTCGTTTTACCGGCGCCATTGGAGCCGATCAGCGAGACCAACTCGCCTTCGCGCACTTCAAAATCCACGCCCTTGACGGCCTGAATGCCGCCGTAGGACACCTTCAGGCCATTGACCTTGAGCAAAATATTGGTTGTCATTGTCTTGTTCTCCTGAAGCTGCCTAGTGGCCGCTGGTGCCCAGATACGCTTCAATCACTTTTTCGTTTTTCTGCACGTCGGCTGGTGTGCCTTCGGCAATCTGCTTGCCGTAGTCCAGCACCGTGACGCGGTCGCACAGGCCCATGACCAGCTTCACATCGTGCTCAATCAGCAAAATGGTGCGGTTGTCTTTGCGGATGCGGTCAATCAGTTCGCGCAGCATGACTTTTTCGGTCGCGTTCATGCCGGCCGCTGGTTCATCCAGTGCAATCAATTGTGGGTCTGTCGCCAAAGCGCGGGCAATTTCCAGGCGGCGCTGGTCACCGTAGCTCAGCGTGCGGGCCTTGAAGGGAGCAAATTTGCCAATGCCCACATAGTCCAGCAACTCTTGCGCACGATCGGCAATTTCCTTCTCTTCCTGCTTGAAGCCTGCGGTGCGAAACACCGCACCCATCAAACCGGAATGGGTGCGAATGTGGCGCCCAACCATGACGTTTTCCAGGGCCGTCATTTCGGCAAACAGGCGAATATTCTGGAACGTGCGCGCAATACCGGCCTTGGCAACCGTGTGCACAGCCGTGGGTTGGTAGGTCTTGCCCGCCAACTCAAAGCTGCCGCTGTCTGGTGTGTACAGTCCGGTCAGCACATTGAAGAAGGTCGTCTTGCCCGCGCCGTTGGGACCGATCAAGCCATAGACCTGACCGCGTTCAATCTTGATGCCCACATCGCTGAGGGCTTGCAAACCACCGAATCGTTTGGAAACGCCGGAAACGTTGAGTACTGTATCTGTCATGTTGGTGCTTCCGTTCAGCTCTTCGCATTTTGCAGGGACTTACCATGTTCGGGCGAAGGCCACAAACCACGGGGGCGCAACAGCATGACGACGATCATGGCCAGCGCGATCAGCAATTGGCGCAGGATGGAGGCATCCAGCCGGCCACCGGTCAGGTCTTGCAAGGGTCCTGCAACATAGCGCAACACCTCAGGCAGTGCCGACAGCAAGACCGCGCCCAGCACGACGCCTGGCAAATGCCCAACGCCGCCCAACACCACCATGGCCACAATCATCACCGACTCCATCAAGCTGAAGGACTCCGGCGAAATGAAACCCTGGAACGATGCAAACATGGCGCCCGAAACGCCACCAAAGGTAGCACCCATGCCGAAAGCCAGCAGCTTCAAATTGCGGGTGTTGATGCCCATGGCTTTGGCGGCAATTTCGTCTTCACGAATGGCCATCCAGGCGCGACCCACGCGTGACAGCTCCAGCCGGTGGCAAACCACGATGCTGAATACGACCAGGGCCAGGAACAGGTAGTAGTACAGCGAGACCGACTGAATATCAAAGCCAAAGACCTCCAGCTTCTTACCCAGGTTCACACCCATGAACTGAAAAGAGTCGATCTGGCTGATGCCCTTGGGGCCGTTGGTGATATTGAACGGCTGGTCCAGATTGTTCATGAACACGCGGATGATTTCGCCAAAGCCCAGGGTCACAATGGCCAGGTAGTCGCCCCGCAAGCGCAGTGTGGGTGCGCCCAGCAGCACACCAAACAGGCCGGCGGCGCCGGCAGCCAGGGGAATCACCAACCACAGCGGCGTATGCAAGCCGTTGGGGAACATGGCGGCCAAGCCAGAAAAGGTATCGGTCAGTTGCGGTGACGCCAACAAGCC
>JACXTT010012981.1_pt1 | contig 11011 bp, 9 predicted proteins | sample 9270951 | NCBI WGS metagenome assembly JACXTT01 (sample SAMN15532306, study PRJNA645909) | rock metagenome | isolation source: weathered quartz diorite | place: Puerto Rico | collected 2017-06-21 | reverse complement strand
CCTGCAGGATTTTGTGGCAGACGATAACTCCGTCGGTGCGTTCCCCATTGGGGAGCGGGGTGAGCGGGGCACGAATCGTATCGCCGATTCCTTCTTGCAGCAGCACGCCGATCGCGGCCGTCGTAGCGACGATTCCCTTCGAGCCGAGGCCCGCCTCCGTGAGGCCCAGATGCAGCGTGTAGTCGCATTGGGCCGCCAGCTTCCGGTAAACAGCGATGAGATCCTGCACGCCGCTCACCTTGGCGCTCAGGATGATCTTATCGCGCCCCAGTCCATAGTGCTCGGCTGCTTCGGCGGAAAGGAGAGCGCTCGCGACGATGGCGTTCATTGTCACTTCTTTGGCGTCCAGCGGCTCTGCCAGGCGCGAATTCTCGTCCATCATGCGCGTGAGCAGCGACTGATCAAGCGAGCCCCAATTCACGCCGATGCGCACCGGCCGGTCGTACTCGATTGCGGCCTCGATCATGGTGCGGAAATTGTCGTCGTGCTTCTTGCCGATGTTGACGTTGCCGGGATTGATGCGGTACTTGGCGAGCGAGCGCGCACAATCCGGATATTTCTTGAGCAGGATGTGGCCGTTGTAATGGAAATCGCCGATCACCGGCACACGGAAGCCGAATTTGTCCAGCGTGTCGACGATTTTCGGAACCGCCTGCGCTGCGGCCTCGGTGTTGACCGTTACGCGAACCAGCTCGGAACCCGCCTGCGCGAGCGCCATCACCTGGTTCACCGTCGACATGACGTCTGCGGTATCGGTGTTGGTCATCGACTGGACCACGATCGGGTGATTTCCTCCCACCCAGACGTTACCAATCTGGACCGCGACTGACGCCCGCCGCTTAAGAGCGGCCATTCCACCTCCAGGAGTTTTCATTGTATCAACGACGGTCAATTTCCCGGGGCGCCATGGGAGACAAGTGAGAGTAATGGACCCAACACAGCTCTGGGCTGAAACTTTACTATTGTTCGGATTCGGACACGGGACTATAATAGTCAGTCAGGCGAAGAGGCTAGCAAGTTAACAACGTCTTTGTTTGAATCCTAGCGGATGGAGCGTGCCCGAAACTGGGGAGCCTCCGTGCGGCGTTGGCTTTTGGGGAAAGGGTCCGCACGGAGGCTAGCTGCTACTGAATTAGAAGACGAACGAGTACCAGAAAAGGTTGGTTACAAAAAGGTAAAAGGGTGTCTCCGTGCGGGGTTGGTTTGTTGGGGAAAGGGTCGCCGCACGGAGACTAGCTGCTTTGTTAATCCTATAGACGAAGCTTGCCAGCGATTCGTTCCCTAGAAAGTTCCGCGGACCCGCGTTAGCCATATCACCCTAGTGCCTTTTCGCCGGACCTTCCACTCACTGAAATCAAACTGGCCCCTGCTTCGCATCTCCGGAATCGGACGCATTGCGAGCGACGGTCTGCTCGAAATCGGCCAGCGCCAGTGTACGTCCGAAATAATCTTGCAACGAACACAATAATAGTAGTATTATCTAAAAAACTCCAATGTTTATTCGCCACGCAATTCAAAAAAACATGAACGCTCGTCATTGTTTCGAGGGGTTGTGTGACAGCTCAGACGACAACGTCAACCGCTTTTGACGACATTAGGATAGACAGGCATAGTCCGTACTGGGACTTTGGTTCTATACCATGGCTATGTCCTTATTGATAATGTGAGATGCTAATTTCCAAACTCGCGGTCATAAAAGGCTTTCTAGCCTGTCGGACCCGCGAAAAAAGGAGAACCAAATGAAGAAACTCACATTATCCTTCTGGCTCGCCCTTGCAGCGGCCAGCATCATCGTTGTCCAGAACGCCACTCCCTCCACCGCAAAAGTCCGTGCAGACCTCCCGATCCCGACCTGCCCGCCCGAATGCCCGGATTCCAAGTAGTCAGGCGTGAACAGACCGGCAGGCGACTATCACAGTTCCCTGCCGGGATCTAACCCTTGCCGGGACCTAGCCGGGGTTTCGTGCTTGCAGGTCTTCGCGAGGCTTGAAGACGCTCATCCAGATGACGAAGCAGAGCGTCAAAGCGGAAGCCAGATAATTATTAACGATGCTGGCCATCGCCCAGCCCATATTGATCGAGAAAAAAGCGATCGCATAAATTCCGAAATATGCCGCGAGCATTCCTTCATGACGAAACAGACTACTACGCACACTGTTGTGAATCACGATCACAAACAGAACCGCCGAAAGAATCAGGAAGATCGCAAGCACGGTGGAAAGATAACGCTTCGCAAGGAATTCGAACTGCATAATCGCTTGCAGCCGGATGGTGCTGAACCTGTTGAGCTCGGCTTTCAAGGGAATCGCGGCGAAGACGAGCGCCATCAGAAGGGCAAAGAACAATAATGGGCGAGCGGGACGAACCAACGTAGCATGCCGCGACCACAAACGCGCGTGCACTTCCAGCGCAACCGCAATCTGCAACAGTAGTAGGATCGGCTCGGTCCAAAGCCAGAAGTAGGTGTAGGAAAGCGGAAGCCGCGCGCCTTGAGCACCGCGCATGAAGAACATCGCCAGCAGCGAGCCGATCACGGAACAGCCCAGATAGAGCGTGAAGATGGGATAGCTCTTCACCAGCCGGGTCCAAAGCAGGTGGATGCAGAACAGAAGCTGCACCGCTACCGAACTGTACCAGAACAGGTTAATGGGACCGGACATCGCAGGGCTTGTAGAAACTGTTACACGAATCCTCTAAACCGTCAATGGGAAAACGATCCCAGACGCCGGCCAGTTCTACTTCTTTTTGGTGGGTCCCTTCTTTGCGTTCGGGTTGCTGTAGTCGGTTTGGATGGTGGCTCCGATCATTTGAAGCATGCCCTTGGCCGCCTCGGCAAACTGACCAGTCGGCTGCAGCTCGAGGTACTTGTTCAACGCCTCCTGCATGCCGGGAGGGGCCGTCACTTTGCCATCCGCGCCGGTCGCCAGTTTGGCGGAAAGCGCAGTCGCATATTGGAACTGGGCGTCGGCGTAGTTCGGATCGGATTCAATCGCCTTCTTGAAAAAGTCCTCCGACGCCGCGGTTTGACCGGTATTCACCAGCACGGCTCCCAGGTTGTAGTAGTATTTGCCGGCCTGAGTCGGATCCAGTTGCGCCGCCTTGGTCAACTCCGCCTTGGCTTCTTCGACTTTCTTAGCTTTGGCGAGCGCAAGAGCGTAGTTGTTGTGATAGGGCGCTTCATCGGGTTTGAGCGCGATCGCCTTCGAGTACGACTCCAGGCCCTGATCGATGGCCGACTGCTGCTCAGCGCCGGTCTTCATGCCCGCGACGGCCAGATAGGTGTCCGCAAGATTGGCCCAGATCACGTGCTGGTTCTGATCCATCTCGACGCCCTTCTTGAAGGCATCGATAGCGCCATCGTAGTTCTTCGCGTTCAGTGCTTCTTTGCCGGCATTGAAAGCGTCGTTCAAGGCCTTGTTCTTGGCCATCGCGGCGGCGTTTTCCTTGGCCCGCTTTTCGAGCGCTTCTTTCTGTTCCTTGCTCAGCCCGCGTTCCTGCTCTTTGGTTAGCGAGCCGGGGTCGACGTTCTGGGCCGCGGCGGCCTGTTGCGCGGTGCTCTGCTTCAGGTCAAAGTTGACAGGCGTCGGATCGCCCAGTCTGGTCCTGACGTGCTGCATCGAATCTTTTTTCTGGTTGTCGATCAGGACGCTTACGGTGTAAGTTCCGATGGGAAGACCGTTGTAGATGTAATGGCCTTTCTTATCGGTCTTGGCGCCCTTGTAGGTACCCTTCATGTCCTCGCGCTCGATGAGAATCTGGGCGTTTTTCACTACGTCGCCATCCACGCCTTTGACGTCGCCTTCGATGGCTGTAATCTGCGCCCACGAGGCGCCCGTAGATAGCAAGAAAGACAAAGCTAACAATCTGTACCCGCTAGACTTTGCGAGCATGCCGAATCCTCCCCAGGAGTTAATTTCCACTTTAAGCATACTACGACATACCGGCTCGACTCTACTGTCTCAGACCTTGTTTTTTGCGGTTCACTGGTATCTCACCGAGAGCGTATGAGCCTCACCGTATGCCAGGAATCCGCCGTCGAATGTTGCGCCGCTAGTCAGGGGCGCCGTGAACGCAGAACCGTTGCCGGAATAGATTCCGAGCTGGCTGAAATACACTTCGCCTGAAGCGACGCTGGAAGAGGGAAGCTGGGAGACTACCGAGGCCGGTAGCACGACCCTTCCGGCCGAGGCGAGCGCATTGCAAAAAAACTGCTTGCCGCGGCTCAGCGACGGATCGTTCGGATTGATCACTACCGACGCTCCTACCACGGTCACCAGCGATTGAGCATTCAGGTTCGCTCCGGTCCACAGAATCGTGAGGTCCGCGCGCGGCGGATTCGCGAAATTGCCGGCATTGGTCCAAACCAGGTCGTCGGGCAGATCAGTCTTGGCTGTGAACGCGCCAACATCGGGTCCGCCCGTACCAGCCAGTGTCCAGGTGCCCTTGCCAAGGGTGCTGAAGAAAACGGTGAGGTACCCGCCCGTGTCCGGAATCATTCTTGGCAGGACAGCCGAGTTGCCGTTCGTTCCGGATAAGTTCAGAAAGCCTCCGGCCATTAATTCTCTGCCGCCGAGCGCCGCGAAGTCCGGAACCGCAAATCCAGCCGGTGGATCGATGGTGTCGAGCACAGCGCATGAGCCGGCGGGCACGGGGAAATTGTACGCACCGAACGCGAATAGAATCCGGCTATACAATTGAAACGCGCCATTGGCGTTGACATTGTCAAACAGGCCTCCGGCGCCCTCGGCGGGAACGCCTAGAACAACAGCGCGCAGCATCAGGAACAGGCCCGTGTTGACCGTGCCACCAAACGTGTCCAGCTTCCTCAACGCAGCAGGAGGCAAGCCCAGCGGATGCGCGCAGGCAGCCGCTCCGGCATTCGCGATGGACAGATAAATCAAGTTGCTCGGACGGCCGCTCGCGGTCACTTCGGCTGGAATGTAGCAACCCGCCGGAACACTGGCCGGGAGCACAAAATTCACTTGATCGAGGCCGGGAAAATCGGGCGATCGTCCGGCATAGCTCGCCGGAACCACATTCCCCGCTACGTTCACGGTCACGTTGGAACCGACCTGCACGGCGCCGGGGGGCTGATTGTCCGCCCCAGGGATCGCACCCAGTCCGGTACCGTACAACACCAGCGTGCTCCCCGGCTGGGCCGGCGCAGCCAGGGCCATCAGTGACGGGGCCGGCGACCCGGCGAATACCTGCGCGATGGCCGGTCCATTGCCCTGGCTGTTCTGTGTGAAAATGCCGAACTGCGTCTTGACGACATTGATCGCCGCCGTCTTGCTGGTCTGCCCGTTGAAGGTCACAGTTGCTGTGGCCGGCCCCACTGGCGTGTTCGAGGGCAGTATGGCGGCAACCTGAAACGCCGAAGCGTAAATCATGAAGGCGTTGACCGTCTGGCCCCCGCTCGAAATCGCGATCGATGTCCCGTTCGAGGCCGGCAACGTGGTCACGAGCGGCAGTCCCGTGGCCGACACCAGGCTCGTCGGGCCCATCGCGGTGCCAAAAACTACGAAAATCGACCCTTGAGCTATGTTGTTGTTGCCGATAGGATTACTGTTGGCATCCAAAGGAGCGAGCGCATAGCTGGCCGCGTTTACGATTCCGCCGATCGAAGGTTGAGCCCAGGCCGAAACGCTCATGGCGACAACAAGAAGGGAGACCTGTGTAATATGCCGCATAGGCTCTACTTTACCTCACGTACGCGCCTCACCTGGACGTACTGGTATCCCAAATCGTTCCTGACGCATCTAAGAAGACAGTTCTCGCTGATGTGGGTTATAATGTTTTCACCGAAGTCTGATTGGGGATTCGACAAATGCGGGGAATGATTAGTTTCCTCGTCGCGATATCTTGTGTCCTGGCACAAGACAGTTTCAAGCGTGGGGAACAGCTTTACCAAAAGACAGACTATAAAGCATCACTTGCGGCGCTGCACGAAGTGCACTCGCCCGATGCGGCCGTCTACAATCTGATCGGCAGAGACTATTTCATGCTGGGCGAGTACAAGCACGCCACCGAAGCATTTCTGAAAGCCTTCGCGCTGGAGCCTTCCAACTCCGTGCATGCGCACTGGCTGGGCCGCGCGTTCGGACGAAGGGCTGAGACGTCTAATCCCTTTGTCGCTCCGATGCATGCTTCCAAAGCGCGTCAGTATTTTGAACACGCCGTCGCGCTTGATCCAACCAATGAAGAAGCGCTGAACGACCTGTTCGACTACTATCTGCAAGCACCCGGCTTCTTAGGCGGCGGTTACGATAAGGCCGAGCAGGTGGCCAGGCGAATTGCCCAGCGCAATCCAGCGGAAGGCTATTTCGCCGAGGCGCAATTAGCGGACCGGCGCCGGCAGTATGACACTGCTGAACAACAACTCCGTCGCGCCATGGAACTGGCTCCTCGACAAGTGGGCCGAGTGCTCGACCTGGCCAAGTTTTTGGCGAAGCGCGGCCGTATTCAAGAAAGTGAAGCGACCTTCGACAAAGCGCTGCAGTTGGCGCCCAACAGCCCCAAGGTGTATTTCACGCGCGCTCACACCTATATCGAAGAAAAACGCAACCTGGAAAAGGCCAAGGAACTGCTGATCAAGTACCTGCAGAGCGACTTGACGCCCGACGATCCGCCGCGCGAACAAGCCGAGAAGTTGCTCAAGCAAGTCTCGAGTACGTAGACTTATGTACTTCGGTGAGTCGCTCCGCTTCACCGTTCAGGCGCTGCAGGCTAATAAATTCCGGACCTTTCTCACCGCGCTCGGCCTGGTGATTGGAAACGCCTCGGTAATCCTGGTCGTCACCATTTCGATCACCAGCCGCGACTATATTCTCGATCAGATCCGCGGCATCGGCTCCAATCTCATCTACGCGCAATACTCGGCGGGCACGAACACCTCGACCAAGGTGGACGCCGATTTCATCAAGCTCGCGGATGTGGAAGCGGTCCGCAAGCAGCTTGGCTCCCGGCTACTGGCCGCAACCGGTGTGATGACGAATTACGGACGATTGCTGATCAATTCCAAAGAGCAGGATGTTTCTGTGATCGGCTCGGACGAAAACTATCCCACCGTCCGAAACATGGCGTTGCTTTCCGGCCATTTCATGGACCAGACCGATGTGCAGACGCGCCAGAAAGTGGTGATGTTGACCGAGAAGTTGGCCCAGAAGCTGTACGGCAGCACCTCCGCGGCGGTCGGCCAGGTGTTGAAACTCTACGGTCTCCAGTTCACTGTCATTGGAACGTTCAAGGAAAAAACCGGAACCTTCGGGCTATCCGAGATTACCAACGAAACTGTGCTGATGCCGATTACGGTGATCAAGTATTTCACGCCCGTGGAGCGGATCGACCCGATGTACGTTCAGGCGCGGCTGGCGTCCGATGTCGAGCCTTTGACCGCCGCCATCAAGCAACTTCTCGAGAGCCGGCATCGCATCGGCGCGCGCTATGACGTCCAAAATCTGTCCGGAATCCTGGAGGCGGCGCAGAAAATCGCATTGGTGTTGACGCTGGTGTTGATTATGGTCTCGGCCATCGCGCTCATCATCTCCGGCATCGGCATCATGAATATCATGCTGGTGACGGTGACAGAGCGGACGCGCGAAATCGGGCTCCGGATGGCCGTGGGAGCATCGCGCCAGGCAGTGCTCGAGCAGTTTCTCACCGAATCGGTGGTAATCAGCCTGGCAGGCGGGATGATCGGAATCCTGCTGGGCATCTCGGTCCCATTGAGCGTCCGATTCTTGACGGACGACATCCGCGTGCCGATTTCAGCTATGTCGGTAATAGTCGCGTTCGGCGTCTCGGTGGCGGTCGGCGTAGTGTTCGGAATGCTGCCCGCGAGCCGTGCTTCGCAGCTGAACCCGACCGAGGCGCTGCGGTATGAGTGAGCCGATACTTGCAATTTATCCAAGGAACGGATTATCGCTCGTTCATTTCGTCACGTGAAACGCTTCGTCCACTGCGGACGTGAGCCAAGCGCTTCGTCTGTTGAGCGTACTCTTCACGCGCCGTCTCCGCACCTGCGGAACGCGCCAGCCAGTCCCGGAACGCTATTCTAGTGTGCACTGGGATTACGAGATAATCCCTTTCCGCACCGCGTACAAGATCAGTTCCGGCACGCTGTGCAGGTTCAGCTTCTGCAAAATGTGCGTTCGGTGCGTGTCCACCGTATAAAGACTCAGATTGAGCTGGTTGGCAATCTCTTTGTTGGTCCTGCCTTCGGCGACCTGTTGCAGAACTTCGCGCTCCCGGTCCGTCAACAAATCGTAGCTGTCCTCACCCCCCTTGCGTCCCAGCAACTGCACAAAATCCTCCTGTAGAATCCGGCTGATTTTGGGGCTGAAATAGGACCGGCCTTGCATCACCGCCTGAATGGCCGCGATCAATTCGGTCTTGACCGCGTCTTTCAGCAAATACGCGCGCGCACCGGCTTTCAACGAGCGAATGACATAGCTTTCGTCATAGTGCATGCTGAGAATCACGACGCCCGTTTCCGGATGCTTTTCGACGATCCGGCGCGTTGCCTCGATCCCGTTGAGGTTGGGCATCGCGATGTCCATCACAATCACATCCGGCGAGTGTTTCTCTGCCAGTTGCACTATCTCCCGGCCATCGGCCGCTTCACCGAGGACCGTGAAGCCGGGCTGCCGTTCGAGCAGAAGGCGCATGCCGTCACGAAGAATGTTGTGATCGTCAGCCAGAAGAATGCGAATTTCCGCCATTGCGTCCATCTCCGTTCAAACTGGCCATCGGCAGCGCGATCTGCAGCAATGTTCCACGTCCCGGCCGGGAATCGATTTCGAAGGTTCCGCCCAGGTGCCGCACGCGTTCTTCCATGCCCAGCAGGCCCAGTCCTCGCACACGCCGCGGATCAAATCCACAACCGTCGTCCTGCACGCTTAGCAGAATATTGCCGTCGTGGCCGCGCACGGAAACCTCGACCGACTTGGCCTGAGCATGCTTGGAGCAGTTGTTGAGCGCTTCTTGGACCACGCGATAGATGCAGGTTTTGTGCTCTTCCGGAAGTTCGTCCTCGACTTCACTCGTGACCTGGACGCGCATGCCGGTGCGCTTCGCCGTTTCGCGGGCTTGCCAATCCAGCGCGGGAATCAGGCCGAAGTCATCCAGCATCGAAGGACGCAACAAGAGCGCCATATTGCGAATCTCGTTCATTCCCTTCTCCGCCAGATTGCGGAGAGCTTCCAGATGCGGGCGCAAAGCAGCGGCAGGCTCGAGATCCAGCAGGTTTTCGGCTTCCATCAGCACCGCGGAGAAGGATTGTCCGACTTCGTCGTGCAACTCGCGCGATAGAGCGCGACGTTCATCCTCCTGCGCCCGCACCAGGCGTGCCGAAAGCTCTTGCAGTCCGGCTCGCGCCTGTACGCTTTCCCGGAGCCGCTGTTGAACTTGCCCTTCCAGGCGCAGAATATGGAAGATCGTGAGCGCCGCCAACGTCGCGCCTCCCAGCAGCGTAACCACGATCATCCCTACCAGGCCAAGCTGCAGCCTCCCAAACAAGGCTCCGAGCTGCGCATCACCCCGCTTGAGGACTTCTTCGTTGAGCGCGGCAATGCTATCTGCGATTTGAAGCATGGACGTACGCCGTGGCAACAGCTCTTCGTAGAAAAACGCAAAGCGGTACTTGTTGCGTTCTTCCGGACCCCAGGTGAAGGTGCGATCCAGCACTTTCCAATAGGCCTCGATCTCGGTTCGCAGTTTCTGAAACGGAGCGATTTCTTCGGGCTCGAGCGACTGAGCGTAACTATCCAGCAACGCACCGGTGTCGGTACGCAGGTTCGCAAGCGTCGCCATCTGCGCGCGCGCCCCTGATATCTCGGGCGCAAGCAAGGAGTCTCGCGCGAAGGTCCCCGACAGATAGATATCAGCCCGGATCTTTTCTAAAGTGCGATTGCGAGCGAGAAAGTGCCCCTGCAGCGCGGTGCCGCTCTGCCGCCAGCTGTTGAGAAACAACAGTGCTCCGGTTTCGGCCGCCGCCATTAAAAGCAGCAGGCCGCCGAACCCTCCCACCAGCACCAGCCAGGGCCGCTGCCGCATTCCTCCCTCAGTTTATCGGAGCACGCGGCCTCCCTGCGGCGAGCTCCTCACTCTCTTAAGATAAAACTGCTAGAAACTCCCAGGAATCACGTGCATCCTGTATAAGGCGATTCTCACCCCTAGAAATACAGTGATCACGGGATTTGATGACCCGGCAACCTTCTGTATTCTGTAACTTCCAACACTTCCGTGGAGGTTCTCCGATGAGATCGAAATACTTAACCACCTTGGCCGTGGCGGCTCTATGCGTGGCCTTGGGCGCCTGTGCCAAGAAGGTGGCTGCCGTGAAACCGTCGACGCCTTCGCCCGGTTCCACATCCGCTGCTTCTACTCCAGTACGGTCTGCGCCGCAGCACTCGGCGCAGGAACAACCTGTCCAGAGCGCCACCAGCACTCCGTCCCGTATGCCCGATGCCGCTACGCGTGCCCGCATCCAGGATCTGCTGGCCCGCATTCAGGACGCCTACTTCGACTACGACAAGCACACGCTGCGGCCCGATGCTGAAACAGCGTTGCGCTCCGACGCGCAAACCTTGGCTGAGATCGTTCGCCAGTACCCCGATTTCAAGTTAACCGTAGAAGGTCATTGTGACGAGCGCGGCTCAGGGGAATACAACATCGCGCTCGGTGATGCTCGTGCCAAACAGACCCAACAGTACCTGGCCACCATGGGGCTTCCTGGAAATCAGTTGCGAACTATCAGCTATGGCAAAGAGCGCCCGGTTTGCGACGCTCACGATGAAGCCTGCTGGCAGAAAAATCGCCGGGCTCATCTGACTCAGGAACAGCAGTAAAGATCCAAGATTTCCGCGTACACTAGGGCCATCGAGGCGCTCTTCGGGGCGCCTCCTTTTTTTTCCGGATCAGTGACCCTCGGCGGCCTCGGCGGTAACATACGCCGGATTCAGCGTGCCCTTCTGCTTCGCGATCGGCAGCAGCGTCGGATAGAACTGCACGA
>JACXTT010012980.1_pt1 | contig 11011 bp, 9 predicted proteins | sample 9270951 | NCBI WGS metagenome assembly JACXTT01 (sample SAMN15532306, study PRJNA645909) | rock metagenome | isolation source: weathered quartz diorite | place: Puerto Rico | collected 2017-06-21 | reverse complement strand
ACGCTGCGACCGAGTTCGAGGGGAGCGGCTTCCGAAGTCTCGCCGATCTCAAAGTGGGGGACTTCGCCTTGGCCGAGGTCGTCAAGCAGGCCGACGGCTCGCTGCTCGCCAAAGAGGTCAGGAAGTTCACGCCGCCGCCTCCGGGCTGACGAGATCCGCGCCGATGGCGGGATCGATCGCAGGTCCGCCGGGATTCGATCTTTCCCGCCGTCGCGCTCCCACTCCGATTTTCCTCGGAGTGCCGCTGGAAATCGCGTAGAAATTCTGACAGTCCGCTGACAGCGACTCCGCCACCGATTCTCGCATCGCACTGACACGCACAGTTCCCGGCATACCTGACGCAGTCCTGACGCGCCAGTCTTGACAGAGGTCAAGGTCTCGCGCCTTGCAACGTGGCGAGAATTCGCGCTGCGTGGAGGCCGCTTGCGCCGTCTCCGATCGCGGCGGCAATGGTTCACTGGCGCGCGGGAGGCGCATATGAGCGCGATAGTCCAGGAAGATTTTGGCACTAGGCCGACGGCATACCGATGGGTGCAGCTGCTGGTCGGCATCTTCTGCATGGCCATGATCGCCAACCTGCAGTACGGGTGGACGCTGTTCGTGAGTCCGATCGACGCCAAGTTCCACTGGGGGCGGGCTTCGATCCAGGTGGCGTTTTCGATATTCGTCCTGCTCGAGACCTGGCTGGTGCCGGTCGAGGGATACCTGGTCGACCGCTTCGGCCCGCGGCTCGTGGTTCTCGCCGGAGGTATTCTTTGCGGCATCGCGTGGGCGATGAACGCCTATGCGGATTCGCTCGTGTTCCTTTATGTGGCGGCGGCGCTGGGCGGCGTCGGTGCGGGCGCGGTATACGGGACCTGCGTCGGCAACGCCCTGAAATGGTTTCCGGACCGCCGTGGGCTCGCCGCCGGGCTGACAGCGGGGGGGTTCGGCGCGGGATCGGCGCTGACGATCATTCCGATATCGGCGGCGATCAAGTCCGGAGGCTACGAATCGACATTCCTGTATTTCGGCATCGGCCAGGGCGTGATCGTGGTCCTGCTGTCCCTGATATTGGCTGCGCCGAAGAAAGGCGAGGTTACCGAGACCTCGAAGAAGGTTCCGCAGACGCGCCGCCAATTCCGGCCGATGGAAGTCCTGAAGCAGCCCGTTTTCTGGGTGATGTACGTCATGTTCGTGCTGGTGGGTGCAGGCGGCCTGATGGCGACCGCACAGCTGGCGCCGATCGCCAAGGACTTCAAGATCGCGGAGATACCGGTGAGTCTGGTCGGAATCACGCTGCCCGCGCTGACGTTTGCGCTGGCCATCGACAGGATCCTCAACGGCATCACGCGGCCGTTCTTCGGCTGGATTTCGGACAACATCGGCCGCGAATTGACCATGCTCATCGCCTTCGCACTCGAGGCGATCGGGATCATCGCCCTGAGCGTGTACGGACGCGATCCGGTTACATTCGTGATTCTGACGGGGCTGGTGTTTTTCGCCTGGGGCGAGATCTACAGCCTGTTTCCCTCCACCTCGGCCGATGCTTTCGGCACCGAGTACGCCGCGGCGAACGCGGGGATGCTTTACACGGCGAAGGGAACGGCGTCGCTGCTGGTGCCCCTTGGCAATGTTCTGGCGTCTTCGACCGGCAGCTGGAACGCCGTCTTCGTCGTGGCAAGCGTCATGAATGCGGTTGCTGCGCTCATGGCCTGGGTCGTCCTCAGGCCCATGCGGCGCAGATTCATGGAGAAAGTCTCGTAACGCCCGGTAGAGAATCAGGAGGTCCGGAGCGCGATGGTGGCGGCGGCGTAGGCGTGCCCGTCGCGCGGATACGGCCCGAGTTTAGCGAAGCGCTGTCTCCCATGCTGTAACAATGCGCAAGCAATCGGGGGGTCGATCGTGCGCCGCCGCGTGGTGGGCACGCGTGTGGTTGACAGGACCTCGAAGCCAGGTATAGCGTGACTCGCTCCACTTAGAAAACCACTGCTCTTCCGGGGGGAGGCCAATATGGTTTTCATTTCACACCGTGCGCGTCTGGCTTCCGTCGTCCTTATCGCATCCGTGATCGCGATGCCGGCATGGGCCGACGACAGGGACTGCAAGCACGGCGGTTCGCTCAGGCTTGTCAACGGCAGGATCCATACGATGGATGCGAACGACCAGATCGTGTCCTCCGTGCTGATCAAGAACGGCAGGTTCGCCGCCGTGGGTCACGGCCGCGGCGACGACGACGGGGATTGCGCCCGCACTATCAACCTGCACGGACGCACCGCGGTGCCGGGGATAATCGACAGCCACAATCACATCGTGCTGCTGGGCCTGCGTCCCGGACGCGACGCGCGGCTGGAGAACGCCAACTCCATCGGCGAGGCGCTCGCGACACTCGCCGCGCGGGCCGCAGACGTTCGGCCCGGCGAATGGGTGACGTCGATCGGCGGCTTCAGCCGCAACCAATTCTTCCGCGCTCCTCAGCCGGTTCGCTTCCCCACGCTCGCCGAGCTGACGGCGGCGGTGCCCGATCACCCGGTGTTCATCATGGAAAGCTTTTCCGGCCCGGGAGCGACCAACGCGCTCGGCAAGGCGTTCCTCACGGCGAACGGCGTCCCGGTCGCGGCCGACGGCTTCGTCGACGGCGGCCAGTTCGGCGTCGCCACGCCCTGCACCACGGCGCTTTTCCTTCTGCGCCAGAAAGTGCAGACGCGCGACTCGATGCTGCAGGGTCTGCGGGACGCGATGCGCTACGCCGCGGGCGTCGGCGTCACCACGCATCTCGACCAGGGCGGCTTCCCGTTCAACGTCCCGTTGGTGGGCGACCCGAGCGACGGCGCCGCGAGCTTCGACCGCTACCGCGCGCACGACTCGGTGCGCGCCCTCTATCACCAGGGCGAGCTCACCAATCGCATCTGGGTCAATTTCCTGCACGTCGAGGAAGACCTCGACACGCCCGAACTGAGGGCGCGCCTGCTCAACAGCTGGAACGATTTCGGCAACCACATGCTGCGGGTGCTCGGCATCGGCGAGTTCACTGCCAGCGCGTTCCTCGCACCCGGGACCCCCGCGTGGTTCAACGGCACGCGGCTTGTCGCTCAGGCGCAATGGCGCAACGAAAACCATTCGCTCAACTTCCCGGTGTTCGCGCTGCCCGGACTGCCGCTCGACTGGAAAGTGATCATCGACGGCTGGCAGAGCGTGCACAACGAGATGGTGGCCGCGGGCAACCCGGACGGCATCACGAAATTGCGCTGGGTGCTTGCGCACGTGCCCGTGATCACGCCCGATTACCTCCAGAAGCTGAAGAACCTCGGCGGCGGCGTGAACGTCCTTGGCGGCTGGCGCTGGCTCAGCGGGACAGCGACCCAGAACGGCCCGCCGTTCCGCGACATCCTGGCGAGCGGCATACCCGTCGGCATGAGCTCGGACGGCATGCAGATCTCGACCATGAGCCCGTGGATCAACCTGTACTACGTGGTCACCGGGAAAAACGCGCGCGGCAATCTCATCAACTCCGGGCAGACGCTGGGCCGCAACGATGCGATCCGTCTCTATACCGCCAACAACGGCTGGTTCCTCCAGGCTGAGGACAAGCTCGGCACCATCGACGAAGGCAAGCTGGCGGATCTCGTCGTTCTGAGCGCCGATTATTTCAACGAGCGCGCGGTGCCCGACGAAAGCATCAAGGATCTGCGCTCGGTACTCACCGTCGTTGGCGGCAAGGTAATGTACGACGATCTCGACGGCAGATCGAGCGACTACTGGAAGGCGGGGTTCCCGTGACGAAAATGATCGTGCGACGTCGACAGTTCGTCGTCCTAGGACGGTTGGCTCAGGGATGGAAGGTGTGAGTCGACGCTTAGCTTCGCTCACCCCTTCCGGCATCTCAGGTGAGAAAGAGTACCGGGTCCTCGGCCTATTGCCGGGATAGGAGGCTGAAATGAACCCTCATAACGTTCGCGTTCTTCCGTGCCAAGGTCTGGTTAGGTATGCCGCGACCGCGCTCCTTGCGCTAAGTTCGGGCATCCTCGCTGACGCGCTGGTCACGAACCAAGCTCTGGCGTCAGCGGCCGACAACAGTCGGGGACACGTGAAGACCAGGACCGCGTGCCTTACGGCGCACGTGCCCGGTGACCCAGTCCCCATCTCAGTCACCGGCACATTGTACTTTCATCGTCATTACACCGCGGCCGACCCCGTGTTGTTGCTCCTTCACGGACTCGCATCAACCCGTGGCATCTGGGACGGCGGCGTTGCGGGCGACGAAGCGCCTCGGTTTGCGCGTCTTCTCGCGGATAGGGGTTATGTCGTGATGGCTATCGACCGTCCGGGGTATGGGGACAGTCCATACCCGAACGCCAAGGTGCTAACAGTGGCGAACGCAATTTTGATGGAGCACGAGATCGTCGGTGAAATCCGCTCTGGTTCATACACAGTTGCGCGAGCAGGCGATGATGACGAGACACCGCCCAGGTGCCCGGCGGGCGACCAAGCCGCGTTCGGATCACCGACGGTGGTACTCATCGGACACAGTAGCGGCGGCGGCCAAGCCCAGAATTACACCACGAGGTTCCACGACATCTCCGCGACTGTCGCGATCGGCAGTCACAACGCGACGGGCGGCAACGCGCACACCCTCGCGGATATTTTGAATCGCGTTGTTGGGCCACAGATCAAGGCCGGATCGCAGTTTCCAATGTTCTTCGGCCCTGGGCCGATGGGCGTCTCCACCGACTGTCTGTCACTGGTCTTTTACCAACCGGGCGCCGAACCAGAAGTCTTTAATGCGATCTGCAGCAACGAGGCGGTGGCTACTTACATCGCTCCCGTGGGCGAATACGTCGGGCCTCCAGTCATCCCGTCTACGCACGACGGGGTCATAGCCCATCAAGTGGGCGCAACCCCGGTGCTGCTTGTGTTCCCAGAGCAGGATGCTGTGGTGCCCGGCCCTGGCAACCCGTTTGGAGATCCCGACTTGAGAACGAAGGAGATCGATTTCTGGAACAACAACTGTGCCTGCGACGTCACAAGCCTCCTCGTCCCGAACACAGGCCACAGCGCGATGTTCCACTTGTCCGCTCCAACCCTCGTCGACGAGATCGACAGCTGGCTGACGAGCCGAGGCCTTGGTGCCGGGGGAGGACACAATAGCAGGGACGACGATTCGGGCGACCCGGATCCAAATTGAGTACAGCTCGGCAGCGAACAATGAGACGGTGAGGAGGTCTACGTGTGCGGGATGGCCGATTCGCAGCCGTTGCCCAGCTCGGGGCATGCTGAACGCTCCCGCCATAGGCCTCACCCTTGCCGAGCTGATTGTCGACGGCGCCGTCCGGTTCTGGTGGAGGCGGCGGGAATCGAACCCGCGTCCGCAAGTCCTCCGCAGTCAGGCCTACATACTTAGCCTGGTCGTTTGGATCTCGCCTTGCGCCCGCCGGCCGGCAGGCTGGCGCTCAGCCAGTCGCTTCGACGGATGCGCGCGGCCAAGCGACCAGACCGCGCACAGGAGCTGATGAAAATGACGCTGCACCCTCTTTCGAGGGCCTAGCCCATCAGCAAGCTAGTGCAGCGTCTAGCCGGTATTAGGCGGCTAGAGCGAAACGCTCGTCGTTGGCGTTTGTAAGTTTCCAGCTGGATTTACGAGGTCACTGGTCCTCGGTATGCCCTGAAGCTGCTTCGATACCCGCGTCGAAACCAGGTCGCCCCCGATTCCGTGCAGCGAAGCGTGATTATCCCATAGATGCGGGCGCATTCCCGCGATTCAACGCGCCCGCGCCGGCTGGCCTTCTCCCGCTTCGATCATCACGAGCTCGTTCTCGCCCGCCTTGTTGCGCCTGCGGAACGCCGCCGCCTCCCGGTACTCCTGCGAGTAGAAGCAGGCGACGCCCTGCTCGAAGGTCGGGAACTCGATGACGACGAAGCGGTTGAATCTCTCGGTGCCTTCGAGGATCTGGTAGCGTCCGCCGCGCGTGAGCACCTTCGCGCCGTATTTCGCGACGATCGCGGGCACGCGGTCCGCATACTTCTTGTATTCCACCGGATCGTTCACTTTCGCCCGCGCCACCCAGTAGGCCGGCATGGCTGCTCCTTTCTTCGATGGTTCTATAATTCGCTCGGGTCCCGCCAGTCCGATATTCTGCCATGGGAGGACGCGTGCTCCGTCTGGTTCTGGCAGCGGTTTTTGCGTGCGTGACGCCGCCTGCGCTCGCGCAGGGCGAAAGCGCGAAGGCATCCGCGGATGCCCCGGCCGAGCGCACGATCGCCGGCAGGGTGGTCCTGGTCGAAGGCGATGTGCGCGTCTACGACCGCAACCAGGGCTTGCGCCGGCCGAAGCTTGATGACTCCCTGTACGAAGGCGACAGCATCGTCACCGGAGACGGCGGCGAGGTGCATTTCGACATGGAAGACGGCGGCTACATCGGCGTTCGCCCCAACACCCAGATGCGGATCGCCAACTACAAGGCGGAAGGCGGGCCGGACGACCAGTCGGTGATCGGGCTGCTGCAAGGCTCGTTCCGCTCGATCACCGGCTGGATCGGCAGGCTGGGCGGCGATCGCTACCGAGTCGTCACCCGCACCGTGACGATCGGGGTTCGCGGCACCGAGCACGAGCCGCACGTGATACCGGAGGAAAGCGCGCTCGGAGAGCCGGGCACCTACGACCGCGTGCACAACGGCGAAACGGTGATGCAGACGCCGAAGGGCACGGTCAACGTCCGCGCCAACCAGGCGGGCTTCATGCCGTTGCGCGGCGAGGCGCGGCCCCGCGTGCTCGATCGCATTCCTGCGTTTTTCCGGCCGACGCGCAACGAGGGGCGCTTCCAGGGCATGCACCTGCGCGTGCAGCAGCAGCTGCAGCAGCGCCGCCAGCAGCGCATCCAGCAGATCCGGGAACGGCGCAAGCAGGCGGGTCTTCCGCGCGAGCAGCGTCCGCGCGCCTTGCAGGAACGCGAGCGGCGCCTGCAGATGCAGAAGCAGCAGCAGGAAAAGCGCGAAGCCCGGAAGGCGCCCGAGCGCCGCAGGGAGGAAAAGGCGCAATCGAGCCGCGCCGAGAAGCAGCGCGAGATCCAGGAGCGCCAGAGGGAGCGCCGCGAGGCGGCGGAGCGCGCCCGGAAAGAGCGCGCGAAAAAGCTCGAGGAGCGCCGCAAGCACGGCGAGCGCGAGCACCCCCGCATTGCCGCGCGGGAGTGACGCGCTGCCGCCCTACAGGAGCTCCAGCACTTCGCGCGGGTGAGCGATCACGGCATCCGCATCCCAGGCGTTCGGATCGCCGCCCTCGCCGTGATAGCCCCACCCGGCGGCGACGAAGTGCATTCCCGCGGCGCGCGCGGCCTGCGCGTCGCGCAGATCGTCGCCGATGTACACGCAATCCGCCGGCCGCTGCGAGAGGAGCGATGCGGCGAGCAGGAGGGGAGCCGGATGCGGCTTGATGTGGCGGGTCGAGTCGCCGCTCACCACGCAGCCGGCGAGGTGGTCCACCGCGAGCAGGCGCAGCAGCGGTTCGGTAAAGCGCTTGCCCTTGTTGGTGACGATGCCCCAGGGGAGCCTTCGCGCCCGGATCTTGACGAGCAGCTCGGGAATGCCTTCGAAGAGCCGCGTTTCGACGCACAGCTCCTCTTCGTAGAAATCCAGAAACCGCTCGCGCAGCGCGCGGTAGCCCTCGCTCTCGGGCGTGATATCGAAGCCGGCCTTGAGCAGGCCGCGCGCTCCGCTCGAGGTGTGCGGGCGCGCAACTTCGGGCGGCAGGGGCGGCAGGCCCTCCTCGGCCCGCACCCGGTTCAGCGCGCGGGCGAGATCGGCTGCCGTGTCGGCCAGGGTGCCGTCCAGGTCGAACAGAATCGCGCCGACCCCGCCGCTTTTCACTCGCGCACGCAGCAAAGGAGGTAGTTGACGTCGGTGTCGGGCACCAGCGAGTAGACCCGGGTGAGCGGGTTGTAGCTCATTCCCGTGATCTCGCGCAGGCTCAATCCCGCGTCGCGGCAGTGGCGCGCGAGCTCCGAAGGCTTGACGAACTTCGCGTAGTCGTGCGTTCCCTTGGGGAGGAGCTTCAGCACGTATTCGGCGCCGATCACCGCGAGGAGGTAGGACTTCAGGTTGCGGTTGATCGTCGAGAAAAACACCCGGCCGTCCCTGCGCGCGAGCTCGGCACAGGCGCGCACGGTGCTCGCCGGATCGGGCACGTGCTCGAGCAGCTCCATGCAGGTGACGACGTCGTAGGCGCCGGGAGAGCGCGCGGCGAGATCTTCGGCCGAGATCGCCTCGTAATCCACGGCGAGCCTGCTCTCGTGCAGGTGCAGCTGCGCGACCTTCAGCGCCTTGTCGGAGAGGTCGATGCCCTTGACCCTCGCCCCGCGCCGCGCCATCGCCTCGGCGAGGATCCCGCCGCCGCAGCCGATATCGAGCGCCGATTTCCCGGCGAGCTTCGCGATGCGGTCGATCCAGTCCAGGCGCAGCGGGTTGATCTGGTGGAGCGGCTTGAACTCGCTCTCCGGATCCCACCAGCGGTGCGCGAGCGCGCTGAATTTTTCCAGTTCCCGCGGGTCGGCGTTCATGTAGGGCCGTTCATATCGCGCACATTGTAGGCACACTCGGGCGCCGCAATAAAAAAGCCCTGCCTGGGCAGGGCTTTTCGAAGGCGAGCGCTCTTACTTTATGGCGGAACCGACGGCTTCGCTCTCGACGCGGCGGTTCGGCTCGAGGCACGCGATCAGCTCCTTGGTCTTCTTGTCGCCCTTGCACTCCTTGACCGGCTGGCGCTCGCCCTTGCCCTCGGTGTAGATCCGGCTCGCCGCGATGCCCTTGCTGACGAGATAGGCCTTCACGGAGTCGGCGCGGCGCACCGACAGCTTCATGTTGTAGGCGTCGCTGCCGATGCGATCGGCGTGCCCGACCGCGATGACCACCTCGAGGTTGACGCCTCGCAGCTTGCTGACCAGGTCATCGAGCTTGGACCTCGCATCCGGCCGGATCACGTACCGGTCGAAATCGAAATTGACCGTGGAGGCCGTGGTGATCTTCTCCGGTTTCGGAGCCGCCTTCGGCGGAGCGGGAGGCGGGGGCGGCGGCGCTTGCGGCGCGGGTGCCGGCGGTGCGGGTGCCGGTTCCGGCGTGGCCGCACAGCCCGCAAACGCGAGCAGGACAATCGCCGATAGCACGGTGCTCAGTCTGTTGTTCATGCTTTTCCTCTCGTAGGTTGAGGCTCGGGCCGCGGCTCGAGCAGCTGGGTACGCCTTAGGAAGTCAGGAAGTCGGCAAAACGCCCGCCTTAAGCATTTGTTTCTGCTGCTAACTTATTCTGCCACACAAGGGCACGATTATTCAAGTTGCGATTTTCGAATCCGACGAGCTTTTTCTCCCGGACCCGGGGCACCCCCGCGACCCACACATGCGAGACCTGCTCGCGTCCCGCCGAATACACCAGATGCGAGACCGGGTCGTAGCAGGGGGCGAGCTCGGGCTCGTCGAAGGCGACCGCGCACAGATCGGCGAGCTTGCCCGGGACGAGCGACCCGATCGCAGTTTCCAGTCCGAGCGCGCGGGCCCCGTGCAGCGTGGCCGCGGCGAGAGCCTGATGGGCCGGCATCGCCTGGGCGTCGTTCCCCGCCGCCTTTGCGAGCAGCGCGGCGGTGCGCATCTCCTGAAACATGTCCAGACGGTTGTTGCTCGCCGCGCCGTCGGTGCCGATGCCGACGTTGATGCCGCGAGCGAGCATGGCCGCAACGGGCGCGAAGCCGCTCGCGAGCTTGAGGTTCGACGAGGGGCAGTGCGCGATGGAGGCGCCGTGGTGCGCGAGCGTTTCGATCTCCTCGTCCGTGACGTGCACCGCGTGCGCCGCGATCAAGCGCGGTCCCAGCAGCCCCAGGGCGCGCAGGCGCGCGAGCGGCCGCGCCTTGTACCGGGTGAGGCTCTCCTCGATCTCCTGTCGGGTCTCGTGCAGGTGGGTGTGGACGGGAATGTCGAGCTCCTCGGCGATCGTGACGAGCTTCGTAAAAGTCCTGTCGCTGACCGTATACGGCGCGTGCGGGGCCATGCAGAAGGAAAGGAGCGGCTCCTCCCTGAGCGCGTCGCGCGCCGCGAGCCCCTTGGCGATGTAGTCGTCGGCGTCGGCCGCGTAGGACGTCGGGAACTCGAACGCGATGATGCCCAGGGCGGCGCGCATTCCGGAATCGAGCGCCGCGCGCGCCGCCGCCTCGGGGAAGAAGTACATCTCGTTGAAGCAGGTCACGCCGCCGCGCAGCATTTCTGCGCAGGCGAGCAGCGTGCCGTCGTATACGAATTCGCGCGACACGTGCTTCGCTTCGGCGGGCCAGATGTGATCCTGCAGCCAGGCCATCAAGGGGAGGTCGTCGGCCAGCCCCCGCAGGAGCGTCATGGCCGCGTGGGTGTGGAGATTCACCAGGCCCGGAATCAGGGCGTGCCTTTCCAGGCGCAGATGCTCGCGGGCGTCGAAGCCCCGCGCCGCCTCCGCCGCGGGCAGCACCGCGACGATGCGCCCTTCGGCGACCGCGACGCAGTGATCGTGGAGCACGGCTCCCGCGGGCTCGACCGGGATCACCCAGCGCGCGCTGATGAGGAGGTCGACGGCTTGCATTCTCTAGAATCCAAAAAAACCCCGCTCCGGGGCGGGGGCCTTCGGTTCATCCGGTGCGAATCATCTTCCCGGTCCCTTGATCGAGACGATTGCGCGTCGATTGGGGGCGAGGCAGGCGATCAGCTCCGCGCGCTTCTTGATATCGGCACAGAACTTCGCCGGAACGGTCTTGCCCATGCCCAGCGTTTCGATCTTGTCGCGATCCGTGCCCTTGCCCACGAGGTAGCTCTTGACGTTCTCGGCGCGCCGCTCGGAAAGCTTTTGATTGTATTTATGGCTGCCCATCCGGTCGGTATGCCCCTCGATGACTACGGCCTCGACGCTCGCGCAGGTCGCGAGCTTTGCGACCACGTCGCGGTCCAGGCGCGCCTTGGCCGCCTGCGTGAGCTTCGACTTCATGAACGCGAAAACCTCCTCGTTCTGGAAAGTCACCGCGGCGTCGCAT
>JACXTT010012979.1_pt1 | contig 11012 bp, 9 predicted proteins | sample 9270951 | NCBI WGS metagenome assembly JACXTT01 (sample SAMN15532306, study PRJNA645909) | rock metagenome | isolation source: weathered quartz diorite | place: Puerto Rico | collected 2017-06-21 | reverse complement strand
GGGGGGGCGCCGGGGTCAAGACGGCTGTGGTGCGGAGGGGAAAGGTGTAAAACGTGCCATCGGCCGACATCTCCCGGCGCTCGGCAATGGCCGGCTCCGGCTGGGCATTGGTGCCTTCGAGGCGCGTGAGGCCCTCGAAAAGCGCCTTCACGATGCGCATCTCCGTCTGCGTGGAGATGATGGCGGGGTCGAGCGAGTCCGGTTCCGCGCCGTTGACGAGGACGAGGTCGGCGGGCGGCTCGGAGCGGGTGCAGCCGGTGAACACAATGGCCAACACAACAACGCCGAAGCGTGTTGCGTGTTGCGTGTTCCGCGTCAGCCTGAGCGCGCTTGTCGTAAAATCACGCAACACGCGACACGCAACACTCAACACGGCCTCGAAAAAGCGAAACGCCCCCGGAGCTTTTCCAAGGGCGTGTTTCGCAAGCGGCATGGCGCCGAAGTTATTTTTTCGCCGGCGCGTTTGTCGAGGGTGGAGTCGTCGCAGCGGGGGCGACCGCCTTGGGCGCGGCGGCGTTGGTTGCGGTCAACAACGCGGGGGCTGCGGGTGGAGCCGTTTTGGCGGCTGGCTGGTTGGTGCCGGCCGGCGCGTTCGTGAGAATCGTTTGCGGCGGCAAAGCCACGGGCGGGGCGGTGAGCGTGGACGGGGTCGCCGGCTTCGGTGGCAGCACGGACCCTGCGCCGGCTTTCTTCAGCTCTTCGCGCACGCTGCTGCCGCTTTTCTTGGCGGTGCTGCCCATGACGTAGAGCACGAGGCAAAGACCAAGGAAGACGGTCGCGGCATACTTGGTCATCTTCGTCAGCGCGTTGCCGGTGCCCGCGCCGAAGAGCGCGTCGGTCGCGCCGCCGCCGAAGGCCTGGCCAACGCCAGCCTCCTTCTTCGGCAGTTGCACGAGGATGAGGAGGATGAGGAACAGGCTGTCCAGCACGAGGACAGTGGTCAAAAGTCCGGCAACGAAACTCATAGTCTTGTCTTTCAGCTAACTGCGTTCAGCAAACCACAACGGGTTCTTCAAATCGAATTCTTAACAATATCCGCAAAATCACGCACCGCCAGTGATGCCCCGCCCACGAGCGCGCCGTCCACGTCCGGCTGGCTCATCAGCTCGCGGGCGTTGCCGGGCTTCACGCTGCCGCCGTATTGGATGCGGACGCGGCGGGCAGTCGGCTCGTCGAACATCTGGGTGAGCACGCCGCGGATGAACGCATGCACGTCCTGCGCCTGCTGCGTGGTCGCGGTCTTGCCGGTGCCGATGGCCCAGACCGGCTCGTAGGCGATGATGACTTCCTCCATCTGCGCCTTGGTCAGCCCGGCGAGGCTGCCGCGCACCTGTGTCTCGACGATCTGCTCGGTCTTGCCGGACTCGCGGTCTTCCAGCTTCTCACCGACGCAGACGATGGGCTTGAGCGACGCGGCCAGCGCGGCGGCGGCCTTCTTCGCGATGAGCGGGTCGCCCTCAAGCTGATACTGCCGGCGCTCGGAGTGGCCGAGAATCACGTAGCGGACGAGGAATTCCTTGAGCATCCCGGCGCAAATCTCGCCGGTGTGCGCCCCGAAATTGTTCTCGCTCATGTTTTGCGCGCCGAGGCGGAGGTTCGTGCCTTCGATGGCCTTCGACACAGACTCCAGCGCGGTGAAGGGCGGGCAGACGACGATGTCCACTTCCTTCACGCTCGCGAGTTCGCGCTTGAGGCCGTCCACGAGGGCCAGCCCCTCGGCGACGGTCTTGTTCATCTTCCAGTTGCCGGCGATGATGAGTTTGCGTTCCTTGTCCATGCTTGGGGAAATGTGTTTGAGCACCGACTAAAAGTCGTCGCACAACTCGCCGTGCTTGTGCTCGGGATTGGGAATGAGCCGGCGGCAGCCCGGGTCAACGACCCAGTCGAGCTGCTCCAAGGGAATCTGACCGACGATGTTCGGCAAACTGTCCGGCACCTCGACCACTTCAAAGGTGCCGGAGCGTCCTTGGATTTCCAAATCCACCGGCGAGAACACCGTCCGTTCGACACTCACGTCGGCCATCGTGCGGGAAGTCACTTTCCGGGTCGCGCGCAAGCCGAGTTGTTTGACGAGCGACGCGCGGAGGTAAAACCTCACCGCTCCCGTGTCCACCAACGCCTCAGCCTCAGCCACGCGCGCCGGCTCCGTGCGCTCACCCGACGCGACCTTTTCCAGGTCGAACCAGTTAGCGACTTTGATGCGGGTGTTGACTTGGCCCATACGGCGCAAGGTAAATCAGTTCAGTGGGAAAATCACTTGTTCGTCAGTGCCGCCACGCCGGGCAGTTCCTTGCCTTCGAGGAACTCCAGGCTCGCGCCGCCACCGGTGCTCATGAACGTCACCTTGTCTCCGAGGCCGGCCTTGTTCAACGCCTTCACGCTGTCGCCACCGCCGATGATGCTCTTGGCCCCCTTCGCCGTGGCGTCCACGACGGCCTTCGCCACGGCGTTGGTGCCGGCGGCGAAGCGCTTGTCTTCGAAGATGCCCATCGGGCCGTTCCACAGAATCGTCTTCGCGCCGAGGATGACCTTGCTGAATGTCGCCGCCGTCGCGGGACCGATGTCCACGCCTTCCTCGGCGTCGGGGATGTTCGGCTCGGCGTTGGTGCGCGGGTTCACGAACTCGATGATGGGCTTGCCCTTTTTGTTGAGCTTGTCCGTCTTCACCGTGGTGACGATCGTGTTGTCAGTGGGCAGCAGGAACTTCACACCGCGTGCCTGGGCCTTCTCCAGGGCGGCCTTTGCCACGTCGGTCTTGTCCGGTTCGACGAGCGACTTCCCGACCTTGAAGCCCTGCGCAAGCTTGAACGTGTAAGCCATCGCGCCGCCGATGAGAATCGCATCCGCCTTCTCCAGCAGCCGGTCAATGACTTGAATCTTGTCCGACACCTTCGCACCGCCGAGGATGACCACGAACGGCCGGGGCGGATTCTCCAGCTCGTCGCCGAGGAACTTCAACTCGCGCTCCATGAGCAGGCCCGCCGCGCACTGGCCGCCGCGCTTGGCGACGACCCGCGCCACGCCTTCGGTGCTCGCGTGCGCCCGGTGCGCCGCGCCGAACGCGTCGTTCACATAGATGTCAGCGACTTTGGCGAGTTGCTCGGAGAACGTGGCGTCATTCGCCTCTTCCTGATCGTAATAGCGGGTATTCTCCAGCAGGAGAATGTCACCTTCCTTGAGCGCGCCCGCCGTCTTCTCGACCTTCTCGCCGATGCAGTCGTCCACAAAGGCGACCGGGCGGTTGATGAGGTCTGCGAGCTTGGCCGCGACGGGCCGCAGCGACATGGACGCTTCGCGCTTGCCCTTGGGCCGGCCGAGGTGCGCCGCGAGGATGATGCGCGCGCCGCCCGCGATGAGCAGGTCGAGCGTGGGGAGCGTTTCCTTGATGCGGGTGGCGTCGTTGATGACCATCTGGCCGTCCTTCTCCTCCATCGGGACGTTGTAATCCACGCGCACAAAGACGCGCTGATTACGCACATTCAGGTCTCGGACGGTCAGTTTCGCCATAAAGAGACGCGGAGGATAGCGGAGGGCGGCAGTCAGTCAATTAGGGTTTTGGCCGTCCAACCGCCTTCAGGGCGCACGAGGCGAGCCGGAACGGCCCGTCACTTGTCCAATTGCTTCAACCAGTCGCCGGTGTAACGCCGGTAAGCACTCCAACCGCGCGGGCCGACGGCGGCTTGCAAGGTGCGCTCGGTCTCGGCGCGGATGGCGAGGAGCGCCAGCGCGCGGGCGTCGTCGGCCAAGGCCGTGTTCTGGCGTGTCTGTCGGACCTGCTCCTGTGCGGCGGTCTGAAGTTCGAGCCATTGCGCGGCCGATGCGGGCGGAGCGTCGAGGCGGCGGGCGAGTTTAATCAGCGTGTGGAAGCGCGGGTCGCTGCCGCGCTCGAAGGTGGCGAAGCCCGGTGCGCTGAGACGCGCGGTGAGGTGCTGCTTTCGTTGTTCTTCGCGTTCGTCGAGCTTGGTCTTGTAATCCGGGTCGTCGTCGCGGCGTTTCGGGTCGCGCGGCATGGGGCGGGGATGTTCGTTGTCGAACTCGCGCAAGCTGCGCGCGAGCGAACGCAACTCGTCGGGCGTGGCGCTGAGGCCGCGCAGTTCCCGCACCTTCGCGGCTTGCGGACTGCGACGAAGTTCCGCTTCGTCCCACTCGGCGTCGGTGAAGAGCGCGCGCCGCTCGGTCTGCTGGCGCTCGCGCAACTCCTTTTGCTTCGCGGAGCGCTCGGCGGGCGGAGCTTTCGCCACTTCGCGGTTCAAGGCGTCGCGCTCCTTTGTGTGTCGGCCTTCCAACTCGGCAAGTTCAACCTGTTTCGCTTCGGGCAGATGACCAAACTGTTCGTTGCGGCCCGGCTTGCCGGGCTTGGCTTCCTTGCTCAAGGCCGTTTGCAGTTCAGCCTGGACGCGCTTCTTCTCGGCCTTCAATTCCTCCATCGCCTTCTCCAGTTGAGTGTTCTCAAACAGCTCTTTGAACTCGCCGTCCGTCGCGGCCACTTCCCAGAAGCGCGCTTGCAGCGGACGCGTCAGCTCGCGCAGCCGTCCGCGGAAATCGTCGGCGAGCCGCGCTTCCAAGATGTCGCCCACCGTCTCCTTCGGACAGCCGATGGCCAGGAGGTTGGTGAGGTAAGCGGAGTAGTTCGTGGACTCGACCTGGCTCCAGCGGAAAGGCGGGCTGCCGGGAACTTTCACGACGGGCACGCGTGCGGATGGATCGGTCTCGAACTCCGTGACGTAGTTGGTCGTGATGCTGAATTCGGCGGGCGACGGGGAGACAGGCGCACGCGCGGCCTGCCAGAGCAACGTGCCGAAGAGCGCGAGGTTCGCTGCCACCGTGCCGAGGATGAACGCGCGCAAGTTCATGGGGCCGGAACCGCTCCCGCGCGCGGCCGGGCCGTCGGCAGGGAGAGCGAGTTGGTGAGTTGCTGCCCGTGCTGTTTCACGTAGGCGTCGAACCCGACCGGGCCGAGGCTGCGGGCGAGCACCTGCGTCGTCTGCGCGCGGAGCGCCGCGAGCAGCACCGCGCGCTCTTCTTCGGAGAGCTGCTTGTCTGCGCGGATTTGCTTCGCCTGCTCGTCAGCCGCGCGGCGGGCCTCGTAGGCCTGCACGAGCGCGGCCTTGGCGACGCCCTGCTTCTCGGTGCTCTGGAACAGCTCGCGGAACAAATCATCCTTGCCCCGCTCCACATCGGCAAACCGCTCCGCACCGAGAAAGCGCCGGAGCAATTCCTGAAACGCCGCGTCGCCTTTCGCGCGCGTTTCCTCGGAGTAGATTTCATCGTCCAAGTTCAACGCCTTGGCGAGCGCGTCGTGCGTGTCGGCCCGGAGCCGGGCAATCTCGCGCAGCTCGGGCCCGGTGACGGCCACGCCGCTGCCCCGGGTCAGGTGCTGCAACCCTTCAAGGACGGTGATGCGCAGGCGGAGTTCCTCCATCTCGCCCGGCGCAAGCACCCGCGCCAGTTCGTTCTCGAAGCGTTCGCGCAGCGCCTGGAGCTGTGCGATGTCCTCGTCGAGCAGGATGCCCTCGGTGACAGTGAGAAAAGCCTTCGCGTCGTCCTCACGGAGCTGGTGAACCGTGAAAAGATGGTCGGACTTCACGGTGTCGGTGAAGCCGAGGAGAATTTCCAAGATGGCCGAGGCCATGCCCTCCGAGCGCAGTTCCTTCAGCGCCGTGTAACTCAGCTCCGTGCCGAGCAACCGCTGGATGAGCGCGCGTTTTTCCAGTTCCAGTGCGCGCAGCTTCGCGTCGCGCTGCCGCTGCCGGGCGTCGCGCTGGTCGGCGGTTTCCCAGAACGTGTCCTCGGGGCTGTCCGCCAGTTCCGCCGCGCGCTCGTCGTAGAGTTTCTCAATGTCCGGCAGCAGGATGTCGCGCAGCGTGCGCTCCGGGCAGCCAACCGCGCGGAGCTTCGCGGCATACACCGCGTAGTCCGGCGACTCCAGCGCGCTCCAGTGGAACGGCGGCGCGTTGGTGGCGACAGTGGGCTGCTGGGCTGGCGGGGCGTTGCGGACGATGCGCTTGGTCGTGACTGTCACCTTGCGCTCCGCGCTGGCCGGAAGCGGGCCGGTGCGCCCCTTGAACAGCGCGTAGTTCATCCCCAGCAGCGCCCCCGTGAGGGCGAGCGACAAACCCAAGGCAAGGACAGCCCGCATACGCGCGTGTGCTTGAACGACGGCAAAGAGATGTAACAACCACCTGCACCCGTGCGCAACCTCACAACGGCAACCACGTTTCCTGCCTTTAATCCTGTTCCTCGGAGGAAGCCGCGGTGAGCACGATTAGGATTAAGAAGACGATGACCACGCATGGACTTCCCCCGCTGCCCTCCGTAGCCTCCGCCGCGTGGCTGACGCCCCGTCCAACCCGCCGCGCCTGCGCCTGCGCGTGACCGCCGCCGCCGAGTCGGCGATTCGCGGCGGGCACCCGTGGCTCTTCGATGCCAGCATCCGCGAGCAGAACCGACCCGGCCAGCCCGGCGAACTCGCCGTCATCTATGACCGCCGCGACAAGTTCCTCGCACTCGGCCTCTACGACCCACTCTCGCCCATCCGCGTGCGCGTGCTGCACCACGGCAAGCCCGCAACCGCCGTCGACGCTTGGTGGCGCGCTCGTCTGCAAGCCGCACTGGCCCGTCGCGACGGTCTCTTCGACGCGCAGACCACCGGCTACCGCTGCCTCAGCGGCGAGAGCGACGGCTGGCCCGGCCTCGTGCTCGACCGCTACGACACGACGTTCGTGCTCAAGCTTTACACCGCCGTCTGGCTGCCGCGCATCGCCGAGGTCGCGGGCTGGCTCCGCGAAGCCTTGAAACCAGAGCGTCTCGTTCTTCGCCTGAGCCGGAACATCCAGCCGCGCGCGGAGCAGGAGTTCAATCTGCGCGACGGGCAAGTGCTTATTGGCACCGTGCCGGACGGGCCAGTCATTTTCTTGGAAACCGGCATCCGCTTCGAGGCCGAGGTGACTCGTGGACAGAAAACCGGGTTCTTCCTCGACCAGCGCGAGAACCGCCGCCGCGTCGAGACGCTCGCCGCCGGGCGCGATGTGCTGAACGCCTTCAGCTTCTCCGGCGGCTTCTCGCTCTACGCCGCGCGCGGCGGTGCGCGCAGCACGACCGACCTCGACATCAGCCCGCACGCGCTCGACTCCGCGCGCCGCAACTTCGCCCTGAACGCCACCGATCCGCGCATCGCCGCCTGCCGCCACGAGTGCGCGCAGGCCGACACCTTCGACTGGCTCGCGGCCAGTTCACGCGCCGACTTCGATCTCGCCATCCTCGACCCGCCCTCGCTCGCCAAGCGCGAGACCGAGCGGGCCGGAGCCATCCAAGCGTATCGGAAACTGGTGACGCTGGGCCTCCCGCGCCTGCGTCGTGGGGGGATTCTCGTCGCCGCCTCCTGCTCCGCGCATGTCTCGACGGACGAATTCTTCGCCGCCGTGCTGGACGCGCTCCGCTCCTCTCGCCGACCGTTCATCGAACTCGCCCGCACCACCCACGCCCCCGATCATCCTGCGACCTTCCCCGAAGCGCGGTATCTCAAATGCTTGTTTGTGCGGTTGGAGCCGTAGGCTGCGGAAGCGCGAGCGTTCTCAAGCGGCAGCCTGGCGTTGCGCTTGCGAGCGGGAGCGGAGGAGCATCACGGCCAGAACCGCCACGCCCGCCACCACGAGCAGCGCCGCCAACGGCACGACGACGACAAGGATGGCCAGCCCGACAGAGCCGACGAGTTCAATGGTGGAGAGGACTGGGTTGAGGAAGCCGAGCGAGAGTGCGCTGGAACCGGCGCGCGCCAAAGTGGTCATGCCTTGCACCGTCGCCGCCGTGCCGCCGCCGGCAATGATGGCGAGCGTCCATTTGAGGAACGGGTTCACGTCCGCGATGACCGAGGCCGTGAGGACGGTGCCCGCGACCATCGCGGCGGGACCGGCGATGGTGTCGAGCGCGTTGTCCACCCACGGGATGTAATAGCCTGCGATCTCCACCGCTGTCGCCACCGCGAAGGCGACCAAGGCCGGTTGCGTGCCCAGCCACTCGAAGCCGGGCGCAAGGGGCAGCCAGCCGCACCAAGCCGCCGCGCTGACGACGAGCATCGGCACGAAGACGCGGAAGCCGCATGCGGCGCTCAGACCGATGCCCACGAGGAGGGCGAGGAAGGTTTCCATTGCCGGGTTCTTTTGTTGCGCGCGGACAGTTGCGCCGCGTCACCGAAAAGAAGAACCCGTGGAGGCGGAAGTTTGTTTCACTCCACGACGCGCGTGCAGTTTTCACCGCCGAAGGGGTTGGGCTTGCGCAGGTCGCACTTGGGGTCGTCCACCCACTGGCCGTCCACGATGAAGCGGTATTCGTGCTGGCCGGGCGGAACGGTGACGGTGGTTTTCCACGAGCCGTTGCCATTGCGTTTCATTTCGCGCGGGGCTTCCTCCCAGCCGGTGAAGTCACCGGCCAGCTTGACGTTGCGCGCGTCGGGGGCGGAGAGACTGAAGGCCACGCGGCGCTTGGCCGGCGGCGGGGCGGACTTGGAGGAGGTTTTTGCGGACATAACTCGTTCCTTTCTGGGAGTATGCGAGTTGCGTGGTTTCAACTCAGGCTTCTTACGGCCACTCATGGCCTTTTATGTGGCACAAAAGGGGCGGCCCCGCAATCCCCAACTCGGTTACGACCCGGCAACATACCGGCGGGCATGTCGCCAGAAAAAGTTTCCCCCACCGCTGCTTTGCCCTATCTTCGCCCGCAAAGCGCAGGACTGGAACGACCTTGGGTTTGCCGCGAAACAGACGAACAGGCTGGTGGCCGGAGCATCTGCGCCGCATGGGGGCGGCGTATCTGGTGCTGGTCATCTCCCTTGTCCCCACGCTGCTGGCCTATCAGCGCGTCAAGGAAAACGCCCGCGAGCGCGACCAGGAGCGCTTCGACCAGATTACCCGCGCCAAGCACGACGCGGTGGAACGCCGCGTCGTCCGTTACCTCGACGAAATTGCCAACCTCGGCGGCTTTTTCACCGCCAACGAGACCATCGAGCTGGCCGAGTGGAACCGCTTCGTGAGCAGCGTCGCGGTGGTGGAGCGGTTTCCGGGCTTCCAACTGCCCGGCCTCGCGGAGGTTGTCCCGGCCGAGGCGCGCGGGGCGCACGAGTCGAAGTGGCGGCCCATCGCGGGCGCGGACTATGCCATCCGCCCGCCCGGCCAGCGGGATGCCTATTGTCCGATTGTGCTCCTGAACAAGCTCGACGCCACCAACCGCATGGCGCTGGGCGCGGACGCTTTTGCCGACCCCGCCTTGCTGCCGGTGCTGGAGCGGGCGCGGGAGGCCGGCGGAGTTGCGGTCAGCGGCCGCATGCCGTTCCTGCGGCTCGCCGGCCAGTCGGCGGAGCGCGTCGTGCTCGTGCAGCCGGTTTTCTTCGCGGGAAGGCCGGCGGCCACACCAGCCGGGCGCAAGGCGGCATTGCGTGGTTACGTCTTCGGTGTGCTCGACATGCCGCGCCTGTTGGAAGGAATTTTTGACTCGCCCACGGACCAGGACCTGCGCGCCGAGGTGTTCGACGGGAAGCAAGCACTGCCGGTCCACACGCTGTTCAATGCCGGTTTCGCCGGCCCGGCCCGGTCGAAGTTCGTCCGTGAAACGTCCATGCGGGTGGCTGACCGGGAATGGCTGCTGGTGCTCGCGTCGTCGCCGTCGTTCGAGGACAGCGTTTACAAGCGCCTCCCGCCCCTTGTGCTCGGCCTGGGCATCTCGGTGAACCTGCTGCTCTTCGGCATCGCCTGGGCGCAGGCGCGGGCGCGCATGGAGGCCGAGCGGCTCGCGGAGGACCTGCGCAGCGTGCAGGAGCGTGACCGCCTGCTTGAACGCGCGACCAACGACGCGATCTGGGACTGGGACATCGAAGGCAACCGCCTGGTCTGGAACGAGGCCGTGCAGGCCATGTTCCGCTACTCCGCCGAAGCGGTGTCGCCGAATCTGGACTGGTGGATGGAGCGATTGCACTCCGAAGACCGCCGCCGCGTGTGGAACGGGCGTGAGGCCGCCGTGCAGACCGGCGGCGAGTTCTGGGCGGACGAGTATCGCTTCCGGCGTGGCGACGGCTCCTTTGCCTACGTCATTGATCGCGGCTACATCATCCACGACCGGCAGGGCGTCGCGGTGCGGATGATCGGTTCGATGGTGGACATCACCGCGCAGCGCGAGGCGGAAGAGGCGCGCCAGCAATCCGAGCGCAAGCTCGCGCTCCACATCCAGCAGACACCGCTGGCCGTCATCGAGTGGAACCTGAGCTTCCAGGTCACTTCGTGGAACCCGGCGGCGGAACGCATCTTTGGCTACACCGCCCGCGAGGCAATGGGCCGGCACGCCGCCGAGCTGATCCTCGTGCTCTCCGAGAAGAAGGAGCCGGGCACGAACCTTTTCACCAACCTTCTCGCCGGAGTGCAGCTTTCCGAGGAAGCCCGTGAACATGTCCAGCGCACCTGGCAGGACGTGCTCAAGAGCGCTCATCCGAACGGCTCGCCGGGCGCCTCCGGCTCCCGCCAGAGCATCAACGCCTTCGCCGTCACCAACCGCACCAAGGACAAGCGCCCCATCATCTGCGACTGGTATAACACCCCGCTAATTGACGCCACCGGCCAGATTGTCGGCGTCGCCTCGCTGGTGCTGGACGTGACCGGGCGCAAGCAGGCGGAAGATGCGCTCGCCGCCGAGAAGGAGCGCCTCACCGTCACGCTGCGCTCCATCGGCGACGGCGTGATCGCCACCGACACCGAGGGCCGCGTCAGCATCATCAACAAGCTCGCCGAGGATCTCACCGGCTGGCGGCAGGGCGACGCGCTCGGCCAGCCGCTCCCGTCCGTGTTCAGCGTCGTCCATCAGCGCACGCGGCAGACCTATCGCAACCCCGTCTCGCAGGTGCTTGCCACCGGCGAGATCGTGGACCTGCCCGACCAGAGCATCCTCGTCTCGCGCAACGGCACCGAGCGGATGATCGCCGCCAGTGCCGCGCCCATCCGCGATCTGGAAAGCAAGATCATTGGTTCCGT
>JACXTT010012978.1_pt1 | contig 11013 bp, 10 predicted proteins | sample 9270951 | NCBI WGS metagenome assembly JACXTT01 (sample SAMN15532306, study PRJNA645909) | rock metagenome | isolation source: weathered quartz diorite | place: Puerto Rico | collected 2017-06-21 | reverse complement strand
TTTCGTTCGTTTGAGGTTTTGATCTGGGTTGATTGCCAGGTCGAATTAGCTTGTAAATGGTTGTTAGCACTCAGTGCTGACGAGTGCCAATTGTAGGTAAGCTAGTGCAGCTTGTCAAATGATGCACTGACCAATATTTGCTAACTCTTTTATCCTGCGTCACTTACATATACGGCTCGGGGGAGACTGGGGCGCGAGCATCCTGGATCGGCTACAACTGTGGTCCCGCGACGAGTTGCGCAAGCGTGAGGCTCGCGTCTACATTGATTCTTGGCGGTTGAGGGGCGTTTATGCGCACAATTGCTCTAGGCATCGTCCTTGCGGGTGTGTTGTTTTCGATGCCGGCCCATGCCCAGGACGACACGGCGGTTTTGAACTTCCAAGTCTTGCGAGATTACAACGGCAAGCCTATCCGCAATGCCAGCGTGGTCATGCACCCAGTGCAGAAAAACGGGAAGCAATCGAAGGGCGGGTTGCAGATCAAGACCGACGCGGAAGGCAAGGCCAGCTTCGATGGCGCGCCCTATGGCAAGTTACGGGTGCAGGTACTGGCGCCCGGGTTCCAAACCTTCGGAGCGGACTACGATGTCGACAAGCCCGCTCTTGAGATCACGGTCAAAATGAAACGGCCTGCGGGACAATACTCGATTTACGAAGAGCACCCCGGGGACAAGAAGGACGACAAGAGCTCGGAGCCGGACTCGAAGGAAAAACCGCGGTAGAAAATTTCAGGCTGGGATCTTCGAGGGAACAGCGGAACGCTTGTTCACGATTGGTTGTTTTTGGATTGAGATCTTCATCCACAATCTTCTTTATCTAGAATACCTCTATGGACTATCTACTGAAGACCGAGCCAACCGTCTACTCATTTGCCGACTTGCAACGCGACAAGAGCACCGTTTGGGACGGCGTGACCAACCCTGTGGCGGTGAAACACCTGCGTGAGATGAAGGCGGGCGACCGGCTGGCGATTTACCACACTGGCGATGAGAAGAGCGCGGTCGGAACGGCGACCGTGATTTCGGTGGATGCCTCCGATTCCAAGAATCCGCAGGTCAAGATCAAGGCGGGGAACTCGGTGAAGCCGGTGACGCTGGCGCAGGTAAAGGCGAACCGGCTCTTTGCGGACTCTCCGCTGGTGCGGCAGGGGAGATTGAGTGTGGTGCCCTTGTCCGGCGCTCAATTCAAGTTTCTGACCGGAAAGTTATGCGGTCGAGACAAGCCGCGTTTCTAAAAGTACGCGAAGCTGGCCACCCGCCGTTGTCGGCGCGTAATCCTAAGGTTCTGAAAAGCAAGGGATACGCGCAAAGTCAAGATTTACCGAAACCCGACGCCCTCCGCTTGCTTCGCTACGCCCCGGACGGAACAACAATACTACGATCGGGAATGCGGTCCTAGCTCACTAGTTTGCGCAGAAATTCGCGCTCGTCCATATGGTATTTGAAGGCTTTGTGGCCGTCGATGAAGACCACCGGGACCTCGTCGGTAAAACGGCGACGCAACTCGTCATCGCTCTCGACGTCAACGTCGCGCCAGGCGAAGCCGCCGCGGCGCTCCAGCTTGGACAGGGTTTCCTTGACGATTTCGCAAAGATGGCAACCTTTGCGGGAGTAAACCACGACCTGGCGTAAGGCCTCCATGGGCGGAGTTTAGCAGGTTTAAGGGTGATGGAAAAGCGGTACGAACGGAGGGCTCGCGCCAACATTTTGAAGTTTCTCCGTTACAATCCTCGTCATGAACGGCAAGGATGGTGGGGCCCTGGCTGGAAAGACCGTACTGATCACCGGTGGGGCCCAGCGGCTGGGCCGGGCCAGTGCTCTGGCGCTGGCCGGGGCGGGTGCTGACGTGGCCATCACGTTCCGGAATTCAAACCGCGAGGCGCAGCATGCGGTCATTGACCTAGCGAGCTTCGGCGGGCGCGCCGTGGCTTTGCGCTGCGATATCACCGACGAAAAAAGCGTCAAAGCGGCGATCCAGGACACGGTCAGAGAACTGGGTGGGCTGGACATTCTGGTCAACAATGCCGCGAACTATGAGACGGCCGAATTTGACCGGCTGACACTGCAGCAGTGGGACGCCATTTTTGCCTCCAATACCCGGGGGCCATTTCTGGTTTCGCGGGAAGCCTTGAAACATCTACGCGAACGTCAGGGGAGAATCATCAACATGGGGTCGCTGGGCGGACTGCGTCCGTGGGCCAGTCACGCGCACTACTGCTCCTCGAAGGCGGCGGTGCACATGCTTACCAAAGTGATGGCCAAGGCGCTGGCACCGGAGATTGCGGTGAATTGCGTGGCTCCGGGGATGATCGATCTGGGGGAGAAAGCGGCAGCGGGTTTCATGAAGAAGATGGCGCGGCAGACGCCAATGCGGCGCAATGGGCGGGGAGAGGAGATCGCGCAGGCGGTCTTGTTTTTCGCCACGGCGCCGAAGTTTATTACCGGACAAATACTGGCGGTGGACGGTGGGCTGGGGCTCTGAATCCTGGCGGCCTCGCAAAAACTGTGCAAAGTAGGGGGGTGGGGGCGCGCGCCCTACGGTCAGATACAGGGCCCGGCACATGGCTCAGGTTCTGGCTTCGGCGGTGGTGGGGTCGATGATTGTTTTTACCTCGGAGACACGGTTGGCCGGAAAGCCGCCCAGCTTTGCGTGTTCCCGGACGATTGCTTCATTCGGGGCGATGTAGACGCAATACAGTTTGTCATCGGTGACGTAGCTATGCAGCCACTGAATCTGTGTCCCCAGGTTCTTGAGAACGCCGCAGGATGTTTGCGAAGCCGCCTGCAGCTGGTCAGGGGTAAATTTTCCTGCACCGGGGATTTCACGCTCGATCACGTATTTAGGCATGCGGTCTCCTTGAGTTCCAAAACGAGTTTTGGCGGGCCCTGGATTCCATGACGAGATGCTGTCTTGCGGGCTAATTCTAGAAGTGAACGCCAAATTTGTCACGCCGGTGAAGTTTGCGGTATCGTGGCCACTCTTAACCGCTCTACCACCCCGGTTAGGGAGCTTCATGAAGAATTTTGGCAGGACGCTGTTGCTGGTTTGTGCTCCGCTGATCTGGACATCGCTGGCGTGGGGACAGGCCCGGGTGGAGGATGGCGGGCACGAAATCCAGCTCTGGACGGGCGGCGGGCATTCGGTCCCGGGTGGGACTTCGAATACGGGCGTGTGGAACGCGGGGTTGCGTTATGGATGGATTCTTTGCCGGCCGCACGGGCCAGGATTTTTAAAGGGAAGATTCGAATACGCTCTGGATGCGGTGCCGGTTTTTCTGGTTTTTCAACCCGCCAACACTGCGTACGGAGCTGGTTTCAATCCACTAAACTTGAAATGGAACTTCGCCACGCGAGGGCGAGTGGTGCCCTATCTTGAACTCAGCGGTGGGACGTTGTTCACTAATCACGAGGTCCCGACCGGAACAGATCGCGTCAACTTTACCTCTTCGGCGGCTCTCGGAGCGCATTTTCTGGGAGAGTCGCGCAACTGGAGCGTAGAAGCGAGGTACATGCATATTTCGAACGCGGGCCTGGGGGATCGCAACTCCGGGATCAATACGGTGCAAGTGCGCCTGGGGATAGGAAAGTTTTTCGGTGGTAAAGCCAAGAAGTAGCTGATCGGAGAGATCCATTTCTGGGGAGATTTTTTCCTGGAGGAATCATTGAATCGCGTAAGGCCAGCCATGTTCGTCACCGCTTTGCTAAACCTGCTCTTGAATCTGCCGGCCATGGCGCAACCACCGGCCGCCGACTGGATTGCCGCCAGCAACAAGTTCACGAATCAACTGCTGGCGGTAGAGATCAAGCATGCTCCCGAGCTCGGTTCAACTCAAGGTTTAAGCGAGTTTGACAGCGATGTGTCTAGGCCAACACTTGCCGACGAAGATCAGGAGCGGCAAGAAAAGGAAGCCGTGCTGGCCACTCTCAAGGGAGCGGCGGGATCCGAGAAACAGAAGGAAGTAGCGCAGGACCTGCAGATCGTAATCCGCAAGATCGAGCTGCAATTCAGGGAGGAGGACTTCACCCGGGCCCGCAAAGTGCAGTTCCTGAACGCCAGCGGCAGGGTTTTTGGCGGCTTGCGAGTTTTGCTGGACGAACAAACCGGTTCTGAACGGAGACCTGCGGCTGTGGCCCGCATCCGCAAGTATGCAGGGTTGGAGCCTGGCTACCCACCCCTGACGGAGATTCTGAAGCAGCGGGTGCTGGAGCAGATGGCCAAGCCGGAGATGGTGTATCCCGCGCGCGCCGAGATCGAGACGGAGCTGTCGCGGAACTCCAACTATCTTGAGGGGATCGCGACGCTATTGCAAAAGTACAAGCTTACGGGCTGGGAGGCACCCTACGATAAGCTGAAAACCCAACTCATCGAATACGATGCGTGGACGAAGGCGAATGTGCTGCCCAAGGCGCGCTCCGACTTCCGCCTTCCACCCGAGGAATATGCGCTCAATCTTGAGGATTACGGGATCGATATCCCACCCGGACAACTCGCTGCCATGGCGCACCAGGCGTTCAACGAACTTCAAGCGGAAATGAAGCCGATTGCGGCTGAAATTGCGAAAGCCAGGCATCTGCCATCAAGCGACTATCGCGACGTGATACGAGAGTTGAAGAAGCAACAACTGGTGGGCGACGCCATTCTGCCCTTTTATCAGGAACGGCTGAAGCAGATCGAAAAGATTATCGTGGAAAAGCAGATTGTGAGTTTGCCGGAGCGGCCGGCGAGAATCAGGATTGCCACGGCGGCCGAGACAGCGCAACAGCCGGCGCCACACATGGTGCCTCCGCCGTTTCTGCACAACACCGGGCAGAAGGGAGAGTTTGTGCTGCCCTTGAATATTCCCGCGGGGCCGGGACAGACCACGACGGAAAAATACGACGACTTCACCTTCGACGCTGCGGCGTGGACACTCACTGCCCACGAGGCCCGACCCGGACATGAGTTGCAGTTCGACTCCATGCTGGAGCACGGGGTTTCCCTGGCACGGGTTCGCTATGCCTTTAACAGTACGAATGTGGAAGGCTGGGGACTCTATGCGGAATATCTCATGCGGCCTTACATGCCACCGGAGGGCCAGCTGATTTCCCTGGACTATCGGCTCATGCGGGCGGCCCGGGCGTTTCTGGATCCGGAGCTGCAAGCCGGGAAGATCCAGCCCGAGGAGGCTTACCGCGTTTTAGAAAAGGATGTGGTGCAATCGCACGCCTTCGCCCAGGAAGAAGTAGAGCGCTACACCTACCGAGCGCCAGGGCAGGCGAACAGTTATTTTTACGGATACACCAAGCTGATCGCGCTGCGCAAAGAGGCGGAAGCGGCGCTAGGGGCCAAGTTCAAGCAAATGAAATTTCATGATTTCATTTTGGCCCAGGGATTGCTTCCGCCCGATCTGATGCGCAATGCGGTGATGGAGGAGTTTGTGAAAGTCCGATGACGGCTTCGGTTCAAAAGCATTCCCTTGGTTGCAACTACCCTTAATGCTTGCCGTCGCTCCCAGGTTCCCCAAGCGTGACGATTGAGTTCTAACACTCAACGGCAACAGACGGGCGGACAAGGGTGTCCGCCCCGCACCGGCTGCGGTGATATTCTTCTTTCCCTATGTCAACTCTTGTCGAATGTGTTCCCAATTTTTCCGAAGGCCGCGATAAAACGAAGGTGGATGCCATTGTTGATGCCATGAAGGTGGAGGGCGTCTTCCTGCTCGATCGCGAGATGGATGCCGATCACAACCGCTGCGTGATCACGCTGGTGGGGGCGCGGGAGGCGATTCAGGAAGCCGCCATTCGAGGCGTGGGCAAAGCCGCGGAGCTGATCGACCTAACCCAGCATCAGGGGGCACATCCGAGGATGGGCGCGGCGGATGTGGTGCCGTTCATCCCGATCGATGGGGTCACGATTGAGGACTGCGTAGCCATGGCGCGCCATGTGGGCGAACAGATATGGAAGCGGTTTCAGATCCCGGTGTATCTCTACGAGGCGGCGGCGACTTCGCCGGAGCGACAAAATCTGGAGAACATACGGCGCGGACAGTTTGAGGGTATCCGGGCGGACATCGCGACCAACCCATTGCGCAAACCGGACTTTGGAGAAGCGCGTGTGCATCCTACGGCGGGCGCGACGGTGGTGGGGGCACGCAAGTTTCTCATCGCGTACAACATCTTTCTGAACACAGCAGACGTGGAGGTCGCCAAGAAGATAGCCAAGACAGTGCGGTTTTCGAGCGGCGGGATGCGATTCGTCAAAGGCGCGGGGTTCCTAGTGCGAGGACTGGCACAGGTTTCGATGAATTTAACTGATTTCGATCAGACGCCGGTGCATCGCGTTTTCGAGGCGGTGAAGCGGGAGGCGGCACGTTATGGCGTGGTGCCGGTGAGCAGCGAGATTGTCGGATTGATTCCGAAGAAAGCGCTGGAGGCGGCGGCGGAGTGGTTTCTGCAAGTGGAGGACTTCGATTCGTCGTTGATTCTGGAGAACCGCTTGGGTGCGGTGATGAGTGGCAAGGTTACGGTCGGCGGCCTGAGGGCGGGAGTGGAGCCATTTGTGGAACAACTGGCCGCACCTACGGCGACGCCTGGCGGGGGCAGCGCGGCGGCGGCCAGCGGGGCGATGGCTGCGGGATTGGCCTCGATGGTGGCGGCGATGTCTCGTGGGAAGAAAGCTTATGTGCAGCACGAGCGGGAGTTGAGTGCGGCAATGGCACGGCTGGCGCCCCTACGGGAGGAGTTGAAAGCCGCGATCGATGGCGATGCTGAGTCCTACAACGCGGTGATGAAGGCATACAGGGCAGCGAAAAATCCGCCCGGTGCCGAGGGGATGGGCGGGGAGAGAGCGATCGAAGCGGCCCTGAAGCAGGCGACCAGTGTCCCGTTGGGAGTGGCGGAGAGGGCGAGGGAAGTGGCAGGGATTGCCGAAGGATTGAAGCCGATTACCAATCCCAATATGAAATCCGATCTGAGTACTGCGGTGGCGCTGGCGGGGGCGGCGATCACCGGAGCCCTGGCCAATGTGGAGATCAACCTGGAATCAGTGAAAGACGCGGAATTTGTCGCGCAAACCCGCAAGCAAGCCGCATTATTGCGGGGCTGATTGGTATTGGCCCCCTGCACCTGCTTACTACACTACCTGCCCTTTCGTTTCGTCTTTTCTGCTTGCGGCTGACATACAATGGAGGTATCAACCGCATCTAATTCGGCATATTCTTCGAGGTAGTCATGAATACGAAAACATTGATGTACGGGCTTTGTGTGGTGCTGGTTTTGAGTGCGGCGGGGCGGGCGTTGCCGTTGGGCAGCTCGGCACGGACGGTGATTCCTTCCGACATTCAACAGATTATTTCGGTGGACTACCGCGCGCTTAAAGAGTCTGATACGGCGATGGCGTTGAAGCAACAGGTTCTACCGCCCAGCCTCAAGGAGTTCGAAGGGGCCCTGCGAGGCGTGGGAATCGATCCGGACAAGGATGTGGAGCAACTGACGTTCGCCTCTTATCGCAGTGGCAAGCAGGGCGTGCGAGTCGTGGGTGTAGCGCAAGGGCAGTTTCCCATGACGGCTTTCTTAAGGAAGATGCGGTTGCAAAAAGTGAAGCCGATCAAGCTGCGGAATTCGGACATCTACCCCATGCCGGCGGGCATGCAGATGACGTTTCTGGACGACAGCACGCTGCTGTTTGGCGATAGCGGGGCGTTGCGGGGAGCGCTGGATGCGCGCGACGGATACTCTTACAGCCTGGACAGCAATACGCAGATCGCGGACATGATCGGCTCGGTGGAGTCGGGCACGGTGTGGAGTGTACTGGATCAGCAGGGGACACAGAACATGCTGCACTCCGCATTGGGCGACGCTTCGGGTTTGGCCGATTACGACACCGTCAAGAAACGTATTCTCGGTTCGCGCTACACCATGAATTTTCAGAGCGGGGTGAATTTTGATCTCGATGTTGTGACTTCCGACTCGATGACGGCGGCCACGCTCTCCTCGCTGTTGAAGGCGGGGATGCTGTACAAGAAGGTGTCGGCTACGCCGGTAGAGAAGCTGGCACTGGACAATGTGACGGTGAACTCTGACAGTTCGAACCTGCAAATGCATTTCAAGGCGGACGACAAGCAGTTTCAGGGGTTGATGCAGTCGCCCTTATTTGCGGCGGTGTCGAAGTAGCGGATTTGGACACAAGAGGCTCCGCCAGGGATGAAGCAGGCGAGCGGTGAGTTGGCGACCGGCAGGACGAGCAGCGATTCCAAGCAGAGAAACAACGGTTGCAGGGGTGTGGTAACGCTTCTCCAGCGGCTAAGGCCGCCGGGGGTTGGTCGTGGGTTCCCCAGCCTGAAGCCTTTTTCCTTCCCGAGTTCGCTCCGAGTCCGCCCAGCCGCATTGCTTGGTGCGAATGGCGGGAGTTGGAGCAAACTACGTCCCTATTTGGTTTGGGCTTTGGCTTTCTCTCGCTTGTCCTTGGCCCAACCTTGTTTTACGATCTGGCGGGCTCTTCCCAGGGCCAGGGAATCCGGTGGGACATCTTCGGTGACCGTAGTGGCGGCGGCGACGTAGGCGCCTTTTCCGATGCGCACGGGGGCGATGAGAATGCTGTCGCTACCGACGAAGACGCCGTCTTCGATGACGGTTTTGTGTTTGCTCACACCGTCGTAGTTGCAGGTGATGGTTCCGGCGCCCACGTTGACCTTTTCGCCGATTTCGCTATCCCCCAGATACGTGAGGTGGTTGGCTTTGGAACCCCTGCCCAGGCGGCTTTTCTTTAACTCCACGAAGTTTCCCACGTGGGCGTCTTCGCAGATCTCGCAACCCGGGCGAAGATGGCTGTAGGGACCCATTGAGGCGCGCTCCCGGATGGTCGAATGTTCGAGCACGCAACCTGTCTGGACCAGCACTTGATCCTTGATTTCGCAGTCGATGATCACGCTGTAAGAGCCGATGCGCGCATCGCTGCCGACCTTGGTCTTGCCGCGCAATTGCACGAAGGGCTCGATGACGGTGTCGGGCCCGACTTCGACCTCGCTATCGATTACACAAGTGTCAGGGAAGAGGATGGTCACGCCTTCGGCCATGAGCTGGCGGCACTTGGCCAGGCGCATGTGCTGGTCAATTTCTGAGAGATCGGCGCGGGTGTTGCCGCCCAGCACTTCTGCGGGGTTGGCGGCTTGGACGGCAACGACCGCCTCTTTGGCTTTGCCGAGAAGGGCGGCCATGTCGGTGAGGTAGAACTCACCGTGAGGGTTGTCGGTGCTGAGTTTGTCGATGTGACGAAACAGTGTCTGGGCATCGAAGGCATAAAAGCCGGAGTTGATTTCTCTGATTTTCTGTTGTGCAGGCGAAAGATTCTTGTGTTCGACGATGGCTCTGACGTCGTCGCTGCCGATCTTCTTACGGACAATTCTTCCGTAGCCCGATGGGTTCGCGAGGTCCGCGGTGAGGATGGTCATGGCCGCCTTGCGGGAAATGTGGAAGGCGCGCAGCGTTTCAATGGTTTCCGCGGTAATCAGGGGAGCATCGCCCGAAAGCACGATAACGATGTCGTAGGAAGCCAAGGCGGGGCGGGCCACCATCAGGGCGTGGCCGGTACCGCGCTGCTCGCTCTGGAGGACGAATTCGATGCCCGTGTCGGCGACCGCGGCGCGGACACGATCGGCTTCGTGGCCAATAATGGCGTAGACATTGCGCGCTGGAACAACTTTGGTGGCGGCGGCAATTACGTGCGCGAGCAATGGCTTGCCTCCGACCTCGTGCAGCACCTTGGGGTGCTTTGACTTCAACCTTGTGCCTTTCCCTGCGGCCAGAATCGCAATGGCCACGCGGGCGGGGCTGTCCGTTTTCGTTTTCGGCATTTGATTCCAATATACCGCGAGAAGTTCGCGCCGGGCAGGGGTTGGTTACCGAGGTTACTGGGGCTTGATGAGTAGAAAAGGACTTCCCGAGCCTGGCTCGGCGGGTAGAGGCGGGCCCTTTCCTCGGTCTTTTGGAGTGAGGGGCCTTCTACGGCGTGGCGGCGCGAGTGCCGCCGGGGGCCTGGGTGGCCAGCTCCATCAGGTCGGCGGCGATGCGGTCGGTGGCGTGACGGGCAACCATGCCGAGTTCCAGGTAGTCGCCCAAGACCGGGATCACGCCCAGCTCTTCGATCGCTTCAAGGTCGGTCACGATCTGGTTGGCACCTTCGAGGGCGTATTTGGCCTTGAGCTCCGGAGGCACGGGGGAGCGATTGATCAAAGCGAAATCGAAGATACGTTTGCTTTGAGCGTGGCGGTTCAGGGCACGGATGTGATCGGCGGCAGTCAATCCGAGACTCTCGTTCGCCTGGGTCATCAGGTTGCCCACGTAAACCTTTACCGCGGCTGAATCGATCATGGCCTGGGCAATACCAGGGACCAGGAGATTCGGGATCAGACTGGTGAAAAGGGAACCAGGGCCGATCGTGATGAGGTCCGCACGCGCCATGGCTTCCAAGGTCTGGGGGAGAGGCTGGACATCCGGCGGGTCCAGAAAAAGCTGCTTGATGCGTCCACTGCCGGCGGTGATTTTGGTTTCGCCACGAATGCGGGAGCCGTCTTCCATGAGGGCTTCCAGCTCGACGTGAGAGGTCGTGGCGGGATAAATGTGTCCGCGAGTAAGGAGAATCTCCGAGGACAGGCGCACGGCTTCGCCAAAGTCGCTGGTGACCGAAGTGAGGGCGGCAAGAAAGAGGTTGCCAAAGCTATGGCCTTCGAGGCCACCTTTGACGAAGCGATGCTGAAACAGCCGGGAAAGCAAAGCCTCGTCTTCAGAAAGAGCGACGATGCAGTTCCGGACGTCTCCCGGCGGGAGCATGCCGAGTTCCTTGCGCAGGCGTCCGCTGGAGCCGCCGTCGTCGCTGACGGTAACGACCGCGCACAACTCGCTGATGCGGCCAATGGCTGGCTGCTCGAGCGCGCCCGGACGGGCGACATAGCGCTTGAGACCCTTGAACAGAGTGGATAACCCGGGTCCCCCGCCCATGGCAACAACATTTGGCCCAAGGCCCGAAATCTTGCCGCGG
>JACXTT010012977.1_pt1 | contig 11013 bp, 7 predicted proteins | sample 9270951 | NCBI WGS metagenome assembly JACXTT01 (sample SAMN15532306, study PRJNA645909) | rock metagenome | isolation source: weathered quartz diorite | place: Puerto Rico | collected 2017-06-21 | reverse complement strand
AGTGGCACTGGACCGGCAAGCCGCTCGACGAGATCGTGCCGCCGAGCTACCCGGTGCGCGAGACCTCCTAGCCGTCGCGCGGCGAGGGCCGCCTACCAGCAGCGAAGCGAATCGCGAAGAATGGCCGCGATGTCGCTGCCGCCGACGCCGCGGGGTGACCCGCTCAGGAGTCTCGGCTGCTTCAACGTTCCCTCGACCAGCGCCTGAAGGTCGCCTTCACCGTAGCCGAGCGCACTGATGCCGTTGGGGATGCCGACGTCGCGCATGAGCGCGATGAGCGCGCCCGGCAACGCCTCGCGCGCGGCGAGCTCGGAGAGCCCCGCGGTCGAGACACCCATCAGCTCGGCCGCGCGCAGGTGCCGCTCGGGTGACGTCGCGTACGTGAAGCGAAACGTGGCCGGCGCCGTCACGACGACCGACACGCCGTGCGGCACGAGCGCGTGGGTGGTTCGATAGCCGCTGGGCACGTAGTCGCGCACGAGCCCGGCAATCGGATAGGCCAGGGCGTGCGGGATGTGGACACCGGCGTTGCCGAAGCCGACGCCGGCGTAGTTGGCGGCCAGCGCCAGGTTCACGCGGGCGTCGAGATCGAGCGGGCTCAGCACCGCGCGCCGCAGGTACCGGCCGACGTACTCGATCGCCTTCTCGCACCAGATGTCGCTGGCCGGGTTGGCGCCGATGTACGCCGGGCGATCGGGCGGATGGTGCTTCGCGCGCGCGTTGTACGGCCGGGTCGTGTAGGACTCGATCGCATGCGTGAGAATGTCGCAGCCGGCCGCGGCCGTCACCTCCGGTGGCGCCGTGAGCGTGTTGAGCGGGTCGACGATGCCGAGCGCCGGCCGCAGGAGCCGGCTCGACACGCCCGCTTTCACGTGCTGAGCCAGCACGTGCGTCACCGCCACCGCGGTGGTCTCGCTGCCGGTGCCGGCCGTCGTCGGCACCGCGATCAGAGGCTTGAGCGGGCCGGGAATCGCGCGGCCGCGGCCGACGGGCTGGTTGATGTAATCGAGCAGCGGCGCCGGGTACGTCGTGAGCAAATTGACCGCCTTGCAGGTGTCCAGCGCGCTGCCGCCGCCCACGGCAATCAAACCGTCCAGCTCGCGCTGCCGCGCGTACTCGGCGGCTTCTTCCATCGACCGATCCGTCGGCTCGATCTCGACGCCGTCGTAGACGTCGGCCTTGATGCCTTCCTCTTCGAGCAGCGCGCGGACGCGCTCGGGGAGCCCGAGCTCGCCGACGTGGCGGTCGGTGACGATCAGCGCCCGCTTGAGCCCCAGCCGGCGGGCGTCGTACGCGATCTCGTCCATGGCCCCGAGCCCGAACTTGATCGGCGAAGCTTCCATCACGAACACGGTTTCGGTCGGGAGGGTCACGCCTTTGGTGGTCATGCACGGATTATAATCGTCGCAGTGACTCGATCGCCGCTCCCCGCCCCTGGCCCCCCGCCGGGCACGAAGTTCGGGGCGCTCCAGCATCGCGACTACCGTCGCTACTTCGCGCTCGTGCTCCTGAGCGCCACCGCCGACAACATCGAGCACGTCATCAGCTACTGGGTGATCTTCCAGGCGTTTCACTCGCCGATGCTCGCCGGGTTCGCGGTGATCAGCCACTGGGTGCCGTTCCTGCTCTTCTCGGTCTGGGCCGGCTCGCTGGCCGATCGATACAACTGCCGCAAGCTCATCCAGGTCTCGCAAGGCTTGTTCGCGCTCGCCTCGTTCGCGTGGGCGGTGCTGTTCCTCACCGGGACCTTGCGCATCTGGCATGCCGCGGTGATCCTCCTCATTCACGGCGCCGCCGGCGTGATCGGGCTGCCGGCCTCCCAGCTGATCGTCTACGACATCGTCGGCGCCCAGCAGCTGCCGAGCGCGATCCGCTTGAACGCGACCAGCCGTTATCTAGCGATCCTGTTCGGGCCCGCGGTCGGCGGTGGGCTCATGCTCCTCCTGGGGCCGGGTCACGGCCTCCTCGCCAACATCCTCATCTATATCCCGTTCACGCTCTTCCTCATCTGGATGCCGTACACGGGCCACCGGCGCGATCCGGGTGCGCGGCGCGCGACCGGCTTCGGTCTGGCCGACGTGCGGCGCCTGCTCGGCGAGGCCCGGGCCGATCCGCGGTTATTCACGATGATCCTGCTCGGCGGGACCACGTCGTTCCTGGTCGGCAACGCGTTCCAGGCGCAGATGCCGGAGTACGCGCATCATCTCGGCGCCGACGAGGCCGGCGCCTGGTACAGCGTGCTGCTGGCCGCCAACGCGGTCGGGGCCATCATCGGCGCGGTGCTCCTCGAGAGCGCCGCGTTCGTGACGCTCAGCGCGCGCGTGGCGATCGTCTGCGCGCTGGTGTGGGGCGCGCTGATGGCCGTGTTCCCGGCGGCGCAGAGCTATCCGGCGGCGGTCTTCGTGCTGGTGCTGGCCGGCATCTTCAACGTCGCGTTCACGTCGATGGCCCAGACGATCGTCCAGCTCCTGGCCCCGCCCCACCTGCGGGGCAGCATGGTCGGTCTCTTCAACACGTCGATGCTCGGCCTGCGCGCGGGCAGCGGCCTCACGGTCGGCGTGCTCGGCGCGCTGATCGGCGTGCAATGGTCGCTGACGTTCAGCTCGGCCGCGGTGGTGGTGATCGCGCTCGGCCTGCTCGCGATCGAAGGCCGCGCGCGGCCGCGGCTGCCGGCCTAGCCGCGGCCGCGCGCGGAGATGCGGGTCAGGCGCCGATGGCGGAGCGGATGCTCTTGACGTGCTCGTCGACGTGATTGAGGAGGATGCCCTGGATGATCTGCTCGACGCTCATCGGCGGCATCCCGGTGAGGACCGTACCGGTCTTGCCGAGGTCGGCGTCGCTCAGGCCGCGCACGACGGCGGCGGCCGCTGCCGCGTTCTTCTTGTGCAGCGCGATCGTCTCGGCCTTGGACGCGCTCGCGAATTCCTTGGCGTGCTTCGCGTTCATGTCGTGAAGCATGTCCATCGTGAAGCCCGGAACCGATTTCCCGCTGGCCACGGTCTTGATGATGCCGCTGATGCCCTCGTGGCCTTGCGCGACATGGTGCGCCACTACGCCCACCGTCCACTTCTCCGACGCCGTCTTCTTCCAGTCGGCATCGCTCAGGCGATCGAACACTCCCGTCGCCTCCTGCACTTTCGCCTCGAACTGCTTCGCGAGCGCCTCTGCCTTGCCTGCCATGGTGTTCCTCCTTCGTGAGAGAGTGGTCGGGCCCGATTGGTCAACCCGATAATACCGCCAGGCTCAAGCGCTATGCTGGAGGAATGGACGTCACGAGGTCTTGCTGGCGCTACGCGGCGCTCGGGCTCGCGCTGTCGCTCGTCGTTGCGTCGAGCCTCGCGGGTGCGCAGCCGGACGATCGGCCGGTGATCGATTCCGACGTCAGAAGCGTCGTCGCGTCGGGTCCCCAGCGTGTTCTCGTCGAGCTTCGCGTCGCGACGTCCGAGCCGTCCGCGATCGAGCGCGCTCAGGACGACGTCGTGCGCGGCCTGGCCGGCACCACCGCGAGCGTCGCGCGCCGCTACACGACCGCGCCGCTGCTCGCGCTCGAGATCGACGCCGCCGCGCTCGCACGTCTCGAGGCGATGCGAGGGCTGGTCAAGCGCGTGTGCGTCGATCGTCTCATCCGCCCGAACGACGACTCGACACCGCGCCGCTGATCGCGCCGCCGGGTGACGCCCCGGGGCACCCGGCTGCCAAACCGTCACCCCCGAAATCCCGGAAACGCTTGCACGTAAGGGGCTTGCGCCTGGCACGCCGGTTGCCCTCTATAAACGGCCATGTCACGGCCATGCGCGCGCGGTCGTCTGGAACTGAAGGTGGTCTGGATCCTCGCCGTGATCCTCGCGTCGCTGCTCATCGGCGCGACGCTGCCGGACGCCGCGGCAGCGGCCGCCGACGAGAGCGGGCGCATCGTTCCCACGCAAATCCGCGACCGCGTTCTCGCCGAAGGCACGGTACGGGTCATCGTCGAGCTCGTGCTTCCCTCGGGCCGCGTCGCCGAGACGGCGCTGTCGGCGCAAGCCAGGACCGCCTACCGTCAGGAGATCGCGAACGTCGGCTCGCGCGTACTGAGCCGTCTCGCGCAGCACCCGCACCGGCTCGTGCGCCGCTACGTGACGACGCCGCTGATCGCGCTCGAGGTCAGCCCGACCGCGCTGCAAGAGCTCGAGGTCTCGGGCTTCATGGTCAAGCGCGTGCGGGAGGACCGGATCCACAAGCCGATCCTGTTCGACAGCGTGCCGCTGATCGGCGCCGACCAGGCCTGGGCGCAGGGCTTCGACGGCTCCGGGACGGTGGTGGCCATCATCGACAGCGGCGTCGACTCGACCCATCCGTTCCTCGCCGGCAAGGTCATCGAGGAGGCGTGCTACTCCACGACGTCCGGCGCCCAGGCGACGACGCTCTGCCCGAACGGCGCCCAGGAGCAAATCGGGCCCGGCGCGGGCATCAATTGTCCGCTCGAGGCTCAGGGCTGCTGGCACGGCACGCACGTCGCCGGCATCGCCGCGGGCAACGGCGATCCCGCCGACCTGCCGATCTGGGGTGTCGGGCGCGGCGCCAACATCATGGCCGTCCAGGTCTTCTCGCAAATCAACAGCTTCCTCGACTGCGGCGGCGCGCCGCCGTGCCTGGGCGCCTTCACATCCGACATCCTGTCGGCGCTCGAGCGCGTCTATACCTTGCGCAACACCTACAACTTCGCCGCCGTCAACATGAGCCTCGGCGGCGGGCTCTTCAGCGCGGCGTGCGACGACGAGCCCTACAAGCCGTTCATCGACAACCTGCGCTCAGTCGGCATCGCGACGGTCATCGCCTCCGGCAACGACGGCTCGACGACGCAGCTGAGCGCGCCCGCGTGTATCTCCACCGCGGTGAGCGTCGGCGCCACCACGAAGGACGACGAGGTGGCGGACTTCTCGAACGTGTCCCCGTTCCTGTCGCTGTTCGCTCCCGGCGCCGACATCATCTCGTCCTATCCCGGCGACCAGTTCGCGGTGGCCAGCGGTACCTCGATGGCGGCCCCGCACGTGACCGGCGCGTGGGCAATCCTCAAGCAGGCCCGGCCGGGCGCGAGCGTCGCCGACGTGCTCCAGGCCCTCTCGGAGACGGGCGTGATGATCACCGATACGCGAGCCGCGACGGGAACCGCGAAGCCGCGGATCCAGGTCGACCTCGCGCTGAGCGACATCCAGAACCCGGGCGCGCCGATCATCCGGGGCATCACGCCCGCCAAGGGGACGGTGGCCACCAGCCTCAGTGTCACGATCGACGGGCTCAATTTTGCTGACGGCGCGAGCGTGTCGTTCGGCTCGGGGGTCACGGTGACGTCGACCACGCTCGTCTCGCCGCGCCAGCTCGACGTCGGGATCAGCATTGCCGGCGGCGCGCCGATCGGCCCGCGCGACGTCACGATCACGAATCTCGACGGCAAGGTCGGCACGCGCGCTGGCGGCTTCACGGTCATGCCGCCGCCGCCGACGCTCAGCCTGGCGTTCCTGGGTAAGCTGCGCGACAAGGTCGGCCAGGGCTCGGCCGCCTTCGGGCCCGACGGCCAGCTCGACGGCACGTTCCGGATCGTCGTCCAGGGCGGGATCTGGCCGCGGACGGTGACCAACGTCCAGCTGCAGCACACCGGCAGCATCGACATCTGGGACACGAACTCGACGACGCCCTACTGGGCGCTGGGCGCCTCGTCCGGCGTCGACGGCTCGCTGCTGAACGCCGCCAACGGCACCGTCAGCTTCGGCGTGGCCGACGGCGGCGCCTTCCACGTGTTCGCCTCCGACCTGAGCCCGACGCCGTTCGCGACCGGCAACGCCTTCAGCGTGACCGCAAGCTTCGCCGACGGCACGACGGCCACCGCGACCATGACGCTTCCGGCGATTCCATCGATCAGTGATATCTCGCCGAACGTCGGCACGCAGGGCACGAGCCTCACGGTGACCGTCACCGGGACCAACTTCCAGTCGGGCGCCACCGCGTCGTTCGGATCCGGGATCACGATCAACTCGACGACGGTCACATCGGCCACGCAGATCTCGCTGGCGCTCACGATCGCGCCCAGCGCGACCGTCGGTCCGCGCGACGTGACGATCACGAACCCGGACGGTCAGACCGTGGTGCGTCCCGCGGGCTTCAAGATCCAGCCGCCGCCGGCGACGCTCGGCCTCGCGTTCCTCGGCCGCGTGCGCGACCGGGTCGGGCAGAGCTCCACGGCCTTGGCGCCCGACGGCACGCTCGACGGCTCGTTCTCGGTGACGCTGCTGAGCGGCAGCGGCTCGCGCACGGTCACCAAGCTCGAGCTGCGCCGTGTGGGCAGCATCGATCTCTGGGACACGGACGGCCCGTCGATGCCCTGGGCGCTCGGTGCCGCCATGAGCCTCGACGGCGCGCTGCTGAACGCGAACGGCGCCGTGAGCTTCCCGGTCGGCGACGGCGGCGTGTTCTACGTGTTCGCGTCTGATTACAACCCGACGCCGTTCGTCGGCGGCGCGACGTTCACGGTGACGGCGAGCTTCGCGGACGGCACCACCGCCAGCGCGAGCGCGACCTTGCCGGCCGTGCCGACGATCTCCAGCGTCTCGCCGAATACCGGCACAGTGGGCGCCAGCCTCAGCGTGACGATCACGGGTACGAGCTTCCAGCAGGGCGCGAGCGTGACGTTCGGATCCGGCATCACCGTGAGCTCGACGACCGTCTCGTCGGCCACGCAGATCTCGGCGTCGATCGCGATCGCCAGCGGCGCGACGGCCGGCGCGCGTGACGTCACCGTCACGAACCCCGACGGCCAGTCCGGCGTGCGAGCGGGCGCGTTCACCGTGCAGCCGCCGGCGCCGACCTTGAGCCTGTCGTTCCTGGGCCGGCTGCGCGACAAGGTCGGCCAGAGCAACACGGCCTTCGCGCCAGACGGCGCCCTCGACGGGACGTTCCAGGTGACCTTCCAGGCCGGCAGCGGCCCGCGCACGGTCACACGTCTGGAGCTCCGCCGCAACGGCAGCGTCGACATGTGGGACACCAATCCGTCGACCGGCGCCTGGGCGCTCGCGGCGGCCAGCAGCCTCGACAGCGCGCTGCTCAACGCCGGCAACGGCACCGTGAGCTTTGCCGTGGCCGATGGCGGTAGCTTCAACGTGTTCGCGTCCGATTACAATCCGACGCCGTTCTTCGGCGGCGCGAGCTTCTCGGTTACCGCGTTCCTGGCCGACGGCACGACCGCCAGCGCGTCGGCGACCCTGCCGGCGCTGCCCTCGATATCCAGTGTGACGCCGAGTGGCGGCGCGCCGGGCTCGAGCCTGACCGTGACGATCACCGGGACGAGCTTCCAGTCCGGCGCGGTCGTATCCTTCGGCGCCGGCATCACGGTGAGCTCGGTCACCGTGTCCTCGGCCACGCAGATCTCGGCGTCGATCGCGATCGCGAGCGGCGCCGCGCTCGGCCCGCGCGACGTGACCGTCACGAACCCCGGTGGTCAGCCGGCGACGCGCCCGGCCGGCTTCGCCGTGCAGCCGCCGCCGCCGACTCTGAGCCTGTCGTTCCTGGGACGGCTGCGCGACCGGGTGGGTCAGAGCAGCACCGCCTTCGGGCCTGACGGCGCGCTCGACGGGAGCTTCCAGGTGACCGTGCAGGCGGGAAGCGGCCCGCGCACGGTCACCCGGCTCGAGCTACGCCGCGCCGGCAGCATCGACATGTGGGACACCGATGCCGGCACGGGTGCCTGGGCGCTCGGCGCCGCGGCGAGCCTCGATAGCGCGCTCCTGAACGGCGCCGGCGGAGCCGTGAGCTTCGCGGTCGCGGACGGCGGTACGTTCTATGTCTTCGCCTCCGACTACAACCCGACGCCGTTCCAGGGCGGCGCGAGCTTCAACGTGACCGCGTTCCTGGCCGACGGCACCAGCGCCACCGCGTCGGTGACCTTGCCGCCGCTGCCCTCCATCGCGAGCGTGGCGCCCAGCAGCGGCACCCTGGGAACGAGCCTCAGCGTGACGATCACCGGTACCGCGTTTCAGTCGGGAGCGACCGTCTCGTTCGGATCCGGCGTCACGGTCTCCTCGACCACCGTCGTGTCGGCCACGCAGATCTCGGCGTCCCTCGCGATCGCTAGCGGGGCGACCGTCGGCCCGCGTGACGTGACGGTCACGAATCCCGACGGCCGGTCCGCGGTGCGTCCGAACGGCTTCGCCGTCCAACCGCCGCCGCCCACGCTCACGCTCGCGTTCGCGGGCAAGGCGCGCGACAAGGTCGGGCCGAGCACTTCGGCGTTCGCGCCTGACGGCCAGCTCGACGGGACCTTCGTCGTCACCGTCCAGCCCGGCAGCGGTTCGCGCACCGTGACGAATCTCGTCCTGCGCCGCGGCGGCAGCATCGACACCTGGGACACGGACTCCTCGTCCGGGCCCTGGGCGCTCGGCGCCGCGTCGAGCCTCGACAGCGCGCTGCTGAACGCGGCCAACGGAAGGGTCAACTTCGCGGTCGCCGACGGCGCCACGTTCTACGTGTTCGCCTCCGACTACAACCCGACGCCGTTCGGATCCGGTCAAAGCTTCTCGGTAACCGCCAGCTTCGCGGACGGCTCGGTGGCCACGGTCACGACGACGATCCCGTAGCGGACCGCCGGCCACGGTGAAGTATCTACCTGAGATTGACCTCTTCCTGCTTACATGGCAGCGAGCTGCCAAACAGGGGAGGCGAATGATCCGACTGAGCGATGTGAAGGTCCGGCTGCAATACCGGTGGCGAGTGAGACAGCGGCTGATGGTGCTTCACTTCGCACGAGTGCATGGAGCGAAGGTGGCGGGGCGCCGATTCGGCGTGAGCGATCGAACGATTCGGCGCTGGCGTGTGCGCTGGCGGCAGGATGCATTGCCGGGCTTGGTGCCTCGGTATCCGCGGCGACGAGGCCGTCGGATCACGCCACGTGTGGTGGAGCTCATTGGCCACGCCCGGCGCGAGCTTGAGTACGGCGCCCATCTGGCTTCGGCGCGTTCACGACGTTCGGGTGGCCGTGGGTACGATCCAACGCATCTTTCGGGACATCGGCCTGCCGCGCCTGCGTCGGACGCGCAAGCGGGTGCCGCGCCAGATGAAGCTCTTTGAAAAGGCCGCGCCCGGGGAAACGGTCCAAATCGACGTTAAGTTTGTGAAAATCGCCGACCGGTGGGCCTTCCAGTACACCGCGCTCGATGATTGCACGCGCTTTCGTGTCTTGCGTCTGTATCGGCGGCTACACCAAAGCTCGAGTCTCGCCTTCTTGACGGAGGTCTGCCGGGCGTTTCCCTTCCGGATCCGCAAGCTCCAGTGCGACAACGGGCAAGAGTTTCCGTTCACCTTCGCGCTGGCCGTTGAGGCGTTGGGGATCCGGCACCGCTACATCAAGCCACGGCGTCCCCAACAGAACGGCAAGGTCGAGCGTAGCCACCGGATCGATCAGGAAGAGTTCTGGGGACGCCAACGGTTCGATGATTTCGATGCGGCCGCTGTCGGCCTCCGGAGCTGGGAGCGGCACTATAACCATGAGCGTTTCTCGATCGCGCTCCAGGGGCGGACGCCGGCGGAGAAACTGGCAGCTGTCATGCCCGCTCCCGCCGCCTAGCGCTGTGTCCACGATCGTCGTAACGAGTCGCGGGGTCGAGGTCAATCTTGACGAGACCGAACAGGACCGCCGGCCACGGTTGTCAAAGGCCGCGCGCTGGGCGATAGTGCGGCCGTCATGCAAGTCTACGCGTTCGATCTGATGCCCTGGCCCCACCTCGCCGAGGCCTCGTATTACCCCGACTCGAACCGCCTCTACGACCCGGCGCTCGGGCGGCAGGTATACGACGAGCACTTCCGCCAGATGGAGCTCTACGAGGAGCTCGGCTACGACGCGATCTGCATCAACGAGCATCACGCCAAGCCCTACGGCCTGATGCCTTCGCCGAACCTGATCGCCGCCGTGCTCACGCAGCGGACGAAGCGCATCAAGATCGGGATCTTCGGCAATCTCCCGGCGCTGCACGCTCATCCGGTCCGCCTGGCCGAGGAAGTCGCGATGCTCGACGTGATGTCGGGCGGGCGCGTCATCTCGGGCTTCGTGCGCGGCGTGCCCCAGGAGTTCCTCGCCTACAGCATTCCGCTGGCCGACGCGCGCCCGCGCATGACCGAGGCGTGGGATCTGGTGGTCAAGGCGTGGACCGAGCGCGAGCCGTTCGCGTGGCACGGCAAGTACTTCAGCTACGAGCGCGTCTCGATCTGGCCGCGCCCGCTGCAAGAGCCGCATCCACCGATCCTCCTGCCCGCCGACAGCGACGAGGGGCTCGAGATCGCGGCCAGCCGCCGGGTGCCGACGGGCTCCGCGTATCGATCGGTCGCACGCGTGCGCGCCACGTTCGCACGGTATCGCGAGCTGGCCAAGAAACACGGCTGGACACCGAGCCCCGAGCACTGTCACCTCGTGCGGCACGTCTACGTCGGCGAGACGAACGCGCAGGCGCGCCAGGAAGCCGAGCCGCACCTCAATTATTTCTGGCAGAAACTCCTGAGCTACCACCGCGGCTCGATGGCGCTGATGGGGCAGTCGCCGCCGGCGCGACCGGCGCGCGTCGAGAAGGCCGAGGATCTGCCGCTCTACGAGTTCGACTTCGATCTGTGTCAGAAGGAAGGTCTGTCGATCGTCGGCGATCCCGACTACGTCGTCCGCGAGATCCAGGCCCAGTCGCGCGAGCTCGGGGTCGGGGTCCTGGTCGGGCTCTTCCAGTTCGGCTCGATGCCGCACGCGCTGGCCACCAAGAACATCCGGCTCTTCGGCGAGAAAGTCCTGCCCGTCCTCAAGCGCGGCTGAGCGACCGTGACGTTCTGGATCACCCAGGCCCTCAACGGGATCTCGTTCGGCATGCTGCTGTTCCTGCTCGCGGCCGGACTCTCGCTGATCTACGGGCTCATGCGCATGCTGAACCTGGCGCACGGCTCCTACTACATCCTCGGCGGCTACGTCGGCCTGTCGGCGATGCGCGCGACCGGCAGCTTCGTGCTGGC
>JACXTT010012976.1_pt1 | contig 11015 bp, 15 predicted proteins | sample 9270951 | NCBI WGS metagenome assembly JACXTT01 (sample SAMN15532306, study PRJNA645909) | rock metagenome | isolation source: weathered quartz diorite | place: Puerto Rico | collected 2017-06-21 | reverse complement strand
GGAGCATCCTGAGTGATTACGTCAACTACTACAACGTCTCGCGTCCACATCTCTCCCTGGAGAGGAATGCACCGGTCCCGCGGAGCGTTGAGCCGTCGGCGCTCGGGGCCGTCGTGGCTGTACCCCAGGTCGGCGGCCTGCATCATCTTTATACCCGGGCAGCGTGACGCCGCTCTTCACAATTATGGATGGTCCCTATGCGCGCGGGAAGGGTGCGTCTGCTCTCGGCCCGGTTGATCACTGGCGGCGTGATTCCTGAGCCGACTCTGCTCTTCTCAGTCCGCCCAGCCATTGGCTGCGCCGACGAGCGCGTCCGTTTCTGGGTCACTTTCTACCCGGCTGGACTTTTCAGTAGGGACAGGCCTGAGGCTACGTGTGTTTCGCTTCACATGGTAGTCGGCGACCAGAGCCAGAACTGCCAAGCGAGAAAAGCAGCTGGCAGTGCGAAAAATGCTGCAATGAACCAGACGTCCGCCGCACCATTGACAGGAAAATCGGATATGCCACGATGAACGGCGGATTGCACTTGAATCTGGAACATACCCCACCCAAGAGACGCCGAGGCGGCCAGCGTAGCGGACAGGAAGAGCTTCGCCGGTCGCGAGGACGTTGTAAGGCATGGCCACAGAGCTAGCGCCTCAAAGGTCGTAGCATCCATTGTTCTCAGTCTGCGGCCAACTACGCATGCCCGCCGAACTTGTAGGGCGGCTCTAATGGAGAAAACCCAAAACAGGACGAGGGCCACCTCGGTTGCCGTTAGTAGCCGAGCCGAAACCCCGAGCAGAGGAACATTCACATCCGTGCGAGCCGAATCTCGGGTGGTTGCATGCGGACGAGCAGCGCCGCTCGCTTCACCGCTGACAGGTGAATCGGCGCGTGCGGCCGGGGCTGCGGCGATGATTCGGTCAACATCGCGAGCATAATCCCCCTGAATACCGTGAATGAGGAGGAATAGCGCGGCACTAAAGGCTACAAAAACCGAAAGATCGGCGCTCTTGAACGATTCCTTCAGAGCGTCTGAAAGTACATCGACAGTGTTGGCCATATGAAATCTCTCTGTGAATGCCGCCTAACGCTCCGGGTAAGCCGCGGCAGGCGCATCGCGCGTCTTAACCCGAGGAGGGCTGCCGAAGTCGTACCGTTCCGCGAGAAGAAACCCTAGTGAGTGAGTAGGGGATCCCTTCAATTTCAGGAGCGCAGTGGCGTCTACCGAGAGATCCCGGTCCTTGGCCTTCAGTCGGTTCAGGAGCGGAGGATAGATATTCACCAACGACGCGAATTGGTCTCTTAGGAAAGCCTCGAAGTACGCCACAAGACCGATGAGACAGATCTCAGCGACTGTATCGAGCGCATCGGGTGGACGGGGGGCATTGCCTGCATGGTCACGTAGCTCTGTCACGCGAATCTGAAAATAGCCGTTAGGAGGCACACCCCCTGGGTAGAAATCAAGATAATCCGGATCGACTTCAGTCTCCGTACCCGCCACGTTTCCCCTGGCCTCTAACGCCCCGGTTCAGGCGCGGTCGGCGCACTCCCGACGAGCGGCAACCAACCGAATCACTTCTTCGTGGCTTGCTTCAGGCGCATCAGCGCCGTTAGTTGGTCGAGTTCGATGAGAGCTTCATCGCTTAGACGATTCAGTCTTTGACGCCGGATGACCTTCAGCTGCGCGAAGTCGGAGTCCGACGACACCGGAGGACTGAGCTCCTTGAATAGTGCCTTCGCTCTCTTTCCCTCCTTGGCCATCTCGACGGCCTTCTCCTGCAGCTGCTTCGCGTAGGCCCTCACGGCCGTGGGAGCGCCATCATCCGCCGCATGTTGAGTGATCGCCGCATCGCCTTCCGGAGTGACCGTGTACCACAATACCAGGAGCAGGCTCTTCTGCGCTGTCTCGTCTTTCTCCGACGAGAGCCGCGCGACGCACCTGTTCAGGTAGTACTTCTCCTCCGTCGGCAGGAGCATGTATACAAGAGCATAGTCCTGCCCCAGCGTCAGGGCGTGTTCGGGCACACTCACAGTAAACTTGGGGGCATCGAGGATGTGGAACGCCGCGTCCGTTGTGTCCAGTCCTTCGATCGCGAAATGGCCAAACGTGAGTAGATAGTCCTTCTCCTGAACATCCCGCATATCGCAGTGAGGCATCGCGCCCAGCGCGAGGAGCTTGTCTTCCTTCGTCTCGGACAGGGAGAGGAGCAGATGGCTCCCGTCATAAAGGAAGAAGGACGGATTGGAGGAATCCTGTAGCTCCGAACGCAAAAGGGGGAGATAGCGCCCCTGGTCGGTTTTTACCTTGTCCCAGAACGCGTCCAGCTCGGCCGATTTCTTCGTAGTCTGTTCCGATGTGAGCGTGTGAGGCTGGAAGCCATACACCCGCGATACCTCGACATGAAACTCTGCGGCGGTGTTTTGAGACTCGGCAGCTCTCACGCCTGAGGTGAAGCCCGCTCCGACTACCACCAAGATGGCCGCTGCTTTCCCGATTTTCATAACGACGAAAGGGGTTGCTAGGCTTCTCCGAGCAAGACTGCCGCCGCGCCGGACCATCCTCTCGAGCTGCCTGAGGTTCAAGTTGGCCCGAGTGTACTCCTGGCCGCAACGCTCACGCAAGCGGGGGCCGGGGATGGGCCAACCTCCGGGTTAACAGGACTGTGAGCCTTCCTCTCTGTCTGTCAACCGGCCCCAATCTCGGGGTTAACAGCACGGAGGGGCCAAGCACCGTGGACACTCTCCACCCGTTAACCAGCGCCACCTCGGGGTTAACAACGTAGCGAGAGGGAGAGAGAGTTTCGGGCCTTGAACGGCCCCTCTGCCGCCCGGTGAGGGCCTCTCTGGTTAACTGGTCGAGAGGCTGCCCATGACGAGGGGCCGGGGCGGCCTCAAGCTGCGCGGTGTCTAGGGAAACGTGAGCCCCGACCGCTCGGCGCGACCGGGGCTCCTCAGAACGCCTGCCCCGACGACTCGGGGCTTATGATGGCTGGCTCCCCAGACGTAAGTCTTCTCGAAATCGTGGACCGCCGGGTTAACAGGTGGAGAGCCGCCTGGCCCTAACCCATCCAGAGATCCTGGCGCATGTCGTCAGCCTGCTCCGTCCGGATCGCGGCAAAATGCCCCGCCAACTCTTGATGGTCTACTACAGCCGCGAGGCGCTGCCCACAGAAGTACTCCTGAGCATCGCGCGCCTCGACCCGCGATTTCAGCGTGAAACCAGCGCGCCCGTCACAACGATGCCTCTCGCCTGCGTCTGAGCGGAAGCTCAACGAACGACACCCGCTGCGCCTCCCGATATACCCTCCACGCAGACGTCCCATGCGGCGGATACCTCTGAAAGGCGCTCGCGTCCGCGCCTGCCAATGCCACCCGAATCCGATGTCCTTTTCGTAGCAGCACCGATGTGGGATACAGCGAGAGACGGTTCCTCGCCACCTCGCCTGGCGTCAAGGGCTCCGCATCCTTTCGCAGAAAGCTATGAGGTGGGCCCAAGGGCTCATAAGGCAGACTCTTCGGATCAACCTCCTTGCGATCGATGACACGCAAAACCCCTTCATCCACGTAGGTGACTCGCCCTTCGGGCGAAACGTCCTCCAGGTATGCGTGCACCGCCCCATCGCTGGTGGTCGATGACATTTCGATGGTCAGCAACGGGCTACCCGTAATTTCGGTGTCGGCTTCCAGCGGAGCGCTGTCATAAACCAGCAATTTCTTGTCCTCTTCCGCACGATCGGGGTACACGACGTCGCCCCCGCCGACTCCCGTGGCCCAGATGTTCTGCTCGCCAGTCGAGGCTGTGAAGTCCACACTGTAGGAATCACTGCTACTCGTGAGCGTGGGTACCGCCGGGGTCAGCGCATTGTGTTGGCTAAAATAGAGACGTTCTGCCGACAGCCCCGTCGGCGGCCAGATCTTCGTCGTGTGCCATCGCCCCTCGCCCATCGTGTAATACTGAATCGACGAGGTGATGGTTTCCGCCGTGCCGGTCCGCAGCGTCCGATCAAAGAAATCCGCCTCCATCTTGAGTTGCTGATCGATCGGTGGTTCTGCCGGGGTGTGATTCGATCCGAACGGGTCCACGTTGAATCCGCCGCCGTGCGATAGCGGGCCGATGATCACGACCTGTGGATTCGAAAAGGTCTTGTAGCGCGTCAGCGCGTGCTCACCCCCTCCTCCGTCGAGCCATCCACACCACACCATCATCGGCACCCCCGACGCCTCAATCCTCGCGCGCAATCCGGAAGGGCTGAAATCATCGAGCTTGAATCTGCCTACCGGGTCGTCGCGAAACTCAACCTTGGCGACGGCGTTGGCCACATTCAAGTTGTGACGCTGGCTGACCAACTCCTCCAGGTGCGTTCCGTGCAGGTCTGCATCCACCGGGCGCACGCCAGGAGTCATGAGCCGGTCTCTCCAGCACTCCCACCCCGTCGCTTCATCCGCTCCGCACACGTCATCGCGATCCATTGCAGCAACAGTGTCGCTCCACTCTTGTATTAGCCTGCGCTGCGCCACCCCGCCGGCCTGAATTGCCCACAAGACATCGAAATTATCATAGAGGGGCATGACCGCGCGGATCGAAGGCTGATTCGCGGCCGCTGCAAGCTCGGCAGCGTTGCCGTCATAGGAAGTTCCAAACGTGCCGACCCGACCGTCCGACCATAGTTGCCGAGCAGCCCAGGCCGCGATCTCGCTCATATCCGCGACCTCGGCCGGAGACCATTCCACGGCGCGATTTCCGCCGGATGCCCCACTGCCACGCGCATCCACCGCGAGCACGGCAAAGTGGCGTCGATTGAAATAGGCTGCTTGTCTGTCCTCCAACGCTTCCGGTGGACTTGCCTGGTGCAGGGCTGTCAGCATCCTCAGCGCCCAACCGATCTGCGGCTCGCGCCAGTAGCGCGTCGTACGCATCAGCACCGGAACCCGTTCCCCAGGTTTCAACTCCGCGGGTAGATCGATGCTGACAGCGATCTCCACTCCATCGCGCATGGTCACATATTGAGATGTTGCCCGGCGCATGCCGGACGGGGTCATTTCCTCGCCCGGCAGCTTCGTCCGCGCGGTTACGATGATCAACGCAAGCAGTCCGACCAGCCCGAGGGCGAAAGCCCCCACGCCGATCCACATCTTCCATTTCCCTCGCGTCACGCCATCCTCCAGGTTCTTCTCCTCGATCTTCGACTCTTGGACGCAAATGACTCAAGCATCATGCGTGCGATCTGAGGGAACCGCTTTCGCGAGGCGGGCACCCGTTGTCCTCTAGCAACGAATCCCAGCCACGCCAAATACAAGAATTCAACGCGTTGAGAATCTCCGATGATGTTCTTCAGCAGCCGGATCCTCCTTCTCTCGGCACGATTCACTCGCAGCGCCACCTCCGGCGAGACTGCAGCCCAGGCGAACACCGCCGCGTCCGATGGCAGCAGCCCTTTCTCCCCCAGCGGCACGCGCCTCACCAACATCCGTATCAGCGACAACAGCGCCTTTCGACCCCGCCGTCCACTCAGTAGCGGGATGATTTCCCCCGGCAGCTCCTCCTCCCATTCTCGCAACAGGATTTCGAGCAGTTCCTTCCGATCTTCGAAGTGCCAGTAGAAGCTTCCTTTGGTGACGCCCAGATCACGCGACAGGCGCTCCACCCGCACCGCCTCCACCCCGCCCCTGAGCAAGGCCAGCCGGGCAGCCCGCACCCAATCCTGTTTTCCCAGATCTCTCTCCATACGGCTCCGTATGGTATCCGGACTGTTGGCCCGTGTCAAGAGCGATGGTCGGCCACCCACGTGATCGAAACGTTCGAACTCGGAGAGAGTTCGAACCAGGGGTGCGGGTGCATGCACACATAGATCAATGTTCGAACTCGCTTGGTTCGAACCAGGGGTATACGTGAGGGCCCAGGTGATCGGAGGTTCGAACTATTGGCAGTCTACAACCGCGGATCCACCGGCTCGCTCTCCAGTGCGAGGACGCCGAACACGCATTCGTGGACCCGGTAGAGAGGCTCACCCTCGGTGAAGCGGTGCAGGGCCTCCAGACCCAGGGCGTACTCGCGTAGGGCGAGCGAGCGCTTGTGGGAGAGCCCGCGGTCGCGCTGAGGCTCCAAGTGTACCGGCGCAGTGTCGCTCATCAGAGCGTTCCAGGAAGAAGATTATCAGCCAGGAGCGGGTTCTCCCTGCTCTTGGTCGATCCTGGTCGGGAAGAAGTAGAGCCTGAAGGATCGGATCGCAACAAATTTCTGAGGCAATAGGGAATCATTCCAGCACGGCAACCAGAATGATCGCCGATCACCCTTTGCGCAGGGAATGTTCCGCCCTGTCCAAGGGCGTCCACAACGGTCAAAAACAATGGAGGCGCCTTTCAGCGGGCAATAGTAGGTTGAGCAAGGCGGTGAGTTCGCAGCCGGGGTTGGCCATCAGCCCGCCCACCAGAAAGGAAAGGCCCAGAAGCATCACTGCCAGCGACGCGGCCATCGATGTGAGGTTGCTGCTCCAGAGCCCGGCTCCCCAATAAAGCGCTACCAGACCGAAGACCACCCGAGTCAACCGTCCGAAGAACAACGGCTTGAGGTGTACTGTGAGTTTTGAATTGTCAGCCACGATTCACCTGATACGCAGCATATCCTGGAATTTCCATTATGGACTTCCAGGTTGACCTGCTGCCGATTGTACCACCCGCTAAGTTAGTCCGAGTGCCATTACCGGTGTGCGAAGCGTACCGGAACCTGACGGCAATGTCTGCATCGCCTCCGGAGCCGGCGGCCGATACCCCAGCGCACTGCGAGGACGGCCGAGATTGTAGTGTGTGCGCCGGTGCTCGCCCCGGGGCCGACCACAACGGGCGGGGAGTCTAGAGGAACAAGAGCCCCGACCACTCGCGCGCCCGCGGCTCCTCAGAACGATCGCCCCGAGGACTCGGGGCTGATGACGGCTGGCTCCCCAGACGTAAGTCTCCTCGAAATCGGGACCCCCGGGTTACAGGCGGAGAGACCCCTCCGCGCTAACCCATCCTGAGCTCCTTGCGGATCTCGTCCGCCCGCGCCGTCCGGACCGCGGCGAACGCCCCACCAACTCTCGATGGTCTACTACACCTCCCGAAAGGATCGATGAATAGCAGACCGGGAGACAGCTTGACCTGTTAATGGGCACTTCGAGGGAGGAGCTCGTTGCCACAAGATTCGGTGGACCCCTGCACCGGTCTCGAAAACGGCATGGAGACGCTCGTCGCCCTGTTCATCAAAGGGCGAGACGGTGCGTATCGACGTGCGCAGCGGCAAGTACGTCGAGCGCGTGCGCGAGCCCAGGAAGTGAAGGTTCCAGACGCTCAGCGGGAGAGGCTGCCCCTCGCCGTGTAGATGCGATTGATGCCGGAGCGGTAGTCGTTCCACACCGGAAAGATGCCGGCGCCGGTCACCACCAGGTTGCTGTAGTCGCCACCGTTGTAGTTCGAGTCCACCCTCGACGTCTGAGACGTAATCCTCACGTTCGGCAGGAAATTCACTCCGTCCGATGTGTTCGTGTAGAAGACGTCGTAGTTCACGTTGTTCGGATCGAGGCGCCTGTCCTGCCAGATCAGGCTCAAGAGTCCGTCGGGGCCGACGGCAATCCAGGGGAAGAACTGGTCGGAAGCGGTGACGTCGTCGCTGACTTTCACCGGAGGCGTCCAGGTCGCGCCATCATCCCTCGACACCGAGAGGCGAACGTCAGCATCGGCGCAGGTGGGTTCTTCACCTCTGACCGGACTCGCATGCGAGCACGACCCGTTCGGGAAATCGGTCCAGGCGACGTAGATCGTGCCGTCCGGGGCGATGGCGGCGGTTGGATACGACCGGGTGACGATCCCGGACCCCGAATTCGTTCCGAAGTCCGGGCTGCCGTCGTTGAGGAGGAAGAATCCGGGGGTGGGAAGGTTCGTGGCGACGTCTGCCGGCGGCGTCCAGCTCATCCCGCCATCCGTGGATTTGGAGAAGCGCACCGAGCCTGACTGAGTGGCAAGCTTGAACTTCATGTAGAAGATGTAGACGGTGCCGTCGGGTGCCACCACCGGAAGGCTGCCGAAGAGGCTTTCGGGATTGAGGCCGTTCACGGTATCGAGGCTCACGGGGCTCGACCAGGTCTGCCCGCCGTCGCGTGACACGTTCACCTCGATGAAGATATCGGTTGTAGGGAAATCGGTGTAGCTCACATAGATGGTGCCGTTGAAAGGACTGTTCGGCTGTGCGTCCACGGCGATGTAGTCCTTGTCGGGCAGCGGCGTGCCCGAGACGGTCCCCCCCGTGACGACCGTGGTCGATTGGGGAAAGGAGCGGCCGCCATCGGTCGATTTCGCCACGCGGACATCAGTGGTCGTGACGAACCCTTCGGGCGTCCCGATCTCCTCAAGGTAGGCAAAGTAGAATTTGCCGCTGGAATCTGCCGCCAGCGCGGGGTCAGCGCACCCGTTGAGGCTCGAAAGGAGCGGCACCATGCCACCGAGTCTCCAGCCAGAACCTGCGTTCGTCGTGGAGACGAACCAGCATTGCCTGTTGTCGGTCGTGCTCCTCCTGCCGAAGAAGCCGGCGACCATGTTCTTGGGGTTTTTGGGGTTCGCGGCGATCGTCGGCTCGCGCTGAGACAAGGAGCCAGGCAAATCGACGCTGAGCTCGACATTGGGGCCAAACTGCACGGGGACAGGACCGCCCGCGACGGCGGAAGCCGCGGTCGGAACGAGGATCGCGAGGGCTAAAAGAACCGCGAGCGTGGTTCGCATATGTGCCTCCTGAAGAACCATCGTGATGGCCCTGCTGCCAGTATGGGTGATCGTGCCCGTGATTTCCTAGTACTTCGAAATTGGCGGACTGTCAACCAGGATCTGACGCAGAAGGGCCTCCCGAGAGGCCTTTCAGTTCTTCGGAACCGGCGGCCTGCACACGCTGCACGGCGCATATTTTTTCGCCGCCTCCTTCAGTGACATCGGGATCGCGCTCTTGCTCAGCGACCGACAGCCGGCGCGGTGGTATTTAGTGCCCGTCTTGGTCACGTAGACGATCTCCTCACCGGAGCCAGTTGAAGCTGTATCTCCGACTCCGAGCGACTCGCCCTTGGTCTCCCCGTGGGCAGCCTCAGCTACATTTTCGTGCGCGTTGACCTCATCTGACGTTGCTTTACCCCTGGTCGGCGGTTTGCATCATCTGTATACCCAGGTAGCGTGACACCGCTCTTCAAGATCACGGATGGTTCTCTATGCGCACGGGAAGGTTGCGTCTGCTTTCGACTCGGTCGATCTCCGGCCTCGCGACTCCTGAGCCGATTTCTGCCTGCTTCAACTTCGCCCGCGATGGGCTGCGACCAAGAGTGCGTTCATCTGTATGCCTCTTTCCACCCGGATGGACTTTCAGTAGGGACGGGAGTCCGGATACGGTTGTTAGACCGCGCCGTTATTTCGCTTCGATTGTGCCAAACAATACTTGCCAGTGAATGCTCGCTTGGTCCTCGAGACTCTGACGGAGCACGTACAGGCTGCGCTCGGTAAAATACCGATCCTCGAGCGCATCCCGCCATCCGTCGCCACGATACCAGGCTTGGTTAATGTCCTGGATCCGAGTGAGCTCGATTCGTACGGGATACATGTCGTTGTGCCTGTCAGCGGGCCACACCGGAGTGTCGTCCAAGAAGACACCCCTGGCGCTGCCGACCACCGCCCGGAGGCGCGCAATCGGTCCGACGATACCGAGAACCTCTGCTCCTGTAATGAAGCCAGCGTGCTGACGGGGCTCTCAGTCATTGCGTGTCGATGCCTTCAGTGTTTCGAGAAACCTGACTTCTTCGCTCGCCACGACCAGCTTCCGCGTGCGCGAACAGAGATCGACACCGTACCTGAAGGCGCGCGTTCCCTTCTTGACGTACACGAGGTATTCCTGGTCGAGTTCGAAGGGATAACCGCAGGCGCTCGTGGAACGAGGTGTCCTGACAACATATTCGTGACCCCTCACACCTCTCCATGGTGCTGAAACATCGAATGTCACCACAACGTCTTCAGTAAAGCACCCTTCGCACTGCTTGTCTCGAACTCTCTCCACGTCCAGGCGCACGACCCGGCCCGAAAACACCGCCGTGTAGCTCTTGAGCTCAAACGATGAAAGTGGAGGTGGGTCACTCGACATCGTACGCTGACCGTTGACCACCGAGACCCAACCGCATTCGCATGCGAAGGCAGCGGTTGCGATGGATGATATGACTAAGACCACCATCAGACGCATCATGTCTCGGTCGTCCACCGTGACACCTAACGCCTGGCTAAGCTGCGGCGCGCGTGCGTAACCTCCAAGCCCCCACGGACCTCCCGCGCGCCGGCAGCTTCAGCCGGTTGTTATGCGGCACCGTGACCACCACCCTCTACCAGCGCTTGGCCCGCTTCCATGATTCCACGCTCGCACTCAGTTCGGCGGTCGGCGTCGCGGTACTCTTCAAACTCGCTCGCCCAATGTACGAATGGCGCCACTCTCTGGTCTCGATCCTCATTCCATGCGTATCGCCAGATACGCCGAGCGCCGTCATACGCGCCTATCGTGCCCGTGAGAATCTGACGCGCATAGGCCGTCGCTAGAATGAGGGCCGCCTCGGCTCGCGTTGCACGGGCAAACCCGAGTTCATCGAGCGCCCGATCAAAAAGTGGACCGACGCTGGATAGGGTGGGACTCGTCTCTCCCGCCAATTGCCGCAAGGCTGGGGAGTCTAATCCTGCCTCCAGTGCGTCCCGCGCTATCACCGGCAGGCGCTTGCGCGATAAGCACTGCGAGCATGGGTGGACAGGTCAGGCGACGACACTTCAGGTAGTGCGACTTCGGTCGTGATGTTCATCGGTTGCCTGTGGAGCCTCTGTGAATGAGATTATACCCCCCCGCGCTCCCGGCAACTGCGCCCGTGACTTCGGCGTCTGTCCCCAGGCGTGCCAGTTTTCCGAGAGCCTCTGAAGGTGTGTCCTGGCGATCGGCCACCGGCTCTCCGACCCACAGGGAGAGGGGGAGAGCCCAGATCCTGGAAGGTCGAGTT
>JACXTT010012975.1_pt1 | contig 11015 bp, 14 predicted proteins | sample 9270951 | NCBI WGS metagenome assembly JACXTT01 (sample SAMN15532306, study PRJNA645909) | rock metagenome | isolation source: weathered quartz diorite | place: Puerto Rico | collected 2017-06-21 | reverse complement strand
CGCGCTATTTCCCCCGCACGCTGTTTTAGCGATTCGCTGTCTACAACTCCGTTAAGGGAAACGACTCCATTGTTGGTGTCGACGTTAATTCGTGTGAGCGTAATCGCCTTCTCCTCCGCTAAGTGTGTTTTCACGCTTGCGGTAATGGAGGCGTCGTCAATATTGCGCCCTGCGGTCTTTCCAGTCAGAGATACACAACCTGTGAGAAAGACGCTGGCAAGGACCACAATAGACAAGATGCGAGAGAAATACATCACTTTTTGTTCTCCTTATGCTGACCAAATTTAATTTCTTCATACTTTCCGCAATAGACGTGCCAGAGTGAACAGAAAAAACCTTCGTTTTTCCGCGAGAGTTCTGTTGCCCTTTGCCGAGTGTGGCTATTTCCTCACTTGTAGTATGAGTTTTTCACCACGCTGGTTTCAGGCGAAAGGTTGTCCTCTACGAGCGGCGACTCATAGGCGGCGTTTTAATGTAGAACCGCATTCTGACCAGGCGGCGCGGGAGCAACAAGAGCAGCATGCGCAATGGGACCGCCCGCTTCGCCGTTGTGCTCCGCTTTGGCTTCCTCAATGAGCGCTGCGACATTCCGTTTCGCCACAGGAAGCCGCAACGTGATTTCCCGGCCGACTTCATCTTCCGCCCGCGCCAAATTTACGTCACGAAGCTGGAGGAGCGTCAACACGGAATTGATGCCCATATCCATCATACTAAACGCCGGTCGTAGATCGACGGAGTAGCGACTTCCATAAGCAGAGAAGAATTCATGACCATCTTTTGTTGAGATCATACGCACGTCAACGCCCACCTGCCAGTTGGCGAGCAGGAATAGATAGTACGCTTCATAGTTCTTCACTTCTCCATACACGACGGCGTCTGCGCCAATCCAACGCCCTAGCTCTTGGGGAGAGACGGACTGTAATGCTGCTCCATTAGTGACGCCATGGTTACGAAGCACTGTGTCAACAGTATAGATATTGACAATAGAGAATTCTCGCTGCGCGAGATAGCCGGTCAGGGAGCGACGTAAGCGGTTGGCGTAGGTCCACGCCCAAGCGGATTGTTTGTCGGCGTCACGAAAACTCAAGGGAATTTTGTTGACGACAAACTGGGCGCTGCCGTGATCGACGAAGGGCAGCACAGCAATGCGTTGGGGCGGGTTCTGCGCATAATCGTCAGCCGCTGTTGTTTTAATTCCACCCGGATCAAATTCCACCAGATGATCAAACCACGTCTTGCGACCATGCGTTTCTAGCCCTTGCTCTTCCACAAAGAAGGGGCGTTCTTGATAGTGAACGGTTGAACAGCTCGTGCAGGCGAGCAGCATGATGACGAAGCCTGCCGTCCATAGCGTTGTGGGTCTTGCCGGGCTCGATTGGGCAAAATCAGACCAAACGCGCAGGGAAAAATGATAAAAATTTGTTGGCATCATAGAAACGCCCCAACGTAACAACCTTGACAACCTTGCAGCCAGGCTAGCGGTGACTCATATCATAGGAAGAACCAGCTTGCAGTTTATTGTTGTCTACCGCGACAAGGAGTCCATCTTTCCCCAAGTCGACCTTGAGCGCTTCCCAAGGAATGTCTAAGGGTTTCCCGCCCATGCCCAGCACTGTTCCAGATGCGATCGTCGCATACACGATGCGCCCAGTCTGCGGATCAATCATCAATTCTTGCAGATCGCCAAGTTTCTCGCCTTGTAAATTTTTGACGGTCACGCCGACCAGCGCCTTGCTCGACACCAGGGTCTGCTGCTGCGTGGGCTTGGTCGTAGCTAACGGGATAGCCGCCTCACGCTTCTCTTCCTCACGCTGCGCTTGCGTTTCAGCTGCGGGCTTCGTCGTATTGGCGTCGTGCGGCTTCTGCTCCTGAGACACATAAGGTTCCGGCGAGGCGGCAGAGGGAGGGGTGTGATTCTTATCGTCTTCTAGTTGCGCCCACGCTATGGGTGAGAGAAAGAGACTGCCGACAAAAAACAATCCGAGCGACGGTGCTATCATACGCATAGTATGCTCCTTTTACCGCTGAGTCTTTTGTTAAGTTAAGGCTGAGCTTCAAGGAGCAACCTGCATGCCAGGCAGGAAAGAGGCAAAAACAACCGAAGGCTAGGGATGCATCTGCTTTTGTAGATATTTCCCCGACAAAGAGATTGTGTTTCTCGCCATTTATTTTCCGTTTCCCCAGCTGCTCATGAGAACAAAGTATTTTTCATTAGCAAGAGGTTTATGGAACGCGCGATAAGAAGCTCCAAACGCTGGTTTTGTCAATAGTGAAATAAACGTAGCGGCAGGGACCATCCCTCTATTTATGAGGATGGGGATTTGACTGGCAGCGTGAAATAGAATGTCGAGCCCTTCCCAAGCGCAGACTCGACCCAAATTCGCCCGCCATGCCGTTCGATGATTTTTTTGCAGATTGCTAGCCCTACGCCCGGCTTTGGATAGGGCTCTTTTGAGTGCCGGCGCTGAAAGATGAGAAAGATCCGTTCGGAATCCTGTAATTCGACTCCCATACCATTGTCTTGCACAGAGAAGACCCATGCATCGTTCTTTTGCGTCGCGGCAACATACACCCAGGGAGGGTCGTTATTGTGAAACTTGATCCCGTTGCTGAGGAGATTGCGAAACACCAAGCGGAGTTGTGTTTCGTCTCCCCATACGATCGGCAAGGAATCGTGCGTTATCACTGCTCCCCTGTCAACAATCGAGCCGCGGAGGTCGGCGATCGCACCGGCTAACAAGGCTTCTCCCTCTACTTCGGTATATTCGAGACGTTGCGTGCTTGCTTCGGAGTACGCCAAGAGATCAAGCAACAGCCGCTGCAAGCGTTTCATTCCATCAACTGTATATTGAATGAATTTATCCGCCTCTTCATCAAGTTTGCTTTGATAGCGTGCGGCCAGAAGTTGTACATAACTTGTGACGATGCGCACAGGTTCTTGCAAATCATGAGCGGCAAAACGAGTCAACTGTTGCAATTCAGCAATCGTCCACTGTAACTCCGCCGTCCGCTCAGCTACGCGCTGCTCTAATGCGGTGTTGAGGGTGTGAATCGCCTCTTCCGCCTGCTTGCGTTCGGTGACGTCAATACTGACGCCGCGCAATGTGGTCGGCTGCCCGTCTTCAACGATAACGGAGACAAGATTGCGCAGCCATAGCACTCGGCCATCGGCAGTCACCATGCGATGCTCAATAGCATACTCTTTCTTTTGCTCCACCCTTTCTCGGAATGATGCGACCACCCAATCTCGATCTTCTGCATAGGTATGATCCCGCCAAAAATTGGGTTCATTAAACCAGGAGGCCACGGGATAGCCAAGAAATCGTTCGGCTTGTTTACTAACAAAAGAGAAGTGTAGAGTGCGCGCGTCACATTCCCAGACGATACTCTCCAGCGAGTTGACCAGCGCTTCATACGTCTGCCATGCGTGGAGTAGGGCTTCTTCTATACGCGTGCGGTCGGTCACATCATGGACGATAGAATAGAGAAAGTTGCCCCCGTGCAGCGCAAAGGGGGTCGAGTAGACCTCAACCTTGCGGATCTCGTTGGAAGCAAGGCGATGCTGAAAACGAAAATACGCGCGTTGCTCATACACTGCCTTAGCCAGCTCTGGAGCAACATGCTCGGGAGGCAGAAAATTGAGATCAGTAATTTTCATTTGTTGCAGCGTTTCTCGGGCGTACCCATAGAATTCGGCTGCTGCTAAGTTCGCGTCAACAATAGCGCCCGAATCGAGATTGATCAGCAGCTTCACTGTACGATCTTTCTCAAACATGTAACGATGTCGCTCTTCACTCAGGCGCAGACTTTCTTCTGCTCGTGCGCATGCAATCATCTGGGCAGCTTCATTGCCAATCAGCTGTAGCAGCTGCAGTTCCTCCGGAGTGGCGCTCCGTGGAGTCTTATAGCCCAGCGCTAAAATCCCCACCGGCCGCGTTTCGCTCACGAGCGGCGCTATCCAGCTACTTTTCACAAAGTGATAGCGCTCGCGTAGCCGTTCGCTGATTTGGGAACTGGAGGCGACATCAGCGACGACCATTGGCTGTCCTCCTTGAAACGCGCTCAGAGCAACGGAAAACTCTTCTTGTATGCCAATCTTTTCCTGGGGAAATCCCTCGGCGTGCCAGCCATAGGCGGCAACGCCATGTAATTCGCTTCCCGCAGGGTTCGTCAGCCACAAGAAACCGTAGTCCGCGCCGAGCAGTCGTTGTCCTTGAGCAAAAATCACCTTGGCAATAGCAATAAGATTTGAGACGGGGGCTGAGTCGTCAGCAGGCTCACCAGGGGTCCTTTGTTCTTGTGATGGCTGGATCATGGACCGACACCCATAGGAGATCCACAGGGGAGACCGATGGCGTCAGTGTCGCTCCTCCATGATCTCTTATCTATTTATTATTGACGATGGCGACGCACATTCAAGGCAGTCCACCGGCGCAAAGAGAACCGATGACATTGGCTATCTCTTGATACCCAGCCCAGGTGTCAGGTTTAACCAAAAAATGTGCTGCTCCCAATTGATACGCCTGTCTCTCGTCTTCTTTGGAACGAGAGGTCGTGAGGACAAGCACGGGGAGACGATCCAGCATAGGATCAGCTTTGAGGATAGCTAATATCGTATGTCCGCTCATTTTGGGAAGATTGAGGTCAAGGAGAATAAGGTTTGGGCGAGGCGCACCCATCTCTTTCGCCTCGCGTCGAAGCAAGGTGAGGGCTTTTTCCCCATTTTCTACAGCGGTTACTTGGCATAGCAGTTGGCTGGTTTTCAGAGCCTCTATGACCAAGCGTACATCAGCTGGGTTATCTTCAACTAACAAAATTCTCCACATATCAGATCTACATTCCCAGCGTTTTACTCTATTGTTGGCTGCTGATTCGTTCGTTTCTATTTCATAGCTCCCTTTCGACACCGTATTTGAACGCAGATCCATCGATACACCTGCGTTCATCGATTCATTGACAAATATGAAGGAGCCGCGATTTATGGACTAACACCGACAGAGCTTTCCTTGCGTTGTCCTTCCCTACCTTATAGGTTTCCGTCCATTTCTCACGGCTGTGTGCCTCGCAAACCCTATACCGAAAAAAAGTACTTAAATATCAAGGTTTTTCTTAGTGAAACGTTTGGCATAGGGGATTTTCACACCAAAGATGTAGAATTTATCCCTACAGCTCACCTCCTTAGCACTCGACGAGTTCTGGTGGGCGCATATCATTGACTGGCAACCTCCTGAAGCGCATGCGGCCTCCTTGCCGTTTACTCTTCGACAGGCTCAAGACAGACTTTGTTGAAGCGTGCGTTCAGCGAGTTCTATGCTTGCCAGAATTTGTTATGCACCCCCAGAATACTCACTGCTCGCCCTTTGGCGCCCTATTTGCGGAAGTCAATCTCATAAATTTTAGCAAGGAGAAGTCTTATGAGAAAAAAATACTTAATGGTCGGAGCTGCTTCCCTCTTCCTCTTGAGTCCGTTGCAGTCCACTTTCGCATACGACGGAAGTAGAGTGAGCATTGCTGAAGAAAAGGCCGCAATAGCTAAGGAAGAGGCTGATGTTGTTCGAGACTCCCAGGCTTTAGAAGATCGCAGGGCGCTCCTCGAAGAACGAAAAGCCGCACTTGCAAAAAGAGAGAATGGCGCGACTGACCACATGAGCGCTACCGAAGTAGATCAAGAACTAGCGGACCTCCACGCCACGGAAACCGAGCGGGGCTTAGTGCTCACTCTTAACGACGTCGTATTTGAGGCAGATCAAGCGAGGCTCACGGATAGCGCTATGCGGAAACTGTATTCCCTGGTGACTCTTCTCAAAGAACATCCGCGCCGCCAGATTTTTATTGAAGGATACACAGACAGTAGCGGGTCGGACTCCTATAATCTCCCTCTTTCCCAAGCGCGCGCGGATGCGGTGCGAGATTTTCTCGCGTCGGCTGGAATTAATCCAGAACGAATTACTGCGCGAGGATATGGCGAAGCGAACCCGGTAGCATCGAATACCAATGAAACCGGACGCCGCGAGAACCGACGAGTTGAGATTGTAGTGACGCGGGAAGGGAAATAAGAGAAAGTCGTTGAAAACGGACAATCTCCTCGATGCGGTCAACGCAGAGGTAGGGGCTTGATTGATCAAGCCCTTGCGTGGGTCCGATGAATCGGACCCCTACCGTGGTATTCCCCAAGAGGTAGACTGAAACTGCACTAGCGATTGGGCTCGGCCGGCTCGGAGACATGCTCCAGAGTTTCTCCAACGAGATCTCGATTGCCGGTCTCGACCGCTAAATCCCCGAGAGACACAATGCCAACCAAGCGATTCCCCCGATTGAGCACTGGCACTCTGCGAATCTGGCGCATTTCCATCATCTGAGCCGCGGTCTCTACGTCCTGGTCCTCAAAGCAATACACTACTTCAGGGGTCATTGCCTCGCGTACGCGAGTCGTATTCGGGTCACATCCAGCAGCCACAGCACGGATGGTGATGTCACGGTCGGTGAGCATGCCCACCAGCCGCTCACGCTCGCACACCGGCAAAGGACCGACCTCAAGCCGACTCATCTTCTCGGCAGCTTCTTTTAGCGTTGCGTCGGGCCGAACAACTTCTACTTGCGGAGTCATGACGTCACGTACTTTCATAGTAAACCTCCCTCATGAAAGTTCGAATCGCGGGGCTGTCATTGCGAGGAGCAACACGCGATGAAGCAATCTCTGGTTTTAGGCAAGGATTGCTTCGCGGCGCTGCTCAGAAACAAAATGAACCTATCCCGCCCTTTTCGTCCCGGAGGGACGCACGGAGGTAGCCAGGTCGTTTACGGCCTGGATTTGTGGCCCCCACCATCACCGCGTCACGACGTGACGCGGAAGGGCGGCCCATCGCTCTGCACCCGGCCTTCAAAGGCCGGGCTACCTTCAGGCGCCGCGCTGCGGCGGTTTCTACTCATGCGCTGAGTGCACAGTACTCTGGGCAACTCGGAATGACCCTTCGCCCTTAGGTTAGGCAGTAGAGGTTTTGTCCTCCAGTCCTACACACGGGCTTCGGAGGTCGAGGAAATTCCTTCTGCTCCAGCGTTGTCAAAAATAGTCTTCGCACGACTTCGCTCATCGCTATTTTCACTATGCACGGCAATCAGAATATTGCCCTCTTTGATTTTCCCTTCATACATTTTCGCTTCATATTCAGGAATGCCCATGCCGATTAGCGCTCCGGTAATCCCGCCCAAGGTGGCGCCGGCTGCTGCGCCCCCTAGAGCCGCCATAATAGGGCCAGCGGCGACAAAGGGGCCTAGCCCAGGGATAGCGAGGGTGCCGATGCCGACTAACCATCCCAGCGCGCCGCCCAGGACGCCTCCAGTTCCGGCCCCGGTCGCGGCGCCTTCAGGGGCTTTCGTCTTATGTTCATGGGCAAAATCTCGGGTTCCGCTTTTATCAGGAAACAACACGGAGATGTCATTATTCGAAAAGCCGGCAGCCTTGAGATCATTGACGATGCGAATAGCTTGGGGTTCACTCTTCGCTATACCAAAAACTGCTTTTTCCATATTATCCTCCTAATACTCAAAATGATTAGTCTGTTGCGATTTCGAGTTGGTTATTGACGTTTTTTTCTCCAGCGATCTGTTGCGCCTTAGCAACTATTTTCTTTCGTTCCTCTTCGGTTTTGACGGGACCGCGCAGCGTCACCGAACCATTCTGGCTGATGATCTTCACGTTTTTGGCGTTCGTCGATAACGAATCGTCATCGACGACAGCCTGGCGGATGCGCTTGGTAAGAGCGAGGTCAGCGTCATTCTCGGACTGGTCCATTGGAGTCACGGCGGCGTCACTCCGATCGCGAACGTTTTTACCCGTGTTATCTGCCTCAGTATGCGCCGCCGGTTGCTCGGCGGAGGCATTCTGAATGGACAGTTGTCCTATTGGCCCGCTGCCGAGCAGCAATGCCACAGGAAGAGCGAAGATAAACCTATTCATAAGATTCTCCTTAATAATTCTTGCCTTCTTCTCTACAAAGAAAAAGCGATATTGTTTTAAAGTGAAAATTCTCTTCACGAAGCCGCCGGTGGTCTTAGCCTCGACCTCGTGCACACACTCACAGTGAGATTGATGTCTATTCAGCGTGTAACCGGCGGAAGCAAAGTAAGGAGAGAGGCTATCGATAGACTATGACCTGGAATAGAATTACGCGCTTATGTCCCTTTAATGGTTCGCCTGCCTTGACCACTCATCAATCTCGCGCTCGGCTTGGTCTTTCGCGTAACCGTAGCGTTCCTGCAGCTTCCCACTCAATTGATCTCGCTTTCCTTTAATCCTCATCAGATCATCATCGGTCAGCTTGCCCCATTTTTCTTTTATCGTCCCTTTGACTTGCTCCCATTTCCCTTCTACCTGATCCCAATTCATACGATTCTCCTTTCCAAGTAATATATGAAAATAGGAGCAAGAGGGGCGCCAGCACGCAGACATGGAAAAAGCCTCTTTACCAGAGCAAAAAGCTATTTCGGAAAGTATACAGGTGAAATTTTATCGACACTTCGAGTGAGATTTTTCACACGGTGAGAATTTTCCGACTCTTCCTATTTTATACTTAAGCAACATTATTTCATTGCGCTGCCGTAAACATGATGAAGTCCTCTTCTGCAGCTTCCTCGCCCTCATTACAAACAGACACAGCCCTTGGTAAGAAATACCGCTTCGTGTTATCTCATAGAGCTTGTGTAGACATATTTTTACGGTACGACTAAAAGAAGAGGGGATTTAGCAACAGCGAGAGGGAATCGTGTGGACAAAAACAATACAAGTCGAATTGCAGACGTTCTTAATAAATATGAGCCCCAACTCCTCGCGAATTGGATAGAACGTCAGTTAGCAGCCTCTACATTCCGGAGTGATTTGCTGAAAGACACTGACCTGCAAGCGGAGTCGCGCATCTTTCTGCAGATGTTCCGAGAGGTTGCGCAGAACGGTCATTTCACCGATATTTTCACGGCGCCCTGGGCAGGCATGCGAGACTTCCTAGAGAGTCTCTCGCGGACGCGGGCGCAACAAGGTTTTTCGCCGGCGGAAACGGCAACGTTTGTGTTCTCTTTCAAGCAGCCGCTGTTTGACCGCCTGCGCCATGAGTATGGCCGGGATGCAGAAGGGTTGGCCAATGACCTGTGGACGGCGACAACCCTGCTCGATCAGCTCGGGCTCTATACCACCGAAGCCTTTCAGAAGAGTCGTGAAGCCGTCATCAGGCGTCAGCAAGAGGAATTGCTCGAACTCTCAACTCCTGTAGTGCAACTCTGGGAGGGAATTCTCGCCCTCCCTCTCATTGGCACCCTGGATAGCGAACGAACACAGGTGGTAATGGAGCGCCTGTTACAGACGATTGTGGAAACCGGCTCGACTATCGCTATTATTGAGATCACCGGCGTGCCGACTGTGGACACCCTAGTCGCGCAGCACCTGCTCAAGACAGTGGCCGCCGCTCGCTTGATGGGAGCGGATTGCATCATCAGCGGCATTCGTCCGCAAATTGCGCAAACGATTGTGCATTTGGGAGTGGACTTGGGCAACGTGATTACCAAGGCCAGCCTGGCCGATGCGCTTGCATTGGCGTTGCAACGAAACGGGCTTACGGTCGCGAAGAAAAAAGCCCAGGAGTAAAGAGTGAAGCTCGGCTGTGGATCACCAATCATAGACGGAGGCGGAAGACAAGATAAGAAATGCTATTTATCCTTCCAAGATTTCAACTTGGCTTTTGCAGACTGGTAGGTAACCGTGGAACGTATCCCTATTTTGAAGCTTGGCGACTTTCTCCTGGTGTCCGTGCAAGTCGATATGCATGACCGTTTGGCAATGGCTTTGCAGGATGATCTGACTGCCCGGATCGTCAAAGATAAGGCGCGCGGAGTATTGATCGATATTTCTTCTCTTGAAATTGTGGATTCGTTTATCGGACGCATGTTGGGAAATATCGCAGCCATGGCGCGCGTGCTTGACGCTGAGACCGTCGTGGTGGGCATGCAGCCAGCGGTGGCAATTACGCTGGTAGAGTTGGGATTGTCGTTGCAAGGCGTCCGCACTGCACTTAATGTCGAAAAGGGCATGGACCTCCTTCGCACGGCGCTCGCCCTGAAAGGAACAGACAGTGACGGTTCTGAAGAGTGAAACGATTCTTCTCCGCTCTTCAGACGATGTCATACGTGTACGGCAACTGACGCGTGAATGGGCCATCCAAACGGGATTTAGTCTCGTAGACCAGACGAAACTTATCACTGCGGCCAGTGAGCTCGCGCGTAACACCATAAACTATGGAGGAGGAGGAAAAGCGTTGCTGGAAGCCCTCAATGACACAAATCGCCGTGGGCTGCAACTCACGTTTATAGACGAAGGACCTGGTATTGCAGATATAGAGCAAGCCCTCAAAGACGGCTATACCACCGGAGGCGGCTTGGGCTTAGGATTAGGCGGCTCCAAACGGTTGGTGAATGACTTTGAAATTGTCTCGCGCCCCGGCGAGGGAACCCGTGTGAGAATTGCCCGATGGAAATAACTAATAGTTTGAAGCCTGGAGTCGCTCTGTTGCGCGCCACCATGTAGGGGCTTGATTCATCAAGCCCTGTGGCGGGTCCGATTCATCGGACCCCTACCGCGTAAGAGGGTAACCCGATTAAACTGCACCACTACTAGATTTTTTGATTCTAAGCCTCAGACACTCGACTGCTTTATGATGATTTGCCTTCCTGTAACTGAAGTCAGCGGAGTTGCCCAGGCGAGACGTGCGGCGACAGAGCTTGCACGGCGATTTGGTTTTACTGAGCTTGAGACAGGCAAGGTTGCCCTTGTTACAACGGAAATGGCCACAAATCTAAGCAAACATGCAACCAATGGTCAACTGTTAATTCATAGCTTCACGCAGGCGGGTCTTAAAACTATTGAACTCCTCGCTCTCGATAAAGGACCTGGCATCGATAATGTCGCCCAGTGCATACGCGACGGTTATTCTACGGCTGGCAGCCCCGGGACTGGTCTCGGCGCGGTCATC
>JACXTT010012974.1_pt1 | contig 11015 bp, 7 predicted proteins | sample 9270951 | NCBI WGS metagenome assembly JACXTT01 (sample SAMN15532306, study PRJNA645909) | rock metagenome | isolation source: weathered quartz diorite | place: Puerto Rico | collected 2017-06-21 | reverse complement strand
GTGCCGAAAACGCCGCGGCGGGTCGACCAGGATCGCCTCCAACCGCGCCCACAGCTCATCACCCACACGCCACGGCAACGGCAGCGAACGTCCCACACGCCGCGGACGCGACCTACCACCAGACCTCCCAGATGTCCTCATACAAACCCGATTCGCCACCAACGAACGGGTCCCTGCTCAATCTGAGATGAGTTCCTGACCCTCCGGCCTGACCCGCCTTGCCGGGCAGTCGTCGTCGTAGAAAGGCGGGTCTGGCCGGAAGGCCAGACCCAGCGCGCGGACGGACAGAGGTCGACGAGGACGCAGCCCTCGCAGAGCGGCCGGCGGGCGTCGCACACGCGGCGGCCGTGCCAGATGAGGAGATGCGGGAACCGGGCCCAGTCCGCCCGCGGCACGATGCGCTGCAGGTCGCGCTCGATCTTGACGGGATCCTCCTGGCGGGTCAGCGCCAGCCTCTGGGATAGCCGGCGCACGTGCGTGTCGACAACGATTCCCTGCGCGTGACCGAGCTCGGCGGCGACGACGTTCGCCGTCTTGCGTGCGACGCCCGGGAGTCGGAGCAGCTCCTCCAGCCGCCGCGGCACCTGCCCGTCGAACTCCTCGAGCAGGACGCGCATCGTGCCGCGAATCGACTTCGTCTTCTGCCTGAAGAACCCCGTCGCGTAGATGTCGCGCTCCAGCTCCTCCGGCGGAACGGCGAGGTAGTCCTCGGGCCGGCGGTACTTCGCGAACAGCGCGGGCGTGACGCGGTTGACGTTCACGTCCGTCGTCTGCGCGGAGAGCATCACCGAGACGAGTAGCTCGAGGTCGCTGCGAAAGCGAAGCGCGATCTCGGCGTCTGCATGCTCCGCGGCGAGCCGTTCGATGATCGGCCCGATTCGCTCGCGCCTCCTCCCCAGGCCTCGGCGCCGAGCCTCCGAGACGTAGCTACGTGGCACCGCTCGCAGCCTTACGTCGGGCTTCGAACACCTCATTGGCCTCCGCAACGCTGTGGGGTGTGAGGAGCGTCTCGACGATGTCGTCGGTCTCCGGGTGCCCGGTCGCCCGGATCGCCGCGACCGCCGTATCGACGTCGTACTCCGTGTCCACCAGCTGCACGTCCGGCCCCAGGAGTGCCCAGAACGCAGCGGTGCGCCCTTCGTACGGCATGCCGACGCTGCCGGCGTTGAGGAGGCGTGTGCCCGCGACAACCCGGTCGTACTGAACGTGCGTATGACCGCAGACGACGACGTCCGCGTAGGCGTCGGCAAGGGCGGCGGCGACGATCTCATCCGGCGTGACGCCGGTGAGGATCTCCTCGTCGCTGCGCGGCGTGCCATGGCAGAAGAGCACGCGGCCGAGCCCTTCGACGTCGAGCTCGACCGACGGCGGCCAGCCGCGGAGGAGCTCGGCATCGGCCTCTGTCAGCCGTCCCGCCGGCCAGCCCTTGAGATCCCGGTCGGCGTTGCCACGGACGAAGAGCACATGGTGCTCCTGCATCAGCCGCAGGACCTCGGCCGGCATCGGGCCTGCGCAGAGGTCGCCGCCGCAGACGACGACGTCGGCGGCAGCCAGCCGCGGATCTGCCAGCACCGCCTCGAGCGCCGGCAGGTTGCCGTGAACGTCGTAGATGGCCGCCACCTGCACGACGCGACGCTATCCCGCAGTGGTGAGCTCGGGCGTCGGCGCCCAGTCGCTGCCGCCGCCGAGGCGCGGCCCCGCGCAGACGAGATCGAGCGCCGGGCAGTCTGCGCACGCGAACTCGCTCGGCGTCGGGCGGAAGTCACCGGCGGCGAGACGCTCGATGGCTGCGGAGAGCTCGGCCTCGAGCGCAGCCATGTCGGCGCGCCCGAAGGTGGCCGAGACGATCTGCTCCGGCCGCTCGAGGAACTGGTACACGACTTCGACCTCGTCCGCGCCCGTCTTCAGACACGCGAGTGCGTAGACGACGCGCTGCAGCCGGTACTCCTCCTCGACCACGTCGGCCGGTTCGCGTTCACCGAGCTGGTTGGTCTTGTAGTCGAGGACGAGCGCGCCGTCACCGAGCGAGAGAGCATCGAGCCGGCCGTGGAAGAGCACGCCGTCGTGCTCGAACGCGAAGGGGCGTTCGGGTCTGACGTCCGGGAGCTCCGCGATGCGCCGCGCGAGCGACGAGCGGCAGTACGCATCGACGAACGCAGCGATCCGCGCGAGCTCGTCTGCGCTGACCGACGGGTACCAACCGCAGACGATCGTGGCGAGCTCCTCCTCGCCGGGAGCGACGGGCGCATGCAGCGGAACCGCTTCGAGCAGCCGGTGCGCCGCGTCACCGATCTCGGTCGCTGCGAGACCCGGGGCCACGCCCTCTGCTCCCGCTTCAGGCGCCGGTGCCCGCCGCGGCCGCAGTCCGAGAACCCGTTCCGCGTAGTACCGATAGGAGCAACTGTCGAAGAGGGCGATGGCGCTGTACGAGAGCCGGCGCGGCACATGGACGGGCGGCAGCGGGACCGGCTCGAGCGCGGGCAGCGCCGGAGCGATCCGGCCGCCGCCGGCGGGCAGCTCGACGAAGAGCGACAGCTGGAGCTCGTCCGACAGCTCGGGCTCGGCCGGAGCCACGGGCTGCGGGGCGAACCGGTCGACTCTGACGAGCCAGCGCGCTCCCCCGCGTTCGAGCTCGACCGGCCCACCGTCGGCTTCCGCGATCTCGTCGTGCGCCTCGAGGCGCTCGATCACCCAGCCGATCGGCGTCGCGCGGTCGCCTCCCCGGCCCGGGTCGATCGCACCGGACACGATCAGGCGGTCGATGGCGCGGGTCATGGCGACGTAGTAGAGGCGGAGACGCTCCTCTCGCTCCTGCGCCTCGCTTGCATCTCGAACTTCCTCGTAACCGAACACCGGCCGGCGGTCACCACGCGTCGGGTGCGCCATCCTGAAGCCGAAGCGACCGTCGGACAGCGCCAGGATCTCGTCGGGCGACGGGGGCGCGCCGATGTCACGGCCCGCGTCGGCGACGATCACGACCTTGAACTCGAGTCCCTTGGCCGCGTGGATCGTCAGGAGCCGGACGACGTCGGCGCCTTCCTCCTCGGCCACCGCCTCGAGCTCCCTGGCACCCACCGTCTCCTGATCGCGCACGAACGTGACGAAACTCTCGATGTCGGCCCCGCGGACCGCCTCGTACGCCCGTGCGAGCCGTGCCAGCTTGCGCAGGTTGGCGTACCGCCTCCGCCCGTCCCACCGGGCGAGGACGGCGAGGTCGTAGTCGTGCTCGACGAGGATCAGCTCGCAAAGCCGCTCGAGCGAGATCTGCCCCGACGCGGCGACGAGACGTTCGTACCGCTGGAGGAATGCACGGAGCAGACGCTCGTCGTCCCCCTCGAGACCGGCGGGAAGCTCCTTCTCGAGCGCGGTGAAGAGCGGACGGCGTGTTGCGTTCCGCCGGAGGAGCAGAAGCGCATCGTTCGAGACGCCGACGAACGGCGACGCGAGCACGATCGCGAGCGCCTTGTCGTCGTAGCGGTTCTGCAGCAGGCGGAGGTACGAGAGCAGGTCGACGACCTGTTGCTGCCCGAAGTAGCCGCGGCCGGTCGCCCGGAAGGTCGGCAGACCGGCGCGCCGGAGCTCCTCTTCGTAGATCTCTGCGTCGGTGCCTGCGGCGAAGAGAAGCACGATCTCCCCGGGTACTGCGGCACCCGATTCCACCAGCTCGCGAACGCGAGCCGCGATGTGGCGAGCTTCTCCCCGACGCCAGTGGTCGCCGGTGCCTGCGTAACTCGACTTGTCGGTGACGAGCAGCTCGACGGGATGTCCGAAAACCGGGTCGGGGAAATCGCCCGATGCTGTGAGCGGCTGGTACTCGTCGCCGAATGCCGGCTCGAACAGGTGGTTCACGGCGGCGAGCACCTCGGGACGGGAGCGGTAGTTGCGGCGAAGCACCAGCGGCCCGGTTGACTCTTCTCGCCGTGCGCGGAACACCCCCACGTCGGCGTGGCGGAAGCCGTAGATCGACTGGAACTCGTCGCCGACGGTGAACACCTCCGCGCCCGAACCTACGGTGAGCAGATCGACGAGCTCGCACTGGAGGGTGTTCGTGTCCTGGAACTCGTCCACCATCACGATCCGGAAGCGGAGCGACTCCGCCTCACGGACCCGCTCATCGCCCCGCAGGAGGTCGCGGGCGGCCAATTGCAGATCCTCGAAGTCGACGACAGCCTCGCGGCGCTTGGCGTCGTCGTACGCCGCGGCGAAGCCGACGAGCAGCTCTTGCAGGAGCTCGCGGTCGCGGGCGGCGAGCTCCTCGAGCGCGGCACGTTCGACCGCTCGCCGAGCAACCTCGTACGATGCCGCCCGCTCGCCGCGGCACCGAAGCGGGCCGAGGTCGAGCACCCGCTCGGCGATCGTGGCCGGGTGAGCAAGCGCGAGGGCTTTGGCTTCGGCGACATTCCGCTGTTGGTTCTCGGTGGCAGCGGGATCGGCGGCGAGACACTCGGCGGCCTCGCGCCAGGATGCGAGCGCGTCGGGCAGGCTCGGGCGCTCCCCCAGCTCCAGGATCAGCTCGCGACCCGCGGAGCGCAGCGTCTCGTAGACGCTCGTTAACATCCGGCGCAGACCCGCCGCCCCGTACGTGCCAAGGAGCCGTAACCGCTCCGGGTCGCCGTTCGAGCAAAACGACGTCAACGCCCGCTCGAACGCCTCGCCGCGCAGCACCGCCGCGGCCGCGTCGTCGATCTCGCGGAAGCGCGGGTCGAGACCAACGGCAAACGGGTGCGCCTTGAGCAGCCGGCTGCAGAAGCCATGGATCGTCGAGATCCACGCTCCGTCGAGCGCGCGCGCCAGCTCGTGCCGGCCCCGGTCGTGCAGCGCACTGCGGATCCGGGCTCGCAATTCGCCGGCCGCCTTGCGGGTGTACGTGATGACGAGGATCGAGTCGACGTCGTAACCGGCGTCGAACACGGCTCGGACGAACCGCTCGACGAGCACGGAGGTCTTCCCGGTGCCGGCGCCGGCCGACACGAAGACGCGCCCCGTGGCCTCGACCGCCGCGAGCTGCTCCGGGTTCAGCGTCGTCTGCACGGGTTCCCCCACGTCTTCATGCCCGTTCCACCCGGCAGACGGGCCACGCGTCGCACCAACTCGGGCACTCGCCGCCCTTCGGGTCGTGGAGGACGTCGCCGGTGCGGATGCGGCCGGCGGCTGCATGCGCCCGCTCGCGCGCCGTCTCCACCTGGGCCCAGAAGGCCTCTTCGTCGAGGTAGTCGTTCGTCGCGAAACCGGGCAGGTCTTCGTGCGCGCTCTCACGCAGCATGCCGCGCGTAGGGCGCTTCCCGGACAGCGCACGGTAGACGCCGCCCAGCGGCTCGATCCCGACGAGGTCGCGCAGGACGAGCATGTAGAGCGGCACCTGCAGGCGCAGCTCACGGTCGATCTCGGCTGCCGAGTGCGCGCTCCTTCCGGACTTGTAGTCCTGCACGATCCCGCGGGCGCCGAAGGGATCCTGGTCGATGCGGTCGATCTTTCCCGACAGGAACACGCCGTCGGCGAGCGGCAGGCCGCGCTGCAACTCGGGTGCGGCGCGCTCCATCCCGAACGAGACCTCGAACCGGCGTGGCACGAGCTCGAGCTGCGAGCCCGCCTCGTCGGAGACGAAGCCGTCGAGGTCGCGGAGGAGCGATTCGCGAATCTCGGCGCGCTGCAAGTCGGTCGCGTCGAACCGAAGCCAGGAGTCGATCGCCTCGTCGAGGCACGCGGCCAGGAACGGACGCGCGCGGTCGAGCGTCTCCGCAATCACGCGCTCGGGACCGCCGAGCTCACGGGAGAGCCCGGTGTAGAAGCGATGAAGCGCCTGATGGGCGATCTGGCCGCGCAGCAACGCGTCCGGCTCGGCGTCGATCGACTTCGGGTCGATCTGACGCTCGACGAACCACCTCTGCGAGCAGTCGGCGAAGGTCTCGAGCTCGGTGACCGAGAAGGTCGAGCGATTTCCCAGAGCGGACAGGGTGGCTCCGTTCCGCAGCCGCGTGCGGCGGCTGAACGCCGAAAGTGCCCTGTCGAGCCGCCGTGTCCACCCGTTGGCGGAGGCCAACGCCGCGGCGCCGTCCGGGTCGTCGACGGAGACGAGAGACAAGGCACGCAGGCGTTCCCGTTCGGTCGGCGCGTTGTCGATGGGCCACGACAGGGCCGAAAGCGATCGGCGTCGGGTCCAGCGGGCGACCTGATCCGGGACGAAGAGACGCGTGACCTCGTCCCAGAAGGGGCTCGGCTCACGCGGCTGCCCGTCGTCCGTCGCCGCCTCGCGGACGAGCGTCAGCCGTTCGCGCGCGCGGGTGCAGGCGGTGTAGAAGAGATACCGGTCGCGACCCACCTGGTCGGGCCGTTCGAGCCGGCTGCCGAGCGCCGCGCGGCGGTCGTCGTCGAGGAACGGCGAGGTGCGACCCCGCCTGGGCAGGCTTCCCTCCTCGAGGCTGAGGAGAAAGACCGCAGCGAACATGCGTGTCCGCGCGTGGAGCAGATCGAGCACGGCGACGCGGCCGGGCTCGCCTGCGCCGACGGGACGTACATTCGCCCGCTCGAGGGCCGCCACGACGTCTTCAGCGGCGAGCGGTCCGTCTGCGTCCTCGAATGCCGCCAGCTCGTCGAGCAGTCTCATCGCGGCGTCGTACGCGGCGAGATCTGCCCGAACGACGTCTCCGGTCGGCGGCGACTCGAGCCCGAACGCCGCTGCCGCCATCCCGCGAGCGACGGCGAGTGCACCCCGTGTTGGTGTCGACGCCTCGCGGAGAACCGCGAGTTGCGCGACCGACGACCCCCGGATCTTGTCGCCCTCCTCTTCGACCCGGTCGCCGGCACGGACGGCGCGACCGCGCAGCCGCCCTTCCACGAAGTCGACGCTCCGACGCTGGAGCCCCGAGTACGGAGCCCGGAGGAACGCGAACAGCCCGGCGCGCTCGCCGCCGAGCCACGCGAAGCGCAGCAACGAGAGAAGCGCGGCGCCGAACGGCGTCTGACCGAGCCGGAGCCTCTCCTCGACGACGACCGGAATGCCGAACGCTGCGAACGTCGCGTCGAGCGGGGCCCGCCAGCGCTCGACGGAGTCGCACACGAGACCGATTGCATCCGGACGCGTCCCGCCGCGAATGAGAGAGACGACCTCTTCTGCGACTAGCTCGAGCGTTCCGCGCGTGCCGCCTCCTTCGAGAAACCGCACCGACCCGTCGAGCGCCTGTTCGTCGCAGTCGTCATCCTCGAACAGGCGGCGCTCGAGATGGCGCAGCGCGGCGGGAACAGCAGGATCTGTCGCCGGAGCAAGCTCTTCGATGCGGCCCGATGCGAGTGCGGAGAGGTCATTCACGGTCCGCGCGAGCGACGCGAAGGCGATCCGGCCGGGCTCGTACGGGATCGAGACCGTGACCTCGGCTCGCCCCGCCAACGCTTCGAGAAGCGACCACTCGGTAGCCGTGAGGTCTTCGAAGCCGTACGCGAAAACAGGCCTGTCGGGCCGCCAGGCGTCGAGCTCGGAGGTGAGCCGCTCGACAGCCTTGGCGCGGCGGCCCTGACGGTCGCACAGACCAAGCCGGTCGAGCTCCTCGTGATACGCCACCCTCAGCCGGGCGAGATCACCGTCCAGACGGGCCTGGTCGACGAGCGCGGCGTCGATCTCGGCGAGCGCGCGGAGCAGCGACTCCGCAAATCCCGGCGTGACCGACGACGCCGCCAACTCGCCGAGCTCGCTGCGGGACATCGCTCGCCGGACGGCGAGCTCGCGAATCGCTGCCGGGGCTACGGGGAGGAACGCCGGATCGCCCGCTGCGATCTCGTCGAAGAGATCGTCGAACGTGCCGATGATCCCGGCGAACAGGATCGGCGACCGGGCGAGCAGATCGCGTTCCACCCGGTCGACGTCCGACCGGTTCGGCACGATGAGCCACGGATCACGTTCGATCTGCTCCAGGAACCGATCGAGGAGAAGCGCGACCTTGCCGGCGTGCGCCGGCCCGACGACGAGCCTCAGGGCCACGCGTCCATCGTAGACGCGGGTCCCGACGATCTCCGGGGCGCCGGCCCGACGACGCCCGCTTCTTGCGGAAAACGCGTTACGCCGCGGCTGACTTCGGCCGGCGACCGCGCCGCGCGACCGAGATGCCCGGCTGCTTGCCCGCGCAGCTGTCGCAGAGATCGGCCTGCTTGGCGCCGCGCCGCGCGTCGGAATACGTCAGCCGCATCGTTGCGCCCTTTGCATCGCCGACTTCGGCGCCACACATGTCACACACAAGCACTGTCTTCCTCGCCATTGTTTTCTCCCTCGTCTTCGCTCGCTAAAGCGAGCGAAGACTAATTTGTAGCTAGCAACGTAGTCAAGCTAATTTGCTGAATCTTACCGAGTCACTTATTAGTCTCGATCACGCGAAGCGTGAGCGAGACGTAAGATCCCCCGCGCCATGAATTCCCGAACAGTGGTGGTGTTGGAGGGAGACCAGACCGGGCAGGAGTTGCTCGAGGCTGCGTTGCGCGTCCTTGCGCCCGACGTCGTCGGTCTGGAGCTCGCGCTGCCGCGCTTCGACCTCTCGCTCGAGAACCGCAGGAAGACCACGAACGGCGTCGTCCACGAGGCCGCGCAGGCGATTCGCGACACCGGCCTCGGGCTCAAGGCTGCGACGGTGACGCCGGAGGGAAAAGACGACGTGGGATCTCCGAACCGGATCCTGCGGGAGGAGATCGGCGGTCGCGTCATCGTCCGCACCGGTCGTCGCATTCCGGGGGTCGTGCCGCTCGGCGGCGTCCATTCCCCCATCTCCGTCGTGCGGATGGCAGTCGGAGACGCATACGGGGCGAAGGAATGGCGTGAAGGCTCCGGCGAGGACGAGGTCGCATTTCGCACCGAACGGATCGAGCGACGCATCTGTCGCTCGGTTGCCGAGTTTGCGTTCCGGCAGGCGGAATCGATGGGCGCGAAGGTGTTCGGAGGGCCGAAATACACGGTCAGCCCGATCTACGAGGGCATGCTCAAGGAGGAGATGGACGCGGCTGCGGTGCGCCATCCGGATGTGCCGTACGAGCCGCAGCTGATCGACGCGACGTTCGCGCTGCTGATCTCCTCGAGCGGCGCGCCGATGGTCATACCGACGCTCAACCGCGACGGCGACATCCTCTCCGATCTCGTGCTTCCGCTCTTCGGTTCGATCGCCGGGTCGGAGTCGTTGCTCGTCGCGTTCGACGACGACTACGTGCCACGGGCATTGATGGCAGAGGCGGCACACGGGACGGCGCCCTCCCTGTACGGCAAGGACGTCGCCAACCCGATGGCGATGATCCTGGCAGCCGGAGCGCTGCTCATGCATTCCGGAGACGAGGAATGCATGACGGCCGGGCGCGCGATCCGCGAGGCGACGCTGGAAGCAGTGTCGGAGGGCGTCAAGACAGCCGATCTGCGCGGGCATCACAGCACGACGGAATTCACCGACGAGGTGATCCGCCGCGTGCGCACCAAGATCGACGTCTGGTCGTCGCTTTAGATAGGGGACCAAGCTGGTTTTCCGGCGTTTTAGACGACGGCACACTCAAGCCGACCAGGGCGACCAGCAGCAGCCCATAGCGCATGCGCATCGTGCTCGTTCTACGAGCGTAGGCGCCCTCGGGGTCCGAAGGACACAAGGCTGAAGACTGGACTCCTCGCGGGCTCGCGCTCGTAAGCAGGGGAGATGAGTCCACGCGGTCGCATGGTGCTCGTTCTCGGCGTGCTGCTCCTCGCTGCTCCAGGCGCGACAGCAGGCTCGCTGCCCGCGTTGTCACAGTTGCCGCCGCCCGCATTCCGGCCCGCGTCAGGCTGGTGGACGGTCACGACCGGGCCGACTGATGCCAAACAGCAGGTTCCGCAGGTGTGGGCGATCACGATCCGCTCGAACCTGGCCGCGCTGGTGCCGTTCGACCTGTTTAGGGCTTGAAACGTCTGAGCCCACGGGGGATCGTGATCTGGGCGACCACATTAGGCCCGCAGCGGCTCTCCGGCTTCCCGCACGCCACGTTGCCGCTGCGGCTTTCCAGCTTCAGGGTCGATCACGGCTGGGAGGGGCAACCCGCCTCGAACATCCAGCAACGACTCCGGAGGTTGTCTCGTAGTCCGTAGAACTTGAGGTGGCGGTCCTCCCGCCTCGTCCGGTCGCGCGGCGACCGTGGCGAGTTGTCGAAGTCGTCGAGAGACAGGAGGAACCGCCGTGAGGACCGTATCGCTGGGGCAGGTCGGACAGGAGGAGCTGGCGCTGCCGCCGCGTGTGCAGGAAGCGTTGGGTGAGCTGGTCGGCTCGGCGAAGGAGGGGCTGCTGGCCTTGAGCGTCGGCGTCGGCCTCGGCGTGCTGGTGGAGCTGCTCGAGGAAGAGGTCATCGAGGTGGTCGGCCCGAAGGGCAAGCACGACCCGGCGCGCAGCGCGGTGCGTCACGGGCACGAGTCCGGCGAGGTGACGCTGGGCGGCCGTCGCGTGCTGGTGGAGCGGCCGCGGGTGCGCAGCGCTGACGGCCGCTCGGAGGTGCGGTTGCAGACCTACGCGTACTTCGCCGACCGGGATCCCCTGTCGCGCTCGGTGCTGGAGCGGATGCTCGCCGGCGTCTCCACCCGCCGCTACCGCCGCACGCAGGAGCCGGTCGGTGCCGAGGTCGAGCAGCAGGCGCGGTCGACGTCGCGCTCATCGGTCTCGCGCACCTTCATCGAACGAACCCGCCGCTCGCTCAGCGAACTGATGAGCAGGCGTCTCGACGACGTGCGCCTGGCGGTGATGATGATCGACGGCATCGACCTCGGCGAGCGGACGAACGTGGTCGCGCTCGGGATCACGACCGAGGGCGTCAAGATCCCGCTTGGGCTCTGGGAAGGCTCGACCGAGAACGCGGCCGTCGCGACCGCGCTGCTCTCCGATCTGGTCGAGCGCGGCCTCGACCCCGAGCAGGGGATCTTGTTCGTGGTCGACGGCGCCAAGGCTCTGCGCAAGGCGATCCGCAGCGTCTTCGGCGACGCGCCGGTGCAACGCTGTCTGCGTCACAAGGAACGGAATGTGCTCGATCACCTGCCC
>JACXTT010012973.1_pt1 | contig 11017 bp, 9 predicted proteins | sample 9270951 | NCBI WGS metagenome assembly JACXTT01 (sample SAMN15532306, study PRJNA645909) | rock metagenome | isolation source: weathered quartz diorite | place: Puerto Rico | collected 2017-06-21 | reverse complement strand
GCGCGCTCGCGCGGGCGCCGCGCGTCCTGCGCGAGCGCCTCGCGATCGAGCGCAGCTGCGGCAGCCCGATCGAGGCCCGCGGCGTGGTGGCCGAGTGGGACTCGCGGCGGCGCGCCCTGCGCGTGTGGGATTCGACGCAGGCGCCGCTGCCCATCAAGAACGGCCTCGCCGGACTGTTCGGGCTCCCCGAGTTCAGCGTGGACGTCGTCGCGCCCGACGTCGGCGGCGGCTTCGGGACCAAGATCATGCTGTTCTATCCCGAGGAGATCCTGGTCCCGTACGCGGCGATCACGCTCGGACGCCCGGTGAAGTGGACCGAGGACCGGCGCGAGCACCTGATCGCCGCCAACCAGGAGCGCGGCCAGATCCACGAGGTCGAGGTCGGGTTCGACGAGACCGGCCGGATCCTGGGACTGCGGGATCGCTTCGTCCACGACACCGGCGCCTACACGCCGTACGGCATCGTCGTGCCGATCATCACGTCGACCCAGCTTCCAGGGCCGTATCGCCTGACGAACTACACGGTCGAGTTCGAGGTGGCCTACACCAACAAGGTGGCGGTCTCGCCGTATCGCGGCGCCGGCCGCCCGCACGGCGCCTTCGTCATGGAGCGCACGATCGGGCTGATCGCGCGCGAGCTCGGGCTCGAGCCGGCGGAGGTGCGGCGCCGGAACTTCGTCCAGCCCGACGAGTTTCCGTGGGACGTCGGGCTCACGTTCCAGGACGGCGCGCCCACGCGCTACGACAGCGGCAACTATCCGGCCGGGCTCGCGATGGCGGTCGAGATGATCGGCGCCGCCGATTTTCGCCGGCGCCAGGCCGAGGCGCGCCGGGCCGGACGCTACCTGGGCCTGGGGCTCGGCTGCTACGTCGAGGGTACGGGGATCGGCCCGTACGAAGGCGCCCACGTCCGTGTCGAGCCCAGCGGCAAGGTCCTCGTCGCGACCGGCCTGACCACGCAGGGGCAGGGGCACGGGACGACCTTCGCGCAGATCGCGGCCGACGCGATCGGCTGCAGCCCCGCCGACGTCTCCGTCGTCACGGGGGACACCACCAGGTTCAACTGGGGCGCCGGGACCTACGCGAGCCGCGCCCTCGTGACGAGCGGCAACGCGATTCACCGCGCGGCGATGGCGGTGCGCGAAAAGGCGCTGCGTCTCGCCGCGAGCCTGCTCGAGGTCTCGCCCCACGACCTCGAGCTGGCTGACGGGCGCGCGCGGGTCAAGGGCGTGCCCGGCAAGGAGCTGACGCTCGGCGCCCTGGCCACGGTCGCGAATCCCATCCGCTACGCGTACGGCAAGGGCGCCGCCGAGGCCGCGCTGCGCCTCGTCAAGCCTCGCGACGGCGCCGTGCTCGGCGAGCACGAGGAGCCCGGGCTCGAGGCGCGCGGCTACTACGCGCCGCCCCAGTCCACCTTCGCCAGCGGCTGCCACGCCGCGATCGTCGAGGTGGACGTCGACACCGGCAACCTGACGATCCTTCGCTACGTCGTCCAGCACGACTGCGGGACCCTGGTGAACCCGACGATCGTCGAGGGCCAGATCCGCGGCGGCGTCGCGCAGGGCGTCGGGGGCTCGTTCTACGAGCGCATCGTCTACGACGACAGCGGCCAGCCGCTCACCACGACCTTCATGGATTTCCTGATGCCGACGGCGCTCGAGGTCCCCGAGATCGAGATCGGCCACATCGAGACGCCATCGCCGCTGAACGCGCTGGGCATCAAGGGCGTCGGGGAGGCCGGGGCGATCCCGGTTCCTGCGCTCGTCGCCGAGGCGATCGACGACGCGCTGGCACCCCTCGGGGTGCGCGTGCGCGAGATGCCGCTCGATCCCGACCGGCTACGGCGGTTGATCGAGCGCGCGCGCGGCGTCGCCCGGTAGGCCCGGGGGAGGCTCCGCATCGCCTCGACCTCGGTGCTGGCCGAGCTGGTCATGCTCGGCGCCAACGTCGTCTACGGCACGTCGTACGTGGTCGCGCGGGTGACGCTCGAGAGCGTCCCGCCGGCGATGCTCGCGTTCTCGCGGCTCGCGCTCGGGGCCCTGGCGCTGGCACTCTTCTCGCGGGGTCAGCCCACCGCGTCGCTCTCGGGCGCCGACCGCCGCGCGATCGCGTGGATGGGGATCCTCGGCTTCGCCGGCGCCTACGCCTGCTCGAACTGGGGCATCGCGCATTCGACTGCGACGAATGCGGCCCTGCTGATCACCGTCGAGCCCATTTCGATGATCCTGCTCAGCCCGTGGTATCTCGGCGAGCGGCTGTCTCGCCGGGGCGCGATCGGAGCGACCCTGACGATCGTGGGAGCCGTGGTCCTGGTCGTCAACGGGATCCCTGGCGTCACCGAGAGGCTCGCGCCACACTGGGCGGGCGACCTGGTGCTCGTGGTCGCGGGCGTCGCGTACGCGTCCTACTCGCTCCTGGGGCGCCGCGTGCTGGAGCGCCACGCCGCGCTGGGCGTCACGATCCGGTCCCTCGTGTGGGGCGCGGCAGCCCTCTTGCCGCTCGCCGCGTTCGAGTGGACCTCCGGAGCCCGGCCGGTCTGGACCGCGACCGCGGTCTGGGGCACGCTCTATCTGGCCGTCGTCATTACCGCGCTGGGCTACGTCGTCTGGAACTGGGCGCTCGCCCGCGTGCCGGCGCCCCGGGCCGCGATCTTTCTGAACGTGCAGCCGATCGTGGGAGCGCTGCTGGGCGCCGTCCTCCTGGGCGAGCCGATCACCGTTTTCACGCTCGCCGGGGGCGTCCTGGTCGTCGCCGGCCTCGTCGTCGCGTTCGGGCCCGGCGCCCGGTGACTGTATACTCGAAGTCGTGGTCGAGCCCCGCCGTTATCAGCTCCAGAAGGACGCCGCCAACCGCCTGATCGCCGACCTGCTCGACGCCGAGGACGTGCCGGCGGAGCGCCGCGGGTTCTATCAGCAGCTCCTGACGACGGCGCTCAAGCTCCATGAGGACGGCGCCGGGACGGGTGATCTCAAGATCACCAACACGGCCCTCAAGGAGCTGCGCTACGCCTACAAGGTCTTCGCCCCCTACGCCGCGGTGCGCAAGGTGACCGTCTTCGGCTCGGCGCGCGCCGCCTCGAGCGAAGAGGCCGTGGCCAGCGCGCGGCTCTTCGGCAAGCGCATGACCGACGAGGGCTGGATGGTGGTCACCGGGGCAGGCGCCGGCATCATGGGCGCGGCGCAGGAGGGGGCCGGCGGCGAGCAGAGCTTCGGGCTCAACATTCGCCTGCCGTTCGAGCAGGAAGCCAATCCCTGGATCGCCTCCGACCCCAAGCTCATCACCTTCAAGTATTTCTTCACCCGCAAGCTCTTTCTGGTGAAAGAGGCAAGCGGTGTGGCGCTCTTCCCGGGCGGCTTCGGGACGATGGACGAGACCTTCGAGCTCCTCACGTTGATGCAGACCGGCAAGTCGGCGCTCGTTCCGGTCGTCCTGATCGAGGCCGGCCCCAAGCCGTACTGGCGCATCTGGCACCGGTGGATCGCGGGCACCCTGGTCGAGCGCGGATTGATCGACCCCGAGGACACCTCGCTGTTCAGGATCGTCGATACACCCGACGAGGCCGTGGCCGAGATGACCGGCTTCTATCGCGTCTATCACTCCGCCCGGATCGCGGGGGACGACCTGGTCTTCCGGTTGAACCGGCCGCTGGGGCCCACGCAGGTCGCCGATCTTCAGGACAAGTTCGCCGACATCCTCAAGGGGCCCGCGCGGCTCGAGCCGGGTCCGGTGGCAAGGGAGCTCAACGAGTTCCCGGACCTCTCGCGGCTGATCTTGCCGTTCGATCACCGCTCGTTCGGCCGGCTCCGGCAGCTGATCGACTTCGTCAACGAGCAGTAGCCCGCCCCGCCGCGCCTTTCACTAAGCCCTCCCGCCGGTGTCTCAGTAGGCGGAGGAGGGCCCATGGCGCACGCAGATCGGCCTCAGTCCGGATTTCTCGTTCTGGCAGATATTTCAGGCTTTACGGCCTTCGTCACGGAGACGGAGCTCGAGCACGGAGCCCAGGTGACCGGCGTCCTGCTAGGCGGCGTGATGGAGGCGCTGGCGCCGCCCCTCGAGATCCAGGAGCTGGAGGGCGACGCGGTGTTCGCGCTCGGACCGGACGACGGCGAGGAGACCGAGCGCTCCATCGTGCGGGCGTTCAGCCGCGCGTTCGAAGCCTTCAGCGAGCAGCAGCGCGAGATGGCCCTGGACACGAGCTGCGACTGCCGGGCGTGCCGCGGAGTGCTCGGCCTGAGCCTGAAGCTGATCGTCCATCACGGGAGCTACATGCGGCAGGTGGTGCGCGGGCGCTCGAGAGTCGCGGGCCCGGATATCATTCTCGCGCACCGGTTCCTCAAGAACGATGTCGAGCCCAGGACTTACGTGCTCTTCACTGATACCGCGGTCGAGCGCCTCGGGATCGATCCCGTCGCGGCCGGCATGGAGCGCTACACGGGCAAGTACGCCCACTTCTTCGACGACCGCGACTGCTTCGTGGTCTCGCTCGACCGCTTCGGGCGGCGCGGCGAGGGGGTGAGCCGCGAGATGCTACTCGGGCTCCGGTCGCTCCTGGGTGACCTGGCACTCGGTGCAGACCCAGGTACGCAGGACGACCTTCGTTCGGTCGTCGCGGCGTAGGGTCCACGGGATGAGCGCCAGACGCGCGCAGTTGGGGCAGCGCTCCGGCTTGGCGTTGGGCGGCAAGGTGGACGGCAGCCAGGGGATCTTGGCGGGCATCGCAGCCGATCATAACAGGTGACCGGCCGGGCCAGTACAATAGGCGCCATGAGACGGCTGCGGGTCGCCCTGGGGCAGATCAACCCCACGGTCGGCGATTTCGAGCGCAACGTGCGGATGATCGTGGACGTGATCGAGCGGGCGCGTGCGCTCGGCGCGACCCTGATCGCCTTCCCGGAGCTAGCGATCACCGGCTACCCGCCCGAGGATCTCCTGTTCAAGCCCGCCTTCATCGAGGCCAATCTGAAGGCGCTCGACGAGGTGACGCGCGCCTCCCGGGGGCTCTCGGTCGTGGTCGGCTTCGTCGACAAGCGCGACGACATCTTCAACGCGGCCGCGGTGCTCCACGACGGCGTCCGCGCCGGCGTCTACCACAAGCAGTACCTGCCGAACTACGGCGTGTTCGACGAGAACCGCTACTTCCAGGCGGGCACCGAGACGCCCGTGTTCTCGGCGGGCGACACGACCTTCGCCGTGAACGTGTGCGAGGACATCTGGTACCCGGCCGGACCGACGGCGGTCCAGGCACTTGGCGGCGCCGAGCTCATCGTCAACATCAACGGCTCGCCCTACCACGCCGGCAAGGCCCGCTTCCGCGAGCAGCTCGTGTCGACCCGCGCCGTCGACGACCTCGTGTGCGTTGCCTACGTCAACATGGTCGGCGGCCAGGACGAGCTCGTGTTCGACGGCGCCAGCATGGTCGTGAACGAGCACGGCGAGTGCCTGGCGCGCGGGCGGCTGTTCGAGGAGGATCTGGTCGTCGCCGACCTCGACCTCGATGCCGTCTTCCGCGCGCGGCTGCACGACTCGCGGCGGCGCAAGGAGAAGCTCGTGATCCGCGAGACCGCCACCCGCGTCTCGCTGCCGACGCTGCCCGCGCCGGAGGCGCCGCCGCTCCCGCCGCGCGAGGTGCCGGCGCTCGCCCCGGTGGAGGAGGTGTTCGGCGCCCTGGTCCTCGGCACGCGCGACTACGTGCGGAAGAACGGGTTCAAGCGCGTGGTCGTCGGGCTCTCGGGCGGGATCGACTCGTCGCTGGTCGCCGCCGTCGCCGTCGAGGCGCTCGGCCGCGAGAACGTGGCCGGGGTGGGGATGCCGTCGGCCTACTCGTCGGCCGGCACCCGGCGCGACGCCCAGCAGCTGGCCAAGCATCTTGGCATCGAGTTCCTGACGATCCCGATCACGCCGCTCCTCAACGCCTACAAGCGCACCCTGGCCAAGGCCTTCAAGGGGATGAAGGAAGACGTCACCGAGGAGAACATCCAGGCCCGCATCCGGGGCAATCTCCTGATGGCGCTCTCGAACAAGTTCGGCTGGCTCGTGCTGACGACCGGCAACAAGAGCGAGTACGGCGTGGGCTACACGACCCTCTACGGCGACATGGCCGGCGGCTTCGCCGTCATCAAGGACGTCCCGAAGATGCTGGTCTACGACGTGGCGCGCCACGTCAACACCCGCGCCGGCCGGCCGGTCATTCCCGAGACGGTGTTCACGCGCGCCCCCTCGGCCGAGCTGCGGCCCAACCAGACCGACCAGGACACCCTGCCGCCCTACGATCTGCTCGACCGCATCCTCGAGGGCTACGTCGAGGAGGACCAGGGCGTCAACGATCTCATCGCCCGCGGCTTCCCGGCCGACACGGTCCGGCGCGTCGTCTCGATGGTGGACGCCAACGAGTACAAGCGCCGCCAGGCCCCGATCGGCGTCAAGATCACCCCGCGCGCCTTCGGCCGCGACTGGCGGCCGCCGATCGTCAACCGCTTCCGCGAGCGCTAGTCAGGCCTCGGGCCACTGCCCGTCGGTTTCGGTCATGACGCGCGCGCGGCCCTTCCGGTTCGGAGTGTTCGGCGAGAGCGCCCGCTCGCGCGAAGCTCTGCTCGAGACCGCGCGCCGAGCCGAGGATTCCGGCTATTCCACGTTCCTGCTTCGCGATCACTTCATCGAGGAGCCGTTCGGGCACCAGCTGGCGCCGCTGACGGCGCTGGCGACGGCGGCCGGCGCGACGAAGCGCCTGCGGATCGGGAGCCTGGTGCTGTCGAACGACTACCGCCATCCCGTGATGCTCGCGAAGGAGATCGCCACGCTCGATGTGCTGTCCAGCGGGCGGGTCGAGCTCGGGCTGGGCGCCGGATTCTCGAAGGCCGAGTACGATGGGGCGGGTCTGCCGTTCGATCCACCGGGGGTGCGGGTCGATCGCCTCGAAGAGTCGATCCGCGTCATCAAGGGGCTCTTCGGCGACAAGCCCCTGACGTTCGCCGGCAGGCACTACGCGATCACGAGCCTCGACAGCTACCCCAAGCCGCTGCAGCGTCCGCACCCGCCGCTCCTGATCGGGGCCGCCGGCAAGCGCATGCTCTCGATCGCGGCCCGCGAGGCTGACATCGTCGGCCTTCAGACGGTGTCCACGGCGAACGGCGTGATGTCGGACGACCCGAGCGGCCGCCTGGCCCCGGCCGTCGCCGCGAGGGCGGAGCTGGTCCGTCAGATGGCGGGCGAGCGACTCGCCAGGATCGAGCTGAGCATGGTGGCCACGGTCGTCCTGACCGACGAGCGCCGGCGGACCGCCGAGCGATTCGCGCGCGAGCGAGGGTGGACGGCCATCTCCGCCGAGCAGGTGCTCGAGATGCCGTCCATCTTCATTGGATCGATCGACCACGTCGTCGACGAGATGCGAGCGCGGCGCGACCGGTTCGGCGTCTCCTACTACGTCGTGCTCGATCACGCCCTGCAAGCGGTCGCGCCGATCGTCGCCCGGCTCGCCGGCACATGAGCGCGTCGCGGCGGGCGTAGCTAGCCGTAGACCGTGAGCTCGACCAGGTTGTCGTCCGGATCGCGGAAGTAGACGCTGGTCGACGTGCCCCGGGCGCACGAGCGCGGCCCGGGGCCGGCCTCGGGCTTGATCCCGTTCTTCTGCAGGAGCGCCAGGATCTCGTCGACGGTGCCGTCCCACTCGAGACAGAAGTCGGCACCGCCGGCGGTGGGCCGCCGCGCGCCGAGATAGCCCGGGCGCGCGGGTGCCTCGGGCCCGTGGACGTTGATCTTCTGCGAGTCGCTGATGCGGATCGTCGCCATGTCCGGTCGGTTGGGCCGCTTCTCCCAGGCGATCTTGAAACCGAGGCCTTCGTAGAAGCTGAGAGTACGCTGCAGGTCGCCCGCGACGATCACCCAGTGGTCGATGCCCTTGATCGGCATGGTCCTCTCCTCGGCGCGAAGCCCGTCACACGCGCGCGTACTTCACGATGCGCCGGGGACGACCCCAGGCGCCCGGCCGCACGACGTAGAGATCGCCGCGCGAGTCGCCCCAGATGCCGTGGCACGAGCGGAAGCTCGGATCGCCCCACTGGGCTAGCCGCTCGCCGTCGAGCGTCAGCACGCTGACCAGCCCGCCGTTGTGCTCGGGGATGTAGACGACGTCGTCGGTGTCCACGTAGAACGCCGCGGGACCGATCAGCTTGGTCGGCCAGATCTCGAGGAGCTTGCCGTCCTGATCGAAGACCTGCACGCGGTCGTTCTCGCGGTCGCACATCAGGACGCGCCCGCGGCGGTCGATCCACACGCCGTGGGGTAGGTTGAACTGCCCCGGGCCGGTGCCCGGCTCGCCCCACGAGAAGAGATACTTGCCGTCGGCGGCAAACTTGTGCACGCGGGCGTTGCCGTAGCCGTCGGTCATGAACATCTCGCCCGACGGCGTGAGCGCAATGTCCGTGGGCAGGTTGAAGGGCCCGCCCCCGTGGGTGACGTTGCGGTACGCGGCCGAGCTGAAGTCTTTTGGATCGACGCCGGTGTCCGAGCGATAGCCCCGGGTGCCGATCGTACGCAAGAGCGTGCCCGTCGCGCTGAAGTAGAGCATCTGGGCGTGATCACGGTCGACGATCCAGAGGTTGTCCTGCGCGTCGCTGCGGATCGTGTGGGGGAACGCGAAGAGCCCGGCACCCCAGGTCGAGAGCACGTGGCCGTCGCGGTCGAACACGATGATCGGGTGCTCGGCCGATCGGTTGAAGCAGTAGACGCGGTCGCGGGAGTCGACCGTGACCGCCGCGACGGGTATGTTCCAGCCGGCGGGAAGCTTCTGCCAGTCGTCGTCGACTTCGTAGGTGTACTTGCCGGTCCCGACGGTCGTGCCCATGCGAGCCCCCTTCCGTGGGTCCGAGCCTTGGCGACTCGCGACCAGGGGCGAGTTTACCCCGTGACGCCCTCCATCTGCAGGGCGTAGAGCCGGCGGTAGAGGCCATCGCGCGCCAGGAGCTCGTCGTGGCGCCCGACCTCGGCGATGCGGCCCTCGTGCACGACCACGATGCGGTCGGCGTTGCGCACGGTGGCGAGCCGGTGCGCGATGACCAGCACCGTGCGCCCCCGCATCAGCTCGGCCAGCGCCTGCTGGATCATGAACTCGCTCTCGGCGTCGAGATCGGACGTGGCCTCGTCCAGGATCAGGATCGGCGGGTTCTTGAGGAACGCCCGGGCGATCGCGATGCGCTGGCGCTGGCCGCCGGAGAGCCGGACGCCGCGCTCGCCGACCAGCGTCTGGTAGCCGTCCTGGCAGCCGGCGATGAATTCCTCGGCGTGGGCCTGGCGGGCGGCGCGCGCGACGTCCTCGAGCCCTGCGTCGAGCCGGCCGTAGGCGATGTTGTAGAGGATCGAGTCGCTGAACAGGAAGGTCTCCTGCGTGACGATGCCGATCAGGGCGCGGAGCGAGGCCTGGCTGACGTCGCGCAGGTCGTGGCCGTCGATCGTGATGCGCCCGGCGCTCACGTCGTGGAAGCGCGGCAGGAGGTCCATCAAGGTCGACTTGCCGGCGCCGCTCATCCCCACGAACGCGACCACCTCGCCGCGGCCGACCGTCAGCGAGACGTCACGCAAGGTCAGCTCCTCGGAATCCGCGTGGCGGAAGCTCACCTGCTCGAACACGAGGCGCTCCCGGAACGCGTCGAGCGCCACGGCCCCCGGCCGGTCGGCGATCGCCGGCGGCTGGTCGAGGATCTCGAAGACGCGCTCGACCGACGAGGTCGACTGCTGCACGGTATTGACGATCCGCGAGAGCTGCCGCACCGGGCCGTACAGGAGCGCCACCGCCGCGGTGAACGAGAAGAAATCGCCGGGCGTCATCGTGCCGGAGATGACCTGCTGGCCGCCGTACCAGAGGGCGCCCATGATGCCCAGGGCGGCCAGCACCTCCATGAGCGGATCGGTCAATTCGTCGGTGCGGTGGTCCTTGAGGGCGAGCGAGAGGAGCCCGCGGTTGACATGATCGAAGCGCTCGACCTCGTGCGCCTCGCGCCCGAAGGCCTTGACGATCTTGGTGCCCGAGAAGACCTCGTGCAGCAGCACGTTCAGCTCGGCGATCTTCTGCTGCGACCGCCGGTTGATGCGGTAGAGCCGCCGGCCGATCGCTCGCACCGCCACGCCGACGAAGGGGAAGACCACCAGCGCGATCACGGCGAGCCGCCAGTCGCGCACGAACATGACGGTCGTGAGGGCGACGACCATCACCGATTGGCGGATGGTCATCACCAGCACCGTCGAGGACAGGCGCGCCAGGCGGTTCACGTCGGTCACGACCCGGGACATCAGCTCGGCCGTGTGCCGGCTGGTGAAGAACGACAGCGACATCTGCTGCAGGTGGGCGTAGAGGTCGCGGCGCAGGCGCGCGATCACGCGCTCGCCGACCGCGGCCATCAGGTAGGACTGGCCGTAGCGGGCCACGCCCTTGGCGACGTAGGCGGCGAAGAACAGGAGCGGGATGAGCTTCAGCATCGTCGCGTCCCGCCGGATGAACACGTCGTCCATGGCCGGCTTCACGAGCCAGGCGATCGCGCCCTCCATCGCGGCCACCACGATCGCGAGCACGGTGCCCACGACCAGCGCCGGCGCGTGGGGCCGGAGATAGCCGAGCAGGCGCCGGTAGAGGTCGGCCCGGATCACGCCGGCCCCGCCTCGACCAGGCGCCGGTAGAGCGCCTCGGTCGCGTCGAGCTTGGCGCGGAGCGAGAAGTGCGCGTCGACGCGCTTGCAGCCGGCGCGCGCCATCGTCTGGGCCCACGTCGGGTTGTCGATCACGCGGCGGAGGGCCTGCGCCAGCGCCTCCGGATCTCGCGGGGGCACGAGCAGGCCGGTCTCGCCCTCGATCACCAGCTCGGGCATGCCGGCCAGATCGGTGGCGACCACCGGGCGCTCGCAGGCCAGCGCCTCGCGGATCGAGCCGGTGAGCCCGGCGCCGGCATACGAGGCGTCGACGACCACGTCCGAGGCGGTCAGGATCTGCGGGATGTCCTCGCGATGGCCGAGCACCAGCACGCGGCCGTCGA
>JACXTT010012972.1_pt1 | contig 11017 bp, 7 predicted proteins | sample 9270951 | NCBI WGS metagenome assembly JACXTT01 (sample SAMN15532306, study PRJNA645909) | rock metagenome | isolation source: weathered quartz diorite | place: Puerto Rico | collected 2017-06-21 | reverse complement strand
TCACGGCGCCCATTACCTTGCCCACGCCGCCCGAGGCCGAGGCGCCGCCGATGAAGCAGGCGGCAATCACGTCCAGCTCGAAGCCGGTGCCGGCCTTGGGGGTGGCCGTGTTGAGGCGGGCGGCGAAGATGAGGCCGGCCAGGGCGGCCAGCACGCCCATGTTCACGAAGGTATAAAACGTCACCCGTTCGGTCTTGATGCCGGACAGCTTGCTGGCCTTTTCATTACCGCCGACGGCGTAGACGCGGCGGCCGATCACGGTGCGGCTCGAGACAAAGGTGTAGAGCACGATCAGCAGGGCCATCACGATCAGTACGTTCGGCATGCCCCGGTAAGTGGCCATGAGGTAGCTGAAGTAGACGATCACGGCGGCCAGCACGACGTTCTTGCCGAGGAAGACGGCGATGGGCTCGTCGGCCATGCCGTTTTTCGTCTGCTTGGCGCGGGCGCGGACATTAACGTAGAGGAAGGCGCAGACCAGCACCACGCCTACCAGCAGGGATGTCAGGCGCAGGTCGCCGGCGGCGATGGGGTCGGGAATGAAGCCGGAACTGAGGCGCTGGAAGCCGGCCGGGAAGGGCCCCACCGACTGGCCCTGCAGCAGGGCCAGCGTGAGACCCTTGAACACCAGCATGCCGGCCAGGGTGACGATGAAGGAGGGGATCTTGAAGAAGGCGACAAAATACCCCTGGGCGCCGCCGATCACGGCCCCGGCCAGCAGGCAGACCAGGCCGGCGGCAATAAAATTCATGTCGTAATTGACGATCAATACGGCGGCCAGGGCGCCGATGAAGCCCACCACCGAGCCCACCGACAGGTCGATGTGGCCGGCCACGATGACCATCAGCATGCCCAGCGCCATGATGACGACGTAGCTGTTCTGCAGAATGAGGTTGGTGAGGTTGAGCGGCTGCATCAGGGTGCCGTCGGTCATGAACTGGAAGAAGCCCATGATGACGACCAGCGAGAGCAGCATGCCGTAGTCGCGCAGGTGATGCTTGATGAAGCTGGCCTTGTGCTCATTCGCAGGGGCGGCGGTTGGCGTCGGCGGCAGCGCCACCTGGTCCAGGGTGGCCCCGGTGTCGATCTGATTACCCATATTGTTGTTCTCCATTCTTGACGATAGACCGCATGATTTTTTCCTGGGTGGCCTCAAGCGCCGTGAACTGGCCCACCCAGCGGCCCTCGTTCATGACATAAATGCGGTCGCACATGCCCAGCAATTCCGGCATTTCCGAGGAAATCATGAGGATGGCTTTGCCCTCTGCCGCCAGGTCGTTGATGATGCTGTAGATTTCGTATTTGGCGCCCACGTCGATACCGCGGCTCGGCTCATCGAGGATGAGCAAATCGGGGCTGGAAAACAGCCATTTGGCCAGCACCACTTTTTGCTGGTTGCCGCCGGACAGATTGACCACTTTTTGCAGCACGCTGGAGCAGCGGATTTTCAGGCGGTGCTTGAAATCCTTGGCCACCGCCGCCTCGCGCAATTCGTCGATCACCAGCTTGCTGGACACCCCCGGCAAATTGGCCAGGCTGATGTTTTTCTTGATGTCTTCTTCCAGCACCAGGCCCAGCGCCTTGCGGTCTTCGGTCACATAAGCGATGCCGTGGCGGATTGCCTTCTGCACGCTGCCGACATCGATTTCCTGGCCGTGCTTGAAAACCTTGCCGCTGATCTTGCGGCCGTAGGACCGGCCGAAAAGACTCATCGCCAGTTCGGTGCGGCCCGCGCCCATCAGGCCCGCAATGCCCACCACCTCGCCTTTGCGGATGGTCAGATCGATGCCCTTGATGACTTCGCGTTCGGCGTGCTCAGGATGAAACACATGCCAGTCGCGCACCTCGAACAAGGTCTCGCCGATGGCGGGCGTGCGGGGCGGATAACGGTCGGCCATTTCACGGCCCACCATATTGGCAATGATGCGGTCTTCGCTGATGTGCTGCGCGTGGCAATCGAAGGATTCGACGGTATTGCCATCGCGCAGGACCGTGATCGCATCGGCCACCTTGGAAATTTCATTGAGCTTGTGCGAGATAAGAATCGAGGCGATCCCTTGCGCTTTCAAACCCAGCAGCAAGTTGAGCAGGGCATCGCTGTCGCTTTCATTCAGGCTGGCGGTGGGTTCGTCGAGAATTAAAAGTTTGACTTCTTTCGACAGGGCCTTGGCGATTTCCACCAGCTGCTGCTTGCCCACGCCCAGTTTGCTGACGATGGTGTCGGGCGATTCGTTCAAGCCCACCTTGCGCAGCAGCTCGCGGGTTTTCGCGTAAGCCTGCTGCCAGTCGATGATGCCGTTCTTGCCCTGCTCATTACCGAGAAAGATATTTTCGGCGATCGACAGCAAGGGCACCAGGGCCAGTTCCTGGTGAATGATGATGATGCCGGCCGCTTCGCTGTCGCCGATATCGCGGAAGCGGCGCTCCTCGCCCTGGTAGATGATTTCGCCCGAATAACTGCCGTGCGGGTAGACCCCGCTCAGCACCTTCATCAGGGTCGATTTGCCGGCCCCGTTTTCGCCCACGATGGCGTGAATCTGTGCGCTGCTTACCTGTAAATTGACTTTGTCGAGCGCAAGCACGCCCGGAAAAGTCTTCCTGATCCCGCGCATTTCCAGGATGGTGTTGGACATGTGAACCTCGTCAATCTCCTGCCGTTATCATGAATCACGAACAAAGGCCGACCCGGGACCAGCGGCGGGTCGGCGCCATTACCATTACTTGAACTGCGATTCCTTGTAATAGCCGCTGTCCGTGACCAGCACTTTTTTCCAGTTCGAGATATCGACGCTGACGGGTTTCAAGAGATAGGAGGGAACGATTTTCACGCCGTTGTTGTAGGTCTTGGTGTCGTTCACGGGCACGGGTTTACCCGTCATCATGGCATCGACCATATCGGCCGTGACCTTGGCCAGTTCGCGGGTGTCCTTGAAAATGGTGGCGCGCTGCTCGCCGCGCAGGATCGATTTGACGGAAGCGACTTCCGCATCCTGGCCCGTCACCACCGGCATCGGCAGTTTCGGCGTGCCGTAACCGACACCCTTCAGCGAGGACAAAATCCCGATCGACAGGCCGTCATAGGGCGACAGCACGGCATCGACGTGGGCGGTGCCGTAATTGGCGCTCAGGAGGTTGTCCATGCGCGACTGGGCGACGGCGCCGTCCCAGCGCAGGGTGGCCACTTTGTCCATGCCCATCTGCTTGCTGCGCACCACCAGCTTGCCCTTGTCGATATACGGCTTCAGGACCGACATGGCGCCGTTATAAAAGAAGAAGGCGTTGTTGTCGTCGCCCGAGCCGCCGAATAGTTCAATATTGAAGGGGCCTTTGCCGGACTTGAGGCCCAGCGCGTTTTCAATATACGAGCCTTGCAACACGCCCACCTGGAAGTTATCGAAGGTGGCGTAGTAATCGACGTTTTTCGAATTGCGGATCAGGCGGTCGTAGGAAATGACCTTGATGCCCTTGTCGTGGGCTTTTTGCAGCACGTCCGACAGGGTGGTGCCGTCGATGGCGGCAATCACCAGCACCTTGACGCCTTTGGTGACCATGTTTTCGATCTGGGCCAGCTGGTTCGGGATGTCGTCGTCCGCGTATTGCAGGTCCGGCTTGTAACCCTTTTCCTTGAATACCTTGACCATGTTATTGCCGTCGTCGATCCAGCGGGCCGATGCCTTGGTCGGCATCGAGATGCCGATCTGGCCCTTGTCCTGGGCCAGGGCCGCGGCGCTGAGGCCCAGCGCGCCAACGCTGGCGAGGGTGACGAACAATGTCTTCAATTTCATGCTGTGTCTCCAGATTGTTGTTTGAGTTTTGGAACCGGCAATCGCCAGGGTCGCCATGCTGGTCGAGTCCACGGATGGTGCGCGACGGGCATGCTGTTGGCAATAGTAAAGTGACTACAGATATCTATCTAATTACATTTAATTGGAGATCGATATTCAAAACGGTATCAATACGGTCCCCCGCGCGGAAAGCGCAACATTATGCGGGTGCTAATGGGCGTTTCCCAAGCGCGTCGCATAAGATTTCCGTACCGATACGAAAATCCGTATCGATCGTTCAAAAAAATTGATTAGAAAGATATCGAACGCGCCTTTAGTATTCCTCAACAATTTCAAAAAGAATCACGAGGAAGCAGGATGGAAGACAAGAAAAAGCCCGCTCTGCGTTCGGCGCAATGGTTCGGCAGCCAGGACAAAAACGGCTTCATGTACCGCAGCTGGATGAAGAACCAGGGCATTCCCGATCACGAGTTCGATGGCCGCCCCATCATTGGCATTTGCAACACCTGGTCCGAGCTGACGCCCTGCAACGCCCACTTCCGCAAGATCGCCGAGCACGTCAAAAGGGGCATCCTGGAGGCGGGCGGTTTTCCCCTCGAGTTTCCCGTGTTCTCCAGCGGCGAATCGAATCTGCGGCCCACCGCCATGCTGACCCGCAATCTCGCCAGCATGGACGTGGAAGAATCGATCCGCGGCAATCCAATGGACGGGGTGGTGCTGCTGGTCGGCTGCGACAAGACCACACCGGCTTTGTTGATGGGTGCGGCCAGCTGCGACATTCCCACCATTGTCGTCAGCGGCGGTCCCATGCTCAACGGCAAACACGAAGGCAAGGACATCGGCTCCGGCACCGCCGTGTGGCAATTGCACGAGCAGGTCAAGGCAGGCGAAATCACCCTGCACCAGTTCATGTCGGCCGAGTCCGGCATGTCGCGCTCGGCCGGCACCTGCAACACCATGGGCACGGCCTCGACCATGGCCTGCATGGCCGAAGCGCTGGGCACGGCCCTGCCGCACAATGCCGCCATTCCCGCCGTCGATGCGCGCCGCTACGTACTCGCCCATATGTCGGGCATCCGCATCGTCGAGATGGTGCGGGAAGACTTGCGTCTCTCGAAAGTGCTGACCCGCGCCGCGTTTGAAAACGCCATCCGCGTCAACGCCGCCATCGGCGGCTCCACCAATGCCGTGATCCACCTGAAGGCGATCGCGGGCCGCATCGGCGTGGACCTGGAACTGGAAGACTGGACCACCCTGGGCCGGGGCACCCCCACCATCGTCGACCTGCTGCCCTCGGGGCGCTACCTGATGGAAGAGTTTTATTACGCCGGCGGCTTGCCGGCCGTGCTGCGCCGCATGGGCGAAGCGGGCTTGCTGCCCCATCCGGATGCGCTGACCGTGAACGGGCACAGCCTGTGGGACAACAACCGCGAGGCGCCCATCTACAACGACGAAGTGATCCGCCCGCTCGACCAGCCCCTGATTGAAGACGGCGGCATCTGCATCCTGCGCGGCAACCTGGCGCCCCGCGGCGCCGTGCTGAAACCGTCGGCTGCCACGCCGGAACTGATGCGCCACCGGGGCCGCGCCGTTGTGTTCGAGGATTTCGACGACTACAAGGCGCGCATCGGCGACGATGCGCTGGAGGTGGACGCCAGCTCGATCCTGGTGATGAAAAATTGCGGCCCCAAAGGCTACCCCGGCATGGCCGAGGTCGGCAATATGGGTCTGCCGCCCAAGCTGCTGGCGCAGGGCGTCAAGGACATGGTGCGCATTTCCGATGCCCGCATGAGCGGCACCGCCTACGGCACCGTGGTGCTGCACGTGGCGCCGGAAGCGATGGCCGGCGGCCCGCTCGGCATCGTGCAGAACGGGGACTGGATCGCCCTCGATTGCCATGCCGGCACGCTCGACCTGGAAGTGGCGCCCGACGTCATCGCCGCGCGCCTGGCCCGGCGCGCCAGCCAGGCCCCCATTGCCCGCAGCGGCTACCAGCAGCTGTATCTGGACCACGTGCTGCAGGCCGATGAAGGCTGCGATTTCGATTTCCTGGTGGGACAGCGCGGCGCGACCGTGCCCCGCCACTCGCATTGATCCTATAAAACCGCTGGAGACACCATGTTACTCATCCAATTCAAGGACAGCCAGGCGCAGCGCCGCGTCGGCCTTTACGATGCCGCCGATCACGCCCTGCGCATCGTGCAGGGTTTTGCCACCACCTACGCGCTGGCCCAGGCCGCCATCGAGCAGGGCGCACCGATCGAATCGCTGGTGCTTGGCGCACTGGGCGAAGAGCGTGTGTCCTACGACGACCTGGCCGCGGCGGGACGCCTGCTGGCGCCGCTCGACCACGTCGACGATGCCCACTGTTTTGTTACCGGCACGGGCCTGACCCACCTGGGCAGCGCCGACACGCGCGACTCGATGCACCAGAAAATCGGCGGCGCCGTCGAATCCCTGTCCGACAGCATGAAGATGTTCCGCCTCGGCGTCGAAGGGGGCAAGCCCGCCGCCGGCGCCGTCGGCGTCGCGCCCGAATGGTTTTACAAGGGCGACGGCTCGATCGTGCGAGCTGGCGAAACGCCGCTGGCGATGCCGGCCTTTTCCAAGGACGGCGGCGAAGAACCGGAAATCGCGGGCCTCTACCTGATCGCCAAGGATGGCCAGCCGCACCGGGTCGGTTTTGCGCTCGGCAACGAGTTCTCCGATCACGTGCTGGAACGTGAAAACTATTTATATCTCGCCCACTCCAAGCTGCGCGCCTGCGCCGTGGGGCCGGCCCTGCTGGTAGGAGAGCTGCCCGCCCACATCGCCGGCAGCTCGCGGGTGCGCGCGGCCGATGGCACGGTACGCTGGGAAAAACCGTTTGTGAGCGGCGAAGACAATATGTCGCACACGGTGGGCAACCTGGAGCACCACCATTTCAAATATGCCCTGTTCCGCCGGCCGGGGGACGTGCACATCCACTTCTTCGGCACGGCGACGCTCAGCTTTGCGGACGGCATCATGGTGGCACCGGGCGAGCGCTTTGAAATCGACGTGGCCGCCTTCGGCCCGCCGCTGCGCAACACCCTGGCCGTGATCGATGCGGAAGCGGCGCCCGTCAAGGTGCACACGCTGTGACGCCCGCCATCACCGCTATTTCCGGCGACGCCCTGATCGGCGGGCGCGCCGTGCGTGGCGCCGGCGCGGCCTTCCACGCCCACGCCGCCGCCACCGGCGCAGCCTTGCCGCTGGCCTTTCACGGGGCGTCCGCAGAGCAGGTGGCGCTGGCCTGCGAACTGGCCGGCGCCGCCTTCGACGCGTTCCGTACGACTGGGGACAAGCTGCGCGCCGATTTCCTCGACGCCATCGGCGCACAGATTTTAGCGCTGGGCGACACCCTGGTCGAACGGGCCATGCTGGAGACGGGCTTGCCGCGGCCCCGCATCGAAGGCGAGCGGGCCCGCACCATCGGCCAGCTGGGCATGTTTGCCAGGCTGCTGCGCGAAGGATCCTGGCGCCAGGTTGCCATCGACAGCGCCTTGCCCGAGCGCACGCCGCCGCGGCCGGACCTGCGCATGGCGCTGATTGGCCTGGGTCCTGTCGCCGTCTTTGGCGCGAGCAATTTCCCGTTGGCCTTTTCGGTGGCGGGCGGCGACACCGCCTCCGCGCTGGCGGCCGGCTGTCCCGTCGTGGTCAAGGGTCACGCGGCCCACCCCGGCACGTCCGAACTGGTGGGCCGGGCGATTGCCGAAGCGGTGCGCGCCTGCGCCATGCCGGCCGGCGTGTTTGCCCTGCTGCCCGGCGCGGACAATGCCGTCGGCGAAGCGCTGGTGCGCCATCCCGCCATCGCCGCCGTCGGTTTCACGGGTTCGCGCCAGGGCGGCCTGGCCTTGCTGCGCATCGCCCAGGCCCGGCCCGTGCCGATTCCCGTCTACGCCGAAATGAGCGCGATCAATCCCGTGTTCCTGCTGCCGGGCGCCCTGCGCCAGCGGGGCGACAGCATCGCCACTGCTTTTGCCACTTCGCTGACGATGGGCGTGGGTCAGCTGTGCACCAATCCTGGTCTCGTGCTGGGCCTGGCTGGCGCCGAATTCGAGCGTTTTGCCAGCCAGGCGGGCGCCGCGGTGGCAGCCGCTCCCGCCGCCCCGATGCTGACGGCGTCGATCGCTGCGGCCTACGCAAATGGCGTGAAAAAATTGACTGCCCACGGCGGCGTGGATGCGCTCACGGGCAGCGAGGTGGCGCCGGGCCGGCCCGCCCTGTTCATGACCACGGCGCATGACTTTTTAAGCGATGCGTCCCTGTCGAATGAAGTGTTCGGACCCGCCGCCCTGCTGGTTGCCTGCGTCAACCTGGCCCAGCTGCGCCAGGTGGCTGAGCACCTGGAAGGGCAGTTGACGGCCACCCTGCAGCTGGACGAACACAGCGAGGAAGACCTCGCCTGCGCCCGCGCCCTGTTGCCGATCCTGGAGCGCAAGGTGGGCCGGGTGCTGGCCAACGGCTTTCCCACCGGCGTGGAAGTGGCGCCGGCGATGGTGCACGGCGGTCCTTTCCCCGCCACCACGGACGGGCGCAGCACCTCGGTGGGCACCACCGCCATCTACCGTTTTACCCGCCCGGTGGCCTATCAAAACATGCCGCAGGCTTTGCTGGCGAGCGCTTTGCGCGACAATGAGGGCAGTACTGATGAGGCCGCTTGGCGCCTGCGCGACGGGGTGTTCGGGCGAGCTTGAACCAGAAATCACAACAACAAGAACAAGGAGCACATATGAGCAAGGCAGCAGGTCTGGCGACTTTCGCCAGCTTGAAGGGCAAACGGGTCTTCGTCACGGGCGGGGGCAGCGGCATCGGCGCGGCCATCGTGCAGGCGTTTGCCCGGCAGGGCGCCTCGGTCGCCTTTGTCGACATTGCCCGCGAAGAGAGCGAAAAACTGGTCGAGACGATTGCGGCGGCCGGCTGGCCCGCGCCCCAGTTCCGCCACTGCGACATCACCGACATCGCCGCCTTGCAAGCGGTGATGGCGGCGCTGGCGGAGCAGGGCGGCGACTTCGATGTGCTGGTCAACAACGCCGCCAACGACCAGCGCCACAAATTTGAAGACGTCACGGTCGATTACTGGAACGAGCGCATCGCCATCAACCAGCGGCCCATGTTTTTCAGCTGTCAGTCTGTGCTGGCCGGCATGAAGCGCAAGGGTGGCGGGTCCATCATCAATTTGAGTTCGATTTCCTGGCACATCAAGGGCGCCGGCTATCCCGCCTATGCCACGGCCAAGGCTGCTGTCATCGGTCTGACCCGGGGCCTGGCGCGCGAACTGGGCGCCTACAAGATCCGCGTCAACACCGTCACGCCCGGCTGGGTGATGACCCAGCGCCAGCTGGACCTGTGGGTCAATCCGGAAGCGGAAATCGAGATCGACCGCAACCAGTGCCTGCCCGACCGCCTGATGCCGGATCACATCGCCAGCATGGTGCTGTTCCTGGCCGCCGATGACGGCGCCATGTGCACGGCCCAGGAGTTCGTCGTCGATGCAGGCTGGAGCTGATTCCGCTTGACCCGGGCGCCACGGGGCGCGCACCACCACGAAAAAAATCCAGGCCTTCACTGTGCCGGGGACCCGTGCAGCCCAAATACATATGCAGTGCCAAAAGAATTTGAGTCGGGGACTCAAACAAGCGGTGCCCTCACCGCACATTTACCAATAAAACTCAGGAGACAAGCAATGCAAGGTATTCTCAAGAAATTGCCAGCAGCGATAACCATGGCCCTCGTGGTTGGCAGCGCCGGCGCGGGCACCGGTCCGGGCAACGACAGCGAAGGCTTCCACGGCTACGCCCGTGTCGGCGTGGGCACCAGTTCCACCCATGGTCCGCAAAGCTGCTACGGCCTCGGCGGCAACACCATGAAATACCGGCTCGGCAACGAGTGCGATGCCTACCTGGAAGGCGGCTACACCCACGACTTCACCAAGATCGACGGCGTGACCTGGACCGGCACCTTCTGGGCCAATGCCTACAGCTCCGGCTCCGACTTCGGCGATGCCAAGCTGGCCGTGGCCAAGGCCTATGTGGAAGCGAAGGGCCTCGATTTCCTCAACGGCGGCACGGCCTGGATCGGCAAGCGCTTCTATGTGCGTCCCGACATCCACATGCTGGACCTGCAGTACATCAACTTGAACGGCACCGGCGCCGGCATCGACCAGGTCAAGCTGGGCCCGGGCCACTTCAGCTACGCCTTCTTCAAGGACAACGACATCAACATCCTGGATCCCCGCACGGGCGCCGTGGTGGGCACCACCGCAGCCATCCGCCAGAACTTCGTCTACCAGGATATTCCCGTCAACACGGATGGCACCATCGACCTGGTCAGCACCATCATCACGGCCCAGGGCCGCAATGACAGCCTGGGCGGGGGCGAGCGCCACAACGGCTGGCAAGTGTCCGCCTTCCACAAGCAGGACAAGGTGATGGGCAAGGGCGGCAACACCTTCGGCGTGCAATACGGCGTCGGCCCCGGTACCGGCATCGGGGTGGGCAACGACCGCATCGGCGCTTCCGGCAGCACCCTGCTGGGTTCGGACGTCAAGCGCGCCCGCGTGTTCAACGATCTGTGGATCCAGCCTACCGACAAGTTCGGCATGGAAATGGTCGCCCTGGCCCAGCGCGACGAATCCGACGCCGGCGGCGCCTCCACCTGGACCACGCTCGGCGTGCGTCCCGTGTTCGGCATCACGCGCCATTTCAAGATCCAGTTCGAACTGGGCACCGACCGCGTCACCTCGCCCACCGGCGGTCCAGCCCAGCGCCTGACCAAGTTCACCTTCGCCCCCACCATCTCGGCCGGCCCCGGCCTGTTCGACCGCCCCGAGCTGCGCGCCTTCATCACCTACGGCAAGTGGAACGATGCGGCGACGGCCTCCGTCAATGCGGCCAACAACTCCGGGCCGGTGTACAACAACCGCACCAGTGGCGCGTCGGCGGGGTTTCAGGTCGAGACCTGGTTTTAACAGTATTGTCTTGTTGTCCCTTTTGCCCTCCTGCGTGGAGGGCTTTTTTGTGGCGCTTTCATCGTTTGATGTTGAAAACTCCCAGCGCCGCTCTCAGCAAGCCCTCCGCCGAGTCGATCCGCCGCAGGTCGATTGCCCATCGCCAACCCAGATAATTCTCCAGATAGTTGGTGGCGACCCCATTAAAATGCCGCAGCCAGTTTTTAAAGCGGCTGTGATAGGCGTTCACGTTCTGGATGTG
>JACXTT010012971.1_pt1 | contig 11021 bp, 12 predicted proteins | sample 9270951 | NCBI WGS metagenome assembly JACXTT01 (sample SAMN15532306, study PRJNA645909) | rock metagenome | isolation source: weathered quartz diorite | place: Puerto Rico | collected 2017-06-21 | reverse complement strand
AAAATACTGAGCAAATAGTGTGTGGGGTAACATAATCCTGAATTTTTCTTGTGAGTTTCGTTTGTCTCAGATCGAAAAGGGGTGTGAAGCCCTTTGCCTCAAGGCAGGTCAAGCAGACATCGCCAGAGCAAGAAAGCTGGTTTTTTGAATCTCTACGGGATACATTCCCCGAAGCTTGCTTCGTTTTTGGTTAATGTGGTGGACCCGATGCCTCGCAGCTTGCTGCGAGGTTCTTCACTCAGTAGAATCCGTTTCTCAGACAGTGTTCGAGACACAGTGCTGACAGCATCATCACATTAGCTGTTAGCCATCAGTCTCTGTGCTCTGCCCTCTGGCGGATACTTGACAGCTAAGGAAAACTACCTGGTATGATAATAAAACTTGCCTCACCAGACGCTGTGCGACGAGGCAGTAGGGAAAACCCATTGGCCGCAGCGAACATCTGCAACAGATCTCACTCAATCCCTCCCTGCTGGCTTGTAGAGAGTGTAGGGGTGGGCGGAAGGGATACACGTGTCATTGACTGATCCGGAGGCAGAGCCTCCTCATAATAACGCCGACGCAACAAACCAAATTGTCTCTGCTCCGCCGACCTGGTGGGAACGGCTGCGTACGTTTTTGATCGGCAAAGCCAAGGACCCACTGGCGCCGGATGTGTTTCACCACGTCTCCCTGGTGGCTTTCCTTGCCTGGGTGGGGCTGGGGGCTGACGGTCTCTCCTCATCCTGTTACGGCCCTGAAGAGGCGTTCCTAGCGCTCGGTTCCCATACCTTCCTGGCTCTCGTTTTGGCCTTGCTAATGGCCATAACCGTCTTCGTGATCTCTGCTAGTTATTCACAAATCATCGAACTCTTTCCAACTGGAGGTGGCGGCTATTTGGTCGCCACCAAACTCCTCGGCCGTTATCCCGGTCTGGTGGCAGGGAGTGCGCTGCTAGTGGACTACGTACTCACCATTACTATCTCCATTGCCAGCGGCGCCGACGCGGTCTTCAGCTTTCTGCCGCTGGCCTATCAACCCTATAAACTCGGGGTGGCGGCGCTGGCGGTCGGACTCTTGATTGTGCTCAACCTGCGCGGAGTGAAAGAGTCGGTGACAGTGCTGGTGCCCATCTTTTTGGTGTTCCTGCTGACCCATGTCGCCGTGATCGTCTACGGCATTGTGATCCATCTCGATACCGCGTCCACGGTCATTGCGAACTCCTTTCATGAATCGCAGATGAGTCTGCAAGAACTGGGAGTGGTGGGGATGGGGCTGATGCTCTTGCGCGCCTACAGCTTGGGTGGTGGTACCTACACCGGGATTGAAGCGGTGAGCAATGGTCTACCCATTCTGCGTGAGCCGCGGGTCGAGACCGGCAAGCGCACGATGATCTACATGGCGACGTCCTTAGCGTTCACCGCCAGCGGCCTTCTGCTCGCGTATCTCCTCGCCCAAGTTGAGGCGCAGGCAGGCAAGACGCTCAATGCTTCCCTCATTACATCGTTGGTGCGAGGCTGGGATCTAGGCGGGGTCCCTTTGGGGACGGCATTTTTCCTTGTCACCCTGTTGTCCGAGGGCGCAATCCTCTTTGTCGCGGCCCAGACGGGCTTTCTCGACGGACCGCGAGTGCTAGCGAACATGGCGCTCGACTCCTGGGTGCCGCGCCGGTTTTACCAATTGAGCGAGCGACTCGTCACGCACGATGGAGTACTGCTCATGGGGGGAGCGGCGCTGGCGTTGTTGTTTGCCACCGAGGGGGACGTTCATGTTCTGGTGGTGCTGTACAGCATTAACGTGTTCTTGACCTTCTCGCTCTCGCAATTGGGCATGTCCCGGCACTGGTGGCAGGCGCGCGAGCGCGATCCAGCGTGGCGCAAGCATCTCTTCATTAACGGCACTGGCTTAATACTCACCTCGGGCATTCTGATCGCGACCGTCTCTCTCAAATTCAGATCCGGTGGCTGGGTAACCGTGGTGCTCACCTCGGCGGTGGTCGGGCTCTGTCTCTATATCAACTACCATTACCGCGAAGCAGAACGAGCCTTGCACCAGCTTGACGAGGTCTTGCTAGAACTCCCTCCTCCGGATGAGTTGCCGGTAGTGCCTGCTCGTGACACCAAAGCTCCTACTGCGGTGTTTTTTGTCAATGGCTTCAATGGCTTGGGAATTCACTCAGTGCTGGCCATACCTCGCTTGTTTGGCACTCATTTCAAAAACTTCGTATTTGTGTCGGTGGGGGTGATCGACTCCAACCGGTTTAAGGGGCGCGAAGAGATCGATAACTTGCGCCGCCAGACCGAGGAGAATCTGGAGCGATACGTGAATTTCGTCAAACGCCAGGGCGCCTATGCAGAGTATTGGTATGCGCTCGGGACCGACCCGATTGACGAGCTAGAACGGCTGGCGCACGAAGTGGCGCAACGTTTTCCCCGGACGGTGTTCTTTGCCGGGAAACTGGTCTTCGAGCAGGAGGGGTTCTGGCACAAGGTGTTACACAACCAAGCCGCCTTCACCCTGCAGCGACGTTTACAGTTCGCCGGTCTGCAAATGATGGTGTTGCCAATCAGGGCGATGCCGGCCAGAGAAACACCACTTTCGCTGAGAGCTAAAGCTCCAGCCTAATCCTACGAAGATGGCTGAAGCCACCCCGGAGCCACTTTGTTCGCCTTTCTTGAGGCCGGTTGACCGGGCTTTGTCCTTTGACCCGACGATTTATCCTAAAGTTTTACGCAAGTCTGGGTGAACATAAATCCATTCGTTCTGAGCGTAGCCGCGTGAGTGGCGGAGTCGAAGAACAAGGGCAGCACGTGGCCTTCGACTTCGCTGACGCTACGCTCAGGCTGAACGGAGAGGGCTTTTCCTGGCCTCACTGAGATGTGTAGAAACCAATGGATTTATCGGCGGGCGGCCAGGACTTCTCCGATCAATGACCTCGGTTCACCTCTTTCTATCTCGCCGACATGCCGCCATCGACCATGTAGACGCCACCGGTGCAGTAGCGGCTCTCGTCGCTGGCCAGAAATAGCATCACTTGAGCGACCTCTTCCGGGGAACCGTAGCGTTGTAGCGGAACAGTGGCGGCAATGCGCTGTTTGGCTTGTTCCACTGATCCGGGAGCGAAGCCTTCTTCCCCATCTAACTGTCCCATTGCTTGCCTCCTAAATCAGATCGCAAGAGATCGGCACCTCATGACTGTCACCCTGAGCGGAGCGAAGGGTCTCAGAGTCAGATGCTTCGCTGCGCTCAGCATGACACTCCTGAGGTTCCACATCGTAAAGTGTACCAATGTGGTGTGGTTCGATTTAAGGCTCTTGCTCTCAGCGCGCCACGCGCGGGACGATCATCTTTTGCTCGACAAACTTGCCGCGCTCGATAATCACCTCGTTGTCGAGGGTGACCGTGCACTCACGCATCGGCACGTCGTAATGACCCAGCGTGTTGCGCTTCCCTCCACCTTGGGTGTTGGGGCCAGTCGAGAACAGGAAATTCCCCGGAAAGGTCCGCGCTGCCGCACGACTCCGCTCCGGTGCGTCGCCATGGAGCGCGATGCCGTGCCACAGGGCCTGCGGATTCAGGCCCCAACCCAGGTGAGAGACCGCGTAGGGGTCCCGGTCGTCCGCATGTCGTTTGTTGTCCGCCAACCAGTCGGCCATGAGTTTGGCATCCAAGCCGCCCTCGATGTTAGTGATAAAGCCATCGCGGATCTCTAGCCGTACCGCATCCTGCACGTAGCGGCAGTAAGGTAGGATGACGATGTCACCCGGCTGCAACACCACCGTGCCGTTCGCCGATCCCTCGTTGGGGAAGGTGTGCACATGGCCTGCGCCCCAATGATCAAAATGTCCCGGCTCATCGGCAAATCCGTACTGGCTCATCACTGGATATTCGCCGCAGCGATAACGCAGGTCGGTGCCGGCAGCACTGAGAATCCTCGCCTCCCGTGTCCGTTCCAGCCGCCGATGGGCATGTAATACTGCCTCTTTGAGGCCCGGCGGCGCCATCAATTGTTCCAACTCATCCGGCCCGTCGATAATCATCAACATCCGCGTGCCGCCGTTGAGCACCTCTTTCAGCCAGCCGGTGAAAAGCGGCACGTGAAAGCACACCACCAAGTCGGCGGCCTTGACTGCTTCGAGCGTGCCCTTGCACTTGCCCACAGTCGCCACGCCCACTTTGGTCCAGGACGGGATCGCATTGACGCACATCTCATACGCATCCGCGCCCAGTTCGTCCGCTGCCGCGAACGACGCTTCGACATATTCCCGTCGGGTGGAGAGATCAGTCAGCAGCACGAGCGTCTCTCCCGGCCGCACCTGACTCAAGGCGAACTCTTTGCGGTACAGCAGTCCTAACTTTGCCGGATTGACTTCTTGCGCCCGGATCCCAGCTTGCATCGCCATACGTGCAACTCCTTGTCTCAGTTGCTTGTAGTCAGCTCAGGGTTCTTCCGCCAAGCGAAGGTGCTTTACTCCGCAAGCACCGCGTCGGCTTCGATTTCGATGAGCAGATCAGGGTGAATCAGACGGGCAATCTGGACCAGCGTGGAAGCGGGCCGGACGCTACCGAAGAATTCAACGTGCGCTTTGCCAATGGCGTCGGTGTGCGCCAGGTTGGTAGCGAACATGCGCGTGCGTACGACGTCTTTGAGGGAAGCGCCGGCCTGCTGCAAGGCTTTCTCAATCGTGCGCAGCGTCGCGACGGTCTGGACATAGGGATCGCCAACACCGGTGATCGTGCCGTCCGGCTGGATGGCGGTGCTGCCGGCAACGAAGACCATACTGCCGATCTTCACTGCGCGTGAGTATCCGAAGGTCGATTCATATGGACCACCAGAGGAAATGTTCGTGCGTGTCGCCATGGCGGATCTCCCTATTCTCTGGGCGATGGCGGTCTTTACTCTAAAACGTGAAACGTAACGAGTAACGGGGCAATGTCTGTCTCACGTTTTACGCTTTACGGTTTACGCTCTTCCACCTTTCGCGGCGCGCGGCTGACGATCACCTCGTCGATCAGTCCATACTCACGGGCTTCATGGCTGCTGAGAAAACGGTCCCGATCGGTATCTTGCTCAATGCGCGAGAGCGTTTTCCCCGTGTGTTGACTGAGGATCTGGTTCAGGTCTTCCCGCACCCGCAGCATCTCGCGCGCGTGGATGCCGATGTCACTCGCCTGACCTTCCACGCCGCCCCAGGGCTGATGAATCATGACACGCGCGTGGGGGAGGGCGTAGCGCTTGCCCTTGGCGCCGGCCGCCAGGAGCAGGGCGCCCATGCTGGCTGCCTGACCGACACACAAGGTGGACACATCCGGCCGGATGTATTGCATGGTGTCATAAATCGCCAGCCCCGCGGTCACCGAGCCGCCCGGCGAGTTGATGTAGAAATGGATATCTTTTTCGGGGTCCTCGGCTTCGAGAAAAAGGAACTGCGCGGCGATGAGCCCTGCCACCTCGTCCGTGACAGGGGAGCCGAGGATCACGATGCGATCTCTGAGCAAGCGGGAGAAGAGGTCGTAGGCCCGTTCCCCCATGCCCGTCTGTTCAACCACGGTGGGAATGATATTCATAGCAAGAAGAACATTATCCTAATCTGGCTGCTTTCGCCAGCAATGACGGTTTTCTTGACAAGCGAGACTGCGGCTTTCACAATATGCCAGCACCTAACCTGTACCAGAAAGACCGACGATGGACTTTGGCATTTGTGTCGCCTCCAAAATCGACGAGATCGGCTATATCACCCACGCGGAGAATCTTGGCTATTCCCACGCCTGGATGGCAGACAGCCAGATGATTTGGTCCGATTGCTATGCCGTGTTAGCTCTAGCGGCACAGCAAACGCGCAAAATCAAACTGGGCACCGGAGTTTCTATCACCGGCACGCGTTTGGCGCCGGTTACCGCCAACAGTATCGCCACCATCAACCGCCTGGCGCCAGGCCGCACCTTTCTGGGTATCGGCACGGGCAATACCGCCATGCGCTTGATGGGGCACAAACCGATGCGGCTGCGAGAGTTCGGCGACTATCTGCGCCTGCTGCGTGGACTGTTGCGCGGCGAAGAAGTGGACTTCACCTGGCAGGGACAGACGCTCCCTATCCGGTTTCTCATGCAAGAGCACAAGTTCATCGACGTGGAGCATCCCATTCCCATCTACGTTTCGGGCTTTGGGCCTAAAGCTCAGGCTCTAGCTGGGGAGTATGGCGATGGGCTGGTGTTGTCCATTCCTCCTGACCCGGGGTTTATGGATCGTGCCTTGAATCATGCCCGAGCCGGTGCGGCCCGGGCTGGGCGGCAAGGAGAGGATTTCTACACCTGCTCGCTGACGACCGCAGTGATGCTGGAGCCTGGAGAATCTTTGGCATCAGAGCGGGTGCTGCGTGAATGTGGGGCGTTTGTTATAGCTTCGGTGCATTATGCGTACGACAAAATCCGCCAGTTCGGCGGTGAACCGCCAGCCCATGTGCGCGGCATCTGGAAGGAGTATTGTGCCTTGGTCGAAGCGACGCCGGCGACTCATCGGCACATGCGCATCCACGCTGGCCATTGCACCTATTTGCTGCCGGAAGAAGCCAAGTTCGTGACTCCGGAGCTGATCAGGTCCACCTGCCTGACCGGAACGCCGGAGGAAATCATCGAGCAGATCCGGCGGCTCGAACAGGCGGGCTTGCATCAGCTCATGCTCCTCCCTTCCCTTGAAACACAGTACCGGGTAATCGAAGACTTTGCTCGTAAGGTTATGGTAAAGCTGTAAGACAAGGAGATTATCATGAGCAAAAGTGAAGATACCGCTCCGGTGCGAGGATCCTGTTTCTGTGGAGCCGTGGCGTTCGAGGTGACACTGCCGACTCTGTTCTGCGCGCATTGTCATTGCACCATGTGTCGGCGCGTGCATGGTGCCGGATATGTCACCTGGATCGCCGTGCCGTACACGCAGTTTCGCATGGTCTCTGGCAATGAACACCTGAGCGTCCATCACTCGTCTGAACACGGACGGCGGTCCTTTTGCGACGTGTGTGGCAGCTCGCTGTTCTGTGAGTCGACTCACCAGCCAGAGCAGATCGACATCGTGCTGGCGAATCTTGCCGACAAGATCGATCGCGATCCGCAAGCGCATTACTACTTCTCGGATCGAGCGGAGTGGGTCGCCATCGGTGACGACTTGCCGCGCTTTGGCGGGGAGACCGGCACGGAGCCGTTAAAATAAGGGCGTTGCCAGGAACCTATTGTAAAACTCGCTACCACATGCTGTTGTCATTCTGAGTTGCAGGCGAAGAATCTCACTTAAAAAAGGAGGAGCGTTTTATGGCGAGCATACAGATCTCAAGGGAAGAGATGCTCAAGCGGGTAGCCCACTTCAAGGACCTGAAGCCCATTGACTACAAAGCCATGGGCAGTGGCTATGTCCCGGAAGGGATGCAGGCCTTCAGCATTATTGGCCAAGTGACGAAGGACATCCCAACGATTGATGCGAAACATGGCTTTACCATGGCCGTCACTAAAGTCGATCCGGGAAAAGGCGCGCCGTTGCACAGCCACAAGACGGTCGAGGTGTTCGTACCCCTCTCCGGCCAGTGGGCTTTTTACTGGGGAGACAAAGGTGAGAATGAAATCACTCTGGGTCCCTGGGACGTGATTTCTTTTCCCGCCGGGCTGATGGAAGGGTTCCGTAACCTGGGGAACGAACCGGGCCATCTCCTGGCTATTTTGGGCGCGCCCGAGGTTGGCGAAGTAACCTACGCACCGCAGGTGACCCGCGCCTAAAAGGGTGAGCTGGAGGGGTGCTCGTACTGAAAACGTAACCCCTCCATTGGCTTGACCAAGTTCAATGTTGGCGTGGCGGATGTCCAGAGTTTATGTTCGCGGCAGCCGCCGCCAGTGTCAGGCCGAGCAAGATGCCGCCACCGACGTCGCTCACCCAATGGTCATTGAGATACACCCGAGTGAACGCCATCGCGCAGACCAACGTCCAGCCGACCGTGCGCCACCGTGGCCAGTGTTCGCTGATGAGCGCGACCAGGAACGTCGTGCGGAGCATATGGCCGCTGGGAAATGAGTAGGGGGTGTCAAGGTGCAGTAACAGCGGCATGGCGAAGTGAAAAAACAGCGGGAACTGCAAGCCTCGTGAAAACTCGTGTGGCGGGCCAGGGTGCGGCAGGACATACTTCAGCGCGGCTTCGATGGCCACTCCAACAAAGAGCAGCAAGGGAACCAGTCCTTGTATCCCCCTGTGCCGCCGCCATCTGAAGGCCAGCGCCACTGCGACCGCACCGGTGACCTGGGGCTCACCCAGGAGGGTGACCAAGGATGCCGCCACGTCAAGCGGATACGAGGCGATCGGACGAGCCAGGGTAAGGCCCCACCAGTCCAGGGCCCGAGTTGTATCAAAGGCAACCAGTATGCAGAGCACGACGAAGGCGAGCGCAAAGGCGCTTGCTCGGTACGGCGTCGTGTTCGGAACGCGACCTCCCATACCGCCCTGCGGTGGGCCAGCAAGGTTGCTGAAGAATAGGGGCTCGGATTGTTTCCTCATTCGTGACTCTCTTCTCAAAGCAAGTTGCAAGACAGTATCATTAGAGCTATCCCGAAGGGGAGCCTAACAGCTCAGTCCCGGGGGCTAGAGTGCGGGCGACGAATTCCAGCGCTGGGCTGCGCCGGGCTCACCCCAGCCTCTGTCACTTTGATTGCGACTTACGGTAACTGGCTTTCTCGGCCTCCGATCGAGCCTTGAAGCATCGCCGATTGTCTTTCTTCTCATTTTCGTTCTCCTGGAGCATCTGTCTATAGTTTCGGTCACCAGGAACATGGTAGATGTAGGTTTCAGTGTTCCTGACGATTGGGCATTCCGCTGAGGTGTAGTCTTTGCCGAGCGCCACGGAGCTAACAGGGATCGCCAGAACGAGCACTAATCGGATCCACCGCGCGATTCTCATGCCTCACTCCTATGGTGCTTGTCCGTACGTAAAGCACGTGCCTGCTGCTGACCTGGATTAGCCTCAGCCGAACTGGAACTCTGACACGGTCCTCTCACACTCTAAAAAACTGCGCTGCGTTGTCACCCAAGATCTTGTTGACCGACACCTCCGGTAACTTCGCTAGCGCCTTGCGCGCTTTGGCGACCGGTTCCACGAATCCCTCTGCATGTGGGTAATCTGACCCAATGAAGAATTTGTGATCTCCGAGAAGCTCTACCATGTAAGGGAGCATTCGCTCTGCAGGATCGGCCGAGATCCAGATGTTGCGCTCGAAGTATTCGCTCGCTGGCCGCTTCATCTGACAGGAGTGTCCCATGTAGCTGTAGCGGTAATCCAGCCGATCGAGCCACTCGACCACCCAGCCGCTGGCCGCCTCGATAGCGGCTACCCGCAGCCGGGGAAAACGCTCGAACACACCGTCGTACACCATGGTGGTGAGCGCCATGCGTGGATCCTGGATGGTATTCATGCTGAGAAACATGAAGCCAGGACGACGATCCATATGCCAGTCGTGCCCCAAATAATTCCGATGTACGACCACGTGAATACCGATAGCCATGTCGAGCCCTTGGGCTGCTGCCCACACCGGATCGAAGTCAGGGCAGCCAAAGCTCTTGCCGTCGATGGGCAACGCTCCGACAAAAACCGTCCGCACGCTTGCCTTGGCAAGCCGCTCCAACTCGCGCACGGCCTCTTGCGGGTGCCGTAGAGAAATGTGGCCGACCGGGTACAAGCGATCGCGATGACCGGCACAGACATCCAGGGTCCAGGTATTGTACGCTCGACAGTGAGCCGCAGCCAGTTCTGGATCACTGACCTGTCCCTCCCACAGTAGTCCCAGCGTCGGATAAATGAACTGGCAGGCGATCCCTTCCTGGTCGAGAAACTGCACGCGCTGGTCCATGTCTTCCAGGGTATTGTTAAAGGCGGTGGTGAAATCGAACGTGCCTAAGCCTTTGCCTTCCTCTTTCTGGCCGTAGCCGACGCCAATGCCAAGCATGTCTTCCATGCTGTACTCGCCAACCCCATCAATTCGTTTGCCCTCGTTGATGGCCATGACGTGGCGACCGCTCTGCGGTTCTCGTTCGAAGCGCAGGCAGCGCGAGCGATATTGCGGTTCGATGTATCGTTCCCACAGATCTAGGGGCTCCATGAAATGACTGTCAGCATCGATAATGCGTGTCATTGCCTACCTCCTTGTACCTCTCCGTTTTGTTGTCCAGAATGCGACAGAATGCAAGAGACACCAGACCTCTGTGGACGAGGTGAACCCTATGAGTGAACCTGAACTGCTCTTTGAACGCGATGGGCCGCTGGCCGCGGTGACCTTTAACCGGCCTGAGGCCCGCAACGCGATGACCTGGGCGATGTACGATGGATTGGTGGAAGCCTGCGAGACGGTGGACTCTACCCCAGAAGTGCGTGTCTTGATTCTCCGTGGCGCTGGCGGCAAAGCCTTTGTGGCAGGCACTGACATCAGCCAGTTCCAATCGTTCCGCACCCCAGAGGACGCGCTGGAGTACGAGCGCCGCCTGGACCAGGTCATCGGCCGGCTGGAGTCGGTGACTAAACCGACTATTGCCGCGGTAGAGGGCTCCGCCGCAGGTGCAGGAGCCGTCATCGCGCTTGCCTGCGACCTGCGCTACTGCACGCCGGAGAGCCAGATTGGCGTGCCGATCGCGCGCACCCTGGGTAACTGTTTGTCCGTAGCGAATTACGCGCGCTTGATGGATCTGCTCGGTCCGGCTCGCACCAAGGAGCTGCTCTTCCGCGCCCGCCTAGCCACGGCAGAAGAGGCAAGCCAGGCAGGATTAGTCAATGGGATTGTGCCGACCGGACGGCTGCATGCGCACGTGCAGGAGGTGGCGCGAGAGATCGCTGCTCACGCGCCGCTCACCCTGCGAGTGACCAAGGAAGCGATTCGCCGACTGCAAGCGCAGCGTCGTGCAGTCGAGGGGGACGATCTCACCGTGCAAGCCTATATGAGCGAGGACTTTCGTGAGGGCGTTGAGGCTTTTCTAGAAAAGCGCAAACCTGTCTTTCGTGGACGGTAGCGCAACTGCAGACGAC
>JACXTT010012970.1_pt1 | contig 11021 bp, 5 predicted proteins | sample 9270951 | NCBI WGS metagenome assembly JACXTT01 (sample SAMN15532306, study PRJNA645909) | rock metagenome | isolation source: weathered quartz diorite | place: Puerto Rico | collected 2017-06-21 | reverse complement strand
CGATTTCTCGAATGGATCCTAACATCTTACTAACCGGCTATCTGACACCGCAAAGCCGGATGATGATCCACCGCAATGTGATAGATCGCCTCCGAACCCTGGCCAGCTTCATCACTTGGGAACGTGACCCTTACCTGGTTGTCACCCAGAGTGGCCGGCTTGTCTGGACCATTGACGGATACACCACCTCCGTTGTCCATCCCTACTCTCGCACCATCTATCTGGAGGAGGTCGGAGAAATAAACTACATGCGCAACGCTGTCAAGGCAACAGTGGATGCCTACGATGGGGAGACGCGAATCTATATTTTCGATCTGACCGATCCAATCATTCGAGCTTACCAGCAACTCTTCCCGCGGCTGCTGCTCCCGTTTTCGGCCATGCCGAATGACTTGAGAGCGCACACCCGATATCCTGAAATCTTCTTCCGTGTGCAGGCCGAGGTTTATCGCACCTATCACATGCGGGATCCCCAGTCGTTTTACAACAAAGAAGATCTCTGGGACGTCGCGCGTACAGTGCTCGGACAAGGGCCGGATGCTCGTCCGCAGCCGCTTGCGCCTGCTTATGTGGTGGCAAGCCTTCCGGGCGAGAACCAGGCGGAGTTTTTGTTGCTTATTCCATTCACCCCCCGAAATAAGGACAACATGATCGGCTTAATGTTGGCGCGATGTGACGGTCCGCATCTGGGCGAGCTGGTCATCCTGCAGCTCTCTAAGCAGGAGCTGATTTTCGGCACTATGCAGATTGGGGCGCGGATTAATCAAGATCAGACAATCTCGAAGGATTTGACGCTGTGGAACCAACAAGGCTCTCAGGTGCTGCGCGGGCAAATGCTAGTGCTCCCGGTTGCCAACACGTTTGTCTACATTGAGCCACTCTACATCCAAGCTTCCGAAGCACGCATGCCTCAGCTGAAAAAAGTCGTGCTGGCAATCGGGAACACTCTCATATACAGGGACACGTACGAACAGGCGTTGGCGGACCTGAGTGCCTTGATGCAAGGCGGGAATGTGGAAGTACCCAAGCAGGCGGTGGCAGCAGCAGTGACCGCGCCCGAGGCTTCGGTGGACCGCTTGCGAGAGTCAATCCGTAACCATCTGCGCAGATCCCGCGAACTGACCGCGCAAGGCAAATGGGCCGATGCAGGCAAAGAACTGGACGCCATCGAGGCGGAGGTACGCAAGTAAGAAATCCTTCCTCGAGGGGAACAGCAACCCCTGGGTTGCGGGCCCAGCATGTCCCATATTTCTTGCTGGACGCAGTGGGTGCCTCAAAGCTTTGCCCTAAGCCGGTTTTCTGCGCTGACAGGGCCGCCGATTGTAGCCCAGCGCAGAGCGCGTCAGCGCGCCGCCCTGGGATAAGAGTTACGCCCGAATTGCTCCCTCTCCCCCACAGCTAATTCGTTATCGAGCCAAAACCTTGCTGGGCGTGGGGGAGAGGGCAGGGGAGTGGGGCAAGCTGGAAGCTGAAGATACCCCCGTTCACCATTCCAACCATCGCCTCGGCCCTGCGGTCAGGAATCCTCTTCAAGCGCGAATTCCGTCGTTTTCATCCTCAATCGCCCCGCGGCAGGGCGCATACTCCTATTTACTCTGCTTTTTCTTGCCACCCAACAATCCGCCAAGAGCGTCGCCGAGCCCCTTAGTCTGAGGATTGCCGCCTAAAACATTACCCAATTCCGATTCTACCGCCCCACCAACCATTCCTCGTACGTCAGGCACAAACTTTGGGTCGGACGTGGTTCCCTGGATGAGGAAGGGAATTCGGGCGCTCTTGCCGACACTGCGTCCAGTCAGACCCCCCATTGCTGACGCTATGCCACTCTGGGAGCTCAGCGTGGCAACCATCTTGAAATTCAGCGCATTGCTGGCGCTGATGGTTCCGCCGCCGTTCAGTTGGCCAATTGCAGGCATCACCAGCTCGAGGTCACTTGCCTGGGTGCCTTCCGGTGACTGGCGCAGTTTAGTCGTTAGCTTCTGGATGGAAGTATCACCGCTGCTCTTCTGAATGCCTGAGAAGGCGGAGAGCGCCGCCATTTTCGAGCCCATGTCGAAGCCGGCGAGCTTGGCATTGAACAGACCGACTGTCCCACTCGTCACGAGCTTCTCAAGAGGACCTTCAAGGTTCAAATTGGCATTCAGTGTTCCCGACTCGAGTGAAGAACCTTTGGGGAGCATCACTCCAAACGCGGGAAGGGCCGCCTGCACGTCCCGCACAGGCAGGTTCTGGCCGTCTAGCTTCATATTGAGGACAGTGGACTCTCCGCGCAGGTCGAAGCTGCCACCAGCATGACAAATAGCGCTGCCGATTTTGATAATGCCCTGGCTGAACACTCCCGTACTCTTTGGCAAATCGTAGTCCACGCTGAAATCCAGGCTGAGCGGAACGCCTGAAGGAGCGCCTCCCTTCACCAATTGCAGCTTGTTCATCTTCATGCTGCCGTGCGCTTGGGCACGTCCATTAGCGGATCGCAACGTGCTGGCGAGATCAATTATTCCCGCCATACCGGCAGCGGGGTCCAGGAATCCGGTCTTGGCCACGTCGAGGTCGTTGATATTCATTTTCAGTTCGAGCGGGCTCAGCGTAGCGTCGGACTGATGGATCGGTCCTGCCCGGCCATTAGCGTCAAAGGTACCGCCGCCCGGCAGCTTGGCCCTCACCTTTACAGGAAACTGGGAGGTTGCGGACAGGTCAGTGGCTTCCATATCCACATCGTCGTAGACGTTCTTTTGGGCGGAGATCGTGGAACCGATGATGACGCGACCCTTCTCGTGTTTCAATTCGGCAACTCGAAGCTGTGGTGAGCTGGTGCCGCCACCCGATTTTGCGGCCGCTGGGGGACGGCTTGCCCCCGTATTGCGCGTAGCTTGCGGAGTTCCACTAGTGGCTAGCGTCGAAACATTCCACTGCCCCTGTCGGTTGCGCAAAAGGACAACCTCTGGCTTCTCGATGGTCAGGCCCGTGATATTCAAGTTCTTCGAAACGATGAGCGGCCACAGCTCAACGCCGACCTTTACTGATTTGGCGGTGAGAAACGGCGATCTGCTGAAGCTGGGATCGTCCAAGATAGAAAGATTCTCGGCCGCCAGAGCAGAGGTAAGAAGCGAAAGACTTAAGTTTCCGACCTCCACCTTCCGTCCCACCGCAGACGAGAGTTCCTCCTCGATCATCGGTCGAAAGACATTAACGCTGACGAAGAAGGGAAGTGCGATGAGTATGAGGAGCAAAACCCCGACAGCAATGGCAAAGTATTTGATTTTTGATTTCACGACGGCGCCTCCTGAGGTTAGGAGAAAAGAGAAACTGCGACACCACGAATTCAAAAATTATAACACATGCGACGGCAGCAGGCCGCCCAGACAGACTGCTGCCGGCTCTCATTCTCTCCTCGACTCCAAACATAGGCGAAATCATGCCTGCGACCTCGCAATATAACTTCGCCAGTCCTTCCCTGATCAAGTTTCTTGATGAATTGGCAACGAAGCCTCGCTTGATCGGGCACAAGTGCTCAAGGGTTGCCTAACGAAGTAGCTACCGTTGCGAAAACGAACCGGTTTCATAGGTGGGGGCCATTCGATTCTTGCGCGGTGAGTGGGCCCTCACACAATTCGCTTGAAGACAGACAAAGGTACACCAAAATTCGAGCACGCATCCCTGGGAATTGGAACTTTGCGCTGTACTTATGAACTAGAGTGTCTTTTTAGGGAGTTCTGGATACAAGTTAGAAAATTGAGATACATCACGTCTAAACCTGCTTGTCTTTTTCTTCTTCGTATTGACATCAACTTGCAACTCGCTCCTTTAAAAGCACGCTGAAATTCGGCCACAGCGTCCCCGGTCTTTATTTCTAAACGGCTCGTTTCTCAAATCTTAATGTCACCTTTCCGGTCAGGATCTGAGCTCTACACATCGGAATGCCTCAAACGGTCCTTGGCAAACATGACTGGCGTACTTGTGACCTTTAGCTGCGCTCTCATCCGTCTGGATGCCGCCTTGGTCAGGATAGGGTCAAGAAAATGGCTGAAATGTTTTCAGTGTCTTATTCATAACGGATTGAGCGGCTGAACGCTAGTTCCGTTTTTCCGCTTTGGGCTATTTCGGTCAGATTTTCAAAGTCGTCTGACGTGGCCAGAAAGGCGGTATTTTGCGTTGCCATGCGTAACTCTGTGAACTTGTCCCATCTTGGGGCGTGGTGGTCTCCTAGCTTCAGTCTCGGGCCATCGACTAGACACTCAGATGAGTGACCGAATTCGTGCTTTGTCCTATCGCTGGCTGACAATTGGCTTAGGTGCCTTCATCGCTCTCTATGCTTGGTACGTCGTTGAGCAGTACGGCAGTCTGAATAAGCTAAATCAACGGGAACTGGCAGCCGCAGGTGCGGAACTCCGCCGGACTTTTGAGAATGCCGTTGGCACCGTGAATCAGTTCGATCCTCCAGCCGGCTCAGCAAATCCGGTTTGTGAATTCGACATTGATCAGCCTTATTTGGACGTTGAAGACTGTAAAAAAGCGCCAAATGAAGGCTTTTCCGGCGTGAAAATATCGACTACAGATGGACTCTCCATAGAAGCCACACCCAAGAACCAGTCCAAGCAGCCGAAGACAGTACGTTTTCGGTTCCGCACCGACACGCTCCTGCAGGAGTTGCCGTTTTCTGAGTCGTTTCGAATTGTCTTCCTAGCGGACCAGGAGGGCTCGATCCTCTATCAGGAAGCCCCAGCGGAGCGCCGTTGGCTGCACTTTCTGCGATGGGGTGAAAGGGAATTTCGGGATTCCTTTGCTGGGGATTCCAGCGGCCTGCAGATCCAGAATATCTCGGAGGCTTTAGGGCCGGATGCCAAATCCGCATGGAAGCAGCTTCGCTCAGCCAGCACCAGCACTTCAATCCATTTTGGCGGCGGATGGCAGCAGTTATACCTGGAGCCGGTGGTGCTTCATGACGGCAACCAGATCCACCTGGTGTTAGGCAGTGTCGTTCCCGTCCAGGACTTGATCCGACAAGCTCTGGCTCTGGGTACGTACTTCCTCGCGGCATTGTCGTTCTTGCTGTTGCTTGGCATTCTTGGATACCCGTTTGTCAAACTCATTTCACTCGATCCACATGAGCGCTTCCGACTGCGAGATGTTTACCTGTTGTATCTCAGTACTGGTGCGCTCCTGTCGCTTTTTACCTTCCTCATGCTTGGATGGGACGGCTCTGCTCGTTGGCATGAGACCGCCGACTTTGGTCTCAGGAAAATGGCTGACGATCTGGGGGACAAGCTCACCGAAGAGCTGATCGCCGTCAGAGATCAGTTGGTGGCATACGATCATGAGATCAGCATGCTTCCTACCCGAAACTGCCGAGACTGGCAAATTGATCGCGACTGGTTTAATGAGAAGAAACATCTTCTGAAGTTACCAGCCTCTCCTATCTTCTTGGAACAGGTTGCCTGGGTTGGCCCCGACGGAAAACAAGTCTGGAAGATCACGTCGGACAAGGTCGCGGAAAAGGTCCAAGTTGGCACGCGAACCTATTTCCGTGCGGTACGCGACCATAACCTGTTCCGGATCGCAGGCCAAGGCAAAAGCTTTTTCCTTGGCCCCGACCGCTCGATTACTGATGGTAAGTTCTACACGTTTGTTTCCATGCGGTCGGAGTTGAATCCCTGTTTTTGCAAGGATGTGAGCAAAGATCTCAGGGACGGTGAATTCGTTGCCGTGGCGACCGTCAATCTATTATCCGTTGACCGGCCGGCCCTACCTGCCGGATACGGGTTTGCGATTGTGAATCGCGAAGGAAGGGTTCTGTATCATTCGGATAATCGGTTGTCTCTGCGGGAGAACCTGTTCGCCGAGCTGCAGCAGGGTGATCGGGCTAAAGCGATCATGTTTGCCGGTGACGAAGAGAGTATCTTTAGCCGTTATCGCGAGCGGCAACATGAATTCTTTTTTCATCCGCTTATGATCTCCGTCTCTGAAGACACAAATAACCTCCTTTACCTGGCGGCGTTTCGAGACATGTCGATGGAGCAGGCCGCGATCGCACATGCTTTTGTCATAAGCCTAACCGGGCCAATGCTGCTTTTACTTGCGTTTATGGCCGTGGCACTCTGGGCCATGACCCGGATTTCAAGGCAGAAGGATCAACGCAAGGGAGTCTGGCTGTGGCCTCATGGCGGTTTGGTTGGCCTCTACCGGCACTTGACCGTAGCATATGCCGGTGTCTTCCTCCTTGGGTTAATACTCCATTTGAACGGCCATGGCACTGTGGGCTTCCTTGTTTTGCCCCTGGCTGCGGTGTGCGTATTGACGATCTATGGCTCGCGGAATTGGCAAGCCCAGCCTCGGCGCAGCCTGGAGAGCCCCGTGTGGCACGCCGCTCAGCTGATCCTGCTGCTTGTGTGCGTGGTGATCGCTCCATCCGCTGCTCTCTTCCGGCTGGTGCTGGCACACGAATTTGGAAAGATGATAGACACGGAACGGGCTTGGGTTATGGACCAGAGGGATGATGGGAAGCTCGCCCTCCAGGCGGGGATTCGAGGGAATGGATATCCTACCAGGATAGGTGATCTCGTCGCGGAGAGGCGCGATCTTTACTACGTCACGCCACCAGCACCCTATAACGAAACAGATACCCCCCTCGTCGACCAGGCTTCGCGAACGATTCTGGAAGCGCACGAATGGCAGGACCACGTGCTACCCATCGAGAACGATACGGTAGCCCGTCAACGCTTTCAGAAGCTGTTGCATCTCTACTCTCCTCCCGGTTTGTTAGGCGATCGCTGGTGCGTGTCGGTCGTTGCGCTGGTTGGGTTCACCGCGATCCTCGTGCTGCTGGCGTTCTGGATCCGTTGGAATGCGACTCAAATATTTCTTTCGGACGTGGCCTCGCCAGCGAATGAGGTGTGTGAGTCGGCCGAAGTGCTCTGGGAAGCGTGTACACCGGACGAGCGCATGCTTCTCCTTCAAGTGACGCGGGAGCAGATAGCCAATCCCGGCCAAAAGCCGTTGGTGGCCCACCTTGTGAATCGGGGGCTGCTAAGGTTTGCTCCGGAGCTGTGTCCAAGCTCCGAGGCACTCAAGACCTTTCTTCTCCGAAAGGAGAAAGAACTCCAGGGCGATCTGCTTCAATGGGAACAAGTGAAGGTCCGGCGCAGTTGGCGCCAAGTGCGACCCCTGCTGTGGGTCGCCCTTGGAGGACTGGGCCTCTTCCTGGTCGCCACTCAGCCTAGCTTGCAATCAGATGTGCTTAGCCTCGCTGCTGGAGTTACGGGCGCACTGACAACCCTCGTCAAATTCCGGGAAGCGATCACCGGTTGGTTTGCTAAGCCGAAAGCTACAAATTGAGGGTCCTTACTGAGAATGCCAGCAGAGGACGGTTTCGTCACAGCTGAGGCACTCTCCTATAGATGACCTTTCCTACGTCCCCCACGAAGCGATGCGGTTAAGCCTTTTACAGATCGGAGAGCGCATATACCGGCACTATCTCTCCTGGATGTCACTCGATTTCGTGAAAAGATCTTTCGCCTACAAGCCTTGATTATCTCCTCGGTAGGACCCGTATCGCCTGAGATGACGATGCTGCGGTCGGGGGTATGCCTGGCTAATGGCTGCGATGTTCTGATTCACGAGGCACAGATGCTCGAGTTGTATGCGAAGATGCCCGAACGTATGCACTCCTTTACAACGAAGTACCATACAACGACGGAACAGCTCGCGGCACTTGCGACAGAAGCCAAGCCGAAGTTGCTCGTTGTCTATCACACCATAGGGTTTCGCCCCGGAATCGCACCTCCCAACTTTCTATCCTCTTTTGACTACTGCTGGCGTATTCCGTTCCACACCCGAAGTACTCCGAGAAGAAATTAACTCGCGATATTCAGGACAGTTCGTCATCGGTCGAGACCTGGACGTGTACTAGCTTCCATCCTCGGCGACAACGCCTCGATGCGAATGGTTCTGAGTGAATTGTCGGCTAACCAGAAACTAGGGGAGGCAGTAAGCCTTAGACTCGGGCGAGTTGGATCAAGCCTGGCGGCGGAAAATATCCTTGCGTGATCACTATCACGCGAATGGGCGTTCGGGGCTAAGGAGCCTTCAACCTGTCCCGCGCCGTTGGCGCGATGCTGCCAAATCACTGGTATAAACGACTTATGAGAGATTGTTACAATGCCAGCCTTCGTCATCCGACTTCGAATGATCCCCTGTCCCATGTCGGCTTCTGAATTCGTTTCTCGTTATAGCGCGCCACTTTCTCAGAATCGAAATCGCTGAAGGCGCGGCGATATCCGTCCCGCTTTTTGAGCAGGGTGGACCAGCTTAGACCGGCCTGGGCCCCTTCAAAGACAAGAAACCTTCACGACAAGAAACCCAAAGTACCTGCGCTCATCGTGCACCGGCACTCGGCCTGCGCTTTGCCCATCCTTCTTCAGTGCATAAGGGCCGGTGGATTCAACATGTAAATGAGGACGAAGATAGCAAGCGCTCCGACTGCGCGAATACTAATCATCCCGGGTCAAAGAGTGCTACTTCCAACTCTTGGAAGGCGGACGCTACTATGCAAGCTAAACAGGTGAAAAAAATGAGGAAAACTGAAAAGCGCATGTTAAGCTATGCGTCTGACTTTCGCACCCCAACTCCCCATGAAGGCTATCTACAAGACGACGTACCCAAACGGGAAGATTTACATCAGCCAGGACATCACGGATAGCATCAACTATTTCGGGAGCGCCAGCAGCAAACTCATCGCGATGGACTTCACCAGAGAACAACGCCGGAGCTTTACCATCACCCGCGAGATCCTTTGGGAGTCAGCGACTGCGACGCAGGCAGAAGTGATTAGAAGGAGGTCGAGCTCATCAAGCTTCAGCGGTCAAACGATCCGGCGATCGGGTACAACCGACGACCACGACTGAAGACATGAGGCAATGATAATATCCGCCACCATTAAGCTCCACCTGCCGCGTGGCGACGCGAAGAGTCTTCGTATCGCAGAAATCTCGAACTGGACCGGCAAGGCAATCGCTGCACCACGAACAGAACTCGACGAGCTCTTGCGTCGTGAGGAACTGGATAAAGCAGGCGTGTACATCCTCAGCGGTGTCGACCCGCACTCCGGCAGGGCGCACGCGTACATCGGTGAGGCAGAGGTCATCCGTGAACGACTCAAACAACACAAGGTGAAAGAATTCTGGGTGTCGGCCATTGTGTTCGTGAGCAAGGACGAGAACCTTACGAAAGCGCACGTGCGATACCTTGAGAACCGGCTGTTCACTGAAGCGATGAAGGTTGGCCGGTGCACGCTGGATCAGAATCAAGCGGGTGGGTCACGGTTGCCCGAGTCGGATCGGGAAGATATGGAAGTGTTCCTTGAGCGCATCCGACAACTCCTTCCCGTCCTCGGGTCGGACTTGCTCATTCCGTTCGCGCAGCCGGCAGCAAAGCAACAATCCGGCGGCATGCTCTACTGCCGCATGAAAGGTGCAGAAGCGCGCGGGCATCGTACGCCGGACGGGTTCGTGGTCCTCCAAGGATCGACTGCTGTTCTCCTCGAACGTGCGTCAGCGAAGAAGTGGCCGTACGTCGTTGCCCTACGCAACAAACTCATCGCAGATGGTACCCTCAAACAGCAAGACCGGTTCTACGAGTTCACGAAAGATGCGGAATTCTCCAGCCCCAGCGCGGCCGCAGCCGTCATTCACGGCGGCAGCGCCAACGGACTCCGCGAGTGGAAAACCAAAGAAGGAAAGCCCCTCAAAGAACTCGACGAAGAAGGATAGCCAGTCGACTCAGCCCGCTGCCTTTTCAGCAACCGCAACCCCAACGAACGAAAATGAGGCATGCAGTTTTGGCTGAGCTTCCGATGTGTTATTCTCGGTGGTCTCTTTTATTCTGTTTGGAGTAATTCATGCGCAACGGATCGGAACAGGCGTGTCAACTCCTCGATGGAGCGCTTGATCAGCTCCAAGATGTATGGATGTTTGAGGAAATCGCGAGCGGAGGGCTGAGGTTTGCAACGAAAGCCGTAGAGGTGAATCAATGGCTTATCAAAAATCAGGAGTTTGCGAAGGGACCTCCTATTGTGAGAAGGGAAGATGCCGACGAGCGTGCTGAGTCACAGGCGCGGTGGGCAAAAGCTGAAGAAAAAAAAGAATTCCCCTACCTTCACGGGCTTCTCTGCATTCGGATTTGGGCTATTCTGGACGGGGTTGTCGATGATTTGGTTGCCTTGATGCTGGCCGAACCTACTCAGTGTCCGGGGCAGGAGGTTGTCGGTCGAATCAAAGTCCCATTGGTTGATTTTACTGCTGCTTCTGCCGAGCAGAAATCTGCGATTGCCTTACAAGAATACAAACGGTTGTTGAGTGCCCCTCTCAAACCTGGTCTCGGTCGCTTCGAGACAATGCTTGCTCCTCTTGGATTGGGCGGCGCGGTAGATGACCTAGTTCGCAGAACTCTTCTGGAGTGTTCCCAAGCACGGCATGTGCTCGTCCACCGAGGAGGTATTTCCGACCAACGACTCGTGGAACTATGTCCCTGGATGAACCTTAAAGTAGGAGATCCGGTCGAGATCAACCATCAGCAGTCTACGAGTTTCCAAGTAGCTGCGGACTGTTATATTTACGAGCTCGATCGTAGATGCAGAGCCCACTATTCGCTGCCACCAAATAAATGGATGGAAGAACGGCTGCTTGAAGGTCCCGAACTCCTCCGATCACTTCGTGACGCTGTTAAACCTCCCCTACAACACACCGATATCCCTCCGTCAGAACCATCCAACCTGTTCTAGACGGTCGTTTATTCTGTCTTGGCAGTTCTTCGTTTCATTTCTCCAAATAGTACGTCCCGAAATGCATCGGTCAAGGCGCTTACCCACTGCACTGCATCCGGCGAGCCACAAAAGTCCGTGAGCTTTCCGTCAAGCCAGTTTCGCTGAAAGTGGAAGGCCCCATTGCGATATCGTTTTAGCAGAGCTACATTGGATGACTTCAGTAATTGATCGATTGTCGGATCACGCAGCTTCAGCGATTTCCATC
>JACXTT010012969.1_pt1 | contig 11021 bp, 9 predicted proteins | sample 9270951 | NCBI WGS metagenome assembly JACXTT01 (sample SAMN15532306, study PRJNA645909) | rock metagenome | isolation source: weathered quartz diorite | place: Puerto Rico | collected 2017-06-21 | reverse complement strand
CGCGATCGAAAGGGCCCCGGGCGGCGGTCCCGTGTGCCGCTGGGTGGACGTGCCCGGAGGCCGTGTCCCGGCTGGCGGGACCAAAGATGAAACCCAGCCCGAATGCCATCCCGATCACGCCCATCCCCTTGGAGCGGTCCTGGGCCGTGGTGATGTCGGCGACGTAGGCCTGGGCGGCGGAGATGTTGCCGCCGGCGAACCCGGCGATGAGCCGCGCAACCAGCAGCAGCAAGAACGAAGGGGCGAATGCGAACAGGAGATAGCCGGCTGCGTTCAACACCATGGTGCCGAGCAGAATCGGGCGCCGGCCGACGCGATCGGACAGGCGGCCCAGCAACGCGGTCGAGAAAAACTGCATCAGTGAAAACGCGCCGATCAGCGACCCGTATCCCATGCCATGCGCGCCGAAGCGCGCCGAATAGAACGGCAGGATCGGGATCACGATCCCGAATCCGACGAGATCGATGAAGATGGTGAGCCAGATGATCGCCAGACGCGGACGGGTGGCCGGCATGGTCGGAACAATCTACAGGACGTACGTTACCCCAGCCCTCACCCTCCTGGAGACCGTATGAGCATGTGGCACCGACTCGGCACGAAGGACGAGGTGTCCGCCCGCGTGCCCTTCGCGGTGAAGCTCGACCGTCACACCATCGCGGTATTCCTGTACGACGGGCACGTTCGGGCCATCTCCGGCACTTGCAATCACCAGGGCGGCCCACTCAGCCAGGGCCGGCTCCACGGCGAATACGTGATGTGCCCCTGGCACGCCTGGGAATACAGCGTCATCACGGGGAAAGGGCCCCCGGGCTTCGAAGGCGACGCGGCGGCGGTGTACGCCGTCGAGGAGCGTGCCGATGGAGTGTACGTCCAGACGCCGCCGGTCTCTGCCCGCGCCCTCGCCAAGCACGAGCCGCACCCTCTGCTGCACCCGACGGCCAAACCGGCAGGGGCGCCTCCCCGGGTGCTCGGCATCTCGACCACGGCGATGGACGACACCAACCCGCGCTATTCCACTTCCGACGCACTGCTCGAGCACGCCATGCGCTTCGCCAAGGAGACGCTGCACGCCGACACTCAGATGATCCGGCTGCGCGACCTGAAATTCCGTCCGTGCGAAGGGAACTACTCCAAGGCAGCGCACGCCTGCACCTGGCCCTGCGCCATCACCGAGCGTGACCCCGAGGATCAGCTCACGGCAGTGTACGAGGGGCTCGTGAACTGGGGTGACGTCGTCATGATCTCCACCCCGATCCGCTGGGGCAACGCGTCGTCGTTGTATTACAAGATGACCGAGCGCCTCAACTGCGTGCAGAACCAGGTGACGATCAAGAATCGGGTGCTCATCAGGAACAAAGTCGCGGCGTTCATCATTACGGGTGGGCAGGACAACATCCAGGGCGTGGCGGGCTCGATGTTCACCTTCTGGTCGGAGCTCGGCTTCATGTTCCCGCCCTTTCCCTTCATCGCCCATTCCCGCGGATGGGACGCCGAGGACATGGAAAACAACGTGCGCCAGGTGAAGAGGAGCGAGCCGCTGGCCGAGGCCTCGCGCGAGCTGATGGACCGAGCGGTGGAGTTCTGGAAAATCCTGGACGAACACAAGAAAGAGCTGGACAAACCAATGGAGCGTGCCGGGCGCAAGGCCAACACGATCCCGATGCCGGAAGAGGAAGAGGTGGAGGTATGAGTCGACGGATGGAGCTCGCGAAGGCGTACGAGAAGGCGCTGTTCGCCGGAGACCGCGCCGGTGTCGGCGCCCGTTTCACCGATGACGTCGTGTACTGGGTGGCGGGGACGCCCCGGATCGGCGGCGAGTGGCGCGGGAGAGAGGCGGTGCTCGACGCCCTGTGGAACCGCGAGCCGGGTCTGGGGGCTGCAGACTGGGGTTACGAGGACGTCTGGCGCGTGTGGTACGAAGCCGAGGACAGAGTCATCGTCGAGATCAGAGAGAAGAGCTGGCTGAAGAGCGCGCCGCAAGACGTGATGGATCAACGGACGTGTGTGGTAATCAAGTTCAAAGACGACAAGATCTGTGAGTTGAGAGACTACACCGACAGTCACCTCTATGAGGAGTTCCTGAAGCGGCACAGATCCGAGCTTCCGAAATTCGCCTGAGACGACAGAGACGCCTAGCGGTTGTTCGCCCGCTAGGCGTCTCGCCATCTCGGTTACTGCGTGAAATCGAATGCGCCCGCCATGTCATTCGCGTTCGCGTCTCTGTCCGTCAACGGCGGCAATCCCCACCGGTGTTCGATCAGGGCCAGGATCGACGTGGTATCATACTGGTTGTGGTCAACGAAGCCCCGTCGAGCGAAGGGCGAAATCACGAGCGTGGGAACCCTGATTCCCGGGCCCCACCGGTCCACGACGGGCGGCGCGACATGGTCCCAGAACCCGCCGTGTTCGTCGTAGGTAATGATGATCGCGCTGCTCTTCCAGTCCGGCCCGTTCTGTACCGCATTGATCAGATTGAGCACATGTTGCTCCCCGGTGAGCATGTCGGCGTAGCCCGGGTGCTCGTTGTCCGGTCCCAGCGGCTTGATGAACGACACGCCGGGGAGCGTCCCCGCCGCAGCAGCAGCGAAGAATTCCGTTTCATCGCGCAGGTGCTCGGCCTTTGCCGCCGTGCCGTCCGCGTAATTCTGGAAGTAGACGAAGGGCTGATGGTGGAACTGGAACAGCGGGGCGGGGTTGCCCGCCAGGGCGTCATTCCACCCGCCGGAATACCAGGCCCAGCTCACGTGCTTATCGGAAAGCCGGTCACCGATCGTGGCGAACGTCTGGCTGGGAACCAGATTCGCGGCCGGGACGGTCGCGGGATGCGGGTGATTGAGGCTGAACGCGGTGTTCACGGCATACCCGTCCGGCGTCACGAATCCGTCCTTCACGAGGTGGCCGCTGGCGTCGAGCTGCGCAATGACCGTGGCCGGGGCGTTCGGAAACACCGGCGTGCGCGCCGCGATGAGCCAGAAGTGGTTCAAGAACGACCCGCCGAACGCGGCGTGGAAAAAGTTGTCGCACAGCGTGTACTGCGAGGCCAGCACGCCGAGCGGCAGCCCGGCCGTGTGGTAGAAGCCCATCGCCTCACCCTTGGCGTCGCTCACCTGTACGAACTTATCCATCTTCCCGCCGTCGATCTGCATCTGCTCCTGGTAATAGCGGTGCACCAGATCCGGGATCTTCATGCTGGTGGGGACGAACTGCTCGATGTTGAAGGGGGCGTTGGGCAGGTTGGTCGGGAACGGCGACGTGCCGGTCATGGGCAGCGTCGCGAAAGGATTTCCCAGCCCGTCGACCTGCGTGCTCGTGGCGCCCGAACTCGCGAGCCCGTTGGCGCCTGGAAACTCGCCGTACAGGTTGTCGAAGCTGTGATTCTCGAGATAGATGACGACAACATGCTGGATGCGGCGGAGACCGGCGTCGTTCTGCGGATCGATTCTGCGGTCGGCGACTACGGGGTGCGGTTGAATCGGGGTGTCGCGCTGGCATGCGGCGAGCGCCAGAGCGCCGAGCGCACCGAAGACGGCGGTGCGCGTACCGTGTCGAAACATGCTGAACCTCCCAACAAAGGTTGAACGAATCCCAGGAGGCCGGCACGGTTCGGCGAAGGGACTTGGGGAGAAGTTCAGGAGAAAGTGTTACGAGCCCGTAACTGCCGATAAACGGGGGAGTAACTCTCAGCCTACGGATTGCTGCTCACGCTTCGACTCTGCGGGTGTCTCGAAACGATCCAGGGTGTGGTCGTTTCGACGCGCAACGAGATACAGCGGTACGGCGAGCACGAGGCTGAAACCCGAATACAGCCACGCTTCGCCGATACTGCGCATTTTTGCAAGGTACCCCCACCCCGATTGACCGACGACGCCGCCCAGGTCCGCAAACAGCGAGTCCAGCGAGATGATCGTGGCCCGCTGGGCCGAAGGAATGTGTGCGTTGAGGTATCCCTGTTTGACGGGGCCGCCCACCCCAAGCGCAACGGCGTAGATCAGATAGCAGCCGAGCGCTCCGAAGAACGCCGCTGGACGGGGCAGCAGAAAACCGCTCGCGGCGGCGCCGATCACGGCAACCACTTCCACGCCGACCGATCCGGCCAACATCCCCGTACGCGTCCGGATCACCTTACTCAGCCGACCCACCAGCGCATTCCCCACGATCATCGCCAGCGACACGAGCGCCGCCACGGCTCCGGACACCCACACGTACTCGCGTCCGAGGAGGTCGAGGAAATAGCGCTGCCAGCTGTAGAACCCGAAAATCATGAAACTCATCCCTACGAGTGACGCCAGCATCACCGGTCGCACGACTTTGTGGTGCAGCCCGAAGGTGAGCCCCTCCACGAACACCCGCTTCAGCTCCGTGGGCACGCGGCGCCACTCGAGCGCGCGCGGCGTGTAGCCCAGTTCCGGCATCGCCACCCAGGCCACCGCGAGCAGGGGCAGAAACGTGGCGGAGCGGACGAGATACGGGACGGCGAGGTCGATCTGGCCGAGGAATCCTCCGCCCAGCGTGCCCACGAGCATCGCCGCGCCGAACACCATCTGCCCGCGGGCGAAGATCGGCTCCATTCCACCTGTGTAGCCCGTCGCCTTCAGGGCGTCGACGAGCCAAGCGTCCACCGCGCCCGTGTAGAACGTGTACCCGAGGCCGAGCAGCACCGACGTCCCCATGAACGACCAGAACCCCCAATGCCACACCGCGGTCGCCAGATACAAGAGGGTCGCGACGAGCAACGTGACGATGCAGAGGATGAGGGAGACGCGACGGCCCAGCGTGTCGGCCACGACGCCAGTCGGGATCTCGAACACCACCATCCCGAAGGTGAAGGCGGCGTTCGTGAGCATCACCTGGAAGATGTCGAGGCCGGCGTGGAGCTTGAACAGCGTGTCCACGCCCCAGATCAGCGACGCCGCGAGATTGAACAGCCCCGTGATCAGGTAGTAGGACCGGATGATCTTGTCGCTCATCCTTCGAGTGCCGGTGTGGGAAGGGGAATGGTGGACGGCGTTCGCCAGGCGTGCCACGCCGTGGCCGCGAGAATCACGGCACCGCCGGCGAAGACGCGCGGCCCGGGCGTCTCGCCGTGAATGAGCCAGGCCCACACCGGCGACAACACCGGCTCCACGAGTCCGACGAGCGCTACTTCGAGCGCCCGCACGGCAGCCACCGCGCGGGCAAGAAAGACGTACGCCAGCGCGAGCTGAAACACGCCCAGATATGCCACGACGACCCAGTCGCGCGGCGTCCCCATGGTCAGCGGGAGCGCGAGCGGCAGCGCGATGAGCAAGATGATCACGTTGCCGGTGACCGCCGCCGCGGCGACGGGACCATGATCACCCACGGCGTCCGTCCCGCGCGTCCCCGGACGCCGCGCCACCCAGCGATACCCCATCACGGTGAGCGCCCAGCTCACCGCGCAGGCGGCGGCGAAGACATTGCCGAGGACGGGATTCGGTGCCGTCGCGAACTGCCGGCCGGGCGCCGACAGCAATAATGCCATTCCGACGATAAGCAGGACCATGTATTCGAGATCACGCCGCGTCACGTGCTCGTGCAGCAGCAGCGGGGCCAGCGCGAGGATGAACAGGGGATGCGTCGCCTGAATGAAAATGGCGCTGGCTGCCGTCGTCAGCCGGTTGGCCAGCACGAAGAACAGCCCGGCACCCGCGTAGGCCACGCCCACGATCGGTGAGCGCCAACTCCACCCGCGACGGGCTTCGGGAATGAGGATCAGCATCGCGCACGCGGCGACCAGCGCCCGCCCCGCCGCGAGCTGCCAGACGCCGAAGCCGCACAGTTTGATCGCGGCCCCGCCGGTCGAGAACAGCACCGCCGCGGCAACAACGCGCAGCCGGGGGCTCATGGCACCGCCCGCGCCAGCCAGTCATGGGCGATCGCATGCAGGTCCTGGTGTTCGATATCGGCCATGGCATTGAGGCGGCGCATTTCCTCGTCGTCGATCTTGCCGCGCAGCTCGCGTAACGCCCGTCCCACCTCGGGGTGCTGCTCGAGCAGCGCGGTGCGCACGACCGGCGCCGCCTCGTAGGGCGGGAAGTAGTGACGGTCGTCGACCAGCGCCACGAGGTGGAGCGCGGCAAGCTGGCCGTCGGTCGAATTGCCGGCGATCACGTCGATCTTCCTGTCTGCCAGCGCGCGGTAGGTCAATCCGAGATCCATCGCGGTGGGTGGTGCGGCGAAGTGCAGGCCGTACGCCGCCGCCAGCCCGGGGAAGCCGTCCGCACGGTTCAGAAACTCGTAGCCGAACCCAGCATGCCACTGCGGAGCGAGGCGTGCGAGGTCGCTGATCGTATGCAGCCCCAGCCGCTCGGCGTCGGCCTGGCGCACGGCGATCGCGAACGTGTTGTTGAATCCGAACGGGTCGAGCCACTCGAGGGCCCAGCGCTGCTGGTACTCCTGGGCGACGGCCTGGCGCACGCTGTCGGCGCCGGGTCCAGCCTGGTGTTTCAAGACCGCGGTGTACGCCGTACCCGTGTACTCCACATACAGGTCGATCTGCCCGGCGGTGATCGCACTGTGACACACGAACGTGCCGCCGAGGTGCAGCTTACGCTCGACCGTGAGCCCCGTACGGCGCTCGATCTGCTGCGCAGCAATCTCGGCGAGCAGGTCGGATTCGGTGAAATTCTTCGCCCCGACGACGATCCGGTCGCCGTGGGAGCAGGAGGCGAATAGGAGAGTCACGAGAAGCAGGATGCCCCGAAGGGCTCGGTCGTACTGACCGCCCGACGGCCTGACCGCCTGACCGTCTGCCGCCCGACCGCCTGCCGAATGACCGCCTATCGCCACGCGAACCGCCTCTCCAGAATGCCCAGCAACCCGTCCGCGCTGAGCGCCAGCAGCGCCGCCGGTAGCGCGCCCGCGAGAATCAGCGTGTTGTCCACGACCGCGACGCCGCGAAAGATGTAGACGCCCAGACCCCCCGCGCCAATAGCGGCAGCGATCGTCGCCGTCCCCACCCCCACGACCGTCGCGACGCGGATGCCGGCCAGGATCACTCCCGCGGACAGCCGCAGCTCGACGAGCCGACAGCCCCCCCTCCGTCATCCCCATCCCGCGGGCGGCTTCGCGAACCGCCGGATCGATCCCGGAAATCCCGACGTACGTGTTGCGCACGATCGGCAGCAGCGCGTAGACGACGAGCGCCACGATCGCCGTGCGGGCGCCGATGCCGCCCAGGAACGGCAGCGGGATGAGAAACCCGAACAGGGCCAGGCTGGGAACTGTCTGAAACACGTTGGCGAGGCCGAGCACCGGTCCACGCCACGCCGGGCGCCGGGTCAGGAGGATGCCGAGCGGCACGCCGATGGTGACCGCGATCGCCGTCGACACCAGCACCAGCAGCAGGTGCTGGCCCACGAGCCCCACGACCTCCCGCGTGTTGTCGAGGTAAAACCGCACCAGATTCACGCCGCCGCCCCGAGGAAGGCGCGGACTTCCGGCTCCGGGGAGCGGCGAAACTCTTCCGGAGTTCCCAGAAACACGAGCCGCCCGTCCTGCATCAAGCCGATACGGCTCCCCAGCAGCAGCCCTTCCCGCACATCGTGCGTGACGAACACCATCGCCTTCCCGAGACGGGCGCTGAGTCCTTTGAACTCGCGCTGCAGCTCGCTGCGTGTGATCGGATCGAGCGCCCCGAAGGGCTCGTCGAGGAGGAGCAACGGCGGGTCGACGGCGAGCGCGCGGGCGACGCCGACGCGCTGGCGCTGGCCCCCCGACAGCTCGTGCGGCCGGCGCCGCGCGAATCGCTCGGGCACGAGTCCCACGAGCGTCAACAGCTCCGCCACCCGGGCGTCGATGCGCTGCTGTGCCCATCGTTCAAGACGCGGCACGAGGCCGACGTTTTGGGCCACGGTGAGGTGCGGCAAGAGCCCGACTTCCTGGATGACGTACCCGATGCCGCGGCGCAGCAGAAACGGAGCGACGGCGCCGGTCGCCCGTCCCGCGACAATGACTTCTCCCGCACTCGGGTCGATCAGCCGGTTGATCAGCTTCAGCGTCGTGGTCTTCCCCGACCCACTGCGCCCCAAGAGCACGAGCGTCTCCCCCGCCGCGACGGTGAACGACACGTCCCGCACGATCGGACGCGGTGGCGTGGTGCCGAGCTGGCAGCTCACCCCGCGCAGCTCGACGACCGGCACGGTCATCGCGGCCCCGCCAGCACCATCTGGAACCGCTCGTCGTCGCTGGTCCCACGCCAGCGCACCGTGAGCCCGGCGTCGTCCAGGATTCGGAGAAACGTCGCGGCATCGTACTTGTAGGAGTGGTTCATCGCGAGCCGCTCGCCCGAGCGGATGTCGAGCGATTCACCGCCGAGCCGTGCCGCGACGTGCCGGGACGCCTGGAAGTGCTTGCGCAGCGGGTGCAGCCCTTGGAGGCGCTCGTCGATCACGTCCTCGAAGACGATGGCGCCATCGGATTCCCCGATCCCGACCGCGTTGAGCGGTGCCCACGCGAACCGGCGGTTGAGCGGATTGTCGTATCCCGCCACGGTTTGCCCGCCGGCATAGATCTCTCCATCGACGAGCATCGAGTCCTCGGGCCGCAGAAACGCCCGTAACGCGCGCGCTTCGGCGATGGGATCGAACGCCCCGAGGGTGTTGCCCAGCAACATGACGAGTCGCGGCGGCGCATCAGCCGACGGGGCGAGCGCGGCTAAATGCTCAGGCACCGTGAAGTCAGCTTTGATCCCCTGCGACCAGATCCCCGCGCCGAGCGCGCCGCCGACTGCCATTTCGAGCAGCGCCTGGCTCGCGTCGACGGGAAGGTAGCGGAGCCGGCGACCGTGCGCGGCCAGGGCTTGGAGCAAGAGCAGGTCCTTGTCCCCCTGGCCCGAGCCGAGACTCACGACTTCCAGTGATCCGCTTCGCAGCACGGCGGCCAAGTCGTTGGCACACCGGGCGATCAGCGAGCGCGACCGAACGAAATTGCGGTACGCGCCGTCGGAACAAAGAGCGAGCCACGCCCGCACCGACAACGGGAACCAGTAGAAGAACTTCTCATCCAATCGGCGCGCAACGAAGGAGGAAACAAAATCCTCCGCTAAAGCATTCTCTGTAAGAATGGCCTGGATGGGGATCATGCAGGAGAAAGACTTACGGGTTGACGATTGTTCCGGCAACCCGTATGGTGTCGAACCGGGTAGTACCACACTCATCCTCACGCTGGAGGACCGGATGCAGATCGTCGAGACTCATGAACTCGTGCCCAGCTGTCATCGTCCCGAAATCGTCGAGACGGCCGAGCTCGTTCCCACCTGCCACACCTGAGGGAACGGCTGATGCACACGGGGGCCCGGGAGCATTCCGGGCCCCTTCTTTTTCCGGTCTCCGCGGTACTCGGATTCGGGGCCTGGGGAATCGGTGGCTCCGCATGGGGCGCACCGGCGGAGGAGAGCGAGCGGCTGGCGGCGATCGCCCTGGCGCGCGAGCGCGGCGTCGTGTGGTTCGACACCGCTCCCACCTACGGCGACGGGGAGTCGGAGCACCTGCTCGGCCGGGCGCTGGGCCCGCATCGCTCCAAGGTCCGCATCGCTACCAAGGTCGGACCGCGGGACGATCCGCGGCGGTCGCTCGAGCAGTCGCTGCAGCGCCTCGGCACCGATTACGTCGATCTCGTGCAGCTGCACGAGATCGCCGACGGCTGGGAAGCGCGGCTCGAGACGCTGCACCGGCTGCAGCTCGCCGGGAAAGCACGCGCCATCGGCGTGTGCAACGCGAGCCACGTCGAATTGAGTCGCGCGCTGCGCGTCGCGCCGATCGCGGCGTATCAGGGGCCGTTCAACCTCTTCGATCGGGACGTGGAAGAGCGCCTCCTGCCGCTCTGCCGTGAGAGCGGCCTCGCCTTCCTCGCGTTCCGCCCGCTCGCGTCGGGGCTGTTGGGCGGTGGATTCAGCGAATCGCCGGGTTTCTCGGATGGCGACCACCGGACGAAGCTGTACTGGTTTCGCGGCGCGGAGTTCGCGCGCCGTCACCTGGTGATCGCGAAGTTGATGGACCTCGCCGCCGGCTTACGAATCTCCCTCCCCGTCTTAGCGCTGCGCTGGCTGCTGTCGCGCACGGGTGTGACGATCGTGCTCGCGGGCGCGCGCACGCCGGTCCATGTCGCCGACAATCTCACGGCGCAGGACGCCTCGCTCGACGAGGCCACCAGCCGCGAGATCGATGCCGCCATGCGGTCCGCCTTTCGGTTGCCCGCGGCGACGAGCGCCGCGGCCCAGGAGGCGCTGGGCTGGGGCCCGCGGGAGCGCTTCATCGTGGAGCACCTGGATGGCCGGTCGACGCCGGAGGCGATCGCCGCCGCATGGACCGATCGTGGGGACCAGCCGATGGTGGCAGCTCAAGTGAAGGTTTTCGCCGATCAACTTCTCGCTTCAGGACTGGCCGTATGACTCCTGTGCTTGTTGGCGCGACACTGATCGCGCTACTGCAGAACCCCCAGGGTGCGGCCCCGTTCGATTCCGCCACGGTCGTGTTTCGGGGATTTCACTTTGCTACGGGGGATACGCTCTCCGAGGTGCGGCTCTTTTATCACACCATGGGTCACCCGCGGAAGGACGCCGCTGGGAAGGTGCTCAATGCCGTACTCATGCTCCATGGCACCGGCGGCTCGGGTGGCCAATTCCATAGCCGGACTTTCGTCGAGCTGTATGCATACGGTGCTCCGCTGGACACCGGCGCGATGTACCTGATTTTCCCCGACAACATCGGACACGGCCGTTCCAGCAAACCGAGCGACGGACTGCGCGCCGCGTTTCCGCATTATGGATATCAGGACATGGTGGCGCTGCAGTACCGCGTGGTCACGGACGTGCTCCACGTCAACCATTTGCGGCTCGTGATGGGAACGTCGATGGGGTGCATGCACGCCTGGCTCTGGGCGGAGCGCTATCCGGATTTCATGGATGGCGTGGTGCCGCTCGCCTGTTTGCCGACGCAGATCGCCGGCCGCAACCGTATGATGCGGCGCATGATCATCGACGACATTCGCTCCGATCCCGCCTG
>JACXTT010012968.1_pt1 | contig 11022 bp, 11 predicted proteins | sample 9270951 | NCBI WGS metagenome assembly JACXTT01 (sample SAMN15532306, study PRJNA645909) | rock metagenome | isolation source: weathered quartz diorite | place: Puerto Rico | collected 2017-06-21 | reverse complement strand
TTACGTCTTTAACCGTTACATCCATTCCGTTGAATACCCCATTGAAAAACCCACGGCCGGAGGGTTCGCTACGAGAGCCGTCTGGGAAACTTGGATCAAGGAGGCTTTGACCTCGATCAGAACCTCGGTTGGTCCCGGCTGTGGTGTGGCGGTTTCAATGGCTCTCAGCCCATCAACGCCCTGGAACGCAGTTAGTTCGATGGCTTTCATATTGTCCCTGCCTTTCTTGCGCTGAATGGTTCACTGTTGAACTGCACAGCACGCTCCCGCGTCCACCAGACCAGTGGCCGAGTCAATAGATGAAGCACTCTTCAAAGATTCGATCTCCGCGCCAGGATTGCCACGCGATTTCGTGCAGGGCGCCTGCGTTGTTCCTGCCTTCGTGATGTCCAGAATCCAACGGATTGCGCTGCGGTCCGCTGCGACCAGAAACGAAACAGTGCGATATTCGTTTTATAGTTTCGATGTGCGTGAAGAATTCCTTTGCGCGTCTAGCATTCACGGCCCGATCTTTAAGCACATTGCCTTTATGGTCATGAGAATCTGATCCAGTTTCACTGTGTTGGATGTTGTCTCAGGCTCTCAGCTCTTAACAAAAAGCTGCCTTCTGCGACCACCTGCTCTCCGTGCTTCAGCCCTTGGAGCACGCGGTAGTATTGATCTACTTCCTCGCCGAGCGTTACCGTGCGCTGGAGAAATTTGCCTTCATCGTCGCCCGCTGGCAGATAGACCACCTGCTTTGATCCGATTGACTGGACAGCACTGTGGGGCACGACTGGCGCTTTCTCGCCTTCCGCCGTCAGTAGGGAGACATCCACGTACATGCCGATTTTTAGTAACATTCCAGGATTGGGCATTTCCACTCGCACTTTGGCAGTGCGAGTCTGCGGGTCGACTCGCGGGTCAAAATAGCTTACGTGTCCCTGGAAAACCTGGCCGGGATAAGCCGCGCTGGTAATCGTGGCTTTCGATCCCACGCGCACCATGGAGAAATCCTTTTCGAAAAGATCGCCGACTATCCAGACGGTTGAAAGGTCGGTAACCGTGAAGAGTTCTTGTCCAACCGCCACTACCTGTCCCTGATTGGCCATCCGCGACACGATAAGACCATCAATGGGGGCAGACACCGCAATTTCCGAGGTGATGTGCTGGGTGTGCGCTAAGCTCCCGATTTGAGAGTCGTTCCAGCCGAGGAGCAATAGTCGCTGTTCTGCCGCCTGGACATGAGACTGATGGACAGCGTGCGAGGCTTGCACCTCCTCAAGCTCCTGACGGCTCGCCGCCCCGATAGCAACCAGTTCTTCAGTTCGCTTCAGCTTTTTGTGCTCTGCATCCAGTTCTGCGTTCATGGTGAGAAACTGTGTTTGCGCTTCGGACAGCTCGGAGCTGAAAATCTTTGCCAGTGTCTGCCCGCGCTTGACCCACTGGCCCAACTCGGCAAGAGTTTTGGTTACTACGCCGCCCACCAGGGGCGTCACATGGACTTCGTGGTAGCCGTTGGACTGGACCGCTCCGGGAACCCGAACGGGAATGGCCAAGGAGCGGCTCACAACGTGCGCTGTTTTCACGCTGGCTCGGCCCAGAGCATCGGATGTGAGCGTCACTTCCAGTTCAGACGCCTCACTGGTTGGGACCTCCACGCTGGGCGGCATAACTGATGGGGGAGCCGCGCCTGCCTTATGTGAGACCGACCGTTGGTAGAGCCACATTCCTGTCGCCCCCATTCCTACTAAGGCCACCGCCACAATCGCGGAGATCACATAAAAACGTGGCTGCCGTCCACCCGCAACAGTGGGCAAGGCCGCGCTCCCTGGCCGAGCCGGATTCCGCTGCTCGATTAGCAAATCGCTCATGTCATTAGCTCCTATTTAGCGAGGCCCCCGACAGCCCGCTCCAACTCCACGATTGACTGATAGTATTGGTTGAGCACTTCGGTGTAGCCCGTCTCGATATCGATGTAGCGGCGCTGTTCAGCGACGACGTCGAGCAATGGGGTCCGTCCAAGATCATACGTCTGTCGAATCACGCGCAAATTCCTCTGCGCCTGTTCGAGCACTCCTCGATCCTAAATCGTCAGTCTCTGTCGGGCCTTCTCGTGCCGTAGGTAGGCAGCGGCCACTTCGCGTCTGGCCACAAGCTCGGCAAATTCGCGCTGATGGCGTGCGGCAGCTAGACGCGCAGCCGCCGCCTGCACGTTTCCCTGGTTCTTGTTACGAAGTGGAAGGGAGAGCGACACCCCATAGCTGAAATCGTGAAAGATTCCCTGAACGCGCCGGAGATCCCCCGCCGCGGTCAAGCCGTTCACGTCAAAGCCGAAATCGGTCCGCTGATAGTTGGCCACCAAGCTGGCGTCCGGCAGCCCCTCCGTTTGGGCCTGGCGTAGTTGCGCCAGTGCGAGCTCTTCAGCCAGTTGAGCTGCGCGCACATCAGGTCGCTCTGCCAGCGCCTTCTCGAGGGCTGCTTCTTGTGTGAGCCCTATCGAAGCAGCTTCAAACTCACTCCTGAACTGAAGCGGCTCTTCCGGCCTCATGCCTGCCAAAGTTCTCAGCTCCAGCAGAATCACTTCCAGCCGGGATTCGTATTCGGTGCGCAGGGTGTCGATTCGGTTCACTTCGACCTGCTGAATGCCGTCCTCCAATGGGGCGGTGGCTCCTTTTTGGACACGCGCTGAAATGAGCCGGAAATTTTCCCGGTTCAAGTTAAGCAACTCCTCACTGAAACGTAGATTGCGCAGAGCAGCCACGGCATCGCCATATTTGGAGCGGACGGCTGCCGCCAGTTGACGCTCCCGTTCGGCCAGCTCCTGTTGCATCACTTCCGATTCGCGCCTGGCTACTTCCACACGACGCTGCCGTCGTCCAAACAATTCCAACGGCAGGGAGCCCCCAACGCTGATGTTGTTATCAGGGCCATTGAGCTGGTTGAGGCCAGTGACGGCAATTGTCGGATTGGGCCGCAGTCCAGCCTGCGTTAGCCCACCGAGCGCGGCCCTGACCTGCTCGCGGGCGGCCAACAGCTCGCCATTCTGGCTGAGCGCCCGTTGCACCAGATCCTCCACCATCAGTCCGTTCACGGAATCGATGTAGAGCTTCACTGAGGACTGGAGCTGGCCAGGCGCAATTCCAACTAAAATCGCTTCGGCGCCACCTGGCGGATTGGGGGCTAGGGCCTGCGGAAAAACTTGGTCTCCGCCTCTCAGCAGAAAAATAAGCAAAGCGGCGCCACTCACCCACGGGCTCAACGGTCTTTTCATTCCTTCCTCCCAGACGGCCCCTTCAACGCACGTCACTGTTGAAGGTTGTGCTGCCTCGTCCTGCCGGTCCATCCCATTGAATCGAGAACCGCCAACCTCCGCTCTCGGCAAACGCCGCCTTTGCCTTGTAGCGGCCCGTCTCGCCGGTGGGGGTCAGTTCCACGCCTGCCGACATCGGCACCATGCCCGGCATGGACATAATGGAAGCGATTGTCACTCTCCCTACATCCACCAGTTGATGGGTAGCTGCCGACCGGAATTCCACTACAAAGTCGTTCTTCCCTTGCTTCAAGTCTCCTGGGGGACTCAAGAGCGTAATGGTCAGATCTTTGGCCTTTATTGTCTGAATGGACTTCATTTCGCCGGTACTCCGAGAGCAGGCAGCGAGTCCAATGCTGATGAGACCTCCCAGCAGAAGTACATATCCTTTTCTCATATTCACTATCCCTTCCTCTGCGTTCCGTCTAAGTCCCAATGCGTCTTGCCGACCAAAAGCTGGGCTCCACAATGGCCTGCGGCGCAACTGGTTCGGCCGCGAAGGCCTGATGCGCCTTCCTTAACTTGCGCTCGGCAAGCCACAGAAAGATCACTGGCGTCACGATGAGAACGTGAATCAGTGAACTTACCATACCGCCCAGCACCGGCGTGGCCAGCGGCTTGATCACTTCGGCTCCCACACTTTGACTCCACATGATAGGTAGCAGGCCGGCAACCACTGTGGAGACGGTCATGACCTTCGGTCGAAGGCGCAACAGTGCTCCTTCCACCACGGCTTCGTACAAATCAGACACGGTAAGCCTCCCTTTTTCCTGCCGCTTGCGCTCCACGGCCTCTTCCAGATAGATCACCATGACCACCCCGGTTTGCACGGCGGTGCCGAAAAGCGCAATGAAGCCTACCCAGACGGCCACGCTGAAGTTGAACCCCAGTGCATAGAGCAGGTAAACACCGCCCGACAAAGCGAAGGGCACGGCTAACAGCACATGAGCGGCTTCCAGGAACGAGCGGTAAGTCAGGAAAAGCAGAATGTAGATGATGGCCAGTACAATCGGCAGGACGATCTGCAGCCGCTGGCGGGCACGCTCCTGGTTCTCGTATTGTCCACTCCAGCCGAGATAATATCCTGCCGGCAATTGCAGGCGGCTGGCAACGGCGGTTTTGGCTTCGGTGATGAAGCTCCCGACATCGCGTCCGCGCACATTCAAGAGCACCGCCACCACCAGCAGCCCGTTCTCGCTGTTGACCATGGCTGGGCCTGAAACCTGCCGGATCTCAGCCAGCTGGCTAAGCGGAACCTGGGTTCCATTGGGAGCCGCTACCAGTACGCTTGCCAGCGACTGCCGGTCCTTCCGGTATTGGGGGGCATAGCGAACGCGCACCGGAAATCGCTTCCGACCCTCGATGGTGACACTGAGGTTGCTTTCTCCGACGGCGGTCTCAATGACGTTCTGAATCTCGCCGACTGCAATCCCATACCGGGCGGCGGCTGCCCGGTCGATCCGGATGTCGAGATATAAACCCCCCGTCACCTGCTCAGGATAAACATCTGCGGCCCCGGGAATGCCGCGCAACACTTCGGCCACTTCGCGCGCCTTTTGCTCGAGCGTGGACAGGTCTGAGCCGAAGACCTTGACCCCCAGCTGCGAGCGAATCCCCGTGTTCAACATGTCAATCCGGTTGATGATGGGCATGGTCCAAACGTTTGAGACCCCGGGTAGCGCGACGGCGCGGTCCATCTCGGCTTTGAGCTTGTCAATCGTCATCCCCGGTCGCCATTGGTCGCGGGGCTTTAGGTGAATGATGGTCTCGGTCATGTTGAGCGCTGCTGGATCGGTGGAGGTATCCGCCCGCGCCACTTTGGCGGCCACCCAGCCCACCTCCGGAAACTGTTGCAGGATGGCGTCCTGCTTCTTGGCGAACTCCGTGTTCTGTTGAAGCGAGATGCTCGGATCGGCAATGGGCATGAACATGAGGTCGCCCTCATTGAGCGGCGGCATGAATTCACTGCCGATCTGCGCAGTCAGGGTGAGGGCACCTCCAAAGAGCGCCAGGGCCAGACTGATCGTGATCGCACGATGCCGCAGGGCCCACTCGAGCGCTGGCCGATAGAGCCGCTGCAGACCACGCATGACGGGATTGGCGTCTTCGGAATGAAACTTCCCGCCGAGCAGCAATGTGCAAAGCACTGGCACCAGTGTGACGGCAATGACCGTCGCGCCCGTTACAGCGAAAGTTTTGGTAAAAGCGAGGGGATGGAACAGCTTGCCCTCTTGGCCGGTCAAAGCGAAGACCGGAATGAAGGCAAGAACAATGATGGCCATTGAAAAGAAGATAGGGCGCCCGACGAGCTGGGTCGACGCCAGCACGGTTTCCCACACACGCCGCCGGTCTTTGGGGTTCACCTTCCCCTTTTCCATAAACCGAAAGGCATTTTCGGTAACCACGATGCCGGCATCCACCAACACTCCAATCGCGATGGCAATGCCGGCCAGCGACATGATGTTGGACGTAATGCCCATGTAGTACATGAACAGAAACGACACGACCACGGCCAGGGGGAGCGGCAGCGTGACGATCAGAATGCTGCGAAAGTGCCAGAGGAAAACGACGTGCGCCAAGGTCACAAGGACAATTTCTTCAATCAGGGCGCGCTTGAGTGTGGCAGCCGTCTTGCCAATCAACTCCGACCGGTCGTAGAAGGGAACGATCTTCACTCCGACGGGCAACCCAGCCTGAAGGTCGGCGATCTTCACCTTTACCCGGTCAATCACCTCCTTCGTATTGACGCCCGATCGGGCCACAACGACCCCGCCGACGGTTTCCCTCCCATCCTTGACCAGGGAGGCAACACGGAAGGCATTGCCAATTTGTACTTTGGCTACGTCTTTGACATAGATGGGAACGCCCGCCTCGGCTCCCACGACGATGCTTTCCACGTCGCTCACAGACTGAATCAGTCCAAGGCCGCGCACGATCGACCAGGCACCATTCGCCTCCAGCACGTTGCCACCGACGTTCTTGTTGCTGCGCATGACCGCGTCCACCACCACGCTGAGAGGAAGGCCGTAAGCTCGCAGGCGATTTGGATCCACGTCAATCTGGTACTGTTGCACCTCGCCGCCGACACTTGCGACTTCGGCGACACCCGGGACCGAATTAAGCTGATACCGGATGAACCAGTCCTGCAGCGTTCGTAGCTCCCGCAGGTCATGCCGTTCGCTCTCAATGCTGTACCAGAAGATGTGCCCGACTCCGGTGGCATCTGGGCCAAGGATTGGCACCACACCCGGCGGCAGCGATTTGGTAAAGAGATTTAATCGTTCTAACACCCGCGTGCGCGCGAAGTAGAGGTCGATATCGTCTTCAAAAATGACAAAGATCATGGAAAAGCCGAAGGCGGAGCTTGAGCGAACGGCCTTTACTCCGGGCAAGCCCTGCAAATTGGTGGTCAGCGGATAAGTAACCTGATCTTCGATTTCCTGCGGGCTCCGTCCCGCCCAGTCCGTGAAGACAATCACCTGGTTGTCGCTGAAATCAGGGATGGCATCAATCGGAGTATGCATCAACGCCCAATATCCCCATCCTGCAATGCCGAGATAGAAGGCAATAACCAGAAAGCGATTCTTGACCGAAAACTCGATGATCCGGTTAATCATTCGATCCTCTAGTTATCCCTGGGCCCAATGGAGACGGGCGATTCCTCGAGTCCCGACCAAGCCAAAGGTAGCAGCGATAAACATGAGTCCAGCGAGTGTTACCAATAAACGTCGATGCATGATTTAGTCTCCTTTCATCCCTCGGTGCGGGCTTTCCGTCGCAATGGCCTTCATCTTGAAGTGATAACCGGATAGCCTCGGACGTAGATCCAGTCGGTCGACTTTGCTGGAATGTGGCAGCCCGTGCAGTCCTTTTTGTAGTCGGTTGCCACTTGCTTATCGGGTGCATCGGCTTTGAAAAGGGCCCATCCCCATCCATCGCCCCACAAAGGGTTATTGCCAAAGCGCTGTTTTTTGATCCTTGATTAGAACGAACCACACTTTGGCTCCCGACGCCCAATGCGCATCACCTGTGGTCATTTGCGCGTGGTCCATTCCGAATACTTCTTTCACCAGTACAGTGCCATCGGCAAACGTACCATGTTCGCGGTAATACTCGGCCGTACCGGGCGAGGCATAGGTGAAGTGCATTTGGTTCCCCTTGGGATCGAGCACTGCATATGCCCCAAGTGCTCGTAACGATCTCGAAAGTCACTCGGCTTGCGAATATTCCCTGCTTTGTCGACCAGTTCAAACCCGTCAAAACTGGCATTGCTTTTGGGATTTGGCTACCTGGTGCCCGACCAATGGGACCAGCATCAAAATCACAAATGAGATGCGGCCGATCATTTGGTACCCCTCCTGTTTGCGGAATGGAATCGCGCTAACAGCCGGAATGACAATCGCCCATGCGAAGCTCCATGTTCCGAAGCTAGCCTTTCAATCACGCGTCGTATGGCCTTTCAAGGTGCTGCCGGCTGGCACATCATTGCTAATATGGCTGTGCAACTCGCGTTCCAACGTAACAACACGGTGAACATTGCGCCTCCGCATGATTCTCAGTGAGGTTCTGTTCTGCTACGAAACGTACAGAGGCGAAACAGTGCCGACAATGTGACGACGCCAGGAGTCACTCAGAGTTGACATATTGACTTCGTGACGTCCCGTCGACTCTGGTTGCGTCATGGATAACTCTGTCCGACTGGTCTCCGTGTTGGAGCGACGATATAAGGTGTACTGCGAAGTCCGAGATACCCACAAGCGTCGTACCTGAAACCTGGAGGCTTTCGAGAAATTGGCGATGAACTGCATTTCACGCGGGCCAAGTTACTGCGGGGTATTCAGCTGAACTCAGACTGCAGCGCACTATCCGCTAAGACTCTTTTGCACCAACTCTTTGAGGAGTGCTCGAGCCCTCGCGACTCGCGACTTAATCGTGCCGTCCGGCACTTCGAGAACTTGGGCTGCTTCGCGAGTGCTCAGCCGTCCACATGTCGCCGTTGAAAGGTTTTCAGCAAGATAGGTGAGAATTGTGCCGACAGCCGCAACAATAGATCTGCCAGTTCCCGTGGAACAGGATCAAGTCGCACCAGTACGGGTCCGCTCGGCGCCGCCCACCTGCTCACCGAGACGGGCCATGGCGGCGGCAGGGATACGATGGCGCAATTTTCCGATCAGAGTCCAATAATCCTACCTCGTCTCCTTGTGCTTGATCGTTCCACTTACCGTGCCGACAAACTTTGCTGTAAACACGAACGTTGCACCAAGGAGGCCAGTGTCGAGGACTACTCAAAATACCTTCGTCACACCACGTTTGACCGGCAAGTCAGGTAAACCACATCAGAACATTTGTCGAAGAGGCGCCGCCGCATTGCTAGATCGACACTACCAATCGAGTCCAAACCGCAATCGCTCCCCTACCGGCTACACGCTATGGCGCAGAGCGATTGCATTTCAAGGTAGCAACGTTCATACGAATGACTCGCGAACAACCGGTAACCCTGACGACGTTGTTTGCAGCGCGGTTCCCTAAGCCGCGTTTGCAAAGCCGAGTTGCAAAACGAGGTCTTGAGTCTCAACGACGAATTCTCGGTTCCCAAAACGAACTAGCGTGCAGTTTTCCATTCTACACAGGACAAGAACGGTCAGGCCGAAGTAGGTAGCTACCCCAATTTCCTTCAAAACGTTATTCCCGGTTCTCGTGGTCCTCATGATGGTTCCTCCTCGCAAACCTTCAAGCGGATCTTCCAGTCATTCCTGCAGCCCAGTTACATCAAAGGCTGCCACCTTGTGGCCAGAACTCAGAAGCGCCTCGACGGTCAACCGGCCAATTCCACTTGCAGCGTCGCTAATTAAGACATTACTCATGACCAGGGATTCTATGCAGAAACGGTACGCCCGGGTCGTGAGATCCCGAGCTTTTTCATTTTGGAAATTAAAGTAGTCCGCTTCAGTCCCAGCCGCTCGGCCGCGCCACCGGGTCCCCCTACAGCCCAACCTGCCGCTTGCAATGTCTGCAATATCAAGGCCCGTTGGGAGCTCCAGAACGTGCCTGGTGCATGCATCGGCTGGACTGAGTTCTCGTGTGATGAAGATAGGGGAGTTTGCATCACCGGGTTCTCGTCTGATATGCCCAGAGGATTCGGAAGCACTCCGTTGTCCGCGCGAATCACAGCTCGTTCGATCAGGTTCTGCAATTCCCGCACATTGCCAGGCCAAGAATAGGAGGTAAATGCATCGAGTGTTTCCTGCGGTATATGGTTAACTGGTTTTCCTATGCGCCGGGAAAAAATCTCGACAAAATGTGCGACCAATTCTGGAATGTCTTCACGGCGCTCCCGCAGTGGGGGCAACACCACAGGAAATACGTTCAGGCGATAATAGAGATCACCACGGAATTCTTTCCGCCTCACCATCTCGCCGAGATCTCGGTGTGTCGCTGCAACCAAACGGACGTTGATGCGATGCGTCCGGCCGCTGCCGAGACGCTCGAACTCCTGTTCCTGCAGAACGCGGAGCAGCTTAGGTTGTAAGGCCAGCGGAATGTCCCCGATTTCATCGAGGAAGAATGTCCCGTTGTCGGCCAGCTCGAAACGGCCAATCTTCTGGGCCACAGCCCCGGTGAACGCACCCTTCTCGTGTCCAAACAGTTCGCTTTCCAACAGGTCAAAGGGAATGGCTGCGCAATTCAGGCTGACGAATGGACGATGGCTGCGGGGACTCAGATTGTGAATGGCACGAGCAATCAACTCCTTGCCCGTACCCGTCTCCCCCAGAATCAGCACAGTGGAATTGGTCGGTGCCACGCGTTCCACCTCCGCAAGCACGAATTCCAGAGCAGGGCTGTTGCCTATGATTCCATTCGTGCCTATCTCGGGTTGGCCCTCGTGCTTTGAACGCAGGTCCTTTACGCCCAAACTCCCCATCATCGAGATTTCAGGGCTTGATCTAATCCGGTCAACATCCGGATTAAGGATTTGCAATGTCATCTCCTCCTCCTCCCGTCTTCCGGTGTGAGTGTTACTCACGACGCCTTTCCCTGGCGACCCACTCACGGATGTAATCCGCACAATTTCTGAGTTCCACTCCCTTGGCTTCGCTGATAGCAAGGAAGCGGATTGCTTCGCGATTCACGAGAGTCACCTCCTTGAGATCCACGGCGATATTACCCTTTTCCCGCTCGAGCAATTCTCTAAGCGTGTCCACGTGCTCGGCGTCAATCCGGCCACTCACCCGCAACACAGTAATGTCCTCTTCACTTACAAGTCGCTCTATTCTGAAGGCCATTGTGATCGCTTCCTGCACAGCCTTTCGTTTTGTCGATCATGCCAGCGGCTCAACTTGCCACGAGCATTTCACTTTACGATTGCAAGCTTCGACCCATTCGTAATGTATTGGAAATAAAGAAGGCAGATACGGCAGGAAGGATTTTTGGGTCGTTAGATTTCGTAGACTTCGTAACTTTGGTAATTTTCGTAAGAAGATTTCTAGACGAATTTGAATTTACTTTTCTTAATCTTCAAGGCTTTGATTCTCGAATAGAGGGTAGTTGGTGGAATTCCGAGTTTGGCTGCGGCCCCTGTGGGTCCGGCAACTCGGCCTCTGCTCTCGGCCAAGGCGGCCTCGATCATTTCCCGTTCTCCAATTTGCTTCACCTCGACAGGGGAAAAGGAGTGAACCCGAGGTACCGGATGAGACGCTTCCGTGGAGAGCCATGACTTATCGACCGAGAAA
>JACXTT010012967.1_pt1 | contig 11023 bp, 8 predicted proteins | sample 9270951 | NCBI WGS metagenome assembly JACXTT01 (sample SAMN15532306, study PRJNA645909) | rock metagenome | isolation source: weathered quartz diorite | place: Puerto Rico | collected 2017-06-21 | reverse complement strand
CGCCCGAGCAGCGCTTCTTCCTTGGCTTCGCGCAGGTGTGGGGGGAGAACATGGCGCCGCAGGAGGCCACGCGCCGCGCGCTCACCGACCCGCACGCGCAGGGGCCCTTCCGAGTCAACGGCACGGTGCAGAACATGCCCGAATTCGCCAAGGCCTACGGCTGCAAGGAGGGCGACAAGATGGTGCGCGAGGCGTCGAAGCGCTGCGCGATCTGGTGACGAACCATCCCCTCGAGCCCGATGCCACCGAGATGCGCCGCCTCATCGACGAGGCGGCGCGCCGCGTCATCGAGCACATCGAGTCGCTGCCGTCGCAGCCGGCGCAGAACGTCGAAGGGGCCACCGACTACGCGCGGACGCTCATCGAGCCGCTGCCGCGGCAGAGTGAGTCGTACGAGAAGCTGCTCGACTTTCTGTTCCGCGACGCCATCCCCCGTTCGTTCAACCCCGCCGGGCCAGGCTATCTCGCTTATGTTCCCGGCGGCGGCATCTACCACGCCGCGGTGGCCGACTACATCGCCGACGCGGTAAACCGCTACATCGGCGTCTGCGCCGCCGCGCCGGCGCTGGCGCAGATCGAAGCGAACGTGGTGCGCTGGTTTTGCGAGATCGTGGGGTACGGGCGGGGGAGCGGCGGGGTGCTGACCACCGGCGGCTCGATGGCCAATCTCATCGCGCTCATCGCCGCGCGCAAGGAGCTCCTCGGCGACGACTTCGCGAAGGCGACGCTCTACTGCGGCGATCAGATCCACTACGCCTTTCAGAAATCGGCCATGCTGGCGGGCTTTCCGGCGGCCAACATCCGCCAGGTCGAGAGCGACGCGCTTTTTCGCGTGTGCATCGACCGGCTGGAAGAAGCGATCGCGCGCGACCGTGCCGCCGGACTGCGCCCCTTCCTCGTCGCCGGAAGCGCCGGGACGACGAACACCGGCGCGGTGGACGACCTGGAGGCGCTGGGGCGCGTGGCGCGCGCGGAGCGGCTGTGGTTTCACGTCGACGGCGCTTACGGCGCGTTCTTCATGCTCACCGACCGCGGGCGTGCACGGTTGCGGGGAATCGCCGAGGCCGACTCCATCGTGCTCGATCCGCACAAGACGCTCTTCCTGCCGTTCGGCACCGGCGGGCTGCTCGTGCGCGATGCCGGGTCCCTCCGCCGCGCGCACAGCATGCACACCGAATACCTCCCGCCCTTCCAAGAATCCGACGAGCTGGTCGATTTCTGCGAGCTGTCGCCGGAGCTGTCGCGCGACTTCCGCGGACTCCGCGTCTGGTTGCCGCTCAAGCTCCTCGGCATCGAGCCGTTTCGCCAACAACTCGACGAGAAGCTCGACCTCGCCGCCTATGCTACGGACGAGCTGAAGAAGATCGACGGGATGGAAATGGTGGCGGAGCCGCAGCTCAGCATCCTCGCCTTCCGCCACCGCTCACTCGACAACCGCGAGCTGCTGCGGCGCATCAACGCGCGCAAGCGCGTCATGCTCACGCCCGCCGTCGTGAACGGAACGTTCGTCATTCGCATCTGCGTGGTCTCGCACCGCACGCACCGCGATCGCGTTGAGATGTGCCTGGAGGACATCCGCGCCGCAGCCGCAGAGCTTGGGGTCAGACCCCTCCACAGGTCGTAGATTTTCGAAAGGGAGGGCGGTGGCGTGCAAGTTGAGGTTCGAGGTTCGAACGAAGAATGAAGAAAAGCCCGGCCGTCAAAACTTCTTACTTCTTCATTCGCACCTCGAACCTCGAACCTCTTGCACTTCTTCGCTCTGCCGCGCGCCCCTACTTCTTCGTTGCGCTCGAGCCCGCGCGAAACTCCGCGCCGCGGCAACAGAGCTGAGCTTGGGGTCAGACCCCTCCACGGATCGTAGATTTTCGAGAGGGAGGGCGGTGGCGTGCAATTGGAGGTTCGAGGTTCGAGGTTCGAACGAAGAATGAAGAAGAGGACCGACCGTGAAACCTTCTCACTTCTTCATTCGCACCTCGAACCTCGAACCTCTTGCACTTCTTCGCCCTGCGCGCGCACCTACTTCTTCGCTGCGCTCGAGCCCGCGCGAAACTCCTCCTCGCTGAGCTGCAGGTCATCCCGCGGCGGGCCGTCGCCCATTACGCCGTGGTAGACGGCCTTCGACGACGCGCGCGTGAGGTGCGAGAAGACGTTGCCGTCGACGATCATGTTCGGGCCGTGGTCGCAGAGATCGAGGCAGGAGACGCTGCAGATGCGCACGATCGGCTTGCGCCCGAGCTTCTTGTTCAGATCCTTCAGCTCGGCGCGGATGATCTCCCCCCGCTCGTCGCCGCGGTCGGGATTGTTGCAGCGCGGCCCGCCGCAGACCAGGAACTGTTTTTCGAAGGGGTAGCGCATCGAGGTGGATTATCCACCTGTCATCCCGAGCATAGCGAGGGAACTGGGGGCGCGGGCAGCGCTAAACTGACGATTTGTGTGCCGCCCGCCCACACAGGTTCCTCGCTACGCTCGGAATGACATCTCGTTAGCGTGGACCGATACGCAGCACTTTCGTCGCCAGGAAGACTTCCCTCAGAAAGAGGATCAGCGTCAGGATCAGCGCGACCATGGCCGCCACGAACAGCGCGGCCACCATGAGGCTCACATCTAGCTTGATGAAAGCGCTGAGGAAGAGCGCGGCGATGAGGGTGCAGACCAGAAGCGCGCTGATCACGCCGAGGGCGATGGCGCGGTACATGATCCGGGCGCGCCGCGAGAGGATGGCCAGTTCGGGATGATCCGATTCGCGGTTGAACGACTCCAGCACGCGCGCGCGGTCGATGGTCCGCCCCAGCCGGTTGCTCAGCACGCCGAGCAGAGCGCTGATGCCGGTGAGGAGGAACACCGGCGCGATGGCCAGTTGGATGACGCGCGCCGTGTCGGCGATGTGGTTCACGCCACGAACTTCTTCCCTGAATCGAGCAAATGCTTGAGGTCCTTCGGCGTGCACGCCTCGGCATAGATACGCGCCACCGGCTCGGTGCCCGAGAGGCGGAACAGCAGCCAGGTATTGTCGTCGAAGATCAGCTTCACGCCGTCGGTCTTGTTCACCTCGCGCACTTTCAGGCCGTCGAGCGACGCGGGCGGATTGGCCAGCCTGCTGGCCAGCGACTCCTTCAGGTTTTGGTTCAGTTTCATTTCCGCGCGCTTGGAGTAGAAGAATTCGAACTCCTTGTACGGCTCTTCGATCAGGTCATTCAGTTTCTTGCCGGTGCGCGCCACCATCTCCGCCACCAGCAGGCAGGCCAGGATGCCGTCTTTCTCCGGCAGGTGGCGGTACATCGACATGCCGGCGCTCTCTTCGCCTCCGAGCGCGATCTTGTCGGCGAGGATCAGCTCGCCGATGTACTTGAAGCCAACCGGCGTTTCGTACAACGGCACGTCGAGCTTGCGCGCAATGGCGTCGATCAGATGCGTCGTGGCCACAGAGCGCGCCAGCCCGCCGGGGATGTTGCGGTAGCGCTTGAGATAGAGCGCCACGAGCGCCAGCACCACGTTCGGCGAGACGAAGCGGTTGCGGTCGTCGATGATGCCGAAGCGATCAGCATCTCCATCGGTCGAGAGGCCGAGGTCGAACTTGTCCTCGGTCACGATCTTGCGCAGCTCGCCGAGGTTCTTCTCGCTGCATTCCGGCGAAAAGCCGCCGAAGTAGGGGTCGCGGTAGTTGTGGATGATCTTCACCTCCACGCCCGCCTCGAGAAGGAAGTAGTCGAGGTAGTCGCGCGAGGTTCCGTAGAGCGAGTCGATGGCGATGCGCAGCCCGCTCTTGCGGATCACGTCGACGTCCACTTTGTTGCGCAACTCGGCCAGGTAGCGGTCCTTGGGATCGATGGTCTCGATCAGCTCGCTCTTCTCGTAGACGTCCATCCGCTCGTGCGTGGAGGCCACGGCGTGGATCTCCGACTCGATGGCCTTGGTGATCTCCGGCAGCGCCGGCGCGCCGTTCGATGTGGAGAACTTCAGCCCGTTGTACTCGGGGGGGTTGTGGGAGGCGGTGAAGTTGATGGCGCCCATCGCTTTGCGCCGCACGGTCTCGTACGAGACGCAAGGAGTAGGCACGTCGCGGTTGCAGAGGAAGGCGTGGATGTCGTTGTAGGCGAGGATGCGCGCCGCCTCGGAGGCGAACTTTTCGGAGAGGAAGCGGGTGTCGTAAGCGACCACCACGCCCGACCCCTTCTGCCCCGACTTCTTGAGGTAATTGGCGACGCCCTGGGTGGCCACGCGGACGTTCTCGAAAGTGAAGTCCTCGCCGATGATGCCGCGCCACCCCGAGGTACCGAATTTGATCATGGACGCTCCAGTTACATCCCAACCCAAACCGCTAACCCTAGCACATGCAAGCGAGTAAAATGCCACGCGTCCAAATCGTCCAGCGGGAGTGCACTTGTCCCATCCCACCGATCTCGTTCGCGCGCTCGCGGCGAGCGAAGAGCGGCTGTTTGAACTGCTCGAGCACGTGCCGGCCGGCGTGGTCGTGGTGGCCGCGAACGGCACGACCTCGTTCGCCAACCGCGCCGCGCAAGAGCTCCTCGGCGGCGGCGAGGGGCTGAGCCTGCCGCCGGTGGTGCGCGCGCTGCGAGGGGAGAGCGTCCGCATCAGCGGCGTCGAGGTCGTCCGTGGATCATCGCCGGTCATCCTGGAAGTCTCCGCATCGCCGATGCGCGACGCTGACGGCAATGTTGTCTACGCCATCGCCACCCTGGCCGACGTCACCGAGAGTCAGCGCGCCTACCGCGACCTCTTCGAGGACGCCCCCATCGGCATCTATCGCACCACGCCCGACGGCGCGATCGTCATGGCCAACCCGGCGCTGGTGGAGATGCTCGGTTACCGCTCGCTGACCGAGCTGTTGGAGTGGAACCTCGACCGCGACGGCGTACACGCCGACTACGACCGCGCCGGATTCAAGGCGCTGCTCGACCGCTTCGGCGAGGTGCGCAACCTCGAGGGCGCATGGAAGTGCCGCGACGGCTCGACGCTGCACATCAACGAGAACGCGCGCGTGGTGCGCGACGACGACGGCCGCGTCCTCTACTACGAGGGCACCGTGGAAGACATCACCACGCGCCGCGAGACCGAGGAGGAGCTGCGGCACAGCCGCGAGGAGTATCGCCACCTGGTCGAGAACGCCACCGACGTCATCTACAGTTGCGACGCCTACGGCTACTTCACCTACATCAATCCCACCGTGCGCACGGTCATCGGGTTCAGCGAGTCCGATCTGCTGAAGAGGCACTTCCTGGAGGTCATCGATCCCGACTACCGCGGCGACGTGGCTGAGTTTTACCGGCGGCAGTTCGTCACGCGCGCGCCGAACACGTATTACGAGTTCCCCGTCCGCACGCCGCAGGACGAACGCGTCTGGATCGGGCAGAACGTTCAGACGCTGATGAGCGGCGACTGGGTGATCGGATTCCAGGCCGTGGCGCGCGATATCTCCGGCCGCAAGAAGATGGAAGAGGAGCTGGCGCGGACGCGCGATGCGGCGGTGGAGTCGGCCCGCCTCAAGTCCGAGTTCCTGGCCAACGTCAGCCACGAGATCCGCACGCCGATGAACGGGGTGATCGGCATGGCCGACCTCCTCTACACCAGCGCGCTCACGCCCGAGCAGCGCGACTACGCGCAGACCATCCGCCAGAGCGCGGAGTCGCTACTGCGCATCGTCGACGACATCCTGGACATCTCCAAGATCGAGGCGGGGAAGCTCGCCGTGCGCGCTATCGACTTCGTTCTCGACGAGCTGGTCGACGAGATCACCGACGTCTTCGCCGAGCGCGCCGCGGCCAAGGGCATCCGCTTCCGCAGCATCATCTATCCGGACGTCCACCGGCAGCTCCGCGGCGACGCGCTGCGCATCCGGCAGGTGATCGTCAACCTGGTCGGCAACGCCATCAAGTTCACTCCCGAGGGGGAAGTGACGCTCTCGGTGATGCAGGACAGCGAGAGCGGCGGCGGCGTGGTGCTCTGGTTCCTTGTCAACGACACCGGCATCGGCATCAGCTCCTCCGATCAGGAGCGGCTGTTCATTCCGTTCATGCAGGTGGACGGCAAGACCAACCGCAAGTTCGGCGGCACAGGCCTCGGCCTGGCCATCTCCAAGGAGCTGGTCACGCTGCTCGGCGGCAGCATCGGCGTAGCCAGCGTGCCGAACGAAGGCTCGACCTTCTGGTTCACCGCGCCGCTGGAGAAGGACTTCAAGGCGCGCACGGCGGCGAAGCGGATGGCGCTGGCCGGCCTGCGCGCGCTGGTGGTGGACGGCGACGACGTCAATCGCTTGATGCTGCGGCGCCACCTCAGCTCCGCGGCCATGCGCGTGGAGGAGGCGTCGGACGCCGAGGCGGCCTTGGAGTTCATCCGCCACGCGGCGCTCTCGCAGCCGTACGACGTGGTAGTCATCGACATGCAGTTGCCCAAGAGCGACGGGCTGGCACTCACGCGCGCCATCCGCGCCGAGGAGTTCGACGTCATCGCCCGCACGCCGGTGGTGCTCATCACCGCCATCGGGCGCCGCAAGAGCGACGTGGAGGCCTTCCGCGCCTCGGGCGTCAACGCCTTCATCATCAAGCCGGTGCGGCAGTCGCAGCTCGCATCGGCCGTGGCCGGTGTCATCGGCGAGCGGAGTGCCCTTCCGCCGCCGGGCTTCATGCCGGACGACGCGGAGCCGAGCTCTCCCGGCGATCACGCGCCGCGCATTCTGGTGGTCGAGGACAATGTGATCAATCAGAAGGTCGCGATGGGGCAGCTTCGCATCCTCGGATTGGAAGCGGACGTCGTCGGCAGCGGCGCCGAGGCCATCGACTCGGTGGCCGGCGGGAAGTACGACGTCGTGCTGCTCGATTGCCAGATGCCGGACGTCGACGGCTATGAGGTGGCGAACGAGATCCGCCGGCGCGAGGGCGATGGTTCGCGGCGTATCCCCATCGTCGCCGTCACCGCGTACGTGCTGGAGGGGGAGCGCGAGCGCTGTCTCGCCGCGGGGATGGACGACTATCTCTCCAAGCCGGTCAGCACCGCGCGGCTGGCCGAGGCGCTGGGCCGCTGGATCACGCTGCCGGCGCGGCCGGAGCTGGCCCTCGATCACGAGAAGCTGGCCGGGCTGAAGGAGATCGCCAAGTTCAATCCGCGCTTCATGTCCGACATCACCACGCTCTTCCGCGAGGACGCCGTGCTGCGCCTGCACGACCTCCGCGACTCCCTCGACAGGGACAACCCGGAGCAACTGGCCAGGGCGGCACACGCGCTGAAAAGCAGTTCGGGGAACGTGGGGGCAAAACGGATCTATACACTTTGCTCCGCAATCGAGGAAAATGCCCGCGCCGGATCCACCGCCGGCGTCCGAGAACTGGTGGACCAGTTAGCAGGGGAACTGGACCTGGCGGTGGCGGCGTTGGCGCGCTCCGCGAATGAAAGGTGAGGGCGCGGGAGAATCGTTGCAGTTGTCCCTCTCAAGAGTGTGCTCAGCATGACTGAACCGACACTTGGCCCGTATCGGTTGATCAGTCCCCTCGGCGCAGGCGGAATGGGGGAGGTCTGGCGCGCCGAGGACACCCGCCTGCTGCGCGAGGTGGCCATCAAGATCCTGGCCGACCACATCGCCAACGATCCGGAGTGGAAGGCGCGGTTCCTGCGCGAGGCGCGCACCATCGCCCAGCTCAATCATCCGAACATCGCCACCATCTACGCCATCGAGCAGGACGGCGACAAATTCTTCATCGCCATGGAGCTGATCGAAGGGGAGTCGCTGACGAACATCCTGGCGCGCGGGCGGATGGAGCCGCGCGAAGCGGTGCGCATCGTCCGCCAGGTGGCCGAGGCGTTGGAGGAAGCGCACGGCAAAGGGATCGTGCACCGCGACATCAAGCCGGACAACGTGATCGTCTCCAAGCGCGGCGTGGCCAAGGTGCTCGACTTCGGCATCGCCAAGCAGATCGGCCCCGCGGCGTCGAAGAACACCCCCGCGCTGACGCAGGGCGGCATGATCGTCGGCACGCCCTACTACATGTCGCCCGAGCAGGCCCTCGGTAAGCCGCTCGACCATCGCAGCGACATCTTCTCCCTCGGCGTGGTGCTCTACGAGATGCTGGCCGGCCACCGTCCCTTCCTCGGCGACACCATGACCGAGACGATGATGCACATCATCATGACCGAACCGCCCGCCATCGGCGCCATCGTGCCGTCAGTCCCGCGCGGGCTGCGCGAGATCATCGACCGCGCCTTGCAGAAGCATCCCGAGCGCCGCTTCGGCCGCGCCGGCGAGCTGGTCGAGGCGCTCGACCGCATCGATTACAAGGATTTCGACAGCCGCCCCGCTCCTTCGCCGCAGCCCTCGAAGGAAAGAGTGCCGACGCAACCGCTGGCCGTCGCCGCGCCGACCAGCAGCCCCATTCCCGGCCGCCGCGCGCTGGTGGCCGACGACGATCCAGTGACGCGCTACCTCATCGCCAACATCCTTTCCGCGAACGGCTTCGCCTTCGACGAGGCGGCCAACGGCGCCGACGCGGTGAAGTGCCTCAAGCAGACCGAGTACTCCATCATCTTTCTCGACCTCCTCATGCCGCGTATCGACGGCTGGGGCGTGCTCGACTTCGTGCGCCGCATGAAGCCCGGTAAGATGCCGCGCCTCTTCGTCATCACCGGCGTGAAGAACCAGTCCATCAGCGCCGCCGACCGCGACGTGGTGGCCGGCGTGATCTACAAGCCGCTGAATCCGGAGGAGGTGGGGAGGGTGGTGAAGCAGGCCGCGGCGTAAGCCTGTGTGGCGGCGGCCGCTTCGGCCGCCGGCGCCCGAAGCGGGCGCCGCTACACTCTCCTTGCTCTTCTGGCCCGCTTTCCGCAAAGATCCCCCACCAATGACCGACCGTCCGGTCCTGCTGATCGCGGACGACGACGAAGACGTAGTACGCCTGCTGAAGCTGTTCCTGCGCCCGCTAGACTGCGAGATTCTCACCGCGGCCGACGGCGAGGAGGCGCTGGCAGTGGCGCAGAGCCGCCTTCCCGACGTGGTGCTGCTCGACGTGATGATGCCGAAGCGCAGCGGCTGGGAGGTCTGCCAGGCGCTCAAGGCGGTACAGAGAACGGCGCACATCGCCGTGGTCCTCTCCACCGCGCGCGGCGACGTGAAGGACCGGCTGACCGGCCTGCAGCTCGGCGCCGACGACTACCTGGTCAAGCCCTTCAACCGCGACGAGGTGGTCAAGCGCATCGGCGCGCTGCTGGAGCGCCGCCGCCGCGCAGCCGCCCCCGCCGCGCCGCCCGCCCGCGTCAACGAGAACATGCTCTTCGACCGCGCCACCGGCCTCCCCACCGTCCCCATGGCGCTCGACCGCCTGAAGGAAACGCTCATCGACCAGGGGCAGATCGGCATCGTCTACATCGACATCGAGCAGTTCGAGTCGATCGAGGCGGAGTACGGGTGGGCCTTCTTCGACGAGTTCCTGCGCTGCGCGGCGGAGTTCGTCTCCAGCGAGGCGCGGACGCGTTTTCCGAAGGCCGTCGTGGCCGCGAACGTCGTCGCCGGTTCGAGCTTCTTCATCTCCTTCGAGCCTCGCGGCCGGCCGCGCGAGCCCTCCTTCGAGGCGCTGGCCGGCGATCTGCGGCACAAGCTGGTCGACTCCATGCGCCAGCGCTTTCCGGCCATGCAGCAGGGACAGATCGGTTTCTTCGTCGGCGCGGTGTGCATCGAGTACCGCCCTCCCATCCGCCTGGAGCGGCAGATCTATCAGGGAATGCAGATCGCGGCAGACGCCGTTCGCGACGCCGAGCAGCAGCGGAAGAAGCAGCTCACGCGCGAGCTGCGCGACATCATCCGGCGCAAGCGCGTGACCACGCTCTTTCAGCCCATCGTCCGCGCGCGCGAGGAAACAGTTTTTGGATACGAAGTGCTCACCCGCGGCCCCGCGCACTCGTCGTTCCGCAACTCCGACATGCTCTTCGCCTTCGCGCGCGAGACCAAGCTGTCGTGGGCGCTGGAAGCGATCGCGCTGGACGCAGCGCTGCGCCGGCTGAAGTCCTTCGATTTCGAGGAGCGCAAGTTCCTGCTCAACCTCGAGGCGGAGATGTTCGAGGAGTCGGAGTTCCGCATCCACGACATGGTCTCGTTCTTCTCCGAGCATCGCGGCCACTTCGTCTTCGAGCTCACCGAGCGCGCGGCCATCGAGGACTACGCCGTCTTCCGCCGGCTGCTCGACGAGTTCCGCGAGAAAGGCATCGAAGTGGCCATCGACGACGCCGGCTCCGGTTACGCCTCGCTCGAAGCAATCGCCGCGCTGGCGCCCGACTACCTGAAGATCACCAAGGGCCTCGTCTCCACGCTCACCTTCGAGCCGATCAAGCAGGACCTGGTGAAGATGCTGGTGGAGCTGGCGGGGAAGATCAACGCCAAGACCATCGCCGAAGGGATCGAGACCGCCGAGGAGCTCGAGTCGTGCCGCGACCTCGGCATCGATCTGCTGCAGGGCTACTACCTCGCCCATCCTCAGGAGCAGCCGCAGTTGGGAGACGCCGAGGTGTCGCAATCGCTCGGCCTTGCGTCGTCGGTCCGATGATGCCATCCGCCGACGAATGACGACGTCGCGAGTGGTCCGGCTGCTGGTTGCCCTCGCCATCGCCGCCGGCGCATTCCAGCCCTTCTACCTCCGCATCTTCACTCTCGATCGACAGCGCTTCGCCGCGACACTGGTGAACCTGCCGTACCGGAAGTTGCCGGGCTCGCGGCAGTTTCTTCTCGACGTGCGCGCGCGGACGCAAGACGGCGATGTCATCGCGCTCGCCGCGCCGCTCTGTCGCATGCATTGGGAGGGAGACTACGACTATCTCTACGCGCGCGCTGTCTATCTGCTGTCGGGAAGGCGCGTGATCCCGCTGCTCGATGCGTCCGATCGCCCGCATCCGGAGAGCCTCGGTGGGGCGACGTACCTGGCGGCTTATCGCTGCGATGCGCGGGCGCCCGGCTTCGCCGTCATCTGGCGCAGCGCCGACGGCGAGCTGCTGCGGAGAGCGCCGTGACGGCGGAGCTCGTCGCGCTGCT
>JACXTT010012966.1_pt1 | contig 11023 bp, 8 predicted proteins | sample 9270951 | NCBI WGS metagenome assembly JACXTT01 (sample SAMN15532306, study PRJNA645909) | rock metagenome | isolation source: weathered quartz diorite | place: Puerto Rico | collected 2017-06-21 | reverse complement strand
CCGGACCAGACGTAGGCACGAAACGATGGCAGGGCATCGAGGGCGTCGGGCACCGGGCGAGGGGGCTGGGTCGCGACCCGATAGCGCGCCGACGTGATCGGTCCGGGCGGCGTTCCCACCGAGTCGAGCGGAATGTCGCCGCGGATTTCGGCGCGGCGCGAATGACTCTCGATGAAATCGGTGAGGCCGTGGGGGTCCCAGCTGAGAATCACCCGCCGTGCCTCGGGAGCCTCGCCGAGCAGCGTGTCGAGCTCTGCCGAGAACGATTCGGGCCAGGCGATGACGAGCGTTTGGAGCGTGTCGAGCTTGAGGGCGGAGCGCGTGACCAGGGCGCCGAGATCGGCGGGTGATCCCGCGAGAACACCCACGCGCCCTTCCTTAAGAAGGGCCGCGGTGCGGGTGAGGCCGCTGACGGCGTGAGCGCGAAGCTCGGCGGGGGCGGCATCGGTCCAGAGCACGGCCTGTTCATGGTCCGCGCAAACGATGACTGCACGGGGATCCATCAACTCCCAGACCTTTCCCGCGCGTTCCACCGCGGGAGGGATCACCAACACGACGTGCCGCACACGAGCCTCGATTGTCAAAGGATGCTACTTTCTTCGCCGTGAAAGGTAATCGCCTGCTGCTTTTCTTCCTATTCTCCAGCTCAGTCGCCGCACAAACCGCCCGACCGCGTGCTCGCGATATCGGCATCATCGTCGGGTCCATCCCCACCGGCCCGCTCGACGCGATCACGGATGTCGTCGGCGTGCGCGTGGGCCACACGACGATTGCCCGCGGCGACTCGATCAACACGGGCGTCACGGCGATTCTGCCGCACGGCGGCAATCTCTTCCGGGAGAAAGTCCCGGCTGCGATCGTCGTCGGGAATGGCTTCGGCAAGCTCGCCGGCTCGACGCAGGTCAATGAGCTGGGCGAGCTCGAGTCGCCGATCGTGTTGACCTGTACGCTGTGCGTCCCGCGCGCGGCCGACGCCGTGCTCACCTGGTTACTCAGCCGCCCCGGGAACGAGGACGTGCGCTCCGCAAATCCGGTAGTTGGCGAGACGAATGACGGCTTTCTCAACGACATCCGCGCGCGGCCGATCACCGAGGCCGACGTGCTCAACGCGATCAACCTCGCGACGTCAGGGCCGGTCCAGGAAGGCGCGGTGGGCGCGGGCCGCGGTACCGTCGCGTTCGGCTGGAAGGGCGGGATCGGAACGTCGAGCCGCAAGCTCGCACCGCAATTCGGTGGCTGGACGGTGGGTGTGCTGGTGCAAACCAACTTCGGCGGTGAGCTCACGATCGCGGGTGCGCCGGTCGGGCGTGAGCTCGCAACCGGGGAAGGGGGAAGAGGGAAGGGGGACGGGTCCATCATTATGGTTGTGGCCACCGACGCCCCGCTCGATCACCTGCGGCTCGAGCGGCTCGCCAATCGTGCCCTCACCGGCCTTGCGCGCACGGGCAGCGCGATGAGCAACGGCAGCGGCGACTACGTCATCGTCTTCTCCACCCGTCGGCCTTTGCAAACCGCCCCACCGCCCAACCGCCTAACCGACACCATCGAGGTCGTCCGCAACGACGTCATGTCCGGCCTCTTTCAGGCTGCGATCGACGCGACCGAAGAAGCGATCTACAATTCATTATTGCGCGCCGAGACCGTACGGGGCTATCGTGGCACGGTGCAGGCCCTCCCCGTCGACTCAACGATCACGATCCTCAAACGTCACGGAGCCATCCCTCGATGATCGAAGGTCTCTCCCCCAACCTCCAGCATCTCGAGACGTCGGCGACGATTGCGATCTCCGCGGAGGCGAAGCGGCGCAAGGCCGCGGGGGAGGACGTCATCGACCTCGGCGCGGGCGAGCCCGACTTTTCGACGCCGCCGATTCCCGCCGAGGCGGGGATTCGCGCGATCAAGGACGGGAAGACGCACTATTCGGCCAACGAGGGGATTCTCGAGCTGCGGGCCGCGGCGGCAACGCAGCTCTCGCTGCTCTCGGGCGGCCGGCCGGTCAACGCCGACCACGTCGTCGTGTCGAACGGCTCCAAGCAATCGCTTTTCAACGCCTGTTTCACGCTGTTCGGCCCGGGTGACGTCGTCGCGATTCCGTCCCCCGCGTGGGTATCGTATCCGCAGATCGTGCACCTGGCGCGCGCGCGGCCGGTGATGATCGCCGGCGATCCGGAGTGGAGTCTCAAGGCGAGCGTGAAGGACCTGGAGCGCATGCTGCCCGGGGCGACCGGCCTGATTCTCTGCTCGCCCTGCAATCCCACCGGTGCGGTCTACACGCACGCCGAGATCCGCGCGATCGCGCAGTGGGCGAAGGCCAAGAAGGTGTGGGTGATCGCGGATGAGATCTATCGCCGGATACACTACGGCACGGGGCCCGCGCCGTCGTTCCTCGACCTTCCTGATGATCTGCTCGAGCGCGTGGTGCTCATCACCGGCGTCAGCAAGACGTACGCAATGACCGGATGGCGCATCGGCTTTGCGCTCGCGCCGGCCAGGATCGCGAAGGCGATGGCGGCGCTGCAGTCGCACACCACGACGGGCGCGAATCATCCGGCGCAGTTTGCTGCCGCCGCGGCCCTCGGCGATGAGCGGGTAGAGCAGGACGTCAATCGTATGGTCGGCGAATTCCGCAAGCGTCGGGACCTGGTGGTTGCCCGTTTTCGACAGGATCTGCCGGGCGTCGAATTCGTCGATCCGCTCGGCGCGTTCTACTTCTTCTTTAGGGTGGACTCGTTTGGGAAGATCACGGGGACTGATTTCTGCACGCGGCTCATCACCCAGACCGGGGTGGCGTTAGTCCCCGGTGGGGCATTTGGAGATGATCGGTGGGTTAGACTGTCCTATGCCGCCGCGACCGACTCGATCAAGCAAGCACTCGACCGGATCGTGAATTTCGCGAGAAAGCTGGGGGACTAGAGTTTCACCGGCCGGTGCGACAAGACTTCAACGCCGTTCGCCGTCATCATACAGTCATCTTCAATCCGCACGCCAAACTTGCCTAGCTGGTAAATCCCCGGCTCGTCGGTAAACACGATCCCGGGCTCCAGGCGTGTCGTGTTGCCTTCCACCATGTATGGCGGTTCGTGGCCGTCCATTCCCATGCCGTGGCCCAGCCGGTGCGTGAAGTACTGCCCGTACCCGGCCTCGCGAATGACTTTGCGGGCGGCACGGTCGACTTCCTGGCACTGCGTCACGTTCGGCTTCGCATTCTCGATCGCCGCGGTCTGCGCGTCATGCACGATGTTGTAGACCTTCTTGAACTCATCCGAGGGCGCGTCGCCGAACCAGATGGTGCGCGTGATGTCCGACGTGTAGCCCTCGACGCGAGAGCCGGCATCGATCAGCACGACCGTTTCGCGCGTGAGCTGCCCCGCCGATGGACCGCCGTGCGGCAGCGCGCTCGAGGGCCCGAACTGCACCAATCCGCCGCCCGGTGAGCCTCGGCCGGCCATTTCGCGCGACAGCAGCGCCGAGACGTCGCGCTCCGACATCCCGACCGCCAGCTGGGAGAAGGTCGCGGCGATCGACGCTTCCGTCGCCGCAATCGCCTGACGGATCAGTGCGATCTCTTCGGGACTCTTGATGATGCGCAGCCGCTCGGTCACGGCGCTGCCGTCGCGCGGGATCCAGCCCCGGAGCTTGGTCGTCAGACGCACGTAGCTCTGGTAGGAGGTCGTGGGCTCGACGGCCACTTCACCGGCGCGTCCCTGCGGCTTCATCTGCTGGGCCGCCTTCGCCACGAGCGGCCAGGGATCCTCCTGCTCCTCCCAGCCGCGCGCATCGCTGATGACCGTGTTGCGCTTGATGCGTTCGACCTCGAACGAGGGGCACACGATCGCCGGCGCGCCGTTCGCCGGGACCATGAGCAGGATGAGGCGCTCGCTGCGTCCGGGATTGTAGCCGGTGAAGTACTGGAAATTCGTGCTCGGCTCGACGGCGAGGAGATCGAGCTTGCGACTCTTGAGCTCGTCCTGCGCTCGCTGGATGCGCTGCGCGAAAACTGCCGGGCCGAGGGTTGGACCCTGCGTTTCGAGTGCGGCGTGCGGCGCAGAAGTGTTGACATCACTACGCCCCACGCCCCACGCCGCACGTCCAACGAGTGGCGTGGCAATGAGTCCAGCGGTCGTCAAGAACTCGCGTCGTTCCATAGTGCGGCTATATTACGCGAGCCTCACTCGCGCGGGAAGGCGCAGAACCGCATGCATTTCGAAGCACGCATCGAGCCGCTCAACGGCAAACTTCCGAAGGTGACGTACCGCTGGGACCCTGAGACCGACATCCTGACTGTCGCCTGCAAAGGCGTCCCGAAAGGGAACGGGATGAACGGCACTGTGGATCTCGAGGGCGGGGACGGATCGTTTGTCGTGATCGATGTCGCCGGCGGTGCCCTGCGCGGCGTGGACGTCGTGACGTGGCCCGATGACGTGCGCACCGTCGCCTCTCTTGCGCCACCCGAAGCGTCGAAAGAGGGTCAGGTGACCTTCCCGCAACGCCGTTCTCAGCCCGATGTCGCCGCGGTGGAACTCGATACGGCCCTGACGGTGGACAAGAACCAGACGGAATCGGTCTTTCATATCCGCGTCGGCCGGCAGCGCGCCGCGACGGTGGTGCGGGTCGCCGATCACATGTTGGTGGAAGTAGACAAGCAATCCCGCATCGCCGGGCTCTGGTTGCTGGAGGTGCCACCCTTCCCGAACGTCGAAGCTACGGCGTAGTGGACGATCGATTCGAGCGCTACGTCACCGAGCTGTTCGCCGCTGAAGACCCGATTCTCTCCAAAATCCGCGCCCGTCACGCCGCCGAGAATCTCCCGGCGATCAACGTTTCGCCCGAAGAGGGCAAGCTGTTGCACGTGTTATTGCACGCGATTCAGGCGAAGCGCGTTCTGGAGATCGGCGCCCTTGGCGGCTACAGCGGTGTCTGGCTGGCGCGCGCGCTGCCGCCTGGCGGTGAGTTGACGACGATCGAAAAGGATCCCAGGCACGCGAAAGTCGCGCAGGAAGCGTTCGATATGGCGAAGCTGCACGGGCGCGTGCGGCTCATCGAAGGCTCGGCCATCGATGTGCTGCCGGCGCTCAGTCCCGGGTTTGATGCGGTATTCATCGATGCCGATAAGGAGCCCCTTCCCAAGTATTTCGAGTGGGGGATGAAGCTGCTGCGGCGCGGCGGCCTCTTGTTATGCGACAATGCGTTCTTCCATGGGGCGGCGCTCGATCCGAGCGATCGCTCCGGCAATGCGCTCGGCGTGCGAGCCTTCAACGAGATGGCGGCGCACGATCCCCGGCTGGTCGCGACGATCATTCCGGTGCGAGATGGATTGGTCGTCGGCGTGAAGATCCGGGACAGCGCGTGACCTGGTGGGACGGGCTGATCGACGCGGGTGCCGTACCGGCGGCGTACGCGCCCCCGCCCAGCGGAAGGGGCGGAAATGAGGTCGAAAGCCCCGGCCCTGCCGATGTCGTGGAAGATGCCGAACTCGAGACGCACGCCGTTCCAAGCCCTGGGGAGCGCGCCGCCGTCATTCCGCCCGCCGTGTCATTCCTGAATGGCATGCAGCGCTGGAGCGTCGTCGTATACGACGGGGTGGCGCCGATCGTCAACGCCTACGTCGCCGCCGCGGTGTGCCGGCGCGACGCCCGCGGCGTATTGCACGCGACGCTCGAGCGCAGCCGTGAGTTTGCGGTGGCTCCTTTGGACCGTCTGAGCCCGACCGCTCGATCGTTGCTCGAGGCGGCGGCACCCGACATCGAGCCGGTCGATGGCGAGCTGGTGGGCCAGCCGGCGCGCTACCTGGAACAGGTCGAGAGCACCGTGCGACGCGTGCGCGCGCATCTCGAGCGTGAGCTGGCGGAGACCGCCACCGCGTCGCTGGGTGCGGATGAGTGGCTTGTCCTGGACGGCCTCCTGTCGCGCTCGCCCGCCGTCGCGCGGCATCCCCGCGCCCTCGGCGTCATCCAGAGCCATGGCGCGCAGTTTTTGGAGGGCAGAGGACTTGACCGCGCGTTGACGCTCCCAGCCGGTTATCGAACCTCGGTCTTTGCGGTGCGCGGCGGGCACACGCGCACCGAGGTGTACTCCTGGTACCTGCGGCAGTGGCCGTGGGAGGGAAACGATTTGCTCTACGGCCTGCTGCGGATCGAAGCGCGCGCGGATCGCGAGACCATCGCGCGTGCGTCCGCGGTGAGCAGCTGGCTCTGGACGGAGCGGGCGCCGCTCGCGACCCCGGCCACACGCTGGGACCGGCTGTTGTATCCTTTACATCACGTGGAGGAATACCTGAGGGCCCGTGCGCCGCGCTCCCCGGCGGTCCGCTCCCGGTTGCCGGTCGCATGATCGACAAAGCGATCCCCGGCGCGATCGGCCGAGTCGTCGCGACCGAGCTCAAGCCCGCGACGCCCCACCAATTCCATTTCTGGACGCCGACGGACACCACAATCGGCATCGGGGCGATTGTAAAAGTAGGGGGAAGCGGGACGGGGGAAGAGGGAAGGGTGGTCTACGGAGTCGTGACAGAGGGATTCGCGTACTCTGACCTCGCCACCCCGTTGCACGACGTCGTCGGCGCCGAGGGTGACCCCACACGCGCCGAAGCCGCACCGACCGCGCGCCAGCAGATTCGCTACTGGACCGCCGCCGTCTTGCGACAGACGCCGGAGGAGCCGCTCCAGCCCGTGCCACTCGGTCAGGTCTACGTGGCCGATGATACCGACGTGGCTCAGGCCCTGCGCATGGACGCCTTCCTCTATTCAGCGACGCCGACCGCCATTCCCGTCGGCCTGTACACGTCGGCCGGGCGCGACTCGCCTGTCTACCTCGATGCCGATTTCCTGCTCGGCCCCGAGGCCGCTCACCTCAACATCTCGGGGGTCTCCGGACTCGCGACCAAGACCAGCGCGGTCGAGTTCCTGCTGGCCTCTATCTTCGCGCACTTCCCCGCGCACAAGGGCCGGGTCGCGGCGGTCTGTTTCAACGTCAAGGGCCCCGATCTCTGTTTCCTCGATCAGCCCGGCGATCTGAGTGACGAAGACAAGCATCGGTACGAACGGCTCGGCGTGCCGTCGACGCCGTTCGAGCGCGTCCAGCTCTATGCGCCGCTCAAAGCGGACGGCGTCAATCTCAACACGCTGCGCACACATCCCGATCTCGTTGGCGACGTCGAGCCGCTGACGTGGGGTCTGCAAGAGGTCGTCGACTACGCAGAAGTGCTCCTGAATCGCGACGACATCGACGCCAAGGCTGACGCGTTCATTGATTTTCTCAGGGATCGCGTTCTCGGAAGAACCTTCGACGACGGCTTCGGCACCACGCATCGCGTGCAGACGTTTGCCGATCTCGACCGGTTGTTCCGCTCGATCTTCGATGGTTTGGAGATCACCGCCGGGGGCCGCAGCGACACCTGGCGAACTCACCACATCGCCACGATGCGCAAGGTGCGCAACCGGCTGCTGAACATCTCCACGCGCTGTAAGGGACTCGTCACCGACGACGGTCCTTCCAGCGATCTCCCCTGGAACGAATTCAAGGACCGCACGGTCTACGTGATCGACATCGCCAACGTGGATCCGTTGGGGCAGGATCTCGTGTTCGCGCGCGTTGTCTCGAAGCTGCGCGAGCAGCTCGAGCGCCGGGTGCTGGGTGTGGACGCCGTGGTGGTGTTCGTCGACGAGCTCAACAAGTACGCGCCGGGGGACGGTCCGGACACGTACGTCAAGAAGATGTTGCTCGACATCTCGGAGCGTGGCCGCTACCTCGGCCTCGTGCTGTTCGGCGCGGAGCAGTTCCGCTCGCAGGTCCACCGCCGCGTCGTGGGGAATGCGGGGACGCAAGTGTTTGGCCGGATGGACATGGACGAGCTGGCGACACCTGGGTACCAGGTCTTGACGCCCGCGACCAAGAGCAAGCTGGCCACGCTGCCGATCGGCGAGCTGATGGTGCGGCACCCCCACTTTACTCAGCCGATCTTCGTCCGCTTTCCGAAGCCCCCGGTGTTGCGGGGTCGAGATGGCGTGGAGCGGTTTCCGCCGGCGGCGGATGTGCCGTTCGATGACGCCGTCGTGCGGCAGCTGGTGCGCCTCGACCGGCGTGTCCGGCCGAACCAGGTGAAGGACCTGATCGCCGACCGGGAGCAGGACGACGTGCGCCGGGCGCTCGCCGCCGTGCGGCGCACCCGCCCCGACGACGTGCTCGCCTACTTCCGGAAGGTCCTGGGCGCCCGCGTGGACTCCGAGGCGACCAGGCCGCGGGAGCACCAGGCGGTGCCCCCGCTGAATCCGATTTCCGGCGAGCCCTACTAATATGAAACTCGCCCACCTCGCCGACCTTCACCTCGGGTTCCGCCAGTTCGACCGGCAAACGCCAAAGGGCGCGAACCAGCGTGAGGTGGATGTCGCGGAAGTCTTCAAGCGGGCTGTCGACGATCTGCTGGAGCAGAAGCCCGAGCTGATCGTCATCGCGGGAGATCTGTTTCACTCCGTGCGGCCGACGAATGCGGCGATCCTGTACTGCTTCCGCCAGTTTCAGCGACTCCGCGCCGGGCTGCCGCTGGCGCCAATCGTCGTGATTGCGGGCGAGCACGATACGCCGCGGTCCACCGAAACCGGTTCGATCCTGCGGCTCTACGAAGCCCTTGGCATCGAAATCGCCGTCGAGGAAGCGCGCAGGATCGTCGTTCCCAGGCTGGACTGTGCCGTCCTCGCGGTTCCTCAGCAGGCGCTCGCCAATGCTGATCGCCCCGCGTTGCGCCCGGAGGCCGGTGGCCCGACGCTCAATGTTCTGGTCACTCACGGCGTCTACGGCGGGCTGGGCGAAGAGCGCGGGACGATGGAGTACGGCGGCGCGGCGCTGTCGCGCGAGCTCTTGGCTCCCGAGAAATGGGACTACATCGCGCTGGGCCACTATCACACCGCGCAATCGGTGGCTGCGAACGCCTGGTACTCCGGGAGTCTCGAGTATCTGCCGCCGAATCCGTGGGGTCAGCTTCAGGACGAGCGAGCGCAGCGGGTCAGCACGAAGGGGAAGAAGGAGCGGCGCGGGAAGGGATATCTCCTCGTGGACCTTCCCGGAGCGAGAGTCGACTTCCGTGAGATCCCGCCGGCGCGCCGCCATATCGATCTCGAGCCGATTCGCGGCGCCGGGCTGAACGCGAAGGAGCTGGACGCGCAAATCGCTGAGCGTGTCGCCGGCGCGAAGATCGACGATCAGATCGTGCGCCTGCTCGTGTGGGACGTCGACCGCGCGACGGCGCGCGATCTCGATCACGCCGCGATTCGGGCGTACAAAGCCCGGGCGCTGAACTTCCAGCTCGATCTCCGCCGTCCCGAGGCTCAGCGGCCGGCTGGGACGGTTGGTCCCGGAGCCCGGCGACAGACGCTCAGCGAGACGGTGCGCGACTTCCTGGGCCGGCGGCCACTCGATGCCGAGCTGAATCGCGAGCAGTTCGTAAAGCTCGGCGTCGAGTATCTGGAAAGCGCCGGGCAGACGGAAGCCACGTCATGAAGCTGCACCGGCTGCGGCTCGTCAACTTCCGCCAGCACGCCGATACCGAGATCGTGTTCGGAGACGGGATCACCGGCATCATCGGGCCCAACGGCTCGGGCAAGACGTCACTCCTCGAGGCAATCGCGTGGGCGATGTACGGCAATCCCGCTGTACGCGGCGACAAGGACTCGATCCGTAACCTGCGCGCCAAGGCGCGCGCGCCCGTGCGCGTGGAGCTGGAATTCGCACTTGGGAGCCACTCCTTTCGTGTCGAACGTGGCCTCAACAATGCCGAGCTGTATCAAGACGGTGTCGTCGTCGCCAATTCGCTGAAGGAAGTCACGGGCCGGCTGCAGCGCGTCCTCGGCATGACGCACGACGAATTCTTCAACACGTATTTCACCGGCCAGAAAGAGCTGGCGGTGCTCGCGGATGCGACGCGCCCCGAGCGCGCCGCGTTTCTGTCGCGCGTGCTGCGGCACGAGCAGCTCACGATCGCGCAGGAGCGGATCCGCGAGCGTCGCAACGCGCTGGGACACGAGGTGGATGGGCTCGAGACGGGCCTTCCTCCCCAGTCCGAGCTCGAGAAAGAACGGAAGGTCGCCGAGTCGCGGTTGATGGATGCGCGCACGGGCGCGACCGCAGCGGCGGCCGATCGGACCAAGGCGCAGCAGGGGCTCGCGGCGGAAGAGCCACGGTGGCAGCAGTGGGTCGAGCGGCGGGAACGGACGCTCTCCCTGCACGGCGATCTGCGCGTCGCGGAGCAAGGCGTTGTCGTCGCGCGCCAGGAATTTCAGCGGCTCGACAAGGAGCTGGCGGAGGCGTTGGCCGCGCGCGAGGAGCTGCGCAAGCTCGATGCGGAGGTCGCGCCGATTTCGAAGCTCAAAGCGGAGCTCGCCGAGCTGGATCGCCTGCACCGCGAAGACGCGGCGCGCCGCGAGGAACAGGCGAAGCTCACCGAGCTGACCCGTAATCTGAATGCGCTGGATCGCCGGATCGCGGAGCTGGCCGATGCCGAGGCGGCGCTGGAGCGTGCCACAGAAGAAGCCCGGGTGCTCGCGGAGCGGTTGGAAGTGGCGGACAAGGTGGCCCGCGAGCAACAGGCCGCCTGGGTGCGCGAGAAGGAGTACGCGAATACGCGGCGTGCCGAGCTGCTCAAGCAGCACGAGGAGGTCAAGGATCAGCGCGACAAGATCGAGCGCCTCGGCCCCGAGGGACAATGTCCGACGTGCTTGCGGCCGCTGGGCGCGGAGCACCGTGCCGTGCTCGATGTCCTGAACAACCAGCTCGACGTGATCGTGACCGACGGCACGTACTTCAAGCAGCGCATCGAGCAGCTGGCGACGCCGCCCGCCGCGGTCACGCAGGCGGAGGCGTCGCGCGAGGCGGTGCGCGAAGAGGCGCGTACGGTCACCGAGCGTGAGGGGAGTCTGCGGGCGCAGGCCGCCGAGCGGGCGCGCGCCCAAAAGGAGCGCGCCGGCCTCGCCAAGCGGACACAGGAGATCGAGCGACGCGTGGCCGCGCGCGATGGAGGATACGACGTCGAACG
>JACXTT010012965.1_pt1 | contig 11023 bp, 11 predicted proteins | sample 9270951 | NCBI WGS metagenome assembly JACXTT01 (sample SAMN15532306, study PRJNA645909) | rock metagenome | isolation source: weathered quartz diorite | place: Puerto Rico | collected 2017-06-21 | reverse complement strand
TCCTGGAAAACATCCACGAGCAGTCGCTGCTGCCGCCCGTGCATGCGGGCTGGGCCGTGCGCCGCAAGACCAACCACATGAATGCCTACGATGAGGTCGCCAAAAAATTCGGCAAGCTGATCGACATTGATCCCTGGCTGGTCAATCCCCTGCACGCCCGCTGCGGTGAAGTCGATTTCGAGCAGGCCGGCGGCCTCGAGTGCCTGAGCGACAACGTCAGCTCCCTGCTGGCCAAGATCCGCAAGAAATACAAGGAATATGGCATCAAGGACCAGAAGCCCTTTGTGATCCTCAAACCCGACGCCGGCACCTACGGCATGGGCATTTTGACGATCAAGGATGCCAGCGAACTGAAAGAGCTGAGCGTGGCCCAGCGCGCGCGCATGGCCGTCGTCAAGGACGGCTTGCGCATCAGCGACGTCATCATCCAGGAAGGCGTGCCTACCTTCGAGCACATCAAGGACGCCGTGGCCGAGCCGGTCGTCTACATGATCGACCGCTACGTGGTGGGCGGCTTTTACCGGGTGCATGCGGAGAAGGGCGTCGACCAGAATCTGAATGCGCCCGGCTCCGAATTCGTGCCACTCGCGTTCGCCCAGCAGCACGCGGTGCCTGACCTCAAAGCCAAGCCGGGCACGGCGGCGCCGAACCGCTTTTATGTGTACGGCGTGGTGGCGCGCCTGGGCCTGCTGGCGGCCTCGCTGGAAATGGAACGCACAGACCCGAATCCGGAAGTGTATTGAGGATGCAAGCTTAAGAGCGCCTGACAAAACCTCCATTGCTGCGTTGCTCCGGCTAGCCGTACAGTCGTACTGTCTTCGCCGTCGCGCCTTGCCCTGAAGGTTTTGTTAGGCGCTTTAATTACGAAGCGTCGGCGCCGGCGGCCTGAGCCCGCGCCGATCGGCGTTTCGGGCTAAAATCAGGCATTCGCCTTACTGGACGCCCCATGAAAATCGCTTTTCTCGCCGATCCCCTGTCAAGTTTTAAAATTTACAAGGATTCGACCTTCGCCATGATGCGCGAAGCGGCCCGGCGTGGCCACACCCTGTACGCCTTCGAGCAGCGCGACATGGCGCTGGAAAATGGCGTGGTCAAGGCGGCGGTGGCGCACATCGAGATGACCGGCGAGGCCGATCAGTGGTACAAGGTGGTCGCCGAATCAACCCACCGCCTCGAATTTTTCGACGCCATCATCGAACGCAAGGACCCACCGTTCGACATGGAATACGTCTACCTGACCCAGTTGCTGGAACTGGCGGAAAAGCAGGGCGCGCGCATCTTCAACAGCCCCGCCGCCATCCGCAGCCACAATGAAAAGCTGTCGATCGCCCAGTTTTCGCAGTTCACCGCGCCGACCCTGGTCACCTCCAGCGAAACGCGCCTGCGCGCCTTCCACGCCGAGCATGGCGACGTGATTTTCAAGCCCCTCGACGGCATGGGCGGCGCCGGCATCTTCCGGGTAAAAGACGACGGCATGAATCTGGGCTCCGTGGTGGAGATGCTGACGGAGCTGGGCACGCGCACCATCATGGCCCAGAAATACATCCCCGCCATCGTCCATGGCGACAAGCGGGTGCTGGTCATCGATGGCAAACCGGTGCCCTTCGCCCTGGCCCGCATCCCGCAAGCCGGCGAAGTGCGCGGCAACCTGGCCGCGGGCGGCACCGGCCGCGCCCAGCCGATTTCCGCGCGCGACCGCGAGATCGCCGAAGCGCTGGGGCCTGTGCTGGCCGCGCGCGGCCTGCTGCTGGTGGGCCTGGACATCATCGGCGACAACCTCACCGAAGTGAACGTGACCAGCCCCACCTGCTTCCAGGAGATCTTCGACCAGACCGGCTTCGACGTCGCCGCCATGTTCATCGATGCGGTGGAAGCCAGGGCCGGCAAGGCGCAGGCCTGATATGGTCGGCATCCTGTTACTTACCCACGCCCCGCTGGGCCAGGCCTTCATCGCCGCCGTCGCCCACGTGTTCCGCGGCGAGACCGAGCGCTTCGAGGCCGTCGACGTCACCGCCGACCAGGACATCGGCCAGGTGCACGACCTCGCGCGCGACGCCATCGCCCGTCTCGACGACGGCAGCGGTGTGCTGGTCATCACCGACATCAAGGGTGGCACGCCCTCGAACTGCTGCAACTCGCTGACCATCCCCGGCCACGTGGAAGTCATCGCCGGCATCAGCCTGCCCATGCTGCTGCGCGCGATCACCTACCGCCGCGACACCCTCGATGTGGTGGTGGAGATGGCGCTGGCCGGTGCGCAAAGCGGGGCGGTGCGGGTGGACAATCGCATCCGGCTATAGTGACAAAGCCGTCAGCCGTGTTATAAATTCAGTTCCGCCGGAACGATAACGACAAACTTACAACGACAGACGACCCATGATCCAACAAGAGCTGGAAATCATCAACAAGCTGGGACTGCACGCGCGCGCCTCCGCCAAGTTCACCCAGCTGGCCGCCAAGTACAAAAGCGAGATCTGGCTGACCCGCAATGGACGCCGCATCAACGCCAAATCGATCATGGGCGTGATGATGCTCGCCGCCGGCAAGGGCGCCAAGGTGCTGCTGGAGGCGGACGGTCCTGACGAAAACGACGCCCTGCTGGCGCTGACCGCCCTGGTCAACGACAAGTTCGGCGAAGGCGAGTAATGCCGGGTTACGGCATGCGTTTTTCCCCCGGACCTTCCATGGCGTCGTTCACCCTGCATGGCATCCCTGTTTCGCGCGGCATCTCGATCGGCCGCGCCCACAAGCTCACGCCCGCCGCTCTCGACGTCAAGCACTACCTGGTGGCGGAAGAACAGCTCGAGGCCGAGGTCAAGCGCTTGCAGGACGCCATCGCTGAAGTGCACCGCGGCCTGCAAGCGCTGTGGCAGGAGCTGCCCAAGGACGCCCCGACGGAACTGGGCGCCTTCATCGACGTGCACGCGCTGATCCTGTCCGACCCGATGATTTCGGAAGCGGCCATCGACATCATCCGCACCCGCCACTACAACGCCGAATGGGCGCTGGTGACCCAGATCGATGAGCTGTCCGCCCAGTTCGACGAGATCGAGGATGAGTACCTGCGCGAACGCAAGGCCGACATCCAGCAGGTGGCAGAGCGCGTACTCAAGGTCTTGATGGGGACCGCGCAGCTGGCGCCCCCGCGCCTGCCCAACGACGAATACCAGCCGCAGATGATCGTGGTCGCCCACGACATCTCGCCGGCCGACATGCTGCAGTTTCGCGACCGCTCTTTCATCGGTTTCGTCACCGACGTGGGCGGACAGAACTCGCACACGGCCATCGTCGCGCGCAGCCTGGACATCCCCGCGGCCGTCGGCATGTCGCAGGCTTCGCAGCTGATCGAGCAGGATGACTGGGTCATCATCGATGGCGATGCCGGCGTCGTCATCGCCAATCCCAGCGCGTTGGTGCTGGAGCAGTACCGGGCCCGCCAGCTTGTCATGCAAAAGGAGCGCAAAAAACTCCTCAAGCTCAAAAAAACGCCGGCCCTGACCAAGGATGGCACCAGCATCACCCTGCTGGCCAATATCGAACTGCCGGACGATTGCGGTCCTGCTTTGGAAGCCGGCGCGCACGGTGTGGGCCTGTTCCGCTCCGAATTCCTGTTCATGGGGCGGGGCGGCCATGCCCACCTGACGCCATCCGAGGACGAGCAGTTCGAGCAGTACAAGAAAGCCGTGGTGGCCATGAAAGGCCGCCAGGTCACCATCCGCACCCTCGACATCGGCGCCGACAAGCCGCTCGACCAGACCGAACACACGGCCTTGAATCCCGCCTTGGGACTGCGCGCGATCCGTTACTGCCTGGCCGAGCCCCAGCTGTTCCTGACCCAGCTGCGCGCCATCCTGCGCGCCTCCGCCTTCGGCAAGGTGCGCGTGCTGATCCCCATGCTGGCCCACGCGTTTGAAATCGACCAGTCGCTGGCCATGATCGAACAGGCCAAGGCCCAACTGCGCGAGGCGGGCGAAAAATTCGACGAGAGCGTGGAAGTGGGCGCCATGATCGAGATCCCCGCCGCGGCGCTGGCGCTGCCCATGTTCGTGCGACGCATGGATTTTCTCTCGATCGGCACCAACGATCTGATTCAATACACGCTCGCCATCGACCGCGTCGATTACGAAGTGGCCCATTTGTACAATCCCCTGCACCCGGCGGTGCTGCAGCTGATCGCGATGACCATCGCCGCCGGCCACAAAGCCGGCATCGACGTCGCCGTGTGCGGCGAAATGGCGGGCGACGTCAAGCTTACCCGGCTCTTGCTGGGCATGGGCCTGCGCGAATTCTCCATGCATCCGGCCCAGCTGCTGGCGGTCAAACAGGAAATCCTGCGCTGCGACCTGCCGGGCCTGACCCGCCAGACGAGCAAGATCCTCAAGGCGATGGAGCCGCAAGCGATCCTCGAAGCCGTCGAGCAGATGCAGGCCCTATAAAAAAACCGCAGTTCCCGGCGCCCGCGCGCCTCCTTTTACCCTTTCGAGTCCCATGGCGTCCATAGGCATAGTCACCCCGCAAACAATGTCGTTCTCCGAACCCCTGCGCCTGCAAAGCGGCGCGCAGCTGGCCGACTACCATCTCATGTACGAGACCTACGGTGAACTCAACGCTGACAAGTCCAATGCGGTGCTGGTCTGCCACGCCCTGAACGCTTCCCACCACGTAGCCGGCGTCTACGCGGACGATCCGAAAAAAGTAGGCTGGTGGGACAATATGGTCGGTCCCGGCAAGGCGCTCGACACCAACCGTTTCTTCGTCATCGGCGTCAACAACCTGGGCTCCTGCTTTGGTTCGACCGGCCCCATGCACACCAATCCCACCACCGGCAAGCCGTATGGCGCCGCCTTTCCCGTGGTGACGGTGGAAGACTGGGTCGCGGCTCAAGCCCGTCTGGCCGACCGCCTCGGCATCGAACAATTCGCCTGCGTGATGGGCGGCTCTTTGGGCGGCATGCAGGCGCTGGCCTGGTCCATCATGTACCCCAAACGCCTGCGCCACTGCATGGTGATCGCCTCGACCCCGAAACTAACGGCGCAGAATATCGCTTTCAATGACGTGGCGCGCCAGGCGATCCTGTCCGACCCCGATTACCGGGGCGGCGACTTTTACGAGCACGGCGTGGTGCCGAGGAACGGCTTGCGGGTGGCGCGCATGGTGGGCCACATCACCTACCTGTCCGACGACGACATGGCGGAAAAATTCGGCCGCAAGCTGAGAAATGCAGCTGAGTCCAACGACTACAAATTCGACTTCGGCATCGACTTCGAGATCGAGTCCTACCTGCGCTACCAGGGCGACAAATTCTCCGAATACTTCGATGCCAACACCTATTTGTTGATCACCAAGGCGCTCGACTACTTCGATCCGGCCCTGCCGTACGGCGGCGATCTGACACGGGCGCTGGAAGTGACCGAGGCGGCCTTCTTCATCGCCTCGTTCACGACCGACTGGCGTTTTTCGCCGGAGCGCTCGCGCGAGATCGTGCAGGCCCTGATCTCGAATCAGCGCCAGGTGACCTACGCTGAAATCGATGCGCCCCACGGCCACGATGCCTTCCTGCTGGAGGATGCGCGCTACATGAACATGGTGCGCGCCTGGTACGAACGGATCTGGCGCGACGTCGAATCCCATTCCACCGCAGGGGAGGCGGCATGAACTTCGACCAGCTCTCCACGGTGCGGCCCGACCTCGCCTTCATCGCCCACTGGGTCAAACCGCGCGCCCACGTGCTCGACGTTGGCTGCGGCGACGGCGCCATGATGGCCTTTCTGCAGGCCGGCAAGCAGTGCAGCGGCTATGGCATTGAAATCGCCGACGACAAGCTGCTGGAATCGGCCCAGCGGGGCATCAATGTCATCCAGCAGGACATGGAGAAGGGGCTGGGCCTGTTCGGCGACAATGCCTTCGACACGGTGCTGTGCCTGCAGTCCCTGCAAATGATGCAGCACGTCGAACCCCTGCTGCGCGATATCGTGCGGGTGGGGATGGAAGCGATCGTCTCCTTCCCCAATTTTGCGTACTGGCCGCACCGGGTTGCGCTTGCGCGCGGGCGCATGCCCGTATCGAAGTCACTGCCCTACCAGTGGTTCGACACCCCCAACGTGCGCTGCGCCACCATCTACGATTTCGAGGAACTGGCCGCCGACTGCGGCCTGGAAGTGCTGGAGCGCGTGGCGCTGGCCGAAGACGGTTCCGTCGTCTCTTTCCTGCCGAATCTGCGCGGCAGTCTGGCCGTATTCAGGCTGCGCAAAAAATCCCGCCCCGGCGTGTAAGGAGCCCTGATGACGCCCCAATCGGACGCCTTCATGTGGCGCAGCCTGTTCAATACGCGCATGCTGGCCGTACTGTTTCTCGGCTTTTCTTCCGGCCTGCCCCTGTTCATCATGCTGTACCTGATGCAGGCCTGGCTGGCCACCTCGGGCGTCAACGTCAAGGCCCTGGGCCTGTTTGCCCTGGTCGGTTTCCCCTACACTTTCAAATTTCTGTGGGCGCCGTTCATGGACCGCTTCAGCCTGGGGCCACTGGGCCGGCGGCGGGGCTGGATGGCGCTGACCCAGCTCGCCCTGTTCGGCGTGATCGGCGCCATGGGCGCGCTCGACCCGCGCACGCAGTTGTCGCTGATCGTGCTGGCCGCGGGCGCCATGACATTTTTGTCGGCCAGCCAGGACATCGTCATCGATGCCTACCGCCGCGAGATCCTGACCGACAATGAGCAGGGCCTGGGCGCCGCCGTCAGCGTCAACGCCTACAAGGCGGCCGGCCTGGTACCGGGCTCACTGGGACTGGTGCTGTCAGCCCACATGCCGTGGACCACCGTGTTCTGGATCGTGGCCGCCTTCATGCTGCCTGGGTTCATCTGCACCCTGCTGGCGCCCGAGCCTACAGTGTATGGCGCGCCGCCCCGTAATATGCGCGAAGCCATCATTGAACCCTTCCGCGAATTCGTCAAGCGCGATGGCCTCAAAAAGGCCCTCGTCATCGTCGCTTTCATCCTGCTCTATAAGATCGGCGACAGCATGGCCACTGCGCTCGCCACCAAGTTCTATCTCGATATCGGCTTCACCACCAAGCAGATTGGCATTGCCGCCAACGTGACCGGCATGTGGGCCAGCCTGGCCGGCGGGGTGGTGGGCGGCATCTGGATGATCAAGCTGGGTATCAACCGCGCCTTGTGGGTGTTCGGCGTCCTGCAGGCCGTGGCGATTCTCGGCTTTGCGTGGCTGGCGCAAGTCGGCGCCGATCCCGTGGTGCTGGCCGCCGTGATCGGCTTCGAAGCCTTCGCCAGCCTGGGTCTGGGCGCCGCCGCCCTGGTGGCTTTTATTTCGCGTTCGACCGATCCCCGCTACACGGCCACGCAGTACGCGCTGTTCTCCAGCCTGGCCGCAATTCCCCGCACCTTCATCAACTCCATCACCGGCTTTATCGTGGCGGAGACGGGTTGGCTCATGTTCTTTATCGTGTGCTTTATTGCGGCGATTCCTGCGATGATGATGCTACCTAAAATCGCACCATGGAACGCCAAATGAAACGCCTGTCTTCCCTTATTCTCACCGCCTGTCTGGGCTGCGCCAGCATCGCCGGCGCCGCCGACCGGCCGGTGGTCCAGGACGGTATCGCCGTCAAGCCCTTGCCTGCCTGGCGCAAGCTCGCCTCCGAACAGCAGCTCGAACAGGACGCCGCGCTGCAGTACTCGGACCTGCTGAACAAAGCCAGCGCAAAGAAGGCGCTGGCGCCGCCCAACCATCCCCAACTGATCCGCCTGCGCGCCATTGCCAAGCGCATCATTCCCTACACGGCGCGCTGGAATCCGGACGCCGCCAAGTGGGACTGGCAAGTGAACCTGCTGGCCTCCAAACAGATCAATGCCTTTTGCATGCCGGGCGGGCGCATCGCGTTTTTCACGGGGATCATCGACACCCTGAAACTGACGGACGACGAAATCGCCGCCGTGATGGGCCACGAGATCACCCACGCCCTGCGCGAGCATGGCCGCGAACGGGCCGTCAAAGGCACCGGCACGCAGCTGGCCGCGCGTCTGCTGGGCGCGGGCGCGGCAGCCTACTTCGGCTTCGATCCCCGCCTGACCGATTCGGTGGCGCAGCAGGCCGGCCAGCTGGCGATCTTGAAATTCTCGCGCGACGACGAACGCGAAGCGGACCTGGTGGGCCTGGACCTGGCCGCCCGGGCCGGCTACGATCCCCGCGCCGGCATCGGGCTGTGGCAGAAAATGGAGGCGCTCAATCAGGTCGAGCCTTTTGAATTTATGTCCACCCACCCCAGCGACGCCAGCCGCATCGCCCGCATCGAGCAGAACATGAACCTGCTGCTGCCCCTGTACGCGCGGGCCAAAGGGGTATCCATGTCCCAGCTGCCCGCTTACACCAGCACGGCGCCCACCAGATAAAGCATGGGTTGGCAAGCGGAGAAAAACGCCTTCGTGCCCCTGCCCGTGGTGGCCGGCCTGGCGCCCAGCTATCTGTGGCTGCCGCCCGGCCGCTGGCCCGACCTGCTGGCCTGCCTGCTCGAACAGTTCCCCGCCATCGACGCCGCCTCGTGGCAGCGCCGCATGGCGCGCGGTGAAGTGGTCGATGGCGAGGGCAGAAAGCTTGCGCCCGACAGCCCCGCGCGCCCCGGCATGCGCATCTGGTACTACCGCGAACTCGATGCAGAAACCGCGATCCCCTTCGAAGAGGCAGTGCTGTTCGAAGACGAGCACCTGGTGGTGGTCGACAAGCCCCATTTTTTGCCGATGACGCCCTCCGGCCGCTTTTTGCGCGAGACCTTGCTGGTGCGTCTGAAGGCGCGCCTATGCCTGCCGGGCCTCACGCCCATTCACCGGCTCGACCGCGAGACGGCCGGGGTCGTCGTGTTTTCCAAGCAGCCTGCCACGCGGGGCGCCTATCAGTCGCTGTTCCAGCAGAGGAGCGTGCGCAAGGTATACGAAGCGCTGGCCGCGCCACTGGCGCTGGATTTTCCTTTCACGTACCGCAGCCGCATGGTCGATGGCGAGCAGTTTTTCGTCATGCGCGAAGCGGCGGGCGCGCCCAATTCAGAGACAGTGATCGAGCTGATCGAGCGGCGCGGCAAACTGGCCCTGTACCGCCTGCAGCCCCACACGGGCCGCAAGCACCAGCTGCGGCTGCACATGGCATCCTTGGGCGCACCCATCGTCAACGACACGTTTTATCCCGTGGCGCTGCCGTGCAAGGGGGATGATTTTTCGGCGCCGCTGCAGCTGCTGGCGCGGTCGATCGGCTTTGTGGATCCGTTGACGGGCGAGGCGCGGCGTTTTACCAGCCAGCGCAGTTTGTCGATAGCGGGGACTGGCCCTGCGGGCCTGTCCCCATTCTCAGATCAGAAGCAAAGTCAAAATGAGGACAGGCCCGCAGGGCCAGTCCCCGGTGCTGAGTCCCCGTCTTAACGCTTGCGGTAATCGATAATCAAGGGCGCATGATCCGAAAACCGCTCGTCCTTATAAATCGACACCGTATGCGCCTGTGCGGCGATGCCGGGCGTGGCGACGTGATAGTCGATGCGCCAACCCACGTTCTTGGCGTAGGCTTGGCCGCGGTTGCTCCACCAGGTGTACTGCTCTTCGCGCTTGTCCAGGCCCCGGTGCACGTCGACGTAACCGAGTTCGTCGAACACGCGCGTCAGCCAGGCCCGCTCCTCGGGCAGGAAGCCGGAGTTCTTCTTGTTGCCCTTCCAGTTCTTCAAATCGATCTCGTTGTGGGCGATGTTCCAGTCGCCGCAGATGACCACTTCGCGGCCCTCCGCCTTCAGTTCCAGCAGGTGCGGCAGGAACAGCTCCATGAAGCGGAACTTGGCTTCCTGGCGCTCGGGCGAAGACGAACCGGAAGGGCAGTAGACGGAAATGATGGACAGGTCGCCGCTATCGACGCGGGTGTAGCGGCCTTCGGCGTCGAATTCGGGGCTGCCAAAACCCGTGACAACGGCATCCGGTTTGGTCTTGCAGTACACGCCCGTACCCGAATAGCCCTTCTTCTCGGCGTAGTGAAAATGGCCGTGGTAGCCGTGCGGCGCGAGGAATTCCTCGGTCATGTCGTCCTGCTGGGCCTTGAGCTCCTGCACGCAGACGAAATCGGCGGTCTGGCCGCCCATCCAGTTGAAAAAACCCTTCTTGTGGGCGGAACGGATGCCATTGAGGTTGGCGGAGATAATCTTGGGCATGGGCGGTGAGGGGACGGCGGGTTTACAATACTGCCACTTAGGATTCAAGAGAGGCTATCGTGGACAATTTAAGGCAGCAGTTTATCGCGTTTTCCGTCAAGGCGGGCGTGCTGCGCTTCGGCGAGTTTACAACCAAGGCGGGACGCCAGTCGCCCTATTTTTTTAACGCGGGCCTGTTCCACGAAGGCGCCACACTGGCCCAGCTGGCCCAGTTCTACGCCCAGACCCTGCTCGATTCCGGCATCGAATTCGACATGCTGTTCGGCCCCGCCTACAAGGGCATCACCTTGGCATCAAGCACCGCGGTCGCCCTGGCCGGCAAAGGCGTCAACACCTCGTTTGCCTTCAACCGCAAGGAAGCCAAGGACCATGGCGAAGGCGGCACCATAGTGGGTGCCAAGCTGCAGGGGAAGGTCGTCATCATCGACGACGTCATCTCGGCGGGGACCTCGGTGCGCGAGTCGGTCGACATGATCCGCGCTGCTGGCGCGCAGCCGTGCGCGGTTCTGATTGCGCTAGACCGGATGGAGCGCTCGGGGCCCGACGGGGCGCTGTCGGCGCGGTCGGCGGTGCAGGAGGTGAGCCGGGAGTTCGGGATTCCCGTGATCTCGATCGGGAATCTGGAGGATTTGTTCGGGTATCTGGCGCTTGACCCGGCGCTGGCGGAAGCGCGGGAGAAGGTGGCGGCGTACCGGGGCAAATACGGCGTGTAAAAAATGGGGTCAGGCTGAGCTGTACCGAGTTCGGTAGACAGGTTAATCAGGGGTCACCTGGCAGCGCATCCATCTGGGCAGGCGTTCGATAATTGAGCGATTGATGGAGGCGCTGTTTA
>JACXTT010012964.1_pt1 | contig 11023 bp, 8 predicted proteins | sample 9270951 | NCBI WGS metagenome assembly JACXTT01 (sample SAMN15532306, study PRJNA645909) | rock metagenome | isolation source: weathered quartz diorite | place: Puerto Rico | collected 2017-06-21 | reverse complement strand
CCGAGGTCGATTCGGCGATCTCGACTTTGAGCGCATCGGCAATCTTGGCCAGATCCATTCCGCGCAACATTTCGCGCACCGCTTCGGCGCCGATAAGAGCGGTGAAGGAATCCTGGCCAAATTCGTCCTGCGCCCGCAAATACTCCTCTTCGGAAAGTAACTGGCGGTCCTTGAGCGGGGTCATCCCCGGATCAAGCACAATATAGGATTCGAAATAAAGGATTCGCTCGATATCCTTCAGCGTCATATCGAGCAGCAATCCAATGCGCGAAGGCAAAGATTTTAGAAACCAGATATGCGCGACCGGCGCGGCGAGCGAAATATGCCCCATGCGCTCGCGCCTAACCCGCGACAATGTGACCTCAACGCCGCATTTTTCGCAAATGACACCTTTATATTTCATCCGCTTATATTTGCCGCACAGACACTCATAGTCCTTGATCGGGCCAAAAATCCGGGCGCAAAAGAGCCCGTCCCGCTCGGGCTTAAACGTGCGGTAATTGATCGTCTCTGGCTTCTTGATCTCGCCAAACGACCAGGACAATATCTTTTCAGGACTTGCGATAGAAATCTGGATCTGATCGAAAGCCTGCGGCTGGACTGCAGGGCTGAAGAGATTCATGACTTCTTGATTCATTGCCGTCTCCTGATCCTAGGCCGCGCGCGGCAGGCCTCTTGCCAGAAACATTTATGGGTGCCGCGCGGGGCGGCATTGGGTGCAGTGCAGCCTTAAAGAGGGCGAGCAGCTATTCGGCCGCCTCCGCTGAGGTCAGCCGGCTGTGAGATCGCGAAGTTTGATTGAGTTCAACATTTAAACAGAGCGAGCGCATCTCCTTGACGAGCACATTGAAACTTTCAGGAATACCCGATTCGAAAACGTCGTCGCCGCGCACGATCGATTCATAGACCTTGGTGCGCCCGGCGACATCATCGGATTTTACGGTCAACATTTCCTGCAGAGTGTAGGCGGCGCCATAAGCCTCTAGCGCCCAAACCTCCATCTCGCCAAAGCGCTGGCCGCCAAATTGGGCCTTGCCTCCGAGCGGCTGCTGCGTGACTAGACTATAAGGCCCGATCGAACGCGCATGGATCTTATCGTCTACAAGATGATGCAGTTTCATCATGTAGATGTAGCCGACGGTCACTTTGCGGTCGAAGGCTTCCCCCGTCCGCCCATCATAGAGCGTAACTTGACCGGATTTGTCGATGCCCGCGGCTTCGAGCATATTGACGATTTCCCGTTCGCGCGCACCATCGAAAACCGGCGTTGCGACCGGCACGCCACGGCGCAGATTCTCGCCGAGTTCGGCCACGGCTTCGTCATCGAGCGACATGATCTGCGATTTGGCGCCGTAGATCTGAATGAGCTTATCGCGCAAGGGTTTGCTGTGTTTGTCCCGCAAATAGGCATTCACCGCCTCGCCCACCTGCTTGCCAAGGCCGGCGCAGGCCCAGCCGAGATGGGTTTCGAGGATCTGCCCGACGTTCATGCGGGAGGGCACGCCAAGGGGATTTAACACAATATCGATCGGCTGACCGTCGGCTAGGAATGGCATGTCCTCCTGCGGCACGATCTTGGACACGACCCCCTTGTTGCCGTGCCGTCCGGCCATTTTGTCGCCCGGCTGAATCTTGCGCTTTACGGCGACGAAAACTTTGACGAGCTTCATCACCCCTGGCGGCAATTCGTCGCCGCGCTGCAGCTTTTCGACCTTGTCGAGAAAGCGGTTCTCCAGGCCCTTCTTTGCTTCGTCATATTGTTTCCGCATGGCTTCGAGCTCGGCCATGGTGTGGTCGTTATCGACGGCAAACATCCACCATTGCGAGCGGGGATGTTCCTCGATGACCTCCTTGCTGAGCACGCTGTCGCGCCTAAAACCCTTTGGCCCGGCGGCTGCCTTCTTGCCGATAAGAACGTCCATCAAGCGCGCATAGACATTGCGGTCGAGGATGGCGAGTTCGTCGTCGCGGTCTTTCGCAAGGCGCTCGATTTCTTCGCGTTCAATTGCTTGCGCCCGCTCGTCCTTTTCCACACCATGCCGGTTGAAGACGCGGACTTCGACAATCGTGCCTTGAACGCCGGGCGGAACCCGCAAAGAGGTATCGCGCACATCCGACGCCTTTTCGCCGAATATCGCGCGCAGAAGTTTTTCTTCCGGCGTCATCGGGCTTTCGCCCTTCGGCGTGATCTTGCCGACCAATATGTCGCCTGCCTGAACTTCGGCGCCTATGTAGACGATTCCGGCCTCGTCGAGGTTCTTCAAAACTTCTTCCGATACATTCGGAATGTCGCGGGTGATTTCCTCCGGACCGAGTTTTGTATCGCGCGCGCTCACCTCGAATTCGTCGATATGAATCGAGGTAAAAACATCGTCCCGCACGATTCTTTCGTTAAGCAGGATCGAATCCTCAAAATTATAACCGTTCCAGGGCATGAATGCGACGAGGACATTCCGGCCAAGCGCGAGATCTCCGAGATCTGTTGATGGGCCATCGGCGATGATGTCGCCTTTGCGGACTAAATCGCCAACGCGGACCAGGGGCTTCTGGTTGATACAGGTCGATTGATTCGATCGCTGGAATTTCATCATCCGGTAGATGTCGACGCCGGGCTTGCTCGCGTCGATGTCCTCGCTCGCCCGAACGACGATGCGCGTCGCGTCGACCTGGTCGATAACGCCGGTCCTGCGCGCCGCAATTGCCGCGCCGGAATCCCGCGCAACGACCGACTCCATTCCCGTTCCGACAAGCGGCGCATCCGCGCGGACGAGCGGCACCGCCTGGCGCTGCATATTGGAGCCCATGAGCGCGCGGTTTGCGTCGTCGTTTTCAAGAAAAGGAATGAGGGCTGCGGCGACGGAAACGAGTTGCTTGGGCGAAACATCCATAAAATCGACGCGCTCGCGCGGAACCATGACGACGTCGCCCAAGTGCCGGCAGACAACCAAATCTTCGGTCAGCATTTTTTCCGAGTCGAGCGGCGCGTTGGCCTGGGCGACGTAATATTTGGCTTCTTCCATGGCCGAAAGATAGACCACGTCTTCGGTCACGCGGCTTCCTTTGACACGGCGGTAGGGCGTTTCAATAAATCCATATTTGTTAACCCGCGCGAAGGTCGCGAGCGAATTGATGAGGCCAATATTTGGGCCTTCGGGCGTCTCGATAGGGCAAATACGTCCGTAGTGAGTCGGATGCACGTCGCGCACTTCGAAACCGGCCCGCTCGCGGGTGAGACCCCCTGGGCCAAGCGCCGACAGCCTGCGTTTATGGGTGATCTCGGATAAGGGGTTCGTCTGATCCATGAACTGCGACAATTGCGACGAGCCAAAAAACTCGCGGACTGCGGCCGCAGCCGGTTTTGCATTGATCAGATCCTGCGGCATGACGGTGTCGACGTCGACGGAAGACATGCGCTCCTTGATTGCCCGCTCCATGCGCAGCAAACCGACCCGGTATTGGTTCTCCATGAGTTCGCCGACCGAGCGGACGCGGCGGTTACCAAGATGGTCGATGTCGTCAATTTCGCCCCGTCCATCGCGCAGATCGACAAGCGCGCGCATAACGGCAATGATGTCGTCCTTGCGCAGAGTGCGCACAGTATCCGGAGCATCGAGATCGAGGCGCATGTTCATCTTGACGCGGCCAACCGCCGAGAGATCATAGCGTTCGGGTTCGAAAAACAGCGAATGAAACATCGCCTCCGCGGTTTCGATTGTTGGCGGTTCGCCTGGCCGCATGACACGGTAGATGTCGAACAGGGCATCCTCGCGCGTCTTATTCTTGTCGATCGCAAGCGTATTGCGCATGTATGGGCCGACATTGACATGGTCGATATCGAGCACGGGCAGCTCCGTGAACCCGGCTGCGATCAAATGCGCGAGCGACTTGGCGGTAATCTCATCGCCCGCTTCGGCAAAAATTTCGCCTGTCTTGCGGTCGTAGAGATCCGCTGCGATGTACTGACCGTGCAGATCCTCGTCCTGCGCCACCAGGAATTTGACCCCGCGCTCGGATAGCAGACGAGCCGAACGCACGGTCAGTTTTTTGCCCGCTTCCAACGCGATCTCGCCGGTGTCAGCGTCGAAGAGGTCGACCGCCGCGGTCATTCCTTTCCTGCGATCCGGGTCAAAGGGGAGACGCCAGCCATTCCCATCTCGCTTGTAAGTGATGGCCTTATAAAATATGGAGAGAATCTCCTCGCCATCCATGCCAAGCGCGAAAAGCAGAGATGTCGCCGGAACCTTTCTGCGGCGGTCGATACGCGCATAGACAATGTCCTTGGCGTCGAATTCGATGTCGAGCCAAGAGCCGCGATAGGGAATGATCCTCGCCGCAAACAGAAGCTTGCCGGAGGAATGGCTTTTGCCCTTGTCGTGATCGAAAAAAACGCCGGGCGAACGGTGCATCTGCGAAACGACGACCCGCTCGGTCCCGTTGACAATGAACGTCCCGTTCATTGTCATCAACGGCATGTCTCCCATATAGACATCCTGCTCCTTGATGTCTTTGACCGATCGCGCGCCGGTCTCCGGATCGACGTCGAAGACGATCAGGCGGAGCGTTACTTTGAGCGGCGCGGCAAAAGTCATTCCGCGCTGGCGGCATTCTTCGACGTCATATTTTGGCGGCTCGAATTCGTATTTGACAAATTCGAGCATAGAGGTGTTGGAAAAGTCGGAAATTGGGAAGACCGACTTAAAAACCGTTTGCAGTCCTTCGTCGGGCCGCCCGCCTCGCGGCTCCTCAACCAGAAGAAATTGGTCATAGGATGCTTTTTGGACTTCGATTAAGTTTGGCATATCTGCGACTTCGCGGATATGCCCGAAAAACTTGCGAATACGCTTGCGGCCGGTGAACGTCTGCGCCAAACTCTGAGCCATGTCGCTCCTCGTACGTCGTGTAATAAGCGAATTTAACGCGGCGAAACTCGCAAGGCTTCCGTCCGTTGAAGCCTCTATAAGTGCGGGACTTGCTCAGCCCCAAAAGCTCTCAAGGTGAGACACCGAAACAAAGGCGATAAACAGTCCGGATCGTAGTCTTTGACAATGCAACCAAGGGCGTAGCCCGGCAGCGTTACCCGTGACTGCCAGGGGCCAAACTCAAAACACGGCGCTCACATATGGCCGCAATCACTTTAACTCCACCTTGGCGCCGGCTTTCTCGAGCGCTGCTTTGATTTTCTCGGCCTCCTCCTTGGCTACGCCTTCCTTCACGGGCTTGGGCGCAGCTTCGACAAGATCCTTTGCCTCTTTGAGTCCGAGGCCGGTTGCCGCACGCACTTCCTTAATGACTTCGATTTTCTTCTCACCGACCGTGGCAAGGACAACGGTGAATTCTGTCTGCTCCTCAACCGGCGCTGCGGCCGCTGCGCCCCCAGCCGGTCCGGCGGCGACTGCGACTGCCGTGGCGGCGGACACGCCCCATTTTTCTTCCAGCAGCTTGGCGAGCTCGGCCGCTTCCAATACGGTGAGGCTTGAAAGGTCCTCAACGATCTTTTCCAAATTTGCCATTTCGATTTCCTTCGATTGGGTTGTGAAATTTTGCGGTCGGATCAAGACTTTGAGGCGGCATTTTCCCCGGCATAGGCCGCGAGCACGCGCACGAGCTTTGTAGCGGGCGCGGTGGTCAACTGGGCAAGTTTTGTAGCGGGCGCCTTGAGGAGACCGATGAGCTTGGCGCGCAATTCGTCCAACGACGGCAGCGTTGCAAGCGAACGCACGGCATCGACGTCGAGCATCACAGCGCCCAGAACACCGCCCAGGATCACGAGCTTGTCGTTTTCCCTGGCGAAGGCAACGGCCGCTTTCGGTGCGGCGACGGGATCGTCCGAATAGGCGATGAGCGCCGGACCGCGCATCAGCCCCGAAATCGCGACGGCCGGCTTGCCTTGCAAAGCGATCTTGACGAGACGATTTTTTGCGACCCGGACAGTGGCTCCGCCCGCGCGCATTTGCTTTCGCAGTGCCTGCATCTGACCAACGTTCAGGCCGGAATAATGTGCAACCACCACCACCGATGCGGTATCGAAGACATTCGCCAGAGACTCGACGCATTGCTTCTTTTCCGCTCTGTCCACAGTGCTTCTCCTTGCCCAAGCTGGAAATTCAGGCTTTCCGGCCGGCGTACTGGTATTGCCGCGAAAGCAAAGCGGTGGCGCTCGGCCTGTCCCCGGAGCTGCGACGCTGCGCCGGACGGCGAGACGGGCCTAAACAGGAAGCCGAAAGGCATTGCCCTTCCGCGATCGCAAATTTTTCTGGTTTCCCGCCGATGCCACCAAAGACGGCCGGCGCGGCCGCAGAGCCGCTGGCAATCAACGGGTAAAAACCGTGTTCAACCAAAAAGGATGGCCCCTCACGCCAACGGTCTAAGACAGCAAAACAACCGCGAGGACAGGCGCCATTACCCCTCCTCCGGCCTTAACAACCACGATCGCAAACGCCCTTCGGAAATTGGAACTGTTCAGCGGCTCGCCAATCCGCAAATTTGATGGAACGGGACTCCACGTCCATTCAGCCCGCAATTGCTATGTAACTCGAACAATCCCCTCTGCCAAGCCCAGAAAATCAAATTTCGGTGAACGGCCGAAATGCCTTAAACCGTAAGCGTCGCTGGATCGACCTTGACCCCTGGACCCATGGTCGAGGATATCGCAATTCGTTGAATATAGGTGCCTTTTGCCCCTTGAGGCTTGGCCTTTGCCACGGCATCCACAAAGGCGGCGATGTTTTCAACAAGTTTGTCCTGCGCAAAGGATGCCTTTCCCACGCTCCCTTGAACGATCCCGGCTTTCTCGGTGCGGAACTCTACCGCGCCGCCTTTGGAAGCCCTGACCGCGCCCGCGATGTCCATGGTTACGGTGCCGACCTTTGGATTGGGCATCAGTCCCCGCGGGCCCAATATTTTACCGAGCCTGCCGACAAGCGGCATCATGTCGGGCGTCGCGACGCAGCGGTCAAAGGCGATCGTTCCGGCTTGGACTGTCGCAACCAAATCTTCCGCGCCAACAATATCCGCTCCAGCCGCCGTTGCCTCGTCGGCCTTGGCCCCGCGCGCAAACACCGCCACACGCAGCACCCGGCCAGTTCCGTGCGGCAGGTTGACGACCCCGCGCACCATCTGATCCGCGTGCTTGGGGTCGACACCGAGATTCATGGCAATTTCGACAGTTTCGTCAAATTTGGCATTGGCGCGCTCCTTGATGAGCTTGACCGCCTCCCCAGCCGGATAGAGCTTGACGCGATTAATTCCTTCGCGGCCCTTTACGACGCGTTTTCCAACATGTCCCATCGCCCTACCCCACAATCTCAAGGCCCATGGAACGGGCGGAACCCTCGATCATCCGTATCGCGGAGTCGATCGATATGCAATTAAGATCGGGCAATTTCTTTTCCGCGATCTCGCGAATTTGCGCCTGCGAAATTTTGCCGGCAAAACCGCGCCCCGTTGTCTTCGAGCCAGACTCGATGCCTGATGCCTTTTTTAGGTAATAGGTCACCGGTGGCAGCTTCATCTCGAAGCTAAAGGAGCGGTCCTGAAAGGCGGTGATAACGACGGGGATCGGCATCCCCTTCTCCATCTGCGCCGTCCTGGCGTTGAACGCCTTGCAAAATTCCATGATATTGAGACCGCGCTGGCCGAGCGCAGGGCCGATCGGAGGCGCAGGATTGGCCGCCCCGGCCGGCACCTGAAGCTTCACGTAACCCGTGATCTTCTTCGCCATGCTTTGCTCCCATAAAATGCCGGCGCAGCTGGCCGGCGGTTTCGGTCGTGGTCCGGCGGGCCTGCGGCTCGCAGCTAGCCTGTCTCCCACGTCTTCGTTGGCCTCTAGTGGCACACACGCCTGGCGCCGCTTGAGGAGGGCAATAGACGCCGTCTCGTTAAGTCTTCTCCCTCCTCCTGCTCAATCTTGAACTCAAACGAAACGGCCGCATTTCGATCCAAAGATCAACCGGTGTCAGACTTTTTCGACCTGTCCATACTCCAGTTCCACCGGCGTCGGACGGCCAAAGATCGAGACCGCGACCTTGACTCTGGAGCGCCCTTCATCGACGTCCTCTACAATCCCATTGAATGAAGCAAAGGGCCCGTCGGCGACACGTACGGTTTCGCCAACCTCGAACGAAATAGACGCCTTTGGCCGTTCGACCCCTTCCGCGACCTGCCCCTTGATCCGGTCAGCCTCGAAATCCGAAATCGGCATCGGCTTCTTGTCGGCACCCAAGAATCCGGTGACCTTTGGTGTATTCTTGATGAGGTGGTAGACTTCGTCGCTGAGATCGCATTTCACCAGCACATAGCCAGGGAAAAACTTTCGCTCGGCGTTTATTTTGCGGCCGCGGCGAATTTCCACGACATGCTCTGTTGGCACAAGAATCTCTTCGAATTTTTCCGAAAGGCCGCGCTGCGCCGATTGTTCCTTGATCGATTCGGCGACCTTCTTTTCAAAATTCGAATAGGCGTGAACAATATACCAGCGCATGCTCATAGAACGATCTTCAAACCTCGTAGAACTGCGTTGATCCCTTGGTAGCGGGGGGCTGCAATCGTCACCTCGTGTATCGCCAAAATTTTACGCAATAATACAATTAGTTGTGCGCGTTTCAACCGGCGATACCTAAGATACGGAAGATTCCCCGGTTGAAAGCCCTTTAGTGGACCAAGTTTAAAAGACCGGTCACAGAAAAGCGAAGCACCCAATCTACAAAAAGGAAAAACAAGCTCGCAAGCAGGACCATGAGAATAACGAGCGCGGTGGTGATGAGTGTTTCGCGGCGCGTCGGCCAAGTCACCTTGCTGGCCTCGGCCCGGACCTCTTGCAAGAATTCCAAGGGGTTAGTCATTGTCTTGATTCGGCACACCGGTTAGATATGGGCAGGCGGAGGTGCTTCGAAAGCCGCACGGCCCGCGCTTTACCTAAGATGAGAGCACTCTGATCGCGGAGAAGCGCGTTACCAAAAAATCGCGGCGCGGAACCCGAAGGCCACGCGCCAGGATTCGTTCTTATAATCAACCGGGCGGCGAACGCAAATTCCTTTTTTGGGCTCACCCGGGCGCAGCGCGAAGCACGCCGCAAAGTCGCAGCGCCTGACAGGCCATTGACCGCGGCGGCAGATCGAAGATGCAAGCCGATGAGTGGAGCTGGTACGAACCGCACCAAGCCAAGCCGGGGTGGCGGTCCGGCCGTCATCTTGGTGCGACCGCAGCTCGCCGTCAACATCGGCATGTGCGCGCGGGCCATGGCCAATTTCGGCCTGAATGACCTTCGTCTGGTGGCGCCCCGCGAAGGCTGGCCAGGGCCTTCGGCGGTCAAGAAGTGCGCTCATGCCGCCGCCGCCGGCGGCGCAGGCCTGCTCGAGGCGGCGGCGCTATTTGAAACGGTTGAGAATGCGGTCGCTGACCTCAACTTTGTCTGGGCAACCACCGCCCGGGAGCGGGGCCAATTCAAGCCCATTGCAACACCAGTGGAGGCGATGCCCGAATGCGCGCTTAAAATCGCTGAGGGCGAAAAGCATGGCGTGCTCTTTGGACCCGAACGCACGGGGCTTTCCAACGACGAAGTCGCGCTTGCCAATGCAATCATCACTTTTCCGGTCAATCCGGCCTATGCGTCGCTCAATTTGGCGCAGGCGGTGCTTTTGGTCGGCTACGAATGGACGCGTGCCGTGACCGATTCCAAGCCGCCTTTTGCCATGGTTCAGCGCTCGCCTTCCGCGCCGCGCGAACTCATCGTTTCTTTTTTCAATTACCTCGAATCCGAACTCGAACGCTCCGGATTCTTTCGTCCCGCCGCAAAACAGCCGGTCATGCGGCGCAATCTGCGAAACATGTTTCATCGTATGCAGCTGACCGAGCAGGACGTCCGAACACTGCGCGGGATGATTGTGCGCCTCGTCGAAGGTCCCCGGGCCAATGTCCGGCGGCGAAAGGACATGCAAGAGGGCCAAACCGATCCGATTTGCGGGTCCTCAGCACCGATTGAGCAGGAGGATATGTGAGCCTCGCGACCGGGCGGTTCATTGCCATTTTCCAAGCCCTAAAATTGTGGCAGCCATATTCTCGTTAACGAATGCTCTAGTTGGCGGCGCAAGCTTGCGGCAAGCCCCTTTGGATGTACTCCGGCGTGCAAACGCGGAGAATCATCGATGGGCCTCTTTAGCGCAATGACTGCAAGCGTCACCGGAATGGCTGCGCAGGCAAATAGCCTTGCGACCGTTTCGGAAAACATTTCCAACGGCAGCACTGTCGGTTACAAGCAAGCGCTGATACAATTCCAAGACCTCGTCGATCAGGCCGCGGTCACGGGGGACTACACCGCCGACGGCGTCACCACTCTGGTCCGGTACAATATTGCCGAGCAAGGCAATCTGACCGGCACGACCTCGCCGACAGATCTCGCGGTGCAGGGAAATGGCTTCTTCCTTGTCAAAGATCAAAGCGGAAACATTTTCATGACCAGAGCTGGATCATTCGTTCCAGATCAAAACGGCAACCTCGTCAACTCGGCTGGCTACATTTTGATGGGTTACAATATTGGCCCGGGAGGCTCTGGAGTCACGAATACGGTCTCGGGACTGGCGCCGGTCAACATCAATGGGGCCGCCCTTGTCGCGACACCGTCAACTGCTGGGACACTCACGGCAAACCTCAATTCGAACGATCCGGTGTTGAGTGGCCTCCCGTCCACCAGCAATTTTACACAAAAGACGTCCGTCCTCGCCTATGACGATCTCGGCAACGCTGTAAAATTAGACCTCTACTTTTCGAAATTAGGCGGTAACTCCTGGGAATTGGATATTTACAACGGCAGCACTCAGTTAGCCGGCCCCGCGACGCTAGATTTCGATCCGACAAATGGACACCTAGTGCCGGCTTCGGCAGTACCGGTTTCCATTCCTGTTCCCGGCGGTCAAACAGTCAATTTGGACATTTCAAATTCTACGCAATTGGCTTCCCCCTTCGCGGTCACAACTGCCACGGTAAACGGCAATGCGCCATCCCAATGGCAAGGCGTCACAATAGCTCC
>JACXTT010012963.1_pt1 | contig 11024 bp, 1 predicted proteins | sample 9270951 | NCBI WGS metagenome assembly JACXTT01 (sample SAMN15532306, study PRJNA645909) | rock metagenome | isolation source: weathered quartz diorite | place: Puerto Rico | collected 2017-06-21 | reverse complement strand
CCGAACAATCTGTATCTGAATACGGTTACCACCGGGACAAACGAGGTGGCGTTCATCACCGCCCCGGTCGGCAGCATCCTGAACGGCAGCTCGGGCGGGCCGAACGTGCTCGGCGGCAACACGCTGCTCTTCGCGCGCGACAACATCGGCGCGGCGGGCAACCGCATCAGCACGCAGGTCGGCAACCTCGAGGCCGAGTCGACCACTGGCAGCACCTGGATCGACAACAACGGCAATCTCGCGATCGGCGGCACGCTGATCAGCAGCGCCTCGGTGGGTCTTCGGTCCGGCGGCTCCGCGACGATCACGGCGCATAGTCCGATCACCATCAGGAAGAGCACGGTAACCGGCGACTCGTTCCTCGCCGTGGCAGTGGACGACAGCCCAAGCGGCGGCGATAACCTGGTTGTCAACGCACTAGACATGAACGGCAATCCGCTGTTCATCCAGGCGGTCAACAACATCACGCTCATCGCGGGCGACAACCTCACCGTGCAGGGTCCGACCACCGGCGCGCCGGGCGGCGCGTTGTTGCAAGCGGGTCGCGCCATCGTCCTCAAGGGCGGCACGAGCGCCGATACGGCCGGCAAGCCGGCGCCCGACACGATAGACCATGGCGTCTCGACCATCACGGTCGCGGGGACGCTGACCGCGCCGAATATCGAGATCGACGGCGGGCCGTTCAAGGATGTGATCAACATTTGGGGCACGGTCAACGCGACCGAGACCGACGTCAACGGCGGCGCGGGCGACGACGTCATCGCGCTCAACCCCGAGAATTCCGCCGGCAACACGCTCGCGATCAGCGGGCATGTCTCGGTCAAGGGCGGCGACGGCAACGACCTGATCATCGTCAACAAGCTGAACACGCTCGACCTCGCGCACAAGTACGTCGCGGGCGCGACCGGCCCGGCGAGCATCGTCACCGGGCACGAAACGACGCCGCTGCGCAATACCGTGGATCTCGACGGCGGCGGCGGCGCGGATCAATACATCATCAACACCACCGGCAGCTCCGACTACATCATCAACGTGCACGACAGCGGTGGCCCAGGCGACGGCGCCGATATCCTGACGATCAACGGAACGCCCGCCGACGATACCTTCCTGCTGCGCAAGAATTTCGTGGCGTTGCTGCAGCCCGGCTCCACGGCCGGAACGTTCGCGCAGACCTACGAGCGCATCAACTACGACGAATCGATCAACCTCCTGCAGGTCAACGGCCTGCAAGGCAACGACCACTTCTACGTCGACGACAACAGCGCCATCACGGTGCTCGACGGCGGTTCTGGCGACGACAGCTTCCAGTTCGGACAGATGTTCGGCGCGGCGCGCACTGCCCCCGACATGGTGGCGTTCGGCGACGAGGTGGCGACGGTCGAAACGACCGCGGGCTTCCTGAGCCGCGGCGTGAGCTTCGCCACCACCGCTCACGGCGGTGACGGCAACGATACCTTCACGGTCTACAGCAACAAGGCGCCGTTGAAGCTGTTCGGTGAAGACGGCAACGACAACTTCGTGGTGCGCGCCTTCCTGCTGAAGAACGCGACTTCGCCCAGTCAGGTTTCCACCACCGACACGGCGATCTTCGGCGGCGCCGGGGACGACCACGTCGAATACACGATCAACGCGCCGGTAAGCATCGACGGCGGCTCGGGCGTCAACACGGTGACCGTGCTCGGCACGGAGGCCAACGACACGTTCGTCATCACCAAGGACGGCGTCGAAGGCGCCGGGCTCAACGTCAGCTACAAGAACGTGCAGAAGCTGGAAGTAGACGGCCTGGAGGGCAACGATCACTTCTTCGTGCTCAGCACCAGCCCGAACATGGTGACGACGCTGATCGGCGGGCTGGGCAGCGATACGTTCGACGTCGCCGGAGACGTGACCACGCCGGTCATCGCGCAATCGGTGAACGGGCAGAGCGGCTTCATCAACCACAGCCTGACGAGCGCCGACCCGGCCTATAACGGCATCTTCGCCGAGGGCTTGCGGCTCAACGTGGCGAGCGGCCAGAGCGGGACGGTGATCGTCACCCAGACCAACGGCAGGACGACGGTCGTCGAAGACGGCGCGAACGGCACCAATCAGGACTCGTACACGCTCAAGCTGGCGGTTCCGGCGCCGGCAGCGCCGACGCTCGCCTACCTGACCGTCGCCGCGACGCTGGATCAGAACAACGACGACAAGAACGGCGGCAAAGCCATCGAGGTATCCACCGACGGCGTGCATTTCGCGCAGGCACTGGTGCTCGCCTTCAATTCCGCCGCCGCGATCACCGATCCCACGTACTGGTCGAGGGAACAGCGGATCTACGTTCGCGCGGTCCACATGGACACGCTGCGCGGCGATCGCACGGTGGTGGTCAGCCATGCGATCCAGAGCGACAACCCCGACTTCAATCACCTGAATATTTCGAACGCCGAAGTGCGCGTGATCGGCAGGCAACCGGGGCTGATAGTGAACGAGACCGGCGCCGGCACCAAGGTGCTGGAAGGCGATGGTCCGGACGCGTACACGCTCGCGCTGTCGGCGCAGCCGAACGCCGGGGAAACGATCAGCGTCAAGCTCGACCTCGATCCAACCCAGCTGTCGGCCGCGGCCGGCGATCCGTCACAGGCCGCACGGTTCAATGCGCTTACGCGCACGATCACGTTCGACAGCTCGAACTGGAACACCCCATTCGTAGTGAACGTCAGCGCCCCGGACGATCACATCGTCGGCAACTCGCTGGTCAGCAACATCACTCACACCATCACGAGCTCGCAGGCAGGAGGCGTATACGCCCACGTGCTGGACAAGCCGCAGGTAAGCGTCGACGTCGTCGACAAGGACATCGGTGGCCTGCTCGTCACGCAGAGCGGCGGTTCGACCATCATCTCCGCCGGCCATCCGGACACCTACACGCTGCAGCTGACGAAAGTCCCGACCGCGCCGGTGACCGTCAGCATCCTAACCGACGGCAAGACCCTGGTTTCCGCCGATGCGTCGAGCCTGCTGCCCGGGCGATTTGGGACAGCAGCGGATGGCACGCCAACGGTCACCTTTGATTCCGGCAACTGGAACATTCCCTTTACCGTCAACGTCGCGGTCAACCCGTCGGCGCCAAGCGGCGGAACGGGGCAGCCGGTCGAGACCTTCCCGTCGCAGCCGCACCTGACTTCGCAGATCAGAGGTCCGCTGATCATCGAGGGCGGCGTGATTCCGGGACGCGACCGGTCGCTGCACCCGGGCGTGAAGCTGCCCACCGAGCTGGATGTGCCGTTGCCCGTCGTTTCCATCATCGTCGACGAGAGCAAGCAGGTCGATACGTTGAACGTGTTCAACGACGGCAGCCATTCCGACGACACCGGCAGCCTCGGCCATCCGCTCCACGCGGACGGACTGGCGGCGATCTACGGCGTTCCGACCGCGAGCCTCGATCTCACGAAGTTCGAGAACATCTCCGGCATCAACATGGGCGGCAACCTGTCCCTCAACTTCGGCACGACCGCGAATCCGGATGTGCGCACGATCGACGGCGGCGTCACCTACACCGATCTGGAGGTGAACGAGATCTCGCTCGGCTCGGGTAACGACACGTTCAACGTCACGAGCACGATGAAGCGGGATGGCTTCCGCACGCTCACCGCGCTCAACACGGGAGCGGGGGACGACAACGTCCACGTGAACGTGAACGCGCTGACCGACGGCCCGCTCGCGGTCAACCTCCAGGCCGGCAACGACACGTTCGATGCTACGGGCTCTACGCTCGGCGTCACTGTGTTCGGTGGCGGCGGCTCGGACAAGATCACTGGTGGATCGGGCGCAGACACGATCTTCGGCGACCGCGGCGTGGTTGAGTACTACGACGCGACCGGCAAGCTCGTGACGCGGCTGGGCATCGGGCTTGACGAGCGCAGTTCCGATCCGAGCAACCCGCATTTCGTTCCGTTCTTCCAGACCGACGGCGGGCTGAACGAGAGGATCAAGGCGGCGACGCGCGATCCCTCGATCGGCGCGGCGGACACCATCGACGGCGGCGCCGGCAACGACGTGATCTTCGGCGGTCCGGGGAACGACACCATCACCGCGTCCATCGGCGGCAAGATCATCTTCGGCGACAACGGCCAGGCCAATTTCAACGGGCCGACCAACGACGTGTTCTCAACCGACACCACGACCGGCGGCGACGACACGATCATCGGCGGCAGCGACGGCGTGGGCAACATCATCGTCGGCGGCCCCGGCAACGACAAGATCACCGGCGGTACCGGCAACGACGTCATCCTGGGCGACAACGGCTACGTATCGCGCGATGCGAACTACACCGTGACGCAGGTGCGCACGATCGATCCGGGCACCGGCGGCAGCGACGTTATCGACGGCGGCGCCGGCAACAACGTGATCATGGGCGGCACGGGCGGCGACACGATCACCGCGGGCATCGGCAACAACGTGATCCTCGGCGACAACGGCCGCGCTCTGTTCGACGCCACCGGAGTGCTTACCTATATCGCCACCACCGACACGGCGGTGCCCGGGAGTTACGACGACTCGATCAGCGTCGGTAACGGTAACAACGTGGTGTTCGGCGGGCTCGGTGCCGACACGATCACGACGGGCAAGGGCAACGCGGTCGTCCTCGGCGACAACGGGTTTGCATCCTTCAACGATGTGGGCGGCGCACCCCAGTTGGTCGACATCCGCACCAGCGACTCCGAGGATCCGGCAACCGGCTTTGTGGCGCTGAACGGCGCGCGCGACATCATCAATACGGGCAACGGGAACAACGTCATCCTCGGCGGGGTGGGTGGCGACGCGATTACCGCAGGGTCGGGCAACAACGTCATCCTCGGCGACAACGGCCACGCGGCCTTCACGGCGGGCGTTCTCCGGTTCATCGAGACGACCGATCCCTCGATTGGCGCAGCGGACACGATCATCGCCGGCAGCGGCAATAACACGATCCTCGGCGGCCTGGGCGGCGACACGATCATCGCCAACGTCGGCAACAACGTGATCCTCGGCGACAACGGGCACGCCGTGTTCGACGCGACCGGAGTGCTGACCTATATCGCCACCACCGATACGGCGGTGCAGGGAAGCTACGACGATTCCATCACCGTAGGCAACGGCAACAACGTGGTGTTCGGCGGGCTGGGTGCCGACAGGATCACGACCGGCAAAGGCAACGCGGTCGTCATCGGCGACAACGGCTTTGCGTCCTTCAACGACGTGGGCGGGGCGCCCCAACTGTACGACATCCGCACCAGCGACTCCGAAGATCCGGCAACCGACTTTGTCGCACTGAGGGGCGCCGCCGACATAATCAATGCCGGCGACGGGAACAACGTCATCCTCGGTGGGGTGGGCGGTGACGCCATCACCGCGGGCGCAGGCAACAACGTCATTCTCGGCGACAACGGCCACGCGGTCTTCACGGCGGGCATTCTCACGTTCATCGAGACCACTGACCCATCGATTGGCGGCGTGGACACGATCGTCGCCGGCAATGGGAACAACAGGATCCTCGGCGGCTTCGGCGGAGACTCGATCCGGGCCGGCTCGGGCAACAACGTCATCCTCGGCGACAACGGTTTCGCGAGGTTCGATGCCACCGGCGCGCTGATCTTCATCAGGACCACCGATCCCACCGTTCCGGGCAGCTACGACGATACGATCGTCACCGGCGACGGAAACAACACGGTGTTCGGCGGGCTGGGCAACGATTCCATCACGACCGGCAAAGGCAACGACGTCATCCTGGGCGACAACGGCTACGGGATTTTCATCGGCGGCCTGCCGATCCGAGTGGAGACGACCGACGTAGGCTACGGCGGCAATGACACCATCCACGGCGGCGGCGGCAACGACGTCATCCTGGGCGGCAGCGGTTCCGACCAGATCTGGACCGACAACGGCAACGACGTCGTGCTTGGCGACAATGGCGCCGTCGACTTCAATCCCACCACACGCCAGGTCCAGGAGATCGTCCAGACCGAGGCGGCGTCCCCGTCCGCCATCGTCGATTACAGCGGCGGCGCTGCGCTAACCACGCAGGCCGCGGGTGCGGACTATGTCGTGGCGCTGCCGGATGCCGGCAATGGCCCGACTCACGTCGTGTTCGCGAAGCAGATGCTGGGCGGAAACGACACCATCTACGGCGGAACCGGGAACAGCGTCCTGCTGGGTGGCAGCGGCGATGACAAGATCTACGGCGGCACTGGCAACGAATACATCGAAGGCAACGGCGGTAACGACACGATCAGCGGCGGCGGCGGCAACGACGTCCTGATCGGCGACGACGGTATCAACCTCGCGTCGGATTCCCTGTTCCCGCACATCTTCCGCGGTCTCCAGCTCATGCCGAGCGCCACGGTCAGCGCGGCGCAAATCGCGGCGCTCGCACCCGCAGACTCCATCATCCTGCCCCAGGCGCTGCTTTACGGCGCGAGCAACGTGGCGATGATCGGGGAAGTCGCGCCCGACAACGCCGGATTTGGCCAGTGGATGAGCGCAGACCAGCTCCCGGTGCACTACCACGAGCTCGTGGCGCTGCTGAACCGCACCGGTGGCAACGACACGATCTCGGGCGGCTCGGGCAACGACGTGCTGATCGGCGACTTCGGCATGAACTTCTCGGCCGGCCTCGGACTGAACCTGGCGCCCTTCGCGGTCGGTATCAAGGGCCTGGAAGCCGGCGTTTTCGGCACAAATTACGGCTCGCTCGAAAGCAGCGGTGACCGGCTCGGCCAGCAACAGGCGACCCTGACCGCGGTGGCCAACCAGCTTCACGCGCTCGACGCCGCGCATCCCGAAGTGCTCGACAAGCTCTACGCCGACCGTACGACGCTCGCCAACATCATCGATCCGACCGGCGCCAGCTTCCGCCATGAGTTCGAGGGCGGGAACGACGTCATCAGCGACAACGGCGGCAGCAACGTCATCGTCGGCGACAGCAGCCTGGTGACGGCGGCGTTCGTCGACGGCTGGGCACCCGAGGCGGATTCCAGCGGCACGCATCGAGTCGTCACGTCGTTTGACCTTACTGGCGGAAACGACCAGATCAGCGCAGCGGGAAGCAACGTCATCATCGGCGACAACAGCACGCTCGTCTCGGCGTACGCCAACGTCGTCCACACGCAAGTCGACGGCCAGTCCGACCGCGATGACCACTGCGCCGACAGCTACCACGACTCGCACGAGACGACCGCCGGCGACATGATGATCACCGTTCACAACGTGAGCATCACCGGCGGCAGCGACGTGATCTCGGGGGGCAACAGCGGCAATACGATCATCGGCGACAACAGCGTGGCGCTCACGCCAGTGGTGACCATCAGCTCTCACGTCGAAGACGTTCATGTCGAGAATCCGGTCAACTTCCAGCAGGTGATTCCGGGCGTCGACCTGATCTCCCAGATCTCGGTCACCGGCGGCAACGACCAGATCCAGGGTGGAGACGGCGGCGACCTGATCGCCGGCGACAACAGCCTTGTGGTTGCCCCGGTCGTGACGATCAGGCAGGACGTGCTGTTCCAGGAGACGGCGAGCACGCCGCTGCACGTGACCGCGCCGCCGGCGAAATGGCCGAAGATCGCGCCGCGGTATGTGGTGCAGCAGGATGTCCTCGATGACGTGGTCTCGGGGGTGCAGGTCACCGGCGGAACCGACACGATTTCAGGCGGTGCCGGCAACGATCTGCTGTTCGGCGACAACCTCGGCCTGATCGCCCCGGTTGTCAGCCTGACGCAAAACGTGACGTTCGCGGACCAGCACGACCGCGAGCACGACCTGAGCCCGGTCTTCGCAGGGCTCAACCTCACGGCGGCGCAGCTCGACGGGCTGAAGCATGACCTGGTACGCAACGTCACCTTTACCGGTGCGGCGGATGTTGTGTCCGGCGGCGCCGGCAACGACGGAATATTCGGCGACAACGGTGTCGTCATCGAGCCGCTAGTTGCTTTCAGCCAGCGCCTGACCTATGCCGACGACGACCATCATTGGGATTCCCACGATGCCTTCCTCGGAGGACTGGGGCTCCTGAGCGATCTCGTCGACAACGTTTACATCGTCGGTGCAAACGACACGCTTTCGGGCAACGCCGGCGACGACCTGATGGCCGGGGACAACCTGGTGCTGGTGACGCCGCGCATCGACTTGCGGATCACACAAGTCGACGTCTGCAACCGAGGGGACGACGATCACGGTCATATCCAGGGCGTCGGGGACGAGCTGTTCGCCGATGTGGTCGGCGATCTCTACGTGTCCGGAGGGAACGACATCCTGTACGGCGGTTCGGCCACGGACGCGGCGGGCGCGGTGAGTGGAAACGATCTGATCGCGGGAGACAGCAGGATCATCATCGAGCCGTTCATCACTGAGACGCTTCAGTCCGACTTCCACGGCAATGCCGACGACCATATCGAAGAGCACCGCATGCTCGAGGCCCTGGTCCTGACCAGCGGAAACGACACCATCACCGGCGGCAGCGGCAACAACGTCCTGATCGGGGACAACAGCATCTTCATCGCGCCGCAGGTGACGATCAACGTCATCGAGAACGGCAGGCACGAGATCCGCGATCTGCACGACTACGACCTGCTGCTAGACGCGCCCGGCGGCCACCTGTTCGTCACCGACGGGAACGACAAGCTGACTGGCGGCGCCGGTAACGACCTGATCGTGGGCGATGACGTGCTCACCATCACCACGGTCGTGAAGGGCGTGACCATCAACGGCCGGGCTGCATGCTTGCAGGATTTCGAGTCGGCACTGGTCTTCGAGGCGCCGCAGGTCTGCATGATCGCCGGCAAGGACACGATCTACGGCCTGACCGGCAACGACATCCTCATCGGCGACGAGCTGGTGGTGTTCGGGTTCACCGGCGATTGGCACGGTGACGGCGCCAGGATCGAGCAGCACAGCCGACCCGACAACGACAGCGAATGCATTCATCTGGACGATGACAACCTGCTGTGCGGAGCTCATCACCACGACGACGACGGCGAGATCGACATCCTGAGCAGCACCAACCTGATCTACCCGGGCACCGGGCGGGACGTGGTCTTCGGCCACAGCGTGGTCGGCCTGTTTGCCAGCGTATCGGATGAACCGTTCTCCGAGATTGAAGACGGGGGTACGCTGGTCTTCGACGACAACAGCGGGCCGTTCTTCAAGTTCTCCAACATCCGGCCGTTCGAGGAATTCTCCGATTCTGCGAAGTGGCAAAGCGTGGACGGCGGCGCGCAATCGGATGCGGTGCTGGCATTGTCCGCTGAACAGCTGGCGCCGATCGTCGCCGACGCGAAGCTGATCTGGGCGAGTGCGCTCGGCGCGAACGACAGCCGCCTGGCCGTCCTCAACCGGATCGATGTGTTCGCCGGCGGCCTGCCCGAAGGCAAGCTGGGGGTGACGCTCGGCACGCAGATCATCATCGACAGCACGGCGGCAGGGCGGGGCTGGTTCCTCGACTCCACCCCGCTGGACAGCTCCGAGTTCGGCCGGCGCGGCGCCGGTGCCGGCGAGCTGCTCGCTGCGGCGGGCAGTGCCGCCTCCGGGCGCGTCGACCTGCTCAGCACGGTGCTGCACGAGCTCGGCAACGCCATGGGCTTCAGCGAGGACCACGGCCATGACGTGATGGGCGACAGCCTGCGCCTGGGCGTACGGGAGCTGCCGGTGGACAGCACCCGGGTCAGCGTTCCAGCACAGGTCGCTACGCCGGCGCCGCTCGGGTATCTGGATGCCACGCCGCTTTACGTGTCGGCGGACCGCAGCATCGACTGGAGCCAGCCGGTGCTCGACCTGACGAAGCCGAAGAAGGGCGATGTGCCGGTGACGGCGCAGCCCGTCTGGGTAGGCGACTTCGTCAACCACCTGGCGCGCACCAACAGCGAGCGCAACCCGAACCTCGGGATCCGGGTACAGGTGGAGGCGGCGAGCAAGGTCTCGTCAACCCTGCGCGGGGGGTGAGCCGCATGAGGTATAGTCAGAGGCTCTAGGGGAGGGAACCATGGCAACCCAGCTTCTGATCTACGAGACGGCGGTGCCCGTCTCGGCGGCCCGCCATCGCGACGCCAGCGTCGAGGTCGGCGCCGACTACGCCTTCGCACGCAACGTCAACTCGGTGCCGCTGATGGCGGTCGAGTTTCCGCATGCTGCGCCGGAGTACGCGATCGTCTTTGCCGGCGCGGGGGAGGAGGTCATGCCGGCGGTGATCCTCGGCGTGCGCGGCAACGAGAACCTGTATCTCGCCCACGGCAAGTGGTCCGCCAGGTACATCCCGGCGTTCGTGCGCCGCTATCCGTTCGTGTTCTCCACGGCGGACGACGGCAAGACCTTCATGCTGTGCGTCGACGAGGCCTTCGCCGGCTTCAACCGCGAGGGGCGGGGGCAGCGCCTGTTCGCCGAGGACGGCAAGCCCAGCCCGTACGTCGACAACGTTCTTAAGTTCCTGCAGGAGTTCCAGGCGCAGTTCAATCGTACGCGCACCTTCTGCCGCAAGGTGAAGGAGCTGGGGCTGCTCGAGCCGATGCAGGCGCAGATCGCCACGAGCTCGGGCGAGCGCCTGTCGCTCGGCGGCTTCTGGGCCGTCAACCGCGCGAAGCTGAAGGCGCTGCCGGGTGAGAGGCTCGCCGAGCTCGCCAAGACCGACGAGCTCGAGCTGCTCTACGTCCACGTGCAGTCGATGCGCAACTTCAATGGCCTAAGGGAGCGCCTGGTGGTCGTCGAGGGCGGGAAGAACGAGCCTGCGCCCCCCGCCGAAACGGCCGCGAAGGCCAAGGCGCCCGGGGCCAAGCCCGCAAAGCGCGCCGCCGGCGACTAGGCCGGCGCCCCCCAAGCAAGCGCCGGTAACGCGAGCCGAGACCCATGGCCGGTCCCGCGCCCATTTACTCCCTGGCGACGGACGACCACGCCCGCGCCGAGGCAACGGCGTGGGCGCGCTTCTCCTCGGCACGCGACGCGGCGGAATTCTGCGCGAGCTGGCTCGCCATCCTCTGCGCGCAGGTCGGCCGGGCGAACGGCGCGCTGCTGCTGCTCGG
>JACXTT010012962.1_pt1 | contig 11024 bp, 4 predicted proteins | sample 9270951 | NCBI WGS metagenome assembly JACXTT01 (sample SAMN15532306, study PRJNA645909) | rock metagenome | isolation source: weathered quartz diorite | place: Puerto Rico | collected 2017-06-21 | reverse complement strand
TCGACGCCGCGGCGAGCCGGTTCGACGCCGCGGTGGCGGGCCGCGACTGGCAGGCGGCGGTCGAGACGGGCGACACGCTCCTCGCCGCGCGACCCCGCGATCCCCAGGTGCTCATCGAGGTCGCGCGGGCGCTCCACAATCGCGCCCTCCAGGAGGGGCCCGGGTTCCATCGCCCGCGCCCGGCGCTGCGTTTGAGCATCGATCGCATCGCCGCCGAGCGCCGGGTCATGGCGCTGCTCGACACGGCGGCCGCGGCGGCGACCGACGACAAGGCGTGGGCCGAGGCGCGCTACCTCGAGGGCAACGCGCTCGAGCAGCTCGGGTTCCCGATCGAGGCCCTGGCCTGCTACCACGAGGCACGGACGCGCGTCCCGGCCTACCTCGAGGCGGTGCGGCGCGAGCGCTGGGTGCGCGCCCACCTCGCGAACCCGCGGCTGCCCGACCTGCTCTCGGACGACGACCTCGCCCGCCTCGCGCCCTGAGCCGGTGGCGGCTCAGAACGGGAAGCGGGAGTCGACCTCGAGCGGGCGTAGCCGGTCGTGCGGAAGACGTCGTTCCGGAACCCCGCGTCCGCGCGGCCGTCGTGGAAGGTCGCGCCGAGGAGCAGGGAGGCGCCGAGACGGCCGCGCGGCGGGTCGCCGCACGGGGAAGCGCGGCCGCTACTCGGTCTCGTCGGTCTCGATGGGATGGCCCGCGGCGATCCAGCCGCGATAGCCGCCGGCGAGCGAGCGGGCGTTGGTATAGCCCATGCGCTGCAGGTTCTCGCACACGAGCACGCTGCGGAAGCCGCCGCCGCAGTAGCAGACGAGCGGGGTCGCGCGGTCGGGGAAGTGCTTCTCGATGTCGCGCTCGATGATGCCCTTGCCGAGGTGCATGGCGCCGGGCAGCCGGCCGGCGTTCCACTCGTGCTCTTCGCGCACGTCGACGAGCACGAGGTGTTCCCGGCGACCGTGGGCGGCGAGGTAGGCGGGGATGTCGAGCTCGCGCACCCGCGCCCGCGCCTCGTTGACGAGGGCGAGGAAGCCGGGCGAGTGGGTGTGGGTGGCCATCGCGGGCGGGCTCAGGCCGCGGGCGCGTACTCGCGCACGACGTGGTAGAGGGCGTCGCGCTGGACGGGGATCTTCCCCGCCTCGCGGATGAGCTGGACCATCGATTCCTCGGCGAGCCCGACCGGGCTCTTCGCGAGCGCGGCGTGGGCGATCTTCTCGACGCCGATCGTGCCGTCGAGGTCGCTGGCGCCGAAGTTCACCGCCGCGCCGGCGGTGTCCTGCCCGAGCATGACCCAGTAGCTCTTGACGTGCGGGATGTTGTCGATGACGAGCCGCGAGACGGCGATCGTCTTCAGGTCCTCGATCGCCGAGGCCTGCCGGCGCACGATCCCGGTCGTGCCGGGCTGGAAGGCGAGCGGGATGAAGGCGAAGAACCCGGGGGCGCGGTCCTCGAGCTCGCGGAGCAGGATCATGTGCTGGACGCGCTCGGCCCGCGTCTCGATGTGCCCGTAGAGGAGCGTCGCGTTGGAAGGAATGCCCATGCGGTGGGCGATCTCGTGGATCTCGAGCCAGCGCCTGGCGCCGATCTTCTGGTGGAAGAGCTCGCGGCGCACGCGCTCGCTGAAGACCTCGGCGCCGCCGCCGGGCAGGGCGTCGAGCCCGGCCTTCCGCAGCTCGCCGAGCACCCACTCGGCGGGCTGCTTCGTGAGCCGGCAGAAGAAGTCGATCTCGACCGCCGTGTAGGCCTTGATCGCGAGGTCGGGGCGCGCGCCCTTCACCGTGCGCAGGACGTCGAGATAGTTCTCGAAGCGCCAGGTGTTGTGGAGCCCGCCGACGATGTGGATCTCGTGGATCTCGCCGTCGACGTGGGCGAGGATCTGCTCGCGGGTCATCGTGTAGCTGCCGGGTGCGCCCGGCTTCTTCGCGTAGTCGCAGAACTTGCAGGCCAGCACGCAGACGTTGGTCGGATTGAGCTGGCGGTTGACCGTGAAGTAGACGCGGTCGCCGTGGCGGTCGCGGGCGACGGCGTTCGCGAGCCGGCCGAGCTCGAGCAACGGCGCGTCGAAGAGGCGCGCCCCCTCCTCCTGGGCCAGCCGCTCGCCGGCGAGCAGCGTCTGCAGGGCCGCCTCGACGCGGGCGTCGCGCGGGCGCAGGTCGGCGAGGTGGGTTCCGGTGAGGACAGGCATGGTGTCTCCGGGGTGCGAGGCGCACGAAGTATAGCGATTGGCCGCCCGCCCGGAAAACGGCGGACCCGGCGTCTGCATCGGCGCCGGGTCCCCGGGTCCCCGGTCAACGTACCGGAGGACGACGAATGGCCGCTCAGCGGCTGAAGTAGTAGCTCAGCTTGACGAGGAAGACGTTGCTCGACCGGGCCCGGCCGAGCTGGTCGAACGAGTGGCTGAAGTCGAAGGCCCCGACGCCGTCGTCCAGCTCGCGGTGATGGGTCCAGACGACGAACATCGTCGACCCCGGCATGTACTCCCAGCGCAGCACCGCGTTGCCGACCAGCGTGCGATCCGTGAAGTCGGGGTTGCCGATGTTGAACGCCGGCGCCGGTCCGGGGCCGTCGGGATCGATGTCGCCGGTCGACTCGTTGATCGTCGAGCCGTTCTGTCCGTAGTGGTGGAAGTCGAAGCTGCGCGGCCGCGCCACCTCCTTGAAGTCGTAATAGTCACCCGTCGAGACGAGCGGCTGGACGTAGGCCTGGAGGCTCAGCCGTGGCGAGAGCGCCCAGTTCGCGCGCAGCTCGGCGCCGACGGTGGTCTGGTCGAGCGTCGCCAGGATGTAGCGGTTGCCGTACGTCCAGGTCGCCAGCGGATCGGCGACGGTCGTCACGTACTGCGCCTGCTCGAGGTTGCGCTCGTACTTTGGCCCCACCCGCAGCGACAGGCTCGACACCGGCTTCCACTCGACGCCGGGGTAGAACCCGTAGGACTTGGAGCCGTCCTCGCGGAAGTACGTGTCGACCTCGCCGAAGTAGTACCAGCGCTTCTGGCCGTCCGTGTCGAAATACATGTTGGCCTGATAGCCGGGCCGCGACAGGGTCAGCGGCCCGCCGCGCGTGCGGCGGTTGTTGATCGTCTGCGGGTTGTAGGCCCAGGCGCTGTTCCAACTGTAGTTGTTGATGAACTGGATCTCGTGGTGGGCCCAGATGCCCTCGGCGACGACGTTGTTGTCGAAGTCCCGACTCTCGAAGAACGCCGCCAGGACGTTCGCGTACTTCTTCCACGCGTTCGTCGACGTCCAGGCGTAGCCGGTGCCGAGATGGGCGTTGATGACGTCGGCGCGGGTCTGGAACCCCATGTCGTTGACGTCGAACCTGGGGTTCATGAAGCCGATCGCCGAGTTGAGGATGACGCTGCCGCTCTGCTTGTTGAGCCACACCCGCGCGCCGTAGCCGGCCAGCGAGGTCGCGGTCGTGTCCACCGAGAACGAGCGCGCGTCGGGGCGCTGGAAGTAGTGGCGCGATCCCTGCTGCACCGCGGTCATCCGCGCCGGTGTGCCGGCGATGAACGAGGACATCGCCCACCCCGAGAGCACGTACACCTTCTTCTTGTCGAGGAAGTGCCAGCCGTCGAGCCCGGCCTGGAGGGACGTCCGGTTGAGCTGGTCGTCGAGCCCGCCGCCGTCGAAGCGCCGGGCCACGAGCGACGTCATCGCCCCCAGGCCGTGGCGCGAGTCCTTGAACTGCTTCTGGGTGCGGACGATGCCGTAGTAGGTGAGGGGCTCGATCTCGAGCTTCGACTTGACGCCGCTGCCGAAGAGGTCGGCCCGTTCGGGCGAGGTGAGTGCGTGGAGCGTGCCGAAGCCCCAGGACGGGGCCAGTTTCCCGGTCAGCTTCGCGGCGCCGAGGATGTGCGTCACCGCCGGCACGTCGGTGAACGCCGAGTCCGGCACCCCGCCCTGCGGCGCCCGCCCGATGCGGCGGCTGTAGAAGAAGTTGGGCTCCGGCCAGTTGAAGCCCCAGTAGTCGTTGGCCCCCTCGTTGCCGAAGCCGAAGATGCGCGAGTTCTCGACGAAGAAGGGGCGCTTCTCCTGGAAGAAGGACTCGACGTCGGAGAGGTTGACGACCGCGGGATCCACCTCGACCTGGCCGAAGTCGGGGTTCACGGTCGCGTTGAGGGTCAGCTTGCCGGCGACCCCCATGCGCAGGTCGGCGCCGCCGTTCGGGCGGTAGCGCGAGCCGTCATTGAAGGGATCGCCGGCGCCGTGGACGAGGTACTCGGCCTTGCCCGTGAGGTAGGGCATGACCTCCATGGCGCGGCTCGGATGGATGCCGTCCACGCCGCGCAGGTCGGGAAAGCGCGACGCGAAGCCGCTCTCCTTCTTGGGCGGGTAGACGAGGTAGTCGTTCTCGCTCTTGCGGGTGATGACGCGCTTGAAGTCGATCCCCCAGACGCAGCGCTCCTGGCGCGCGAAGCGGAGCTGCGAGTAGGGAATGCGCATCTCGACCGTCCACCCCGCCGTGTCGACGTGGGCGCGGCCCTGCCAGACCCCGTCCCAGGAATTGTCGTCCCAGCCGTCGTTGAAGAGCGTGCCGTCGTAGAGCACCCCGGCGGCGTTGACGCCGAAGTAGTAGCCGCTGCGCCGGTCGTGCGAGGGGTCGAGGAACACGAAGAACTGATCCGAGGCGATGTTGAAGTCGCGCCGCACGAGGCGGGCGACGATCGAGTCGGGGTGCGCGTCGAAGAGCCGGGCGCCGATGTAGAGCGCCTCGTCGTCGTAGGCGATCCGCACCTCGGTGCGCTCCGTCGCCGCGGCGCCCTCGTAGGGATCGCGCTGGAGGAAGCGCGTCGCCGGCGTCGCCGCCTGCCACACCGGCTCGGAGAGCACCCCGTCGAGAACGAGGGGATGGTCGAGCTTCACGGCGCGGACGGTCAGGTCGGGCTCGCCGGGGCGGAGGCCGTGGGACTCGGGCCCCGTCGCGGGCGCGTCGGCCGCGGCGGTCGCCGCGAGCGCGGCCGAGAGCACGATCGTGGGGAGCGCGAGTCGCATGGGGAGCCACCTCGGGTGAGGAGCGTGCCGATCGTTGACGCGACGCTTGGACACGGACGGCCTTCCCAGGGTTGGAACCGGCGCGACGAGCGCCCCACGCGGCGCGCCCCGCACGACGGCGGATAGTGCCGGCCGGTTGCGCGCGGAGGCGAGAGCCGAGAGACGAGCGGGGAGGTTCGTGGCACGAGCGGCCGGGCGCACGCGCTCGCGGGACGGACCGCGTCGCGTCCAGCCTTCGTCAAGGGCTGGGCGGACGCTTTCGATCGGGCCCGAACAAGAGGATGAATTCGGGGTGCCCGCGCAGCGAGGCCAGATCGGGGTCGCGCAGCGGCCAGTCGGCGATGTAGGAGGGCACGAGGCGCACGCCCTCCTTCAGCTCGGCGATCGCGCGGTCCGGCATCCCGGCCTTCGCGTACACGCAGGCGGCGTTGTAGTGGATGCGGCCGTCGGCCGGCGTCATGCGCAGCGCGCGTTCGGCCTGGGCGACCGCGGCGGCGATGTCGCCGAGATCCGCGAGGTTCCCCGCCAGGATCGAGCGCGCGTGCACGTTGTCGGGCTCGCGGCGCAGCGCCTCGACCACGCTGTCCCGGCTCGCGAGCAGGGAGCGCGCCGCGTCGGGACTGCCGAGCATGATGTGACATTGGTGGAGCCACGACGCGGTCGAGTAGAGGTCGGGGCGGCGCTCGAGCAGGGCCGCGAGGATGGGCAGCGCCTGCTCGGGCCGCCCGAGCGTCATGTAGCTCCACCCCGCCCACTCGTGGGCCTGGGCGTGGTCCGGCGCCATGGCCAGCACCTTCTCGAGCGACGCGAGCAGCTCGGCGGGCTGGCCCTTGACGCGATGGACCATCGCCATGACGAAGTGCGCCTCGAACAGGTCGGGGTCGAGGGCCAGCGCCCGCTCGGCGTGGGCCGCCGCCGGCTCGGCGGCTTCGATGCCGGCCCACCACGCCATGATCCGGCGCGCGTAGCACTCCCCGAGCGCCGCGTGCGCGAGCGCGAAGCCGGGATCGCGCTCGACCGCCTTCTTCAGCCATTCCTCCGCCCGGAAATTGGCCTCGCGCGTGTTCTCGTCGAGGAGCGCCCGCCCGCGCAGGAAGTGCTCGTAGGCCTCGCGGTCGCGGGTGGGCGCCCGGTCGAGCATCTCCCGCTCGCCCGGCCGCAGCGTGATCTGCAGCGCGTCGACGATGCGCTTCGAGACCTCGGCCTGGACCTCGAAGAGGTCCTCGAGCGTGCGGTCGAAGCGCTCGCCCCAGAGCACGAGGCCGTCCGACGCGCGCACGAGCTGGGCGCTGATGCGGGCCCGGTTGCCGGCGCGCCGCACGCTCCCCTGCATGACGTACTCGACGCCCAGCTCGCGGGCCAGCGTGCGCGGCGGCACCGCGCGATCGCGGAAGGGCATGACCTCGGCGCGGGAGGTGACGCGCACGCCCTCGACGCGGGTGAGGTCGACGATGAGGTCTTCGGTGAGCCCGGCGGCGAGGAAGGCGTCGTCGTCGGCCGCGCTCAACACTTCGAAGTAGAGCACCGCGAGGCGCGGCGCAGCCGGTGGCGCGGCCGGCGCGGCGGGCTCCTCGCGCAGGCATGCTTCGCAGCTCGTCAGGTCGGCGATCAACTCCTCGGCGCGAGCGTAGCGGTGCGCCGGGTCCTTGCGCAGAAGCTTGAGGACGATGAAGTCCAGATCGGTCCCGATCCCGGGCCGCAGCGCGCTCGGCGGGCGCGGCGTCTCGTTGAGGATGCGGATCGCGACCACCTCGTAGCCGGCGCCCGCGAAGGGCGTCACGCCGGTGAGCGACTCGTAGAGGATGACGCCCAGCGCCCACAGGTCGGAGCGGTTGTCGGGCGGGAGCCCGCGGATCTGCTCGGGGCTCATCGTCAGCGGCGTGCCCAGCGCCGAGCCGGTCGCGGTGAGGCGCGGGCTGCCGCGCATCGCGGCGAGGCCGAAGTCGAGGATCTTGGGGCCCCGGCCCGTGAGCACGATGTTGGCGGGCTTCAAGTCGCGGTGGACGATGCCGAGCGCGTGCACCTCGGCGAGCGCGTCGGCGATGGCGGTCGCGAGCGCGATCGCCTCGGCGACCGGCAGGACGCCGCGTTCGAGCCGCGCCGCGAGCGTCTCGCCCTCGACACGCTGCATGACGATGAACGGCCGCCCGTCGGCGATGCCCGCCTCGTAGACGGTGACCACGGCGGGGTGGTCGACGCTCGCCGCCGCCTGCGCCTCGCGCAGCAGGCGCTCGACCGATTCGCGGTCCTCGGCGAGGTGGTGCGGGAGCAGCTTGATCGCCACCTTGCGCGGGAGCTGGGTGTCGTCGGCGAGCCAGACCTCGCCCATGGCGCCGCGGCCGAGCAGCTCGAGCAGGCGGTAGTGGGAGATCGTGCGCGTGTGCGGCGGGGCGGTCGTCATCGCGGCGAGCGTATCACGCGTCCGCGCGGCGCCGCTCGCGGCCCGCGTCAGCGGAGCATCACGAGCTTCTTCGCGCTCTCGTACCCCGAGGCGGTGTAGCGGATGCGCGCGAAGTAGACGCCGCGCGCGAGCCGGCGGCCGCCGTCGTCGGCGCCGTCCCAAGGGAGCTCGTGCTCCCCGGCAGGGAACGCGCGGTCGGCGAGGGTGCGCACGAGGCGCCCGCTCACGTCGTAGAGCCGCAGCTGCACGTGGTCGGCGCGGGTGAGGCCGAACCGCACCGAGGCGGAACCCCGCGCGACCGGGTTGTTCCAGAGCGCGAGGTAGTTGGACAGCCGCCGATCCCCGCCCGGGACGTCGACCGACGGGGGAAGAATCCACCCGCAACCCGTCGTCTGCGCGAAGCCGTTGAGCCCGAAGCCGACGTGGATCTGGCGGCCGCGAGAATCGGGGCCGCCGAGGCTCGTCCAGGTGAAGAGGTGATCGATGTTCCAGCCCTCCACCTGGGAGAGGTAGGGCTTGCCGGTCTGGATCGGCGTCGAGACGGCCGCGACGTAGGGCCCGTTGCCCCCGGTGTTCTGGTAGGTCGCGCTCGCCGTCGCGCCGGTCCCGTTCGACACCGGATCGAGGATGTCGTTCCCCCACGAGCAATCGTTCCCGACGCTGAACGTCCCGGGGCCGACGCCCGATGCCTGGAGGTCGGCGTAGACGTTCTGATTGCCCGACCAGGGCTGGTAGGAGTACTGGGGATTGCCCGCGCCGTCGCGTTTGATCGTGACGCCGAGCTTGTCGGTCAGGAGCGAGAGGTGGCTCGAGAACGTGCCGGTGTTGCCGGTCGCGTACTCGCTCTGGACGAACCCGTCGCCGGCAATCCAGATCGCCCGCGGCGTCGAGCCGCCGGGGCTCGTGTCCGTGAGGTAGTCCTGGAGCAGCGCCACGTCGTTGGCGCCGCGGTTCACGAACGGGCCGAGGAGGCCGGCGTTGAGGTCGCCGGTGAGGATGACCAGCATCCGATAGTAGGTGCGCAGCATCGCCGGCGTGGGCCCGAGACGCGCGTCCTTGCCGGCCGCGTACCCGGTCGCGGCGGGTGCGAGGCGGCCGCCGAGCTGTCCGGCGCCCGCCGTGAGCATTTCGGCCGCCTTGACCCCGTACATGTCCCAGTAGGTCCCGGCCTGGCCGCCGTGGTCGTAGCGGGCGATCGCGGGGTTGCCGCTCACAATGATGGCGCTCCCGGTCGCGTCCGTGAGGCAGGCGTTGCAGTCGGCCCGCCAGCCGTTGTGATTGCCCCGTGCGCCGCTCAACGTGAGGCCGATCGAATCCGCGAGCGAGACCCAGGCGCGCTCGTTCCCGCGCCGGTCGTTCAGGTCCACGTAGAGCATGCACGCCATGCCCTGGCCGCCGAACTCGGAGGCCTTCCAGCGGTCGGGGAGGACGCTGAACTCCTGCCAGCGGTGACCGTCCGTCGATCCCTCGCCGCTCTGCGGGCTGACGACGTTCGTGTCCGGGCACATCGCCATGTTGACATCGTCCCGGACACCGTCGGGCTGCACGCGGAAGAAGTACTCCACGTGGGCGCCGGGCGTGAGCAGGCCGTCAGGAATGACCTTGTTGCCCTCGTACGAGGTCGTCGGCGTGGCGGGATCGTAGCCCTGCCCCGGCGGGATCGTGCCGTCACAGCGCATGTTCGTGCTGTTGACGACCCCGTTCGGCATGTTCAGGAAGCACTTGTTGTGGGCGGACAGCCACCCCTGCGGCGCCCCGTTCCAACGCGGGTCCAGCTCGTGGTACGTGGCCATCCAGCTCGCCGTCGCAGCAAAGTTCCCGTTGACGTCGAATTCCGCCGTGTTCGACTGAACCGGATAGAGATTGACGTCGGCCGTGTCGATGCGGGCGCTGTTCCAGACGTTGGGGTTCCACTTGAGCCCAGGGCCGTGGACGCCCTTGCTCATCGCGCCGGGGTTGGCGATGTAGGAGGACCAGAAGTTGTCGGGCGTCGCGGTGATCGGGGTCGGGCTCGTCGGCGTCTTGCGAAGCGCGCTCGTCGGGTCCCCGACGACGACGTAGTTGCCGACGCCCGGCTTGACGCGGAAGACCATGTCGACGCGGTCATCGATGTACTGGCCGGCAATGACGATCACCGAATCGCCGGGGATGTCGAAGCGATTCGCGTCGCCGGTGGTCTGGGCGATGTTGAGGCCGGTCTTGATGTAGGCGGCGGCGGTGTCGAACCCCGCGGTGCCGGGCTGAACGGCGACGCTGGGTGCGAGTGAAGAGCCGTCGTTCGCCGGGAACGTGTCGTTGATCCAGCTCCAGATGTCCGCCGTGATGGGACCGGGGTCGCCCACGGAGGCGATCTGCGAAAGCAAGAGCGCCACATTGTCGAAGTAGGCCCCCTGGGTCGGGGAGCAGGCGCTCCCGGTCACGCCGAACCGGAAGCATTGCTGGTTCTTGCCCAGGAAGATCCGGAGTGAGTCGGGTCGGCTGAGGCTGTTCGTCGTGCGGATGAGGCCAAACCCTTTGACGGGTTCGATGTCCTGCCGGCAGATGACGCTGGGTTCGAAGAACATGGCGCCGGGGTAGCGAACATCCCCCCAGCACTTGGTGCTGAGCGTGTTGCCGGGGCCGTCGAGCTGCGCGGCCGGATAGCTCTGCGCCCCGAAGATCCAGGTGTTGCCCGTGAACATGAGGTTGAAGATCCCGGCGTAGACGTCGAAGGCGACGTAGTAGTCGTCGCCCGTCGTGGCATCGTCTCGGTCGATCCCCATCGCGTTGAAATCCCCGGTGCCGGTCGACGCGAGGAGGATGGTCGGCGAGAGCATGCCGTCCATGCGCTCGCGCTCGGGCATCCCCGCGACGAGGCCGCCCGCCGCCTCGCCGTGGTCGTGGTCGCCCGAGGAGATGACGACGCCGCGCATGTTGCAGAACCGGCTGGGCGAGTTCGGACCGCCACAGATGTCCTGATAGTAGAGGGGCGCGTAGACGTTCCCGAATCCGATGTCGCCCCCCGCCAGCGGATGGGCGTGGAAGAAGATGGCCGGCGGCTTGCCGGTGGCGCGAAAAGCGCCGTTGTCGACATAGCCGTCCGTCGCGACACCGTTGTCGATCTCGCCCGCGGTCTCGAACCCGTGGTTGCCGATCGAGCCGCCCGACACGTTGGCGCCGCCGATCGTCACGTCGTCGATCAGGACCGCGCCCTCGCCGCCCGAGCTGTAGGCGCCGATGAGGCTGCCGCCCAGGTCGTCGAAGCCACGGTTCGTCTTGCAGCGGAACACGATGCGCAGCCGCTTCGTGCTGAGCGTCTGGGCGTTGTAGAACGCCGCCAGCGCCTGACCGTTCACCGTGAACGAGGGCGAGACCGGGTTCGCGTTGCCGCCGACGTGCAGCAGCTCCACGATCGGCATGTCCAGCCGCAGCACCTCCGAGAACCAGCGCCGCTTGAGGTCGTACACCCCGTGCGGCGTCGCCCCCGGCACCTTGTGCGACCCGTCGGCGAGGTACACGTCGTCGATGTCCACCGGCACCCCGATGTACACCATGAACGAGTCCGCCGGCTGGCCGATGCCGGTGTTGCCGATGTAGTTCGGGATCCCGCTGTTCGGGCCCGCCACCGCCACGTTGCCGACGATCGTCGGATCGAACTG
>JACXTT010012961.1_pt1 | contig 11025 bp, 13 predicted proteins | sample 9270951 | NCBI WGS metagenome assembly JACXTT01 (sample SAMN15532306, study PRJNA645909) | rock metagenome | isolation source: weathered quartz diorite | place: Puerto Rico | collected 2017-06-21 | reverse complement strand
GCACGGCTGCCCCTACGACTGCGGCCTCTGCCCCGACCACGAACAGCACTCGTGCCTGGCGATCGTCGAGGTCAACGAGGCCTGCAACCTCTCCTGCCCGGTCTGTTTCGCCGACTCGTCGGTCAAGCGCGAGGCGCACCGGCCCCTGGCCGAGATCGAGCAGATGTTCGACGTCCTGGTGGCCTCCGAGGGCGAGCCGGACCTGGTGCAGCTCTCCGGCGGAGAGCCCACCATTCACCCGCAGTTCTGGGACATCCTCGACGCGGCCAAGGCCCGGCCGATCCGCCACCTGATGATCAACACCAATGGCCTGCGGATCGCGCGCGAGGCCGGCTTCGCCGAGCGGCTGGCTGAGTACATGCCCCGCTTCGAGGTCTATCTGCAGTTCGACAGCCTGAAGCGCGATGCGCTCATGAACCTGCGCGGCGCCGACCTCACCAGCATCCGCCAGCAGGCGCTCGAGGCCCTGGAGCGCAACAACATCTCCACCACCCTGGTGGTGACCCTGAAGAAGGGCGTCAACGACGACGAGATCGCCGACATCGTCCGGCATGCGCTCACCTGGCGCTGCGTGCGCGGCGTGACCTTCCAGCCGATCCAGGACGCCGGCCGCAACGACGGCTTCGACCCGAAGGCGCACCGCATCGTGCTCACCGAGATCCGCCGCAAGATCGCCGAGGCCGGCGTCTTCGCGCTCGCGGACCTGATCCCGCTGCCCTGCAACCCGGACCAGATCTGCATCGGCTACGGCCTGCGCAACGGCGCCCAGGTGACGCCCATCACCTCGCTCCTGCCGCGCGAACTGTTCGTGGCCGCCGCCCCCAACACCGTGACCTTCGAGGCCTATCCGCAGCTGCAGCAGGCGGTCTTCAACCTGCTCTCGCTGTCCACCGCCCAGGCCGACACCACCGACAAGCTGGCCGGCCTACTCTGCTGCCTGCCCGAGGCCGTGGTGCCCGACGAGGTGGCCTACGAGAACACCTTCCGCGTGGTGATCAGCCAGTTCCTCGACCGGTTCAATTTCGACCTGGGGACCGTGAAGCGCTCCTGCGTCCACTTCGTCGAGCCCGACGGGCGGATCATCCCCTTCGACACCTACAACACCTTCTACCGCCCGGGCGCGGCGGGGGCGCAGGCGCTGGCCAAGGGCCGAAGCGAATGATCGGCGACGAGGGCGCGGTCCTGCGCTTCCTGGGCGGAGCGCTGCGAGGGATCGCCGTCCTCATGATCGCCTACGGGGGCCTGTGCGCCTGCGCGATATTGACCTCCAGAGGCGACGAATTCTCGCCCGGGCCAGATGCCTGGCCTCAGGTCGCGATCGCACTCCCGGTCGGCGTCGCGTGTTTTTTAGCCGGTAGCTGGTTGGTCCGCCGCGCCTCGCCCAAGGGGCCGGATCAGGACGAAGCCCGATGAGCCTGGTACATCGCTTCGTCGCGCTGCTGCTGATCGCCGTGGGCGTGATGATCGCCGGGCTATGCGGAACCTGCACCTGGGCCATACTCAAGGGCGCGAGCGCCCCCAACCTGTTCGGCCTGACCGTGGTCATGGTCCTGGGCGGGGGCCCTACCCTGGGCGGCGTGGCGTGCGTGATCGCCGGGGTCAGCATGCTGAGGCGCGGCCCGATGAGCCCTCCGCGCCCCCAACCGCCGAGCCGCCCCGATGAGTGAGGCGCCGAAGCCCGATCCCGTCGCCGGCTTCTTCGGCGCGGCCCTGATCGCGGTCGGAGTCCTGATGATGCTGCTGTGCGGCGGCTGCGGCGCGGTGTTCCTGATCTTCTTCGTGGCCGACGGCCTGATGCACCCCAACGGCATGAGCATGGCGTTCATGCCGATCTTCCTCGGCGGTGTGCCGGCGCTGATCGGCTGGGGGCTGTTCGCCTGGGGCCGCAGCCTGCGCCGCGGCGGGCCGCCTACGCCGCCGCCCGCTTCGCCTCCGCCCCGCTGATCCGCAGGCGGGCCATCTCGTTGGCCACCTCGTGGGTCGGGCGGCGCTCGGCCTTGGAGCGGTCGAGGACCTCGTCCAGGGTCTCCATCAGCCGGTCGAGCTTGGTCTGCACCCAGGCCGGATCGAAGGCTTCCTCACGCGCCAGCGCCCGGATCTCGCCGGCCACGTTGATGATCCCGCCGCCGTTGATCACGTAGTCGGGCAGGTACAGGATCCCGTGGTCATAGATCGCCTGGCCCACGTCGGCGTCGGCCAGCTGGTTGTTGGCCCCGCCGGCGATCACCTTGGCCTGCAGGCGCGGCAGGGTCTCCAGGCTGATGGCGCCGCCCAGCGCGCACGGCGCGAACACGTCGGCCTTGACGTCGAAGATCGCGCCCGGCGTCACCACCTTGGCGCCGGTCTTGTCGGCGACCTCGCGCAGCGCCTCGTCGTTGACGTCGGTGATGACCAGCTTGGCGCCGGCGGCGTGCAGCTTCTCGGCCAGGTAGGCGCCCACGTGGCCGACGCCCTGGATCGCGACGGTGACGCCGTCGAGGTCGCGGTTCAGCGCCCGGCGCACGCCCAGCTTCACGCCCCGGAACACGCCCTCCGCCGTCACCGGGCTGGGATCGCCGGAGGCCGCCGGGTGGCCGGTCAGGCCCGCCACATAGCGCGTCGACTTGCGCGCGTGCATCAGGTCGGCGGGCGAGACGCCCACGTCCTCGGCCGTCCAGTACTTGCCAGCCACGTCCTGCACCGCGCGGCCGAAGGCCTCGAACAGCGCCGGCGTCTTCATGATGCGGGCGTCGCCGATGATCACGGCCTTGCCGCCGCCCAGCTCCAGGTCGGCCATGGCGTTCTTGTAGGACATGGCCCGCGAGAGCCTGAGCGCATCGGTCAGCGCCGCTTCAGAGGTCGGATAGGCCCACATGCGGCATCCGCCGGCGGCGGGCCCGCGGGCCGTCGAATGCACCGCGATGATGCATTTCAGGCCGGATTTTTCGTCGAAGAAGCCGTGGACGCCTTCATGACCCTCGAAAGCGGGAGAATCGAACAAGCTCATGCCGTGATCTTTGCCGGACTATGGAAAGGAATTGCCCTGCCCTTACCCCCGCCGCGCATCGCTCACAACCCCGCCGAGGCCTGAGACTGCGGCGAAGCCTTGAAGTCGGGGGCCGTCGGGATCTTCGGCGCGCCGGACGGCAGGGGCGCCTGCGGGTCGCGGATGAACGATAGAATGTCCTTCCACGCCACCGGCCCCTGGTGGTCGCGCAGCATCAGGTGCCAGCCCTTGGCGTAGTAGACCGACCGGTCGCTGGGCTTCAGGTGCGAGGCGGCCTTGAACGCGGCGTTCTTGGGAATGATCTGGTCGTGGGCGCCGTAGAGATAGAGCGTTGGCAGCCGCGCCTTGCCGACGGCGTCGGCCGCCTTGTCCATGGTCGAGACCAGGCCATAGAGCGTGTCGGACCGCGCGCCCCAGATCATCAGCGGATCGCGGCCCATGGCGATCAGCTCCTCGCGGTTGTCGCTGGGGCTGACCTTGGAGGTCAGCCAGCCGGGCGGCGTATAGACCTTGGGGCCCGTGAAGTTGGCGGCGAGCCACAGCAGCGTCTTGTTGGGCAGCGGCTGGTCGCGCCAGCCCCAGACCGCCGGCGACAACAGCACCAGCCGGTCGGCCGCAGGCGGCCGGTCGGACGCGAAGGCCTCCGCCGAGATCGCCCCGCCCAGGCTCTCGCCGGCCACCACGATGAGGGCGCGGGGGTACTTCTGGCGGGCGAGCGCGGCCACCGTGCGCAGGTCTTCCACCATCAGCTCGTCGCCGGCCCAGACCCCGCGCCCCGGCGAACGGCCGAAGCCGCGCTGGTCGTAGGCGATGGTGGTGATCCCTTGCTCGGCCCACCACGGCGCGGCGGTGTGGAAGGCGTTGGCGTAGTCGTTCATCCCGTGGACACCGACGATCACCGCCCAGGGCTCACCCACGGCGTCCCACTCCGACAGGCCCAGCTTGGCGCCATCGAAGCTGATGATGTCGCTGGCCTCGATCCGCGGCCCCTGGAAGCCCACGGGCGGCTTGCCCGCCTGCTGCACCATGAGCGGCGTGCAGGCGGTGAGCAGGAACAGCGAGAGGATGGCGGCGAGGCGCTTCATGGGACCGCAAATCTATGCACGACGCAGACGGATTCCAGAATGAGGCGCGCCGCCGCGCTAGCTTGCCGAAGCCGGAAGCCGAAGGCGCAGGCCGAGAGGCTTCCATTGGCCGCGCCGGACGACGAATGCGCCGAGGATCACCGAAACCAGCATGCTGAGCGCCACCGCCACCACCGAGGCCTCCGGTCCGAACGCGCCGCCGGTGAGCAGGTCAGGTCCCACCGCAGAGGCGTGCAACAGGCCATGCGACTGGCCGCCGGAGACCGCCGCGCCGAACACGCCACCCTCGGTGAAGTTCCAGCCCAGGTGCAGGCCGATGGGCAGCCACAGGCTGCGCGTAAGAGCGTAGGCCATACCCAGCAGCACGCCCGCCTCGAGGGCGATGGAGAGCGAGCTTACCAGGGTCGCGCCAGGGTTGGCGGCATGCAGCAGGCCGAACAGGGCGGCGGAGAACACCAGGGCCACGGCGGTGCCACAGGCGTCCTCGATGATCCGGAACACGCCGCCGCGGATCGCCAGTTCCTCGGCCACCGCCGCCGCTATGGCCGCGGCCAGGCTCACCAACACCCGGGGATCCCACGCCGCGCCGTCGATCCGCATGATGCCCATGGCGCCGAGGACCGCGTAGACCGCGACGAAGAGGCCCGCGCCCAGCGCCACGCCGCCGACGACATTCGCCGCCGCGCCTGCAAGCCGAAGCTCGGAGGCCGACCGACGCTCCAGCTTACGGACCAGCAGGGCGTAGAGGCCAAGCATCGCCAGGGCCATGACCACCGAGACGATCACGCGGATGGCGTCATGCGCCGGACCTGCCGCGCGGGGGATCGCCACGGAGCCCAACACCTGCAGGCCGACATAGGCGCCGATCAGCACCACGGCGAACGCCACCAGGCGGACGACCGCCAGCCGGGCAAGTCCGGCCAGGCCTGTGGAACCTTGCGTGGCGCCCGCGGTCATCGTCGTTTCGTCCCCTGTTGCCGGGGCAGGAAAGACGACGCCGCGGCCAAAGCGCCAGTTAAAGCTCGGCAATGTCGGCGAACCGGGGGCTAGGCCGCCAGCATCGCCTTCTCGCCGGCGATCAGCTTGGCGAAGCTCGGCCGTTCCCAGATTTTCGAGACGTAGGCGTGGGCCTTGGGGTGCTTGCCGGCGTCCATCTCGCACGCGCCATGCGCCAGGGTGGCCAGCGGGCTCGCCACCGCGATGTCGGCCAGGGTGAAGCGGTCCTCCACCAGGAAGCCGGAGGCCGGAACGACGCTCTCCAGATAGTCCATCAGCCGCGGAAACTCGGTGGCCTGGGCCTCGTCGGCCGCCGCCAGGTCGCCCGGCCGGCCGAAGAACTTCGGCGAGACCACGCGGTTGAAGAAGATCTTGCCGCCGCAGGCCGCGATGATCGTGTCGCCGTACTCCTCGTACCAGATGGTCCGGGCGCGGGCCTTGGGGTCGGTGGGGATCAGGTTCGGCTCCGGATGGATCGCGTCCAGGTAGGTGATGATCGCCGTGGAGTCGGAGATCGTGAAGTCACCGTCGCGGAAGCCCGGCATCTTGCCGAACGGGCTGACCTCCTTGAACTCCGGCGTGCCTTGCGGGCGCATCTCGAAGTCGAGGCCCTTCTCGGCCATGAACACCATGGTCTTGCGGACGAAGGGGCTGAGCGAATTGCCGTAGAGGATCATGGCGCATCTCCTTGTGAAGCCGCGGCGTCGGGCAGGCGCATCCGCCAGACGCCTCTGAAATCGTCCGGGTCGGCGGGCTTGTTGTGGCGCAGGATCACCAGCCGACCGGCCCGTGCGAGCGCCACCGCAATACCGCGGACCCGTGACAGTTGCCGACGCCAGCCGTCCGGATCGACCGAGCGGGCGACGTCTTCCGGAGAGACGCTCTTGCCGGGCGCGGTTCGACCGAGCAGCTCGAAAATCGTCGCCTCGATCGGGTCCATGGCGGTCTAGCCGCCTCGCTTCAGCACTTCGCGGGCGATGACCACCTGCTGGATCTGGCTGGTGCCCTCGTAGATCCGGAAGATCCGCACGTCGCGGTAGAACCGCTCGATGCCGTGGTCGGCGACGTAGCCGGCCCCGCCGAAGATCTGCACCGCCTTGTCAGCCACACGGCCCACCATCTCCGAGGCGAAGTACTTGGCCGCGGCGGCCTCCATGGTCACCGCCTGGCCCGCATCGCGCTTGCGGGCGGTCTCCATCGTCAGCGCCTTGGCGGCCAGCGCCTCGGTCTTGCAGTCGGCGATCATGCCCTGCAGCAGCTGGAAGCTGGACAGCGGCTGGCCGAACTGCCGACGCTCCGACATGTAGGCCACGCTGTCGGCGATCAGCCGCTCGGCCACGCCGATGCACACCGCCGAGATGTGCAGCCGCCCGCGGTCCAGCACCTGCATGGCGACCTTGAAGCCCTCGCCCTCCTGGCCCAGGCGGTTCTCCGCCGGCACGCGGACGTTGTCGAAGATCACGTCGCAGATGTGGGCGCCCTGCTGGCCCATCTTCTTCTCGGGCTTGCCGACGCTGAGCCCCGGCAGGCTCCGCTCCACCAGGAAGGCCGAGACGCCGCCGGCGCCCGCCTTGTCCGGATCGGACCGCGCCATCACTGTGAAGAGGTCGGCCTTGTTGGCGTTGGTGATGAACCGCTTGGCGCCGTTCAGGACGTAGTGGTCGCCATCGCGGATCGCCCGGGTCTGCACGTTGGCGCTGTCCGACCCGGCCTCCGGCTCGGTGAGCGCGAAGGAGGTGATGATCTCGCCCGACGCGATGCCCGGCAGGTACTTCTGCTTCTGGGCCTCGGTGCCGAACATGCACAGGCCCTGGCTGCCGATGCCCACGTTGGTGCCGAAGGCCGAGCGGAAGGCGGGGCTGGTGCGGCCGAGCTCCACCGCCACCAGGCACTCGTCTTCCATCGACAGGTCCAGGCCGCCGTAGGCCTCGGGGATCGACAGGCCGTAGAGGCCCAGCGCCTTCATCTCGTCGAGCACGTCGGCCGGCATGGCGTCGTCCTCGGCGACCTTGGCCTCCAGCGGGCGCAGGCGTTCGGCGACGAACCGGCGGACGGTGTCGATCAGCTGGTCGCGGGTTTCAGCGTCGAGCGCCATGGTCAGGCGCGCTCGAAGATCGCGGCGATGCCCTGGCCGCCGCCGATGCACATGGTCTCCAGGCCGTATTTGCCGTCGCGGCGTTGCAGCTCGCGCAGCAGGTTGGCGAGGATCCGCCCGCCGGTGGCGCCGATCGGGTGGCCGAGGCTGATGCCCGAGCCGTTGACGTTCAGCCGGTCGCGCTCGTCCCAGCCCCATCCCTTCAGCACCGCCAGCACCTGCGGCGCGAAGGCCTCGTTCAGCTCCACCAGGTCGATGTCATCCCAGCCCATGCCGGTGCGCTCGAACAGCCGCGCCACGGCCGGCACCGGCCCGATGCCCATCCGCGACGGCTCGCAGCCGGCGGCCGCCCAGCTCACGAACCAGCCCATGGGATCGAGGTTGAGCTCGGCCAGCTTGTCCTCAGAAACCACCAGGCAGGCAGCGGCGGCGTCGTTCTGCTGGCTGGCGTTGCCGGCGGTGACCACCCCATCCTTCTCGATGGGGCGCAGTTTGCCGAGGCTCTCGGCCGTGGCGTCGGCGCGGACGCCCTCATCGGAGGCGAAGATGATCGGATCGCCCTTCTTCTGCTTCAGCGAGATCGGCACCATCTCGTCGTCGAACTTGCCGGCGGCCCAGGCGGCGGCCGCGCGCTTGTGGCTCTCGGCGGCGTATTCGTCGGCGGACTCCCGGCTGATCTGGTAGTCGCGGGCCAGGTTGTCGGCGGTCTCGATCATGCCCGAGATCACCCCGAAGCGCTCGATCGGCTGGCTCATCACCCGGCCCCGCGCCAGGCGGTCGTGCATGGTCACCGACCCCGCGCGGGCGCCCTTGCGCATGTCGGTGGTGTAGTACTCGGCGTTGCTCATGCTCTCGACGCCGCCGGCGATCACCACGTCGGCCACCCCGGTCTGGACCATCATCGCGGCGTCAATCACCGCCTGCAGGCCCGAGCCGCAGCGGCGGTCGAGCTGGTAGCCCGGGATCTCGATCGGCAGGCCCGCCGCCAGCGCCGAATAGCGCGCGATGCAGGGCGCCTCGCCCGAGGCATAGCCCTGGGCGAAGATCACGTCGTCGATCTTGCCCGGGTCGATCTTCGTCCGCTCCACCAGCGCCTTCAGCACCACCGCGCCCAGCTCGCCGGCGGTCATGTCGGACAAGGCTCCGAGATATTTCCCCACGCCCGTGCGGATGGGCGAGACGATGGCGGCGCGTTTCATGGTGATCTCGGGTCCCGATTGGCCTATGGCGGCCCGGCAAACTAGTGTTTGAAACGGCCCGGAGCAAACGCTTCGAGGCGCTTTGGAGGGCAGATGGACGGCGGCGAACTCGAGACCAACTACCAGTCCAAGCTGACCCCGGTCACCGAGGGCGAGTGGGCCGGCTGGTCCTACTATCCGGGCGGCGACCCCTACGAGGACCTGGCCGGGCCGTTCTATTTCAAGGTCGGCGACGACGGCGTCCCGGTTTCGGCCTTCCGCGCCGAGCGCAAGCACATGAACGGCGGCATGTTCATGCACGGCGGCTGCGTCATGACCTTCGCCGACTTCGCCCTCTTCGTGATCGCCCGTGACCACCTGCAGAACAGCAGCACGGTCACCGCCACCTTCAACTGCGAACTGGTGGGCACCGCCACGATCGGCGAGCTGGTCGAGTGCCGCGGCGACGTGGTGAAGGCCGGCCGCTCGATGATCTTCGTGCGCGGGATCATCTCCAACGCCAGCAACGGCGGCGAGCCGATCGCCAGCTTCTCCTCGGTGCTGAAGAAGACCACCAAGCGCTAGGCCGTCCCGCCCAGCACCGCGTGCAGGTGGCGCGTGAGCGCCGCCGGATCGCCCCTGCCGGCCACGTGGCCGTCGGGGCGCACCAACACCCACTCGCCGTCCGCCAGCCCGTAGGCGTCGCGGACGTGGCCCGCGCCGTCGTCCACGGCGCAGACCTTGAGCCCGCAGGCGGCGGGCGGCGCAGCCCCGTCGGCCAGGCCGAACAGCGTCCAGTGGGGCCCGGTGAAGAGCTCGAACAGGCGCCCGCCCCGAACCGGCGCGTCGGGCGCGCGGTCACCGGGCTGCACGGCGTGGTCGCTGAGGCAAGCCAGCGAAATCGGTGAGTCCGGGTAGCCGATATCGAGCTGCTGGGTGTCGCGGCCGCGCTTCATGGCCTGACCGCTCTGGTGCGCCTCCAGCAGCCGCGTGGAGAGGCCCAGCACCCCGGCGGCCACCTCGCGGCGCTCGATCTCGTAGCTGTCGAGCAGGGCGTCGTGCGCGCCGGCCAGCACCGCGGCCAGCTTCCAGCCGAGGTTGTAGGCGTCCTGCAGGCTGGTGTTCAGCCCCTGGCCGCCGGTCGGCGGATGGATGTGGGCGGCGTCGCCGGCCAGGAACACGCGGCCCACGCGGTAGCGATCGGCCAGCCGCGCGCTCATCGAATAGGCCGAGGCCCAGGTCACCTCGCGTACGGTCAGGTCGCCCCGGCCTGAGCGCGCCCGCAGCCGGGCCGTGAGCCCGTCCGCCGAGAGGTCGACCTCGCCGTCCAGCGGGATCGGCGCCTGCATCTGGAAGAGGCCGGTCCCCTTCAGCGGGCAGACGGCGATCTGGTCGAAGCCGTCGCCCCAGCGATGCCAGGCGTCGTCGCCGAGACCGTCCAGCTTCACGTCGGCGACCATGGCGCGGATGCCCAGCGTCTGGCCGGGGAAGTCGACGCCCAGCGCATGGCGCACGAAGCTGCGCCCGCCATCGGCGCCGACCAGGTAGCGGCAGCGGATCGTCTCGCCGCCCACCGTGGCGGCGACGCCGGCCTCGTCCTGGCTGAAGCCGGTCAGCTCCGCGCCGAACTCCGGGACGTGGCCGAGGCTGGCGAGGCGGTCGCGCAGCACCCGCTCGGTGACGAACTGCGGCGCCAGCAGCGGCATGGCGTAGGGCTCGGCCGGCGTGGGATCGCGCGCCTCGGACAGCATCGCCTCGTCGAAGCCGCCGTCCGCCCGATAGGTCCGGGTCGGCGGATAGGGGCCGCACTGCGCCATCAGTGCGTCCAGCACGCCGAGGTCCTCGAACACCTCCTGGCTGCGCGGCTGCAGGCCCTTGCCGCGCGAGCCGGGAAACGGGCCGGGCGCCTTGTCGACCAGGCGGAACGCAACGCCGCGCCGCGCGAGATCGACGGCGAGGGTCAGACCCGCGGCGCCCGCGCCGCAGATCAGGATGTCGGTATCGATCAGGTCAGTCACGATCGCGGTCCTCATATATGTGTATTTTGCACATAAATAGGCCCACGCTGGCGACCGTCAAGCGAATTATGTGTATGATGCACACATGACGACTCCGACTCGCCAGTTGCACGACGCCCTGTTCGATCTGGTCGGCGTGCTCAACCGCGCCGGCCCGGACGAGACTCTGATGCAAGCCGCGGGCGTCTCGCTGGACCAGGCCCTGTTCCCGCTGCTGGTGCGCATCGAACGGAAGGGGCCGATCGGAGTGGGCGATCTCGCGGACCTGGCGGGCCGCGACTATTCCACGGTCAGCCGCCAGGTGGCCAAACTGGAGACCTTGGGGCTGGTGGAGCGCCGGCCTGGCCGTTCCGACCGGCGGGTCAACGAGGCGAGCGTCAGCGCGCGCGGCAAGGCCATGACCGAAGCGCTCGACGCGGCCCGCGAGCGGGGGCTCCGCGCGCTCTTCGCCTCCTGGAGCGAGCAGGACCAGCAGGACCTCGTGCGCCTTCTGCGCCGCTTCGCCGACCAGGTGATGGCCGCCAACGCCGGCAACGATCTGGACACGGACGGCAACCTCGCGTCCTTTTAGGACAACGAAGGAAGCGCCATGATCGAAGCCGCCTGCCACTGCGGGGCTGTAAAGCTCACGGCGCCCGCCGCGCCGGAGACGGTGACCGAGTGCAAC
>JACXTT010012960.1_pt1 | contig 11025 bp, 11 predicted proteins | sample 9270951 | NCBI WGS metagenome assembly JACXTT01 (sample SAMN15532306, study PRJNA645909) | rock metagenome | isolation source: weathered quartz diorite | place: Puerto Rico | collected 2017-06-21 | reverse complement strand
TACCGCAAGGGCGAGGGCGTCGCCCGCAGTGCTGCCAGGGCCTTCATGTGGTTCAGCGTTGCCGCCAAGGGCGGCGACCGAAGCGCCAGGGCCCGCATGCGTGCGGTCGAGCGAACCATGACCGCAGAGGACCTGTCGCAGGCGCGAGCGATGGCTGCAGCGTGCGAGGCTTCCGACTATCGCGATTGCGCGTATTAAACCTTCGGCTCCGGCTGAAACAAATCGACACGCCGGATTGTTATTTGAACGCGTTGTCTTCGCGCGAGCCGACGTCCGCCCGGGACCGGGCCCGGCAAGCTGCTCGACACGCGATAGGTTGCTAGACGCAAGTCGGACGAACGGCAGGGGCGAGCTTGTCGCAGCGAGTTGCCTCCCGCCGACATTGTTTGATCTGGATCAGAGCCACTCCACCGGAGTGAGGGCGCATGGTCATGAAGACCCTGCTGTTGTTCGTGCTTTCCATGGTTGCGGGCCCACGGGAAGCCGCCGCACAGGACGCAGAATGCGACCGCGAACGCGCCGCCATGGTCGAAACCATCCGTGGCTACGCCCGGTCCGACGACCTTGCCTTGGGACAGCAAGGCCTGTCGGAGCGGGTCCTCGAGGCCATGGGGCACACCAAACGCCATCTGTTCATTCCCGGGCGGTCTTGCTCCATCGCATACGCAGACATGCCTGTTCCGATCGGCCGCGGCCAGACCATATCGCAGCCATACATCGTGGCCTTGATGACGCAGTTGGCCGAGGTCGCGCCCGATCATGTCGTGCTCGAAGTCGGTACGGGTTCGGGCTATCAGGCCGCGATCCTTGCGCGTCTGGCGCGCAAGGTCTGCACCATCGAGATCATCCCGCAATTGGCCGAGGCCGCCGCGAAAGCACTCAAGGAGCTCGCCTACGAGAATGTGAGCGTCAGGCTCGGCGATGGCTATGAAGGCTGGGCCGAGTGCGGTCCTTTCGATGCCATCGTCGTGACGGCTGCGCTCGGGCAGGTACCGCCGCCGCTGATTGAGCAACTCAAAGTGGGTGGCCGGCTAGTTATGCCGGTGGGGCCCGGCTACGCCACTCAGCAGTTGACGGTCGTTGAGAAGACCGCCCCTGGCAAGACTACGGCGCGCGCTGTCGCCCTCGTGCGCTTCGTGCCCTTCACGCGTTCACACGATTGAGATCAGCCTTCCTTCAAACGAAGGTTGGCATCCAAACCGGGTTCGGTAGGCTGGCCTCGTGCATGAGGAGGCGGGCCTTGAAGACTGCTGCATTCGCGGCAATTGCGCTCATCGCATGGATGGCGGCCGCGAGCGCTCAAACCACACTTCACTATTCATCCGGATTGGGTGCCTCCGAGGCCCGGGTGGGCGCCGAACTCGGCTTCAATATGGCCGACGTCGGCGACGTCGAGTCGCTCAATGCTCTCCCTCAAGGTATGAAAGGCCTGATCTGGCTTGGCATCAAGGGCGGAGCCTCGGCCGAGTTCCGGAACAAGGTGAAACCGTTCATCGGCAACCCGAGGGTATACGGGTTCTATCTCTGGGACGAGCCTGATCCGACCGGGAAGTACGGTGAACTCATCACCCCGGACAGTCTTAAGGAGCAGTCCGACTGGATACACCAGAACGTCCCGGGTGCGAAAACGTTCATCGTGCTGATGAGCATGGGCTCATCGAGCGCCCACCCCGATTATATGAATACCTACAACCCGGCCAACACCGGGATTGATTTATACGGACTGGATCCTTACCCCTTTCGCACGGACGCCGGCGCGCCGGACCTGAGTGAGGTAGACGCAGCGTTTGCTGCCGCCGTCCAGGCGGGAATACCTGCGAGCAAGATCGTGCCCATCTTCCAGGCGTTTGGAGGGGGGACCTTCAACACGTCTGAGGGCGGGAAATTTATCGTTCCTACTCCGAAACAGCTTCAGGACCTGATTGATCGATGGTTGTCGATCATGCCGTCGCCGGAGTTCGATTATGCCTACGCGTGGGGAAATCAGCAGGGCGACACGGCGCTCCGCGATCGACCCGAGCTACAAGCGGTCTTCAAGGCGCATAATGCTCGCTCCGCTGCCCTTGGTCCTTCTCGCGGACGGTGAGCAGCTCCAAAGGGGCAATGGCAATGTCGCAACGCAGCCGTGATCGCCCGCCGCCGCTGATTGAGCAGCTCCAAGTGGGTGGCCGGCTCGTCATGCCCGTGGGGCCCAGTTACTCTGCTCAGCAGCTCACGTCGAGAAAATGGCTCCCGACAAAGCGACGACACGCGTCGTCACTCTCGTGCGCTTCGTACCCCTTACGCGTTCGCCCAATTGGGAGCGGGTGACCCCTACGGAAGCTCGGATATCAGCTTGGTCCATTCGGCCTCGGGCCAAGCCCGCGAGGTGCAGGTACGGACGTTTCCCAGAGAACTGAGCGCAAGCGCGAATTTTGTGACGTGGTCGCCGAGGGGCGCTTCGGCAATGACAAGGATGTCATGCTCGCCGGAGGTGAGGTAGATGTCCTTGATTTCTACACCGAGTTTCTTGGCGAGTTCTTTCGCCGCTCCGCTGCGTTTGGGAGCTTCCTTGACATTACGAATTCCCTGGTCGGTCCAGTTGATGGTCAATATGAATGTCGCCATGTCGTCCTCCAAGGGTTACGCATTCCCTTGTCTGCCGCGGGTGCGGCAACCAACCTGCTTCATGTTGAGTTGAGGGAGCGCCACAAAGGGAGGCGCTGCTTTCAGACTGCGATGCCTGCCGATGGCCTGACCGCTGCCCGTTCCGTCAAACGGCGACGTCGGCCCGTTCCGTCCAAAGGGCAACTCGTCGTAGACTACGCCATGTCGTGTATTCGAAAAAGAGGGCCGCGCGCCGTCAGGTGTGGGTGTAATCACCGGGTCTCAAACCAAGCGCTTTGACGGCGGCTTCCGGGAGTGGCGCCCACGCTTCGACCCTCTCGTTCGGCGCCATCATGTCGGCAATGATTGCCGTGGCCTTCGCGGGGTCTGCTTCGGCCACGAAGAAGACCGAGCGAACAGGTGGGCCGCCGTCCAACGGCTCAGTTGTTACCAGGACAACCTGACCATTCGTCATGCTCTTCTATACCGCGATCGCGGTACCGTTTCCACGATCGTATTGATCGATCCCACCGGGGTGGCGGGTGACAGGCGCACGCGTCGGGGCGCATCCGCCGTGGTATTGCATCGTCGCGGCTCGACCACCAAATCACTGACGTGGGAGGCGGATCGCTCAAGGAGTGAGAGCGTGGCCAGCAAAAGGGCAAACGAAGAGCTCCCCGTGGTTGCGCGCTTTGACGTGCGCCACCGCAACTATCTCGCACCGGACGGCTCGACAATCCGGCCGCTCCCCGCCTTCGCCGCAGATGCCAAGCTGCTCGTCGAACTTTACCGGTCCATGGTGCTCTTGCGCCTGTTTGATCGAAAAGCTGTTGCATTGCAGCGCACCGGTCGGCTGGGAACCTACGCCGTTTCGCTCGGCCAGGAGGCGGTGTCGGTCGGAACAGCGAGTGCGATGCGGGAAGAAGACGTCCTGCTGCCCTCCTATCGCGACAATGGCGCGCTACTCTGGCGTGGCGTCAAGCTCGAGGAGATCCTGCTGTTCTGGGGCGGCGACGAACGGGGCAATCAATTCTCCGGTCCGGTCCACGATTTCCCGTTCTGCGTTCCCGTCGGATCACAGGCGCCGCATGCCGCCGGCGTTGCCTATGCCCTGAAGCTACGCAAGGAGCCGCGTGTCGCCGTATGCATGTTCGGGGACGGCGCCACCTCGAAAGGCGATGTTTACGAAGCGATGAATTTTGCCGGCGTACACAAGTTGCCGGTCGTGTTCGTCGCCACTAACAATCAATGGGCCATATCGGTGCCATTGCGGCTGCAGACCGCTTGCGAAACGCTGGCGCAGAAGGCGATCGCCGCAGGCTTCACCGGCGAGCAGGTGGACGGGAGCGACGTGGTGGCGATGCGCGCCGCGGCCGAGGAAGCCATTGCCGCTGCCCGCGACGGCAAAGGCCCTCGCTTCATTGAAGCAGTCACCTACCGGCTCGGCGATCACACGACCTCCGATGATGCATTGCGCTATCGTTCGGCTGAAGAAGTCCAGGCGCATTGGAAAGAAGAACCGATTGCGCGCCTCAGGTCCTATCTGGTGGGCCAGAAGATGTGGACCAAGGCGAACGAGGAGCAACTCGCCGCCGAGTGCCATGAGCGCATCGAGGCGGCGGTGGAGCGCTATCTGATGACGCCGCCGCGCCGGGCGGAAACCATGTTCGACAACCTCTATGCCGATCTGCCCGAGGCGTATGCCGTGCAACGCCACGAACTCGCGGGAGAGAACGATGCCTGAGGTAACGTTGGTCGAAGCCATCAATCTGGCGCTCGGCCGCGCGATGGCGGATGATCCTGATGTGGTCGTGCTTGGCGAAGATGTCGGCGTCAACGGCGGCGTCTTCCGCGCCACCGCGGGCTTGCAAAGGCGCTTCGGTGCGGAGCGCGTCCTTGATACGCCGCTTGCCGAACTCCTGATCAGTGGGCTCTGCGTCGGCATGGCCGCGCAGGGACTGAAGCCGGTCGGCGAAATCCAGTTCATGGGATTTCTTTATCCCTGCCTCGATCAACTGGTGAACCACGCGTCCCGACTGCGCAACCGTACTCAGGGACGGCTCACCTGTCCGATGGTTCTGCGCACGCCACATGGCGCCGGCATCCGCGCGCCCGAGCATCATTCCGAAAGCACCGAGGCGATGCTCGCCCATATTCCGGGCTTGCGTGTCGTCATGCCGTCGTCGCCGGAGCTTGCCTATGGACTACTGCTTGCCGCGATCCGCGATCCCGACCCGGTGGTGTTCCTGGAGCCGACACGACTGTACCGCGCGGCGAAAGGCGAGGTGGACGACGATGGCGAGGCCTTGCCGCTGGATCTCGCTTTTGTCCTGCGCGAAGGTCGCGACGTCACGCTGGTCGGCTGGGGCGCGGTACTGAAGGAAACGATGGCCGCGGCGGATGCACTTGCAGAGGAGGGCATCGATGCCGAGGTCATCGATCTTGCGACGCTCAAGCCCTATGACGAAAACACCGTGCTTGGTTCGGTCGCAAAGACCGGGCGTTGCGTCATCGTGCATGAGGCGGCGCACACCGGCGGATTTGGTGCGGAGATCGCAGCCATGATCGCCGAGCGCGGCCTGTCCTCGCTGCTTGCGCCCGTGAGCCGCGTCACCGGCTATGACACGGTCATCCCGATGGCGCGCCTTGAGCAACACTACATGCCTTCGGTCGGGCGCATCGTGACCGCAGCTCGGAAGGCGTGCCAGTACAACTGAACTCCAACGGACATCGTCCATGCGCCAGTTCACGTTGCCGGACCTTGGCGAAGGCCTTGAAGAAGCGGAGATCGTCACCTGGTACGTCAACGAAGGCGACCACGTCGTCACCGATCAGCCGCTCGTTTCCGTGGAGACCGACAAGGCGGTGGTCGAGATACCGTCGCCGTCGAGCGGACGCATCGCGCACCTGTTTGGCGCCAAGGGCGATATCGTGAAGGTTGGCGCGCCGCTCGTGGAGTTTGCCGAAGGCGCCGGGCAGGACACCGGCACAATCGTCGGTGAACTCGGCGCCGGTGAATCGGAGCCAGCGGCAAGAGCCCCCGCTGCGTCACCTGAACGGCGGGAAACCCAGGTGTTTCCGGCGGTGCGTGCGCTCGCGCGCAAGCTCGACGTCGCGCTTGATCTGGTCGAGGCGACGGGACCGGGCGGCACCATCACACGGGCCGATGTCGAGCGGGCGGCCAAGCGCATGTCGCACAGTGGGCCCGCCGAGCCCCTGCGCGGCTTGCGGCGCGCGATGGCTCAACGCATGGCCTCGGCGCATGCCGAAATCGTCCCGGCCACAGTCACCGATGAAGCCGACATCGACGACTGGCGACAGGGCGAGGACGTGACAATCCGGCTGGTGCGTGCCATCGCCGCCGCCTGCAAGGCCGCGCCCGCGCTCAATGCCTGGTATCATTCCGGTACCGGAGAGCGACGTCTGCTCGAACGCATTGATCTCGGCATCGCCGTCGACACCGGAGGCGGCCTCATCGTTCCCGTGCTGCGCAACGTCGCGGAGCGGAGCGTATCGGACCTGCGGGCCGGACTCGACCGTCTGCGAGCGGACGCCATCGCGCGCTCGATCCCCCCGGAAGAGCTGCGCGGCGCGACGATCACGCTGTCGAATTTCGGAATGATCGGAGGCCGGTTTGCGAACCTGGTCATCGTGCCGCCGCAAACAGCGATCGTCGGCGCCGGACGAATTTCGCAGCGCGTTGTCGCGCATCGGGGGCAGCCTGCGGTCAGGCGCACGCTGCCGCTGTCGCTCACCTTCGATCATCGGGTGGTGACGGGCGGCGAGGCTGCCCGCTTCCTGGTCGCCCTCAAGTCTGATCTTGAGCGCATTCCGTGAACCTCTCGTTCGTCCCGGGAGGTGTCGACTGCCGTAATTGCCCGAGGTGGGACATCGCCAGTTCAAAACAGATCGATGTGGTCCATCACGGCGTAGATGATCGCGATCAAGACCAATGCGCCGATCAGGATGATCGAGACCTCGACGGCGATGGCGCCGATGCCAAGCGTCGCGGACAGTGCGGCCAGCAGCTTCTCCTCGCGGAAGATCAGCGAGAACACCGAAAGCGCGATCGCGAGCATGCCAAGCGAGATCGCCGCCAGAGAGAATCCGGTGCCCAAGCGGTCCCCGGCCGACGTCTCGCGCTGCGGTACCTGGTATTCGACGCCCTTCTTGTGGGCGAGGAGGCGCTCCTTGACCCTCTGCCCGGTCTCGACGACCACCTGATCGATCGGCGGCGCCAGATAGAGCACGGGCAGAACCCAGTGCGGCAGCACGGCCGCGATCAGGGCCAGCAGGCCGACAATGCTTCCGATCATTCCAAGGCGGCGGGGTTGCGCAACAGAGCCAGTCATCGAATGTGCCGTGCCACGAGGTTGACGGTCTCTTAGTGGGGGCAATCGCCGGGCAGGTTCACGGTCGATCCGGGGCGTGTGTCGTTCTGATCCGTCGCGGTCGGCCTGCGTCCTGCGTTGTGCGCATCCCGGAATGATCCGGGGATTGGCGTCGTTGCGGCGCGCAGGGCGTTGTGCTCGACTGTTTCGGACCGAGAAGAACAAGAAATTCCGGGAGGCGAGAATGTCGTTGAGGCTTACCGCGTGGGTCGCGGCGTTGGGGACGGCGCTGATGGCGGCAGGCCCCGCGCTCGCCCAGAAGAAGGGCGGCACCTTGCGGCTCTATCACAACGACAATCCGCCCTCGACCTCGCTGCTCGAGGAATCCACCATCGCCTCGGTGATGCCGTTTGCCACCGTCTTCAACAACCTCGTGGTGTTCGATCCGGCAAAGGTCCACGAGACCGCCGACACCGTGATTCCCGATCTCGCCGAAAGCTGGTCGTGGGATCCGACCAGCACAAGGCTCACCTTCAAGCTGCGGCAGGGCGTCAAATGGCATGACGGCCAGCCATTCACAGCGAAGGACGTGCAATGCACTTGGCGGATGTTGATCGGCAAGGGTGACACCCAGGACTTCAAGCGCAATCCGCGCAAGGTCTGGTACACGAAGCTGAAGGACGTCAGCATCAATGGCGACCATGAGGCGACGTTCGAGCTGAGCGAGCCGCAGCCCGGCTTGCTGGCGCTGCTCGCCAGCGCGTTCTCGCCGGTCTATCCCTGCCACGTGCCGCAGCAGGTGATGCGCACCAAGCCGGTCGGCACCGGGCCGTTCAAATTCGTCGAGTTCAAGCGCGGCGATTCGATTCGCCTGGTGCGCAACCCCGACTACTTCAAGAAGGACCGGCCCTATCTCGACGAGATCACGGTGCGCACGATCGACAGCCGCGCCACGCGGATGCTGGCGTTTGCGACCGGCGACTACGACATCACCTTTCCGTCCGACGTCAGCGTGCCGCTGATGAAGGACGTGAAGGCGCGCTCGCCGAATGCGATCTGCGAGATGACCGCGACCAACACCCAGATCAATTTGATGGTCAACCGCGTCAATCCGCCGTTCGACAATCCCGACATCCGCCGCGCGATGTCGCTCGCGCTCGACCGCAAGGCCTTCAACACCATCCTGATGGAGGGCACCGCGCGGCTTGGCGGCGCCATGCTCGCAAGGCCGGAGGGCGAGTGGGGCATGCCGCCGGACGTGCTGGCTACGCTAACCGGTTACGGCCCTGACACCGGGAAGAACCTCGCCGAAGCGCAGGCGATCATGCAGAAGCTCGGCTACAGCGAGGCAAAACCGCTGCCGATCAAGATCCAGACCCGCAACCTGCCGACCTATCGCGATCCGGCCGTGATCCTCGCCGATCAGCTCAAGAAGATCTACATCACGGCCGAGCTCGACATCCTCGATACGCCGCGCTGGTACTCGCGGCTGCAGCGCAAGGACTACACGATCGGGCTCAACGTCACCGGCGTCAGCGTCGACGATCCCGACGGCAACCTGGTCGAAAACTATTCCTGCAACTCCGAGCGCAACTACACCCAGTATTGCAACGCCGAGGTCGACAGGCTGCTCTCCGCGCAGTCGCGCGAACTCAACCGCGACAAGCGCAAGCAGATCGTGTTCGACATCGAGCGCCTGCTCGTCGAGGACGCGGCGCGGCCGATCATTCTGCACTCATCGGCCGGCAATTGCTGGCAGCCTCACGTGAAGAATTTTCATCCGCACGACAACAGCCAGTACAACAATCTGCGGTTCGAGGACGTGTGGCTGGATAGGTGACGCTGCGTAGACGCGTCGCTGTTCCGCTACGACTGCGACTGGCTCTGCCATTGCCCCGGACGTCCGGCCTGTTCGACCTTGACCGCGACCGACAGCGTCTCCGTCCCGCCGCCGTAGCGGGTGCCGCGGACGGGGGCGGCGCCGAGATAGTCGAGGCCGATCGCGATACGGGCGTGGGCGTCGGTGATGCAGATGCCGTTGGCGGCGTCGAAGCCGATCCAGCCGAGATCGGGCACATGGGCTTCGGCCCAGGCGTGACCGGCCTGCTGGTTGACCATGCCGTCGGAGCGCAGGAAATGGCCGGAGACGAACCGCGCGGGAACGCCGCCGGCACGCGCGCAGGCGATGAAGATATGCGCGTAGTCCTGGCAGACGCCGCGCTTCAGCGCGAACGCCTCCGAGGCCGAGGTGGCGCTGTTGGTCGGATCCTCGTCGAACGTCATGTGCTCGTAGATCTGCACCATCAGCGCGTGCAGGAAGCCGAGCACGTCGCCGTCGGCTTCCGCGCGCAGCTCGCGGACGAAGCTCGCCATCGCCGGGTTGACGTCGGTCAGCGGTGTCGGCCGCAGGAACAGGCTCGGCGGGAACCGCTCGTCGGTGCCGCGCAGCACGCCGCCGGTGTCGTGGGTTTCGATCAGGCCCTCGACATGGATGCTGAGGTCCGAGATCGCGCCGTGCGTCAGCACATGGGTGACGTTGCCGAAGGCGTCCTCATGGGTGTCGAGCCGGGAGTCGGTCGAGACGTCGATCTGCCATTCCGCGACATACTGCCCGTCATGGCTGCCGGGCGTCACCCGCAGGATCTGGATCACGCCCGAGGCCGCCGGCTCGTAGCGATAGGTGGTGGTATGGGCTATCCGCAGGCGCATGGCTGACCAACAGAAGGTTGCGATTATGACGCCCGACCAAGGGCGCGAAGCGCGTCCTCGCGCCAGATGTGCCGGGCGTCCACGTCTTTCGTCCTTATCGCGGCCGAAAGCAAGACGCGGATGGCCGGGACCAGTCCGGCTATGACGACATTTGAGCAGCTTTTTGCCGTATCTGACACATCAGATCAGATACTGCTTGGTGACGATCTCGCCCAGCCGCGAGTTATCGGCGATGAACTCCTGAATGAACTCGTGCACGCCGTGCTGGAAGATATCGTCCATATGGCTGTGTTCGAGCCGGTTTCTGATGCCGCGGGCGTGGCGCTGGGCGGCCCCCTGGCGGCCATAGGCGACGCCGATCTGGTCCAGATTGCGCACTAGATTGCTGTAGCAGCTCGCCAGCGACCGCGGCAGCGTGTCGTTGAGGATCAGAAGGTCCGCGATCAGCCAGGGTTTCAGGGTTTCCCGGTACACCCAATGATAGGCGGTCAACGCCGAGACCGAGCGCAGGATCGAGGTCCACTGGTAGTAGTCGAGCGGGCCGCCGACATGTTCCTCCTCGGGCAGCAGCACGTGATACTTTACGTCGAGGATGCGCGCGGTGTTGTCGGCGCGTTCGAGATGAACGCCGAGGCGCGAGAACCAGTAGGCGTCGTTGCGCAGCATGGTGCGGTAGGCCGAGCCGTCGAAACGCAGCGAGGTCTCCTGCACGAAGCGCAGGAATTTCGCCAGATCCTCGCGATTGCCGGGGCCCTTGCTCCAGACCGCCTGCAGCTCGATCCAGGCCGAGTTGATGGTGTCCCACATCTCCGACGTCAGCGCGGTGCGCACCGAACGTGAATTCAGCCGTGCCGCCTCGATGCAGTTCCTGATCGAGGAGGGGTTGTCGGCGGCGAACGAGAGATACTCGACGACGTTCTGCTCGTTGGCTTCCTCGTAATGGTCGTAGAAAGTCGCGCCGACGCCGGCGGTCAGCAGCGCGGAATCCCACTCATTGGTCTTGCCGATATAGGCCGCCGGCAGCGCGGTGACGCGGAGCGTCGCATCGATGGTACGTGCGAGATATTCGGCGCGTTCCACGTAGCGGGCGAGCCAGAACAGGTTTTCGGCGGTGCGCGACAGCATGCTCTCAACTACTCACTCAGTATCCAGGTGTCCTTGGTGCCGCCGCCCTGGCTCGAATTGACCACGAGCGAGCCTTCCTTCAGCGCCACGCGGGTCAGGCCGCCCGGCACGATGGTGGTGTGGCTGCTCCCGGTCAGCACGAACGGACGCAGGTCGACATGGCGCGGCGCGAGCCCCTTCTCGGTGCAGGTCGGGCAGGTCGAGAGCGCCAGCGTCGGCTGGGCGATGAAGCCTTCCGGCTCGCGCTTGAGCTTGTCGCGGAACGCCTCGATGG